>Ga0302319_10026294_pt1 | contig 10259 bp, 7 predicted proteins | sample Bog_T0_2_FD_203319 | JGI IMG/M metagenome (GOLD analysis project Ga0302319, IMG submission 203319) | Peat permafrost microbial communities from Stordalen Mire near Abisko, Sweden - Bog_T0_2 | ecosystem: Environmental > Terrestrial > Soil > Wetlands > Peat | place: Sweden: Abisko, Stordalen Mire...
CGGAGTGGAGAATCAGTTCCTCGACGGCGTGGGCAAAGCCGTCTTCTTCATTGCTCTTCGTCGAGACGGTGGCCTTTGCCTTGACGGCGTCGCTGGCGTTTCCCATGGCGATGCTCAGGCCGCTCTTCTCGAACATGAGCACGTCGTTCGGCATGTCGCCGATGGTCGCGATATTTTCCTTCGGGATCTTCAGCTCGGTCGAAAGATACTCCACCACCCAGCCCTTGGTGGCGTGCGGATGGGTGACATCCAGATAGTAAGGTTGCGAGCGCGCCGCGGACGCCGCGTCCTTGACTTCCGCGCGCAGATCCGCCTCGCAGCGGGCCACGGCTTCCAGGTCATCGCTGACGCCTACGATCTTGACCGCGCAATCGAGCAGCGGCGTGAAGTCCTCCACCACCTTGGCCTCGAATTTCACCGTCCAGGCCTCGCGCGCCACGTGCGGCCCCTTTGGATCGGGGATGAACCAATCCTTTTCCGTGTAAAGCCACGCCGCCAGCTTGTGCGCGAGGATGACCTCGATCGTCCGCGCCGCCGTCGCCGCGGGAAGAAGCCGCCGCGCGAGGACGGTGAAATCCGGGCTGACGAAGACGCCGCCATTGAAGCCCGCGATGGGCGTCTCGATTTTCAGGTCCTCGATGACCATCTTCATCCCCAGCGGAGGCCGCCCGCTGGTGATGGCGAAGGCGATGCCCGCTTCCCGGAGCTTTGAGACCGCGGCGCGGGCGCGCGGGGTGATGACTTTTTCCTGGGTGACCAGCGTGCCGTCCACGTCGGCGAGCAGGAGAGAGATGGGTGGGTTCGATTTCATGGTTCGTCGGCACGAATCGTAGAATCCAAAATCGCGCAGGACAAGCGTTCAACAACCGTGGGCCGCTTCGCCATCGAAACATCACACCACTTTTTCGCGAATGTTTCCGCGATGCAATGGAACGTCGCAATTTGCGAGTCATGGTTCGACAAACCGTTCGAAACATTTCAATATCGTCATGCAAACAGCCTGGTCACCGCCATTTCGCGCCAAGAATTTGAGCTTGCCCACTTTTCGCTATCATCCGGACCCCGTTGCCACAGGCAGCGTTATCGCCTCGAAAGAGAGGTGCGTCTGTTGCGAGCAGGAGACAGGCTATACTTACACTGGGGGCATCTATTGTGAGGAAGATTTGCCGGGCGCTGTGTGTCCCTGGTGCATCGCCGATGGCTCCGCCGCCCGGCGTTTCGATGCCATGTTTTTTGACGGCGAGGCGCTGTCGCGGACCGGGGCGCCGGAAGGAGTCGTCGAAGAAATCACCCGGCGCACACCCGGTCTTATGTCGTGGCGGCAGGAGTGGCCGTTGTGCTGCGGCGACGCCTGCGAGTTTCACGGAGACGCGAACGGCGGACATCCCGCGGCATCCGCCGACCCGACGAGGGAAGAGCCAGGTAGACGAGTGGAATGGGAGCCCGAAGAGGAGTGGGTGGAGTTTTTCAGCACGCCGGAGCCGGGCGCGACCCCAGCGGCCTGCCTTTTCGTCTGCCGGCACTGCAAACGGGCGTCGCGCATTCCGAATTCTGAGTGAGCCTTGTCTTGGAGGGCGTCTTAAGCACTGATTCCGCGGACGGCATTTTTGGAGACACGACCAGCGCGGGAAGTATATCCTGGAGGCCGTTGAGCGATCGAACATCCCACACACCTTCCATGAGCCTGCCAATTTTCCGCTACCACCCCGACCCGATCGCCACTGGCAGCATCATCGCATCGGACGAGACTTGCGTATGTTGCGAGCAGGAGCGGGGTTACATCTACACCGCCAATGCCTATTGCGAAGAGGAACTGGAGAACGCCCTGTGCCCCTGGTGCATCGCCGACGGCTCCGCAGCCAAACGCTTTGACGCAACCTTCTCCGACAGCGAACCGCTGCTCCAGGCCGAAGTTCCCGAAGAGGTGGTGGAGGAAGTCACACGCCGCACGCCCGGCTTTGTCTCGTGGCAGCAGGACGAATGGCTGTCGTGCTGCGACGACGCCTGCGAATTTCACGGCGCCCCGAGCCGCGAACACCTCAAAGCGCTCAAAGGAGAGGCGCGGGAAGATCTGCTGGAGCGGATGGATTTGAGCGAAGAGGAGTGGCCGGAGTTCCTCAAGGCTTATCAGTCCGACGGCGGCCCGGCGATTTATCACTTCATCTGCCGCCACTGCAAACAACCCAAATACGGGATGGATTTTGATTGATTTCCTCGACCTGAAAGTCGCGCGCGATTACATCCCCGCCATGCTTCCACCTCACCTGTGCGATGAAATTCGAACCGGCTGCTTGCAGGCTCCACGGCGCCCCTCCGGGGCGGGCGCATTTTCAATACGTGGGATGACACTCGGAGCGTGATGGAAACGTTCGAACTCGTCATCCTGCTGCTGATCGTCATCGCGGCGCTCGCGCATCTTTCGAGGAGTGTGCGGGTGCCGTATCCGGCGCTGCTCGTCGTGGCGGGCCTTTGCCTGAGCTTCGTGCCCCATCTGCCTCGCATCCGCATTCCGCCGGAGCTTGTTTTCGTCATCTTCTTTCCGCCGCTGCTCTACCCCGCCGCGCTTTTCACGCCGTGGCGGGATTTTCGCGCCAATCTTCGGCCCATCCTGCTGCTCGCCATCGGCCTCGTCCTGGCCACGAGCGCGGCGGTCGCATTCATGGCCCACCATCTCATTCCGGGATTGCCGCTGGCGGCGGGCTTTGTCCTCGGCGCCATCGTTTCGCCGCCGGATGCCGTGGCGGTGACGGCGATCGCCGATCAAATCCGGGTGCCGCGGCGGATCATTGCCGTTCTCGAAGGCGAAAGCCTCGTCAATGACGCCACCGCTCTCGTCATCTACCGCTTCGCCGTGGCCGCGGTCGTCGGCGGCAGTTTTTCCATGTCCGCCGCCTCCGGCTTGTTTTTCGTGGTGTCCGCCGGCGGGATCGGGATCGGGCTCTTGTGGGGCTGGATCGTCTCGCACGTTCAGCGGCGGCTGAACGATCCTCCGATCCAGATCACCATCTCGCTGATCAGTCCGTTCCTGACCTACATCGTCGCGGAGCGTTGCGGCTTTTCGGGCGTTCTGGCGGTCGTCACCGCGGGGCTCTTTCTCGGCTGGCGCGTCCCGGAAATCATCCGCCCCGCCAGCCGGCTCCAGCTCCACAGCATTTGGGAAATGATCACCTTCCTTTTGGAAGGCTTCCTCTTCCTCTTTATCGGCCTGGAGCTGCCGGACATTATCCAGACGATCTCGGGCCGGTGGGTGAAGTTCGGCGGCTATGTCGGCGTGATGGTCGCGACGGTCATCCTGGTCCGGATCGTCTGGGTCTTTGTGGCCACCTATGTGCCGCGGCTCTTGATTCCGGCTTTGCGCAAAAAGGATGCCTATCCGGAATGGCGCCACACCACGCTGATCGCGTGGACGGGAATGCGCGGCGCGGACTCCCTGGCGGCGGCGATCGCGCTGCCTCTCGTGCTCCCCAACGGGAATCTTTTCCCAGGACGCGATGAAATCCTGATCCTGACCTTCTGCATCATCTTCGCGACGCTCGTCCTGCAGGGAGGCACTCTGCCCACGGTCATCCGCTGGCTGGGCATCAAAGGGGACAATCTGGATGACAAGGAAGAGCACACCGCGCGGACCAAGGCGAACCGGGCCGCGCTCTCATTCCTGGCCCTGCCGGAACTGAAGCGGCGTTACGATCACGACATCGTCGAGCGCCTGCGCGCCGAATATCTGGACCGCCTGCGCGAGCTGGAAATCTGCGGCAGCGGCGGCTGCGAAGAGGAACACATCCTGCCGCCCGGGTTTGACGACCTGGAGCGCGAAGCCCTGACCGTCGAACGGCGGATGATCATCGCCCTGCGTAATGAAGGGGCGATCAACGACGACGCGCTCCGGAGCATCCAGCGCGACCTCGACCTCGCCGAAGCCCGCCTCGACGGCGCCGAGTAAAAGGCAGGAGGAGGAATTGCCACAAAAGAACGCAAGGAACACAAAAGAAAAGGAGGCTGGTATTTGCCTCTTTGTGTTCTCTGCGTTCTTTCGTGGCTACCCTTCCACCTCTGCAACCGCGAAGGGGGGCAAATAGGGGAGAATCTTAACCGCGAATGGACGCCAATGGACGCGAATAGAGGAGAAGACCGGGCTGATCCGGCTTCTGTAATTCGCGTCCGTTGTTTCTCGCCTCTATCCTGGACCGCCGCCGGCACCTACCCCGAAAGGCTCGGTCCAGTCGCGATTCTCCCTTCCCCTCATCCGCTGTCACTTGGCTATCCTGGATTTAGCCGCGAATGGACAGGCGTGAATGCTAATCATTCCAGTACATCGATCCAGTTCTGCCTCTTTGTTCTCCGTGTTCTTTCGTGGTCAAAGGCCTTTCCTTGCTTGGGATGCGGGGTTATCGTTCGTGCCATGAAAACGTTCCGGTCGTGGATTGGGGGCGCTTGCCTGGCGCTTCTTTTCGGCGGATGCATGGACCTTGAAAAGGTCATCACTCTCAACGCCGACGGCAGCGGCACATTCGTCGAAACGGGCCTCCTCTTGAACGAAGCAGGCAAGCCCCCCAAGGAAAGCGCCGAACCGTCTTCTCCACCGGATTTGAACGACAAAGCTTTTCATTGGATCGACGAGGACCGTTTGCGCAATCGCGCCCCGGAATTGGGCGACGGAGTGACCTTCGTTTCCGCCAGCCGCGTCGCCACCGACAAAGGCCGGGGATGGACCGCCACCTACGCCTTCCCAGATATCAGCAAGCTAAAGCTCGATCAGAATCTCTTCACACTGGAGACCGTCAGCCCCGGCAATGCTGCCGTTTCCGAGGGCATCCCAAATCCAATCCGATTCAAGTTTCACCAAGGGTCGCCCGCGGAGTTGATCGTGGATATGACGGCGCCCGCCCCGCCACAGAGGGATCAAGCGGCCCTATCTCAGTTCGCGAGAAGAGATACCAGCGCAACCGCGGAAAGCATCGCGGAAATGATCGGGACCGAGTTCAAGGATGCGCGCATCGCGATCATGATCGATTTCCCATCGGACATCATCAAGACCGACGCGCGCTTCCACGAAGGCCGGCGGGTCACGCTGATGGATCTGGATTTCAATAAGCTTCGGGCCAAACCTGGCTGGGAAAAGAAGGTCAGCGTATTCATGGACAGCCCCTATTTCAATCGGATGATTTTTGCGGGCGTCCCGGGCGCAAAAGTGGATTTGAACAATCTCTACCACGTCCGTTTCGCGGCCGCGGATCCGTCGAGAGTTCATTGAAACCCGGACGATGAACCACGGATGGCGCAGGGAACACAGATAAAGACCCTCCGCGAAATATCTGTGCTTTCTGAAATCTGTGGTTCCCGATTTGCAGATTGGCAGTTGTAGAGTAGCTCGCCCGGCGTCACGGCGAAAAAACGGGTGACAGCCTCCGGGCCTCTCGGAATCGCCAGGGGATCGGTTTCGGCCAGGCCAGTGGCGCGAAGACGAAATATCCTTTGAGCGGGCCCGGCAAATCGCTATCGGTCAGGGCATGAAGACATTCTGCTCATGGTTTGGCGGCCTTTGCCTCGCCCTTCTTTCCAGCGGATGCGTGGATGTCGAAAAAGTCATTACCCTGAACGCGGACGGCAGCGGGACGCTCGTCGAGACGGCGCTGCTCACGAAGGACATGTTCAAGGATTTCGAGGAGTCCATCCGGCTGGACGCCCAGTCCGGCCAGGAGCCCCAATGGATCTGGCTCGACAAGAATCTGCTGCGCGACCGGGCGCCGGCCCTGGGCGCCGGGGTGACCTTCGTTTCCGCGAAACGGGTGAGCAGCGAGAAGTTCGAAGGGTGGAGCGCGACCTACGCTTTCACGGACATCGGCAAGCTGAAGGTTGATCAATCGCCATTTCCACTGGGGCCGCACGCCTGGATCGATGGGGCGGCGACTCCCAGTGACAGCCCTGTTCCGATGCGCTTCGAGTTTCAGAAGGGCTCTCCCTCCGAGTTGATCGTGAACCTGGCGCCGCCCGCCGGGGCGAGGGCGGAACAGCCAGGGCTCCCGCAGGACCCGGAAAAGGTGAACGAATTTGCGGACCTGCTCGGAAGGATGTTGAAAGACGCGCGCATCGCGATCGCGATCGATTTTCCGGCGGCCATCGTCCAGACCGACGCGCGCTTCCACGAAGGTCGCCGGGTGACATTGATGGATCTGGATTTCAACAAGCTCCTGGCCGATCCCGAACGGAGGCGGAAGCTGAGCGCATCCGTGGATCGCGCGCTGGATCGGAAGATATTTGAAGGCGTCCCCGGAGTGAAATTGGATTCGAACAATCTCTACCATGTGCGCTTCGAGACCGGAAATCCGTGAGAGGCGATCGGACCCGCCCTCATTCCGCGGAGGTAATTTGCGCGGGCGCTTCGCATGCTCGAATGATCCTGGCCATGAACAAGGCAACCCCCGTTCCCTTTATCCTCGTCCTCCTCCTCTCGATCTCCCTGATCGGCGGCGGCCCCTTACTTGCGGCTTCTCCGGCTTCGAAGCCGGCTTCCACGGGCGATTTGGTTCACGACCATGGCTCTTCCCTCGTGATCGTCAGGTCGGAGGCGGGAGCGGGAACCGGCTTCGTTTGTAAAAACGGGGAAGCCGCATTCTTATACACGAATATCCACGTGGTGGTGGATCTTCAGAGACCCACCTTCACCCGATTGGATGGCGCCGTGGTTGTGACTGGCGTCGCCGACCTTTCCGCGGGGCGGGACATCGCGCGTTTCGAGGTGAAGAATCCTCCGGCCAATCCGCTGGAGGTCAGCACGGATTTCAATGACAGCGTCCGGATTGGCGACGACGTCATCGTCCTCGGAAATAGCGGCGGCGGCGGCGTGGTCACGGGCATCAAAGGCGCCATCGTGGGGATCGGGCCGGACCGGATTGAAGTATCCGCGCCGTTCATTCCAGGAAACAGCGGCAGCCCAATCATCCATGTCAAAACCGGAAAGGTCATCGGAATCGCGACTTACCTGACGATGCGCCGGGAAGATCCGACCAAGAGCGCCAATGTGGCCGTTCGTCACTTTGGCTACCGAATCGACAATGCCTCCACCTGGGAGCATGTGGATTGGATCGCGTTCCAGCAGGATCTCGATGGAGTGAAGCAGGTCGCCGCGCTGACCACCGACATCTTTAATTTTCTGCGGGCGCTGCAGGCCAAACGCTCTCCGAATTTCGCCACGGAAACGCTCCGCAAGCCCGCCGAGGAGTGGATGAAAGCTCTTCGAAACCGCCAGCTTACCGTCAACGGGCGGCGCACGGTCACGGCGAATTTTCTGCGCGCATTGCAGCAAATGGCGGCGTCCGACGTGCTCATTCTGGAGCCTCGCCTGCACTACACCTGCTTCCGGGGGGAGATGCATGTCCTGCACGAAATCCGGCAACGGCTCTACGACGGATTTAGCAAGGAATCCCAGCAGTTGTCAGCGAAGTAGCGTGGCCTTTACGGCGGCGACCATTCCACGGATTCCGGATTAAATGCATCGTAGAGCCGTTTCCGGACTTCATGCTGCTCGTGCATTTCATCCTTAAAATAGGTATAGCGCAGCCGGGGTTCCACCGCGAGCACATCCGCCACGACGATCCGCTGCATTCCGCGAAGGAAATTCTCCGTGACGGCGCGCCGCGCCTGTTCATTCAGTTGGCGGCTGCGCAGGGTTCTCATCCACTCCGTGGCCGTCTGGCGAAGCGTGGCCGTGGCGAAATTCGGCGCCTGCCTGGTCCGCAACGCGCGCAGAAAATCAAAAATGTCCTTGGTGAGTTCCTGGACCTGTTTCACGCTGTCGGCTTCCTGCCGGAGCAGGTTCCAATCGACTCCCTCCCACTTCGGCACATTGTCCACGCGATAGCCAAAGCGGCGCACGTTCACCGCCGTGGCTTTACCCGGATCTTCGTTCCGCATGGTCAGGTAGGTGGCAATGCCGATGACCTTTCCGGTATTCAGGTGGATGATGGGGCTGCCGCTGTTTCCGGGAACAAATTTCGCCGAGACCTCGATGCGGTCCGGACCGATCCCTTCAATCGCGCCCTTGATCGCTGTGACCACGCCGCCGCCACCGCTGTTTCCGAGGACGACGACTTCGTCGCCGATGCGCACGCTGTCATTGAAATCCGTGCTGACTTCCAGGGGATGCTCCGGAGGGTTCTTCACCTGGAGACACGCGATATCCCGCCCGGCCGCGAGCACCGCCGAACTGATCAGGGCGGCCCCTCCGTCCATCCGGGTGAAGGTGGGTTTCAGAAGATCCGCCACCACATGGATATTCGTGTAGAGGAACGAGGCGTTCCCGCTTTTGCAAATAAAGCCGCTGCCTGACCCTTCGTCTCCTTTGACGATAACCAGCGAGGCGCTATGATCGTGAATCAAATCGCCCGCTGACACGGGATGCGCGGGCTGCGTTTTGCTGGGAGCAGGCGGGCTGGAGACGACCGGCGACGGCGACGGCGTGGGCGCCAACTCCTTGATGCGCACATGCCGGAAATGCACCTCGCCCTCGCCCTTCCAGGTCTGGAGGCCAATGTAGCCGGAGAGCGCGCGGCTGCCGGTGTATTCGATGACCTTCTGTCCTTTCAGCGTGACGGTGTAGAGTTGTCCCGTCGCCGTGACCTCGCACGCGTTCCAGACGCCGGGATCGAGCGGCTGTTCGATGCTGGGGCGGACGCGATCCGGTGGAAACACCAGGGTTCCCGTCTTCGACCCAAAGATATCGACCTCGTAGCCCTTCGCGGCGGCCGTGGCATAGTCGACCACAGGGTCCGGGAGCCGGACAAGGATCCCGGAGTTCGAAGTCTCGGTGTCGATTTTGAATTCCAGCCGGAGGATAAAGTCGCCGAACGCTTTCTTCTCGTAGTAATACATGCCGCCCTTGTCTCCTTTGGGAGACACCGTGGAAGCCACGCCATCCCGCACCTCCATATCCCCCTCGCCGATGTGCTTCCAACCATCCGTATGATCTTTATCCAGAATCGCGGTGAAGCCTTCCTCCCCATCCGCCGCCCAAGAGCCGGATGACAGGCAAGCCAGCAGCGCCAGGGCCACGCTGAGGAGGAATGGTTTCATAAGTCGTTCAACCGCGAATGGACGCTAATGAACCCGAATCACAGAGCCGGGTCCAGATCGGTCTTCTTCTTCGCGTTCATTCGCGTTTATTCGCGGTTGAAATCTCCCCCCTCTTTGCGGTTACGGAGGCGGAAGGGATTTAGCCACAAAAGATCGCAAGGATCACAAAAGAAGCCCGATACCTGATTCTCGTTCTTCCTTTGCGCTCTTTGTCCCGCGAGCGCGCGCGGCTGCGGGACGGCCCTCCCTCATTTCTTCCCTTCGGCGTTTCCTTCGTCGAAATAGCTCTTTCCCCCGAAGCTCGAAATCTGGAGGTATTGCTTCCACAACGTGCCGTCCGGCAGCGTGCGCGTGGCTTCCACGCGTTTCGTCACGGGCTTCTCCTCGGGGAGCGGGGCATTGGCCAGCGCTTCGGTGAGCACCCGGCCATCCGCGCCATCGGGATGCGCGATGCCGAGCAGATGCAGCACCGTGGCTCCCACGTCGATGTTTCCCGTGGGATTTTCGTCGCGATATCCCGCGCGGATATCCGGCCCGCCGGCCACCAGCGTATTGTGCGCATCGAATTTCCCGAGCGATCCGTGCATGCCGGCGCCGGCCCGGCCTTCGGCCACGATCAGCCCCGGGATTCCGTTGGAGTTGGCTCCTTCGCTCGACCGGACGCTGAAGACGATGTCCGCCGCGTAGGGGCTGTCGGTATGGGCATCGCTCAGCGGAAACGTGCCCGGCAGCGCATCGTGGGTGAAGATCGGCCCGGCAAAGTCGCTCGCCTGGAGCAGTTCCACCAGCCTGGCGATCGTGGCCTGGTCGTGCCCGATCACATAGAGCGCCATAGCCCCGCCGAGGCCCACGAAGATGACCTGCCCCGGCTGCGGCGGCGCGCTGAAGTGATTTGAAACTGGGACACCATGCTCCGTGAAGTATTTCACTGGATCCACGGACCGCTCGATGGTGCTGAAACCGTGATCGCTGACCAGAAAGATGTCCGTCTTGTCGAATTCCCCGCGCTTTTGAAGCTCCGCCACGAGCAGCCCGAGATTCGTGTCGCTGTCGTGGATTCCCGCCATGGCCGCGGGATGGCCGGGGGCGCTCGCGTGCTGGGGGAAATCGGGATCGCTGAGCCAGAGCACCGAGTAGCGCGGCACGCCGTCGCTCCATAGATGTTCCAGGAGCGCGCGGGTCGTCCACAG
>Ga0302319_10026296_pt1 | contig 10258 bp, 6 predicted proteins | sample Bog_T0_2_FD_203319 | JGI IMG/M metagenome (GOLD analysis project Ga0302319, IMG submission 203319) | Peat permafrost microbial communities from Stordalen Mire near Abisko, Sweden - Bog_T0_2 | ecosystem: Environmental > Terrestrial > Soil > Wetlands > Peat | place: Sweden: Abisko, Stordalen Mire...
ATGGTGCAGATGGATTGCTCGCTGCTGAGCGGGCTGCTGGCCGAGGCGCTGGTGAAGAAGATGCCGGCGCATCTCGACGCGATTTTCTTCTGCAACTCCGGCACGGAATCGATCGAAGGGGCGATCAAGTTCGCCAAGGCCGCGACCGGAAGGCCGGGATTCATTTCCCTGGAGGGAGCATTCCACGGATTGAGCAACGGCTCGCTCTCCATGATGGGCATCGAGAATTTCCGCGAGGGATTTGCGCCGTTCCTGCCGGAATGTGCGCGCATTGAACTCGGCAATCTTCAGAAGCTTGAAGAATTGCTGGCGACGAAACATTACGCGGGATTCCTCGTGGAACTGGTGCAGGGGAAAGGCGTGAAGACTGCCAAGGACGATTTTTTCAACAAGGCGCAGGAGCTTTGCAAGAAGCACGGGACGCTGTTTATTTGCGACGAGGTGCAGACGGGGCTGGGCCGGACGGGAAAGATGTTCGCCTTTGAGCACTGGAACCTTGAGCCCGACATCGTCACCCTCGCGAAGTCGCTGAGCGGCGGCTATGTGCCCTGCGGAGCGATCGTGATGCGGCGCGAGATTCACCAGAAAACTTTCAGCCACATGGACCGGTGCGTGGTGCATTCCTCCACGTTCGGGCGGAACAACCTGGCGATGGCCTGCGGGCTTGCGACGCTGAACGTGATCGACGAAGAGGGGCTCGTGGAGAATGCCGCGAAGATGGGCGCTCTGCTCATGGAGCGGCTGAACGGGCTCAAGGCGAAGCATCCGTTCCTGAAGGAAGTGCGCGGGAAGGGATTGATGATCGCGATTGAGTTCAGCGAGCCGAGCGATTTGAAGCTGAGGATGGCGTGGCAGTTGATTCATAAAATGGACAAGAGCCTCTTTACGCAGATGATCGTGACCTCGCTTTTGAGCCAGCATCGCATCCTGGCGCAAGTCGCGGGACATAACATGGACGTGGTGAAGATCCTGCCGCCGCTGGTGATCGGGGAGAAGGAGGTGGACCGGTTTGTGACGGCTTTCGATGCGGTGCTGACCGAGTGCAAACGATTCCCGGGGCCGATGTGGGAGCTTGGGAAGAATTTCTTCAAGAGTTCGCTGGGGTTTGGGAACAAGGCTGCGGCTGCGAAGAAATAAAGCGATGCTGGATGGACGCCCAAGGGGCGGCAGTTCCTAGTTTCTGGTTCAAGGTTTCTGGTTTTCTGCGGTTCACGCCCGGTTTTTACTCCGGCGCGTTTGGATTGCGGGTTGGGAAAATTTATCGCTAAAGACGCAAAGCGCGCAAAGAGGTGAAGATTCCGGATGCTGGATTTCCGTTGTTCCACAATTTGTTCCATGGCTTTTTCGTAGTTTTTTAAGTCGGACTTTTTAGGATCTGGCTTGACCTGGTCGGACGGATTCACCCTTTGGGGTGAAAATGACGAAGCTCGAAGGAAGAGAAGGAATCGAGTCCTGGCGGATTGGATTTGTTCATGGTTTTGCATGTTTTTCCGGAGTGGGGTTGGGGAATAGTAATCAGTGATCCGTAATCAGTGATCAGTATTTAAAGTGATGTTGGATTTGCTTGGATTACCCTGGATTAGCTGGGTTTGATCAAATCATGTTGGCCAGCTTGTCTCACTACATTTGGCTTTATCGGGTTTTCAGAGAGCAAGGTTGTCTCGCTGCGCTCGGCTAGCTTGGATTCCTCTGTAAATCCGCTTCGGTCGCAACTCGGATTATGCAAAAATCGCGGATACGGTTAAAAGATATAAAATTGGGTTCGTTTGGGTTCGTTTTTCGAACTCTCCAGTGTAAAATTGGGTTCGTTGGTTCCAGAATGCCTTTTTTGGGGAATCATTTAACCGCTAAGGACGCAAAGAGCGCGAAGGGTATGAGACAGAACATGGCTTCTCATACCTGAAAACTAACATAATAGTGTTTTTATGCAAGGATTATTTTAGTTTTTTGCAATTTTACAGAGTAATTATTTTTAAAAATGATTTCATGGCTTTCGGTGGGGGCTTTGTTTCGTGGGGATTTTGTGGGGGTTGAAGATTTTTTTTTGGATTTTTTACCCACGGTGCTCGGGCGGGTGTGGTAGGAATGCGGGGAACGCATGATTCCTTATCCGATTGAAATTTCTCCCGATGTGGAACTGGTGCGCGATGTGCAATACGGGCTCGCGGACGGGGCGGAGTTGCGGATGGATGTGGCGCGGCTGAGGGAGCGGAAGGAGGGGGACCGCTTGCCGGCGATTGTTTATTTTCATGGCGGGGCTTGGCAGAGCGGGAGCAAGGAGGATGGGGTGCCTGCGATCTGCTACTACGCGCAGTATGGGTTTGTGGCGGCTAGCGTGGATTACCGGCTGAGCGGGGTGGCGCGGTTTCCGGCGCAGATCGAGGATTGCAGGTGCGCGGTGCGGTTTCTAAGGGCGAATGCGGCGGAGTATGGCATCGATCCGGAGCGAATCGGGGCGATGGGGGCTTCGTCGGGGGGGCATCTGGCGGCGTTGCTGGGGTTGACGGGCGATGAGGGGCAGTTTGCCGACAAAGGGGGATGGGAAGGGGTTTCGAGCGGGGTGTCGGCGGTGTGCGATCTTTTCGGGCCGTCGGATTTTCCGCGGATGCCGAGGAAGAGCCTGCCGGATGCTATCAGCGCGACGGCGCAGTTTTTAGGCGGCTCGATTGACGATGTGCCGGAGGTTTATGTGAAGGCGAGTCTGCTGTCGCATGTGCATGCGGGGGCTCCGCCGTTTTTGATCATTCACGGCGCACAGGATCCGGTGGTGCCGTTGAGCCAGAGCGAGTTGCTGCGGGATGCGTTGCTAAGGGCTGGGGCGGAGGTGGAATTCCATGCGATAGAACGGGCGGGGCATGGGTCGCGGGAGGTGGTTAATCCGGAGGTGAGGGGGTGGATTTTGCGGTTTTTTGAGGGGAGGTTGGGGAAGGCTCTTTAAAACAGTGTTTCTCTTTATAGCCTAGGAACCCGCAAACCTCTCGTCACCTACCCCCCGATGTATGCCGGATGACTCGATCTTGGCGACGCATCGCCACTCTCTTCGGTGAATCCATAGGCACCTCCGACCGCATGAAATGCCCTGATTCCGCGTGGGTCCGCCTTCTTTTCCCGAAAAACAATTACCTCCGCTCCTGTGGGATCAGCCATATCGGCTCCAGGAGCAGTCAGTTCGATCTCGGACAGCGCGCGGTCCCAGTATGCCGAAGCGTCCGCGTATTCGGGCATTCGTCTCAACTCATCCAAATCATGAGGAAAGCGATTACCGTGCGTGGGACAATAATAGAGAGTGCAGAAAGTCCATAGCTGACCGATCTGGTGATGCCGTCGTCCGAGGTCAACGCGGTAATCCAACTCTCGCGCCAAAGCCCATATCAATATCGTCAGCACTACCGCAAGCGTGGTGCCAACAGCTAATTTTCGTCGGAGGGTCATCGGATCAAATTACCTGGCTGTAACGGCATTACATGCATTTATCCGAAAGATACGTCTTCATCATTGGCTTTGGCAACGCTACCGATGAACGCGGGTGCCGCCCTCGCCCCGGCCTATCTAAGACTCGAGCAACCGCACGGCTGCTGTGGCTGCGATCAAAGGCCGGTTATGCCGCCCACCTCCGCCCACGGCATCATCTCGCAAAGCCTCGGTTTTGCCATGGGGGAGTTTTCGTCTGCCGGTTTCTTTGAGTCTGGTAATTTCCTTGATCATGAAAGGTTTCAGGGATTTGGCGAATTGCTTCCTGAATTTCCGGATTTGATCCTTAGGAGCGGGTTGTTTGGTGGTGTTCACGTTCAATCCGGATAACAGAATTCGGACTGGTTTTCAAATGATTTACAATAGCGGCAGGTTCGAATGGCACCAAGCCGTGTCCACGCAGTTGAAATCAAAACACGAAGAATTTTTAGACAGGATTAACAGGATATACAGGATGAAAAGGGATTAGAGGGCGTCTAAAAAGTCCAAGTGGCGCGTGTGCTGATCGATGCAAACTACCTAAAATTAGGAGTGCAAGCTTGCAGCTTGAGAGCGTTCGACGGCAAGCCGGAGGCTTGCGCTACTTTAAATCGGACTTTTTAGACGCCCTCTTAGACGGAATGCAGTTTTTTCGCGGACTATAAAGTGCAAGCTTTCAGCTTGAGAGCTTTCGACGGCAAGCCGGAGGCATGCGCTACTTTAAAAGCTGATTTTTTAGACCCCTCTTTCATGGCCTCACTTTTCTTTTTTGATTGTGGGGGATTTATGCAAGCATCGGGGAATGCGTATTCTTGTTGCCCCGGATAAGTTCAAAGGATCCCTCACTGGCGTGGAGGCGGCGGAGGCGATTTCGCGGGGATTTTTGAAGGTGTGGCGGGATGCGGTGATCCAGATTGCGCCGGTGGCGGATGGCGGGGAGGGGACGGCGGAGGCGCTTTTCTCGGTGCGGGGCGGGGAATGGGTGGAGGTGGAGGTGGGCGATCCGCTGGGGAGGCGGGTGCTGGCGCGCTATCTTTGGCAGGCGGATACTTTTACGGCAGTGCTGGATATGAGCGCAGCGTCGGGGCTTTGGCGGTTGGAGAAGGGTGAGCGTGATCCGGTGCGGGCTTCGACTTTCGGGACGGGGGAATTGATTTTGCATGCGATCCAACGCGGGGCGAGGCACGTAGTGGTGGGACTGGGCGGGAGCGCGACGAATGACGGGGGGATGGGGATGGCGGCGGCGCTGGGGTACCGGTTTTTGATGAGCGACGGGGATGCGATGGAGCCGATCCCGGCGAATTTGCAGGCGCTCCAGGCGATCATGCCGAATGAGGCGCTGCGGCTGCCGGATTTTGTGGCGGCTTGCGATGTGGGGAATCCGCTGCTTGGGCCCTCGGGGGCGACGCGGGTTTTTGGCGCGCAAAAGGGGGCGGATGCGAAGGCGATGGAATTCATGGAGGCTGCGCTGGAGAATCTGGCCGATGTGGCGACGGAGCGGCTGGGCTGCGATTTCCGGAATGAGCCGGGGGCGGGAGCGGCGGGAGGGCTGGGGTTCGGGCTGATGACTTTTTGCGGGGCGAAAATCCAATCGGGATTTGACGTGGTGGCGGAATGTCTCGGGCTGGAGGCGGCGGTGATTGCGGCCGATCTTGTCATCACCGGCGAGGGGAGCCTCGATGCGCAGACGCTGGAGGGGAAGGCGCCGGCGGGTGTCGCAAAGCTGGCGCGCAAGCATGGGAAACCGGTGATCGCTTTTGCGGGGAGCATTTCGCACGCGGCGCAGCTCCACGCAGTTTTTGACGCGGTGTGTCCGATCGCGGGCGGGCCGCTGTCCATCGAGGAATCGATCCGCGATGCGGCGAATTTGCTTGAGCAGAGCGCGTTACGCACCGCTAGACTCGTGCAACTCGGAAAAATCCTATGACAAAAAAAATCGCACTTCTATTCTCCGGCCAGGGGGCCCAGACCGTGGGCATGGGCAAGGACCTTGCCGCCGCCTATCCCGTGGTCGCCGACCTTTTCAAGCAGGCGGACGACATCCTGGGACGCAGCCTGAGCGGGATCGTGTGGGAGGGGCCGGACGAGGAATTGACGAAGACGGGGAACTGCCAGCCGGCGCTTTATGTACATGGGCTCGCGTGTCTCGCGGCATTGCGGCAGGAGATCGGGGATTTTCCCATCGCGGCGGCGGCGGGGTTGTCGCTGGGGGAATTTACCGCGCATGCGGCGGCGGGGACTTTTGATTTTGCGACGGGCCTGCGCATCGTGGAAGCACGCGGAAAATTGATGCAGGAGGCTTGCGAGGCGACAACGGGCGCGATGGCGGCGATGATCGGCGGCGAGGAAAACGCGGTGCGCGACCTTGCGGCGGAGGCGGATGTGGATGTGGCGAACCTGAACAGCCCGGGGCAGATCGTGCTTTCCGGCGAGGCGGCAAAAATCGCGCTCGCGGTGGGGCTGGCGAAGGAGCATGGAATCCGGCGGGCGACGGTGCTGAATGTGGCGGGGGCGTATCATTCGCGGTTGATGGAGTCCGCGTATTTGAAGCTGGGCGAGATATTGCAGGCGACGAAATTCAATGCGCCGAAATTCCCGGTGATTTGCAATGTGGATGCGCTCCCGGTGAGCGAGGAACAGAAGATCCGCGAAACATTGCAGCAGCAGGTGACGGGGACCGTGCGCTGGATCGAGAGCATCGAATACCTGGCTGATCACGAAAAGATCGAGCAGTATATCGAACTCGGACCGGGAGGGGTGCTGGCGGGGCTGGTGGGGCGGACGCGGAAGGGATCGGCGGTGATTTCGATTGCGGATGTGGAGTCGCTGCGGGGCGCAGCAATGACTAAGCTCGAATGACGAATGACGAAAGAATGACGAAGCCCGAAATCCGAATTGGGCGATCAGTGCGTGGTGTGAACGGAGGAAAATAGGGCGGATAAGACCTATAGGACTTATCTAGTGAACGTGGGCTAGCCTAGAGGGCGGATGTGCTGAAAGTGCGGACAAGGAGCGACTAAGATCAAGGGATGAAGGATTTGAATAAAAGGGCAATCGGGGGGCTGGTGCAGCTTCTTGTTATCATGGCTGCGATGCTGTTCCTTCCGGCGTGGACGTTGCACTACTGGCAGGCGTGGGTTTTGATGGGCGTGTTTTTTGCGTCGGCACTGGCGATCACCATTTATCTCATGAAGTATGACCGGAAGCTGCTGGAGCGGCGGATCAATGCGGGGCCGGGAGCCGAGAAGGAGAGGAGTCAAATGATCATCCAATTTCTCGCAGCGATTTCATTTGTCGGGATATTTGTCATTTCCGCAATCGATCATCGCTTCGCCTGGTCCACGGTGCCGGCGTATGCGGCCGCCATGGGAGACTTTCTTGTCATGCTGGGGTTCCTCGTTGTGTTTTTGGTTTTCAAGGAAAACACTTTTACCTCGGCGGTTATCGAAGTGAGCGCCGGACAGAAATTAATAGCAACGGGACCCTACGCAACTGTGCGTCACCCGATGTACGCCGGGGCCCTTGTGATGCTTTTTGGCGTGCCTGTCGCACTTGGATCGTGGTGGGGATTGCTCACGATCATTCCGATGACATTTTTGCTCGTGTGGCGGCTTCTCGACGAGGAAAAATTCCTGGCAAAGAATCTGCCGGGCTATCCGGAGTATCGGAAGAAGGTGCGGTGGCGGCTGGTGCCGTTCATTTGGTGAGAGTGGGGAGGAATGACGAAATCCGAATGACGAATGACGAAAGAATGACGAAGCCTGAAATCCGAATCGCGCAGTTAGTGTGAGGGCTGGCCTAGCGCCTGGCCGGCTTTGTAGAGGTCGAGTTGTTTTTCGAGGTCGGCGGCGAGGTCTTTCTGGCCGGTGCGGCCGGCTAATTCCCTTGCTTCGATGGCGGTGCTGACGGCGTCCATGTAGCGGGCATCGGCGGCGTAGGCGGCGGCGAGGGTGGCGAGGGTTGTGGCGTTTGTGCGGTGGGTAAGATCGCATGCGTGCTGGGCGAGGGAGATGGCGCCGGTGCTGTCGCGCAGACCGGGGTCGTTGCTCGTGGCGAGCATCCATGCAAGTTTGGTCAACACCTCGGGGGAGTCGGGAGCGATGCTCAAGGCTTCGTGGTATTCGCGGAGAGCGTCAGCGGTTTTTCCCAATGCAAGCCATGCATGGCCCAAAAACAGGTGCGGCCGGAAATCGGCGGGGAAGATGTGCGCGAGCTCCTCGTAGTGGGGGATGGCCGCGGCGAAATGTCCCCGGGCGGCGAGGGCATCGGCCAGGTTTTTCTCGACCGCCGCGGTGTGGGGCTGGAGTTTTGCCACCTGCTCGAAATGGGGGATGGCTTCGTCCAGGCGGTTCGCTTTTTTCAAGGCGTTGGCAACTGTATTTTCGATGATGACGTTGCCGGGTTGCAGACGGGCTGCGGCTTCGTAGTCGGCGATGGCATCCGCCGGGCGGCCGAGCGCCGTGTAGTTATCGCCCCGGTTGCAACGGGCATCGGCAAAGGTGGGGTCGATGTCTATGGCGCGGTCGTAGAGGGTCAGGCTTGCCTTGAAGTTTCCATCGCGCATCAACTGGTTTGCGAGATTGAAATTTGCCATGAGCGAGCGGGGATTTTTTTCCAGGGTGTCGAGCCAGACCGCCCTGCCATCGCGATAGATGTGGCATTGGTTCCATGTGAGGAATGCGAGGAAGAGGACAATGAGGGTGGCTGTCGCGCGGATGATGTTGCGGATATTTTTACAGGAATCCGCGAGCGTGACCGCCCCGGCGGAGACCAGCGCGATGGGGCCGATGCTGGCGACGTACTGGTAATGATCGGCCACGAACGAGTAGAGGAAAGTGTAGAGCATGATGAACCCGAGGATCGGGCTCAACGTTGCCACGAAAAACAGGACCGCCACCTCGGCGCTGCGGCCAATATCCTCGCGCGCGCAATAAATCACGTGGCAGAGGACGATGCCGGCCAGCAGCCATCCATAGGAAAGGGGATTGCCCGGGTGGAGCGTCCAGAGCGGGTAGCTGAAAGTGAGATTTGCGGGCCAGAGCAATTTGCCGGCGTAAAACCAGACGGCGTGGGTGGCGATGAGGATGCGGTCCGCGAGGCCGAAGGAGAAGAGTTTGCCATGGGTGCCCTGGTGGAACCGCTCCCACCAGACGGTGAGCAGGCCCATGCCGATGCCGAGCAGGAGGAAGGGAACGATCTGCAGGATGCGGCGGAGGCCGATGGGTTTGTGCCGGAGCCACAGGATGAGGAACAATGCCGCAGGCAGCGTGCAGGCGGTGGTTTTTGCGAATAGGGCGAGCGCGTGGAAGAGGAGCGCGAGGGCGTAGAAGAGCCACCGGCGCTGCGTTTTTTCCGCGGGCTCTTCCACGAATTCCACCCATGAGAGCAGGGAAAGAAGGAAGAAGAAAAGCATGAGCACGTTTTTGCGCTCGGTGATCCACGCGACGGATTCCACGTGCACGGGATGCACGGCGAAGATAATGGCGGCGAGCCATGCACCCGGGATTTTCAGGCGGGCGAGAAGGCGCCAGACGAGCAGCGCATTTGCAATGTGGAGGAGGATATTCACCCAGTGGTAGCCCGCGGGGTTCAGCCCCCAGAGCGCGTGCTCGATACGGAAGGTGGTGTAAACCAGCGGGAAATATTGGGAGGGAGAGTCGAGCGAAAACCAGATGCGGCGCAGGCCATCCGGGGCGGTGAGGAGCGGGTTCCCGGTGACGTAGACATCGTCGTCCCAGATGTAGCCGCCGTGCGTGGCGGGGAGATAGGCGAGCAGGGTGACCAGGATCAGCAGGCCTGCGAGGAGGAAAGGGGATTTTGCGCAACGCAGCCAGAGGTCTTGTGAGGAAGGCTGGGAGTGCAACGTGGGCAAGGGGTTTACGGGAAATGCAGGATGAGGGATTTGAACCCCCGACCAATTCGGTGTAAAAAAAATTAAACAGAATTTGACGGGAGTTGATTCGAGCCAACAAAAGGCTTCGTAACACTGTGGAATAAAGGTTTTGCGGATGGCGTTTCGCCACAAGAGACGATTCGAATTAACCCAATCTGCGACCGCTGGTATATACGCCGGTATTTACTAAACCAATTCATAGACACATTTTTTGCTTGGCTGAAAACGCCTAGAAAATCCCCATTTTGTTTTTTGTAAAACGTGCGGGATGAGGGATTCGAACCCCCAACAAACTGCGTGTAAAGCAGCTACTCTACCGTTGAGTTAATCCCGCTTCGAAGGATGCAAAATATCAGGGGAAAAAAGAAAAGCAACGTTGCTGATGGTTCTTTTCGAGTTGGAATACTGACCGTGCCAAAGAGTTTGCTGCACAAAACAATAGTCTGATCTCACGATGCGAGCCATCAATTTAATAATTTCACATCAAGCAATACGGGAGTCTGCTGGCGGGAGGTGTCCTATGAGCGCGGAAGCTTCCACGTTATTGCTATCGAGCATCATCTCAAGGTTCTCAAACTGCCGACATTCGTGCGGGATTACAAAAGCGTGGCGGCGGTGTGCGCCCAGGAACGATGCGTGCGGTTTTACTGTTGCTTCGGGCTCGTGAAAAAAGGGGCGTAGCGTCGAACGTAACCAAACTTCATTTTGCAGGAAGATCCCACGTTCCTGCTGCGGCTGGCCGAGAGGGAGTTGATCGACCGGGAACGACGTGCCGCGGGGCGTGAAGCAGGCGGTGGTGGGGCGCGCCGGGGCGGCGAAGACGCAGGTGGCGTTCATGGTGCGGGCGACCGGGGCTGACGGAGATCCGCCAGCCGAGGTACACCGCGCCACAGCTAGCCTTGGAGAACATCGCTT
>Ga0302319_10026303_pt1 | contig 10255 bp, 6 predicted proteins | sample Bog_T0_2_FD_203319 | JGI IMG/M metagenome (GOLD analysis project Ga0302319, IMG submission 203319) | Peat permafrost microbial communities from Stordalen Mire near Abisko, Sweden - Bog_T0_2 | ecosystem: Environmental > Terrestrial > Soil > Wetlands > Peat | place: Sweden: Abisko, Stordalen Mire...
CGCGCATAGGTCAGCAATGCCACTATGGTGAAGGCTGCGAAAATTTCGATCAGCGGCGACGCCAGCGCCTGCTGCCGCACGTACCGCAGGTTGGTCTTCAGCAGCCGCTGCGCCGTCTGGCGGAAGCGCCCCGACTCGTATGCCTCGGTTCCAAAGGCTTTCACCACCTGTTGCCCGCTCAGCGTCTCCTGCAGAATCTCGTTCAATTCGGCGGCGTGATCCTGGCTGCTGCGGCTGGTGCGGCGAATGCGCTTGCCGATGCGCGCCGTCGGCACCAGCACAAACGGCAGCACCGTCAGGCTGACCAGCGCCAGCTTCCAATCCAACTGCAAAATCACCGCCAGCAGCCCCAGCAGCACAAAAGTCTGCCGCAGCAAGTCCGCCAGTATATGCGAAACCGCCACTTGGATTTTCTCGATATCGTTCATGATCGACGACATCAGTTTGCCCGTCGAGTGCGCTTCAAAAAACTGCGCGCTCTGCCGGACCACCTTATCGAAAACCGTGTTGCGCAGGTCCGTTACCGCCGAGCATCCCACGAAGTTCACCAGGTAATTCGCCAGGTAGTCGCAAATCCCTTTCGTCAGGAATACGGCCAGTATGGCGAACGCCACCATGGTCCAGATGCTGCGGTTGCGGAAGAACCCCGGCACGATCTGGCTCAGATAAATCGGGTGGTGGAACACCGGGTCTTTGAACAGCAGCACCGGCGCGTCGATCGACGCCGGATTCAACACCCGATCGAAGATGGGCCCGATCAGCAGCGCGATCATACCGTGCGCCGCCCCCACGAAGGCCATCAGAATCACCGACAGCAGCAGATAGATCCAATATCGCTTGGCGAACGCCAGCAGCCGCAGCAGGTCTCTCATGCGTGCACCCGCATGCGCTCCAACGCTTCAGTCACTTGCTGTTCCGTCACGGCCTGGATGCCCGCCGCATTTTGGACGACTGCCGACGCGGTGCGCCAGGGATGCCAGATCGCCGGCTCCGAGGAGCCGAAGATAGCCACCACCGGAATGCCGAACGCCGCGGCGATATGCGCCGGTCCGGAATCGTTGCCCAGGAACAGCGACGCACCGGCAATCAGCGATTTGATTTCGCCCAGCGGCGCGCCCACCACCGTTCGATATTCGCGAAATGCTGAAAGGTCTTCACCCCGTCCGGCGATGAACACCGGATCCAGCTCCAGCGATTCATGCGCGAACCGGGCGGCGCGCAGGAACCCGGCGGCCCGCCAGGTTTTATCAGGCTGCGAAGCGATCGGATGAATGACGGCGTACGCGCGCACCTTGGACTCACTGGAGGCAAATAGCTTGGCGCGCGGAATCTCCACCCGCGGCACGCCCAGATGGAACATCGCCGATGCCAGATGTTCGGCCGTATGTACGCTCCGTTCCTCGCCCAGGGTCTGCTGCGCGCGCGGGATGCGCACGTTGTACATCCGCTGCCAGCGATAGTGCCCAAACCCTGCCCGCAAGCGAGCGCCCGAAAGGGCCGTCAAACGCGCACTGGCGCTGCCTCCGTGCAGGTTCAGGCAAAGCTCGGGACCCCATTCGCGCAACTCGCGCCAGCCCGGCCTCAGCAGCGCTTCGATATCCGGATTGCGTTCGTACACCGCCCGGAAGCGGTCCTCCACCACTACCGCTATGCGCACATCCGGCCGCGCGCGCTTCAGGATATCGAGCGCGGGTGTTGTAAGCACGCAGTCACCCAGCGAGCGCAGCCGGACCACAGCCACGCGGCAGCCGATGGGCAGTTCGATCACTCTTCGATCTTCGCCTCGTCGACCAGCATCACCGGAATATCGTCCCGGATTGGGTAAACCCGGTGGCACTGGACACACTTCAGGCCGCTATTGTCCGGTTTCAGATCCAGATCCGCCTTGCACAGCGGGCAGACCAGGATCTCCAGCAAATCTTTACTCAACGCCATAATTGATTCTACAGTTTAACGTGGCGCGGACAATGGTGCGGGATCTCAGGTTACTGGACCGCCAAGGTTACGCCCGCTTGCGTCGTCGCGCCGCCGATGGTCACCACCACCGGCACATTGTTGCCCGGCTGCACTCCCTGCGGCACCTGCGCGTTGATCTGGAATACGCCGGGCATCAGGTTCGGCGCCGCTCCGGCATATTCGACTGTAGCCGCCAAACCGCCGATGGTAACGGATACCGCAGCGACCGGCGTGGGCAGCACGCCGATAGCCAGCCGTCCATCCACGCCGGGCGGATCCGTTACGCCTTCGCCCGTGCCCCATAGGATCACGATCGAGCCGCGCGGCGCGGGCGCTTGCGCCGAGTTATGTGTCACATTGTCCTGGTTGAGGATCGCGCCCTGACCGGTGCCCATGGCGTTCGCCGTGAAAAGTCCCGGCCCCGTGGCCGCCACCGGCACCGTCAATGGGTCGGAGCGCACCCCTTGATATTCCACTTGCACGTGAGTCGTCGCGTTACTGGTCCCAAAGTAAGGAGTCACTACCGCGATCTGCGTTGCGGAAACATACACGATGGGCGCAGCCACGCCGTCGAACAGCACTTGCACACCGGCGGCGGTGGTATTCACCAGGCCGTTCGCATCGAGCGTGAGTCCCGCGAGCGCCGCCGGTCCCATGCCCGTGCCCCACACCGCGACCATCTGACCGGGCGCCACAGCGGTTGCATAGGAGGAGGCATTTGTCACCGCCGCCACTACCGGCTTCGGCACGGGCAGACTGGCCGGCGGAATCACCAGCATGGTTACGGAATTAGCCGGAAACGTGGCGGTCAGGCTGCCACCACCCACCGCGATGCCCGGTTGCGCCACGATAGCACCCAGGTTCGCGCCGCTATATTGCCAGACCTGCGCCGCCGCGCCCGCCTGGAAGTTGGCCAGGCTCAGCGTGCTGGTGAGTGCGCCCCCCGTCTTGTTGATCACCACCGCCGTCAGATTCAAGTCGGACCGCACCGCGGCATACACCGCCAGTTGGCTCTGATCGCCGCTTACCCCTTGCACGCCGGTTTCTCCAAATGCGCCGCCGATGCCATCGTAATTGCGATACATCTTAAACGCGAACGCCCCCGGATCGGTCGGACTGGGCTGCCCCCACAACGTCGCCAGGTCCAACCCCTGTGCACCGAAAATCCCCAGCAGGTCCGCCTGCACCAATCCGCCGGTCAGCGTATCGAGCGCGCCTCCGTTGTATTCCGTGATAGCCAGTTTAGTGCCCGGATAATTCTGGGCGATGATGGCCTTCACCCGCGGGATGTAATAAGGCGCGATCGGCGCGCCGCTGGCCGGATCGACCACCCAGTAATCGCCGCTGACCACGTATGTCGGATCCCAAAACTCGCGCGTGGATTCCAGGCCGTTCGCCGGCAGATAGGCATGCATGTCCAGATAATCGAGCAGGCGCTGCCCATGCTGCTGTTCGTATTGATTGAACTGCTGCAGATACCATGCCAGCAGCGCCGTGCCGCCGTGCGCGTTGCGGTCCACCGGATTGCCCCACCAACTGCCCGTGCTCTGGCCCGCCAAAATGTCTGTCTTCGACATCCACAGGGAAGCCCAGTTATCGTTCACCGGTCCGCCCACCATCGCCGTGGGATCCGCTTGTTTAATCGCCTGGGCATACGCGGTATCCACGCTCAGCAGCTCATCGTAAGTGAATGGATTGGGATGGATATCGCGGTGCGTGCTATCCCACCAGATGGGTTCGTTGTCCAGGCTCCAGATGGCGATGCCGCCCTGATTGGCGGGGCCGTAGCGCGTCAGCAGGTAGTCGATCCACTGCGTCTGAAAAGTCTGGTCGAACTGCGCGTAATCGTCCGCCGGTTTGTTCACCACATACACCGGGTTGGCGGGCAGTAGCCCATCCACCACCGACGGGTCGCCGCAAGCCGGATCGTATACGATGCCATCGCCGCAGGTGTAGGGGTGGTATTGCGCGTAGGGATCCTGCTTGCACTGCTTGCCGTATTTGGCGACGTCGAAACTGCACATCTCCTGCCGCGCTTTAGGCAGCCATCCGAGCACCGGGACGGTCGCCAGCATCTTGCCCCCGGTGGTGCGCGCCTGGTCGGCGTATTGGTTGAACGTAGAGCCGGCCGGCAGTAGGGAAACATCCACGCCGGCGGCCGGCAGTACTTCGTAGAACCAGTCGTTGTCGATGTTGTTGACGTCGAACTGCCAGTGATAAGTGCTGGTGCCGTTGCCCCCCCAACGCCGGGCCGTTGGCCGGATACCTTGCGCCGCGGCGGCCGCGGCAGCATACGTGGGATCCGTGGTGGCGGGAAGAGTCCAGTAGAAATTAATCCCGTAAACATCCGGCGAAATCGGATGGCGATTCGCATTCGCGTCGATGGTGAGAGCCGGGCCTGGCGCTTGCGCAAACGCGCTCCAGCCGGCAGCGCACAGAGCCGCTAGTAAGAAGTTTTTCATAAGTCATTTCACCGCGATCGTTACTCCTGCTTGACTCGCTACCCCGCCGATGCTAATCGCAACGGGCACGGTGGCTCCCGGAATCACCGAGTCCGGGATGAGTGCGTTCACCTGCACCACGCCGGCCGTGGCGCCCGGAGCTTCACCGCAGTAATTGGTCGCCGCGGACTGCCCGCCGATCGTCGCCGAGCACGCCAGGTTCACGCTGGGCAGCGGAATGCCCGAAATCCGGCCGTCCACGCCCGGGGGGGTTGTCACGCCTTCGCCTGTGCCGTAGATGAACACATACTGCCCGCGGGGCGCAGGGTTGGCCGGGCCGTTGCGGCTGTAGTCTTCGTTCAAAATCGCGCCCTGGCCATGCCCCGACGAATCGTTGGTAAAGATGGCGGTCTTTGCCGCGGCCACCGTGACCGGAAACGGCGCGGACGCACTACCCTGGTACACCACCACCACGCTAACGCTGGCCTGCCCCGCCACCTCGTAAGGGACAATCGCGCTCAACTGACTGTTCAGCGCATAGATCATAGGCGCCGCATAGCCATTGAAGAACACTTGCACTCCACCAACGGAGTCGCTGAGGGTGCCATTGGAATTAACCGTTAGCGGAGTCAGCGCCGCCGGCCCCAGCGACTGGCCCCAGACCGTCACGATCTCGCCGGGCGACACACCGCTGGCGTCATACGAGGCGGCGCTGGTCACCGCCGAAACCACCGGCTGCGGCACGCTCATGGCGCTCTGCGCTTGCGGGATCACCAGCAACGTCATGGAATAAGCCGGGAACGTCGCCGTCAGACTGTTGCCGCTAATATTGATGTCCGAAGTCTGCCGCACAATGGCGTTCAGATTGGTCTGCCCGTATTGCCAAACCTGCGCCGTGCCCGCCGGCGTGAAGTTTGCCAGGCCGATCGAGTCGCCGATATCGCCCGCGGTCTTGTTCAGCACCAGCACGGTCAAAGCTGAGTCCACGCGTTGCGCGGCGAAGATGGAAAGAGTATCCGGATCGCTGCTGGTGGCCGAAACGCCGGTCGAGCCGAACTGATTGCCGTTGCCGTCGTAATTGAGGAATATCTTGAAAGCGAATGCGCCCGGATCGGTAGGCGCGGGAGGCCCCCACAACGTCCCGTAATCGAGGGATTGCTGCCCGAAAATGCCCAGAATATCGGCTTGCGCGATGGCCCCGGTAATGCTGCCCAGGGCATTCCACCAGTACTCGGTAATGGCCAGTTTGGTTCCCGGATAATTCTGGTCCACCCACTGGTGCATCCGGGGAATCAACTGTGGCGCCACCGGATTGCCGCTCGCGTCGTCGAAACTGGTGTCCGGCACGATATAGTTGGGGTCCCACAGCGCTCGCGTGGAGGTCATGCGCAGGGTTTCCATGGCGGCATCGCCGGCCGTCGTGGACAAGGAACCCGGCGCGACGTAGCCGTGAATGTCGAGTGCGTCCAGCAGGCGGTAGTTGTGCTGCTGCTCAAACTGATTCATCTGTTGCAGATAATATTCCACCCAGGGTATACTGCCATGCGCCTTCTGGTCCGTGGGGTTGTCCCAGTAAAGGTAAGGATACGTTCCCCATCCGCTGGCCATGTCCGCGCGCGAATAGAAGTAACCCATCCAGCCGGAGGGCACCGGGCCTGTAACCAGCGCGGTGGGATCGGCGGCCTTCACCGCCTGCGCCAATCTCAAATTGCGCGCCAGCATGTCGTCGTAGGTGGCCGGGCTTTGGTAAATGTCGATGTGTGTGCCGTACCACCATTCCGGTTCGTTATCCATGCTCCAAAGAGTCACGCCGCCCCCGCTGCCCTTGCCGTAACGTTTCATCAGGTAAGAGACCCAGTCCTGGGGGTAAGTCGCGGCCATCGGCTGGTAGGCGTCGTTTGGATCGTTGAGAATCTGCTGCGCGTTGCTCGCCAGGACGCCATTGCCGCAATCCGTTTGGTACGGATCCACCTGTTGTTGCGCGCCGTATTTCGCGACGCTGAAGCTGCAACTGGTGCTGTCTTTAGGAGTCCAGTCCATTAAAGAGATCGTGCCCAGACTGACTGCGCCGGTCTGCAAGTTGAACTCGTGGTACAGATCGAACGACGAGCCGTCGGGAAGCGAAGGAGGGATGGCGCTGGTCTGCGAGCCATTGACAAAATACCAGTCCACGGCGCTGTTGCTGACGTCGATCCGCCAGTTGTAACTGGTGGTGGCGTCGCCGCCGAAGCGGCGCAGCGGAATGTGCATGATGGCGCCCAAGCCGCTATCGGCGTAGTCGTTGATGCCGTAAATGTACGGGCTGATGGCGTGCCGATTGGCGTTGGCATCCACGGCCAACGTGGGCGCTTGGGCGCATAGGCTCAGCGCGCACGGCGCAATCAATGCGAGCACGGAAATGCGAAACTGCATCGCAACCTCACTTCACCGCGATAGTGATGCCGGTCTGGCTCGCCGCTCCACCGATGGTAATCGACACCGGCACAGCGCTGCCAGGCGTAACGGACTGCGGAATCAGCGCATTCACCTGCACCAGACCCGCGGTTGCGCCCGGCGCCTCGCCGCAGTAATTCGTCGCGGCGGTCTGTCCGCCGATACTGGCCGAACATTTCAGATTCACGCTGGGCAGCGGCGTGCCCGAAATTCTGCCATCCACGCCCGGCGGCGATGTCACGCCTTCGCCGGTGCCGTAGATGAACACATACTGGCCGCGCGGCGCGGGATTGGCCGGGCCGTTGCGGCTGAAATCCTGGTTCAGCACCGCGCCTTGCCCATGCCCGGAAGAATCGTTGGTGAAGATGGCCGTTTTCGATCCCGCCACGGCAACCGGAAATGGCGCGGAAGCATTCCCTTGATACACCACCACCGCGTTGACGCTCGTTTGCCCCGCCACTTCGTAGGGCACGATCGCGCTGACCTGCGTGCTCAGCGCGTAGATCATCGGCGCGGCATAGCCGTTGAAGAACACCTGTACCCCGCCAATGGAGCTGCTCAACGTTCCATTGGAGTTGACCTGGAGGCCCGTCAGCGTGGCCGGTCCCAGACCTTGGCCGAAGATGGCGACGATCTCCCCGGGCGACACGCCGCTGGCATCGTATGACGCCGCGCTCGTGACAGCCGAGATCGCGGGCTGCGGCACGCTCATGGCGCTCTGCGCCTGGGGGATCACCAACAGCGTCATCGAATACGCGGGGAAAGTGGCTGTCAGGCTGCTGCCGCTGACGGTGATATCCGAAGTCTGGCGCACGATGCTCGCCAGATTCGTCTGGCCGTACTGCCACACCTGTGCGGTGCCCGCCGGCGTAAAGTTGGCGAGGCTGATGGAATCGCCGATATCGGCGGCGGTCTTGTTGAGCACCAGCACGGTGAGCGCCGAGTCCACGCGCTGCGCAGCGTAAATGGCGAGCGTATCGGGATCGCTGCTGGCGCCCGAAATGCCGGTGCCGCCGAAGTGACTGCCGTTGCCGTCGTAATTCAGGAAAATCCTGAACGCGAATGCGCCGGGATCGGTTGTCGCCGGCTGCCCCCACAGCGTTCCCAGCCCGAGGCCGTAAGCGCCGAAGATGCCCAGGATATCGGCCTGCGCGATAGCTCCGGTGATGCTGTCGAGCGCTCCCCAACTGTATTCCGTAATCGCCAGGTTCGTGCCGGGGTAATTCTGACTCACCCACTGCTGCATCTGCGGAATCAGATGCGGCGCAACCTGCGCGCCGGTCGCATCGTTAAAGCCTCCGCCGGGCACAAGATAGTTCGGATCCCAAAGCGCGCGCGTGGAGGTCATGCGCAGGGTTTCCATGGCGGCATCGCCCACCGATCCGCTCAGGCCCGACGGCGCGATGTATGCATGAACGTCCAGATAATCGAGCAGGCGGTAGCCAGTAGTCTTTGCGGCCTGATTCATCTGTTGCAGGTAATAGGGCACCCAGGCGATGCCGCCGTGCTTTTGCTGGTCGATGGGATTGTCCCAGTATTGAAAGGGCGACGTGCTCCAGCCGCTATCCATATCCACCCTGGAAAAGAGCATGCCCGACCAGCCGCCGGGAACCGGTCCGGTAATTAAGGCCGTAGGGTCCACCGACTTCACCGCCGTCGCCCACTTGAGATTGCGCGCCATCATGTCGTCGTAATTAGCCGCCTGTGGATATATATCGATGTGGTTCGAATACCACCACTCCGGCTCATTGTCCATGCTCCACAGGCGCACGCCGCCCGCGTTCGCCGGTCCGTAGGTGGACATGATGTGCTCGACCCATTGCTGCGCGAACGTCTGCGGCGCTGCAACATAGGCATCGTTGGGATCGTTTACCACCGGGTTGCCATTCAGGAGCACACCATTGCCGCAGTCGGGATTGTCGGGGGCCGTGGCTTTTTGCGCGCCGTATTTCGTAACGCTGAAGCTGCATTCGCCCGCGGCCTTGGGAGACCAGTCCATCAGCGGAATGGTTCCCAGGCTCAACGTGCCCGCCATCAGGTTGGCCGTATGGAACCCGTCGAAATCGGGGCTGACGCCGTAGTTTTCGTAGCACCACGGGTTGTCGCCGGTGTTGTTCTTGACGCTGGCCTGCCAATTGAAAGTGGTGGCGTCATCGCCTCCCCAGCGGAGCACCGGGATTTGCATGAGCCCCATGAGCCCGTTGTCGCTCCATTCGTTGATGCCGTAGATGAGCGGGCTGATGGCGTGCCGGTTGGCGTTGGCGTCCACCGCCAGCGTGGGCGCTTGGGCGTACAAGCCCAGTACGGAAAACGCCGCCACCGCCAGACGATGCGGACGAAGCACCATGACAACACCTCTGTATCTATCTTATATCGCGGCATGGAGTTGTCTTTGTATGCCGCCCCGATCTGGCGGCGATTGTTACGGCGCATCTGGATCGGCTTGCGCCGGCAGACCGCGCCGCGAGGCTTCGCGCTTTCCATGAAGTCGCCGCCGGCATTGGATCGCCGGGCAAGCCTGGCGAATTTCGCCCCGCGAGTTCTGGTACCTCTACCCTTGTCGCCCGGCCCCGCCCGCGTTAGAATCGTGGGATCGTCAACTTCGTCAAAAACAATCTGATCGGCGCATACCTGCTGCTCGTGGGTGTGCCCGTCCTTGGTTTGCTCGGCATCCTCGAAGCCGGGCGCGGCATCTCCGCTCCCCTCTCGATCTCCGGCGATTGGACCCTCGCTTTTGATCCCGCGGCCCCCTGCCCCAGCCCTCCCGGTTCGATACTGCAACAAATCGCGTTCAGCGTTTCCCAATCGGGACCGGAGGCCGTCATCACCCTGAAAGATGGGTACGCGACTGCCCTGGCAGCCACAATTCATGGCCGGACACTCACCGCCGGATCGTTCACCGCAACCATCTCCGGCGAGCGGGATGAGCGCACGCTGGACGGCCGTGTGAACTACGGCGGCTGCGCGCCGGTGGCATTCCACGCCGTCCGCCAAGCCCCCGGGAGTCGAGGCCCATGACGCTCAATCTCTTCCAACTCGTGCTGCAGATCGCGGTCATTCTGGTGGCGGCGCGCCTCGTCGGATTCTTGTTCCAGAAGATCAATCAGCCGCAAGTGATGGGCGAGATGGTGGCTGGCATTCTTCTGGGACCGTCGCTGCTCGGCTGGCTCGCGCCCGGCGTGTCCCATGCGCTGTTTCCCGCCGCGAGCCTGGTCTACCTGAACGCGTTGAGCCAGGTGGGGCTGGTGGTGTTCATGTTCGTGGTCGGCCTGGCGCTCGATCCCTCGGAACTCAAGGGTTATGGGCATGCGGCCGTCCTCACCAGCCATGTCAGCATCGTGGCGCCCTTCTGTCTGGGCGGCTTGACCGCGCTGTATCTCTACCCGCGGCTCTCCGACGACGGCGTGACCTTCACCGGCTTCGCC
>Ga0302319_10026305_pt1 | contig 10255 bp, 9 predicted proteins | sample Bog_T0_2_FD_203319 | JGI IMG/M metagenome (GOLD analysis project Ga0302319, IMG submission 203319) | Peat permafrost microbial communities from Stordalen Mire near Abisko, Sweden - Bog_T0_2 | ecosystem: Environmental > Terrestrial > Soil > Wetlands > Peat | place: Sweden: Abisko, Stordalen Mire...
TGGCGCGCCATCGACCAGCCTGCCTGCGTCTTCCAGGGGAAAGCCTTTCAGCGCTTTGTCGAAATTAACATGAGCCCCGCTGGCGGTCACAATTCCGACCAGTTCGGCCTTGAGTGCATCTTTTTTCATTACGTCTCCAGCGTCCCAGGAAGCTCCCGGTGCATTTGGTCAACCACATCCCTTGACTTGTAATCGGGCCCGGTGGACGTCCGTCGAGGCGCGAAGATGCCAAGTTCTTCCTTGGATGGAATGAGTCGCCGAATAGCAGCGTCATCAATTCCGATTTTCTCGGTATAAGTGAGCTCAGCGCCGTGCTCCAGTTCGTCGTGGATCACGTTCAGGTCGCTTAACCCACAGTACATAATATCGACTCGTTTGCCGTCCGGATTACCATAGGAGATCTCAGACGCCGCTCCGATTTCCGTGGCTTTTGTATAGGCCTCATCAGGTGAATCAGCACGTATCAGCACCACGTTGGTGTGAACCACGAGCCGCGGATCGCCTTCCACCTCGATTCGCTGCACGATATCGGCGAGGTACCATTTCGCGTCGGGAGATATGTAGCCCATAAGCTTGCCTTCTCCTCTCCCAGCATGTGGCCGCACGATGGTTGAGCTAATCGGCTCCGGCGATGCTGTGCAGCACTTCTTCCGCCTGCTCCGCCGTGAAGCCTTCCACCTTCGATGAATGGTTCATCGAGCAGAACTTCGGGCCGCACATCGAACAGAACGCCGCATCCTTGAAGCCTTCTTCGGGCAAGGTCTCGTCGTGCATTGCGCGCGCTGTTTCCGGATCGAGCGATAGCTCGAACTGCTTGTTCCAGTCGAAGTTGTAGCGCGCTCGCGACAGGGCGTCGTCTCTGTCCCGCGCTCCTGGGCGATGGCGCGCCAGATCCGCCGCGTGCGCCGCGATTTTGTATGCAATTATTCCCTGCTTCACATCCTCGCGGTTCGGCAGCCCCAGATGCTCCTTGGGCGTCACATAGCAAAGCATCGACGCTCCGTGCCATCCAATCATCGCCGCGCCAATGGCCGACGTGATGTGGTCGTAGCCGGGCGCGATGTCCGTCACGAGCGGCCCCAGTGTATAGAACGGCGCTTCGTGGCACATTTCGCGCTCTTTGATCACCTGCATTTCGATCTGATCGAGCGGAATGTGGCCCGGCCCTTCGATCATCACCTGGACATCAGATTCCCAGGCCTTCTTCGTCAGTTCGCCCAGCGTCTTCAGTTCGGCAAACTGCGCGGCATCGCTCGCATCCGCAATGCAGCCAGGCCGAAGCCCGTCGCCCAGCGAATAGCTCACGTCGTATTTCTGGAAAATCTTCGTGATCTCGTCGAAGTGTTCGTACAACAGATTCTGACGGTGATTCTTCACCATCCACTCGGCCAGAATCGCTCCACCGCGGCTGACGATTCCGGTGATGCGCTTCGACGCCAGCGGCACATACTGGATCAGCACGCCCGCATGGATGGTCATATAATCCACGCCCTGCTCGGCCTGCTCTTCGATCACTTCCAGCATCACATTGATATTCAGATCTTCCACGCGACGCACGCGATTGAGCGCCTCATAGATAGGCACCGTGCCAATCGGCACCGGCGATTTCGCGATGATCGCTTTGCGGATCTCCGGGATGTTGCCGCCGGTCGAAAGGTCCATCACGGTATCGGCGCCGAACTTCACCGCGTAATCCAGTTTGTCGAGTTCGCCCGAAATATCGGAAGTTGTCGCGGAATTGCCGATGTTCGCGTTGATCTTGCACGCCGACGCCACCCCGATACACATCGGCTCGAGCGACGTGTGGTTGATATTGGCGGGGATGATCATGCGGCCGCGCGCGACTTCATCGCGGACCAGTTCCGGAGCCAGCTGCTCTCGCTGAGCGACGAACTGCATTTCACCGGTGATCTGGCCCTTGCGGGCATAGTGCATCTGGGTCCGAACGGGGTCGGACCAGCGAGGATCTGTCCATGGTTTGCGCATACTAATGCAAGTGTAGCGCTGAGTCGCCTGCCCGGAACTCGCGCGAGCGGGCGCATCGGCTGGGGAACCGCGTCAGTCCTCCGATTCCACGATTCGGACGCGGCAGGTGGATCGTCGGATGTCTCAGGCAGGACCTCCGGCCCCGCGGTTTTCCTTGTGTACACGTTAACCGATCGGGTCGGCGCGGCCAGTCGCATTCGGCCCGCGGAAAGCCGCCGCGCCCCGGCAGTTCCGGACTAATCGATTTCGCCCGGAAACTCGGCCCGCAAATCGTCGATGAGGTCCTCACGGTCGATACTGCGCCACTGCGTGACGATTTCGGAAAGAAGAGCCTTGCGCCCAGCGAGGTCGGATTCGAGCTGGGCCAGACGGCGCAGCGTCCAGCCGATGGAGTAAGGCTCGGGAATCTGGCGGTAGAGCCGCAGCGCCTCCTCATAGCGGCCCCGCGCTCCCTCGTGATCGCTCCGCCGAAGAGCGATGTCTCCCAGGCTCTGGATGCAGTTGGCCTCGCCCACCACGTCGCCCACTTGGCGGAAGAGCGGCAGCGCCTCCTCATAGCGGCCCCGCGCTCCCTCGTGATCGCTCCGGTCCAGAGCGATGTCTCCCAGCCTCTGGATGCAGTTGGCCTCGCCACGCACGTCGCCCCGGTCGCGGCAGAGCGCAGCCGACCTTTTGAGGAGAACAACAGGCCGCTGGTCGCCCGCAAAGCGCCCAAACTCGCCGAGCCCCAGGCAAGCGGCGGCAACCGGATCGAGCCGCATCTGCTTCTCGCGAACCGCCCACTCGATATTCGCCATTTCCGCCGCAATCCGGAGCAACAACTCGCCCCCACCGGACTCTCCGACACGCCCGCCCTGTTCGGCCAGGCCAACGAAGAAGTCACGCGCCCCTGCAAGTTCCGCCTCAGCGGCCTTGTGGTTGGTCGCGACATGGCCGCGAAGCGGCGCAAGCATGCGGAGACGCCCGGCTTCGACGAACGCCAGCGCATTGCGCTGAAGCTCGGCGGCAGCCTGCCCCGGCGTCAGCCGGCCAGGCGAGAGCGATTCCGCCGGGAACACCTGGTCGATATCCTCCTCGCGCACACCGGCTGGAAGGCACGCGAGGGCCCGAAGCAGCGGACGCGCCTCGTCAATCCACTGGTTATTTACCGCCAGCTCATAAGCCGCGTGGAGGTTTCGGATCCGGTCATCCGGACCGGCGCCGGAGACGGCGAGCATGCGCGTCGACTCCTGGTCCCACTGTTTCTCGACATCCGCGGGATTTCGGAAGCGGGCCTGGGACGCCAGCAGACGAATCGCGTGAGGCACTCCCTGCATGGCCCCGGTGAGGCGAACAAAAACCGGGTCGATCGCGGCTGCGTCGGAGATCTCGGCGAACGCCCGGAACAGTTTCAGCGAACGATCGCGATCGAGCGGCGGAGGCTCGATACGCGCAAAGGCGAAATCGCCCGGCTTTTCGTGTCCCTGAACTGCGATTGCCAGCCAGAGGTCGGGGATGCCCATCAGGTCGGAGAGGAACACTTCCGCTCTGGCGCGGTCCGGACGCCACGGCGTTTCAAAATTGTCGAGTAGTACAACGCACGGGTCATCGGCCAGCGACCCAAGTAATGCGCCGCGCGGGTCCGGCGCAACCCGCCCAAACCATTTTTCGTCGAGCCCCGCGATAAGCGAGGCGGTGGTCGAATATTCGTCGCAGCGGGCGTGGAATCGGCGCGGCCCGAACCGCTCGCGGACCTCAGGCTCATGCAGCACGCTCAATGCGATCGTGCTCTTTCCAATTCCGGGAGGTCCCCAGACAAGGAGCGGATGTCGCCGGTTGGCCAGCAGCAGACGGGTGGCTTCCGCGATCTCGGTCTCCCGGCCGATGACCTCGCCGGGATCGGGAACCGAAGGCAGGCCGGAGGCGCGGTGCGGCGCCTCCGCACTCCGTTGGACGGCGGATTCGATGCGGTTGACGGTGGCCTCGATCCGGATGTTGCTCTCGTCGATGCGGTTGACGGTGACCTCGATGCGGTCCAGCTTCTCGCCGAGAAGCACATCGAACGCGGCCCTCACGTAATTGTTGTTGGCGCGTTCCTCGAAGAAGGCGGCCATCAGATAGCCGGCCCATCGATCGCGGAAGATTGCCACAATCCGGTCGGGAGCGCCCTGCCAGGCCGCGAGGCGCGCACGCGCCAACTCCGCCGCGGCGTCGCCGTTGAGCCGGTCGAACTCGATCCTGAACTCCACGGGATGGCTGTCCGCGTCCCGCAGACGCAGAACACAGTCGCGTTTCGCGTTCGTCATCCACAGCCGGTCCGCCTCGGGGAAGAATCCACCGGTGAAGTCGTGTGGACGGAACTGTTCCAGACGGCGCGCCAGGGCTCGGAATGCGGGGAACTTCTCAGCTCCCTCCGGGGGACCGGGCTCGGCGGCGATCAGGCAAAGCAGGTCGGCAAGGGCCGCGGAGCGGCTAACGGCGCTGAGGAGCGGGGCTCGTTCGGCCGTATCGCCGGCCTTCAGCCAGCGCTCGAAACGTTCATGGGCTTCGCGGTGTTCGGATGTTTCGTGAATCTGCTCCGCGAAAAGGTCGGCGAGGAGAGTTCGTCCCATTTCGCCTAAAAGATCGGTGGCGATCCCGACACCCGCGGAGAGGAAGGTCTCGTCCGTTGAGCCGGCCTGTTCTCGCTGTTTCGATGACTGGCCCGCGAGCTGGCCGGCAATGGCATCTCTGACGTGCGGCGCGAGCGCGCTGACCACGTAAAGAAGATGGGGACCGGTAAAGAGCATAACAGTCGCGCACGGATATTCTCGCACGCACGGGCGTGCAAACGCGGGCCGGGCCGGTGACAGGAATCTGCGAACTCAATTGGCAATAACTAACTTGAAATCACGTGCGTTCCGCTAGACTTGGTTTATGGAGCCAACCACTCTTCAGGAAGCCGTTGTTTTCTTTAGCGATCCGGTCAATTGTCGGGAGTGGATTGTTCCGCGCCGGTGGCCTGATGGCGTGACTTGCCCGCGTTGTGGCGGCAAGAGCGTCAACTTCCTCGAAAAGTACAACCGCTGGCAGTGTGGAACACGGCACGCCAGCCGTCAGTTCACCGTGAAAACCGGAACCATCTTCGAGGATTCTCCGCTCGGGATCGACAAATGGCTCATGGCTATGTGGCAGGTTGTCAACGACCGTAACGGAATCAGTTCCTACGAAGTGTCCCGCATGATCGGCGTGAGCCAGAAGTCCACTTGGTTCATGGATCACAGAATTCGTCATGCCCTGAATCGTGGGTCGTTTGAAAAGATGCTCGGTGGTGAAGGCAAGTTCGTGGAAGCGGATGAAACGTTCGTCGGTGGCAGGGCGATCAACATGCACAAGAAGGTCCGCATTCGCCGTATGCAGGGCAAACGCGGCGGGGCCGACGCTGGCGGCAAGACAATCGTTATGGGAATTCTGGAACGCGGTGGCGAGGTCCGCACGAAGGTTCTCAGCAACCGCAAGAAGCCCGCAGTTCAGGCCGAACTCAGGAAGCATGTCCAGGCTGGGTCCGCGATCTTCACTGATGAATTGCAGTCATACCATGACCTGTCGGATTACCAGCATGAAGTGATTAATCACGCAGCCGAATACGTGAAAGGCAACGTCCATACCAATGGCATGGAGAACTTCTGGAGCCTCGTTAAACGGGCGCTGAAGGGCACGTACATCAGCGTGGAGCCCTTCCACCTGTTCCGGTACCCGGACGAACAGATGTATCGCTACAACAACCGCAAAGATGAGAACGGCGAAAAGATCAGCGACTTTGAACGCTTCGACCGTGCCGTTCGCCAGATCGTCGGCAAGCGCCTTACGTGGGACGCGTTGACCGGTCAGGAGGCGGTTTAACCGGGAACTATCTGTCCGAGAGTCTCAGCGCCAACATCGCGGAAACCGCGGGCCACCAAAAGAATCATCACGTTTTTTTCGCAACTTGCTTTTTAATAGCCTCAAGCCGTGCTTTTGCGGTTCGGTATGGGTCGCCGACTAACCCCGATACTCCATACCGAGCCAGCATACTAGTCGTGAACAGGTGTTCATACTCGCCAGCTATGTACTTTAGAATCGGATCCTTTGCAATTTCCTCTGCGCGATCCAGATGATTTTTGCAGTTAATACTGCTACCTGACAGTACAGCCTGGACGTAATGCAACGCGGAATAAAACACGGCTACAACGGCCCAATTTTCCTGTGTTTCATCCGAATGATCTAACGACTCTGCAAACTTCTCGTTGCGCTGGGCTTTAGCGCTGTGCCTATCATCACGCGGCATGAAGCGCTAACATAGCACGCTTTGGAAGTGCGTCCGCAGGAGTCAATTCAAAATTGAAGTGATAATCGGGAAATTTGTCATATAGATCGACCTTTTTCAGGACGACGGCATTGAATGGATCAAAGTCCATATTTTCCATCACCACCGACACGTCAAACGTATCGCCCGCGCGCTTCACTGTGACGCTAACTACACCGGGCATATCTTCAATCTCGCTTGTCATTTTGTTCTCCAGTGTGCCGCCACTCGAAGCCTGAAACGGTACAACAGTGAGACCATTGCCAACCGCGTAAGAAGGAGTCAGATCGTCAACGGCCCGCTTGCGCTTCGACGAAGCGCATAACATTCCGACTGTGAATGCAGTTTCCAGAACAAGCATTTTATACGCTCCCTTCGATTTCCTGCGGCGGCGGCACAGTCTTAATCTGCACCTGGCCTACGCAAATGTAGACTGGACTTCCGTCCTCTTTTTTCTTCTCCCGGAGCTTGAATATCGTTCGAACGTTATGGCCAAACTCTATCGTCGCCCCATCTTCCAGTTCCAGCAACTCAGGAGATCCCCCGACCGACTTGAATGCCAACTGGTCGGCATCTACAACTTCGTTTTCAAACGGCACTTTTACGGGAGTCACGATTTCTTTCCGGGCCGCACGCTGCCGTCAAATACAGTCCTGATACGCACAAGTCTCCCGCTGCGGTAGATACCCCGCTGCCTATCCCCGTTACCGTGATGCAAATATATGGCCACCATCAAAACCAGTGATCCGCGCAGCCGAGCCGTAAAAATCCCGCTCGACTACCTGCTTTTGACGCCGACAGAAACGACCTCCGTGAAAGCGATGCGCAATACGTGGAGTGCCTCTGTAAACACCAGCTTAACATTGCCAGCTTCCTAAGATGTTAAGCGAACGTACTTTAAATGTCTAGTGCCAATTTAGTGAGCGAGATGCCGATTCCACCGGCATTTGCCGGGTAAAAACCCGACCTGACCACATATCGACACATCGAACGGAAAAGTTTAGGGGTATAATCCCCTCAGGTGCGCACAAAACCCGCGATCCCCGAGCCGCAAGGCAAGACGCCGATGGAACGACTGGATTGGGCATTCCGAACAGTCCTGAAGGTGTCTAAGGCGGACATGGCCAGGGACGACGGGAAGAACCCGGTTAACCATTCGGTGGTGGAAGAAATGGACGAGCAGTACGGGCCACTTCCGCTATCCTCAACCAAGCCTTCCCGCAAAGTACGCTAGGCACTAACAATTCGCGCCAGCCTGTCATGCACTACAACCGTAGACCGTTCGGTATGATTTGTCAAGTTAGTTATTGACACTCAATCTCCCCTTTTTTGAATAACTTACAGTTTCTTAGCCCGAATTCCCAGGTCCCCGTGTGCTTTTCTGAAACTGTAGAAAAGCTCAAGCGCTCCCAACGAAGAACTCTCGCTCAAAAACAGAAAGGAAACGTCACCATGCCAACCGCAGCCCAGCTCGCAGCCAACATCGCCAACGCGCAGCATTCCACCGGTCCCCGCACCGGGGAAGGCAAATCCATCTCCTCCAAAAATGCGACGAAAGCCGGCCTCTTCACCCGCGAGGATTTCATCCGCCCCGGCGAAGAGCAATTCCATGCCGAACTCGATCGCTCGCTCCGCGAATCCCTCGCGCCTCTGGGTCCCCTCGAAAACATCCTCGTCGATGAAATTCGCCGCGCCGCGTGGCGCCTCCGCCGCTGCGCCCAGGTTGAAGCGGAATTTTCTTCCGCCCTATACTCCGAAGGCGTAACGCCCGAAGATCACGTGCCCGATCCGATGCAAAACGAACCGCAGGCGCAGGTTCAGCACTCCGTCGACCGCGCCCGCGCCCAGTCCCACCGCCTCCTGCATCGCGCCACCGCCGAACTCCGCAAACTCCAGACCGAACGCCACTTCCGCGGCGAATTCTTCCAGGACGGCGTCGATCTTTCCAGTCTTGGTATCTGTGACGTCCGCGCCGTCCGCCAGGCCACTCATCGCGAGACCGCCCACGACCTCCGCCGCCACAGGCTCGATGAAGTCAATCAGCTCCGCGAAATCTTCGAAGACAACCGGCGCGACGTAACCGAAATCTCCGCGCACCAGCCGGCGTCCGGCCCGGTGTCCGACGAGCCTTTAGCAATTCCAACCCGAATTTCTGACAGCCAAACGCCGCGCAACGCGCCGTGTCCCTGTAAATCCGGCATGAAATACAAGCGATGCTGCGGCAAAGACGCCCCGGCCGTCCTCCACGCCGCGTAAGACCGGTCGCCTGAACAATGGCTATACTCAATTCGGTGATGCAACGGAAAACCTACGTCCTGCTCGCGGCGCTCATGGCAGCCTCGGCTTTGGCCGCTATCGCGCTCAGCTGGACCGCGCTTGGCCGCCAGTTCGACACCTACGCCTACGACTTCTTGTTCCGCCTCGAAACCCCTGCGCCGTGGCAGCCCGATTCCATCATTCTCGCCATTGACGAGGAGACGCTCACGAAGTATGGCGGGCTCACCGGCATGCGTTCTGCTCTCAACGACGGCCTTGAGATCATTGAAAATGCGCATCCGGCCGCTATCGCGATCGACCTGATTCTTGCGGAGCCCAACCCTTCGGACGGTCCGCTCGAAGCGGCGTTCAACAATACCTCACGGCTCATCCTGTCCTGCGATCTGCTGCCGGATGGCAGCGGCTGGGAGGACCCGATCCCGCGCTTCCGAAGGCACGCTGCCGCGGTGGGAGAGGTCCACGCCGATCTGGATAAATTCGATGCTGTCAGCCGAGACCTGCCGCTCGAGAAGGTTGCCGGACATGACCGAAGATGGGCTCTGGCACTCGCAACTTTCGCGGCCGTGAAAGGCGTCGAGATTACCGAGTCGCCCGAGGACCTCCTGGTCGGCACCACTCGTATCCCGTCTCGCGACAGCGACGGCCGCACGATGCGAATCCGCTTTACTCCACCCTCTATGGGAGGCATCCAGCGGATTTCTATTGCGGAGCTCAACCGCCATCCCGAACGTGCCGCGCGCTTCGCCGGCAAAGTCGTCTTCGCCGGGGTGACGGCGCAAACGGTCAGCGATCGCTGGATGACACCATATTCCAACAGCGTGGCGATGCCGGGTATCGAGTTCCACGCCAACGCTTACGAGACCATTGCGCGCGGTATGTTTTTGGTGGATGCCCCGCTCAGCACGGTTGTGGCGGTCTGTTTCGCGATCGCAATGGCCCTGGGCGGTGCATTTCTATTGGGCGGTGGGTGGGTGACGAATACCGCGGTGGCACTCGTCCTCGCTGGTTCGCAGGCCGTGCCTGCCATCGCCTTTTCGCGCAACATCGTGTGGCCGTGGATGCCCGGAACGTCCACGGCGTTCATTGCCCTCGCCTGCGCAGCGGCCTGGCGGCAGTTTATGGTCCGTCGCCAGCTCACCGCCGCAGTCAGCGAGAAAACGCGATACCAGCACTCCATGCAGTTCGCGATTCACGAGCTACGTACCCCGCTCACAGCCATCCAGGGCTCGAGTGAGCTGATTAGCCGGTACGGCGGCATGCCGGAAGAAAAGCGTAAGCAGATGGCTGACCTCATTAACTCGGAATCGAAACGACTCGCCCGCATGATTGAAACTTTTCTCAGCGTCGAGCGCCTTTCCGCCGGCCAGATGGAGATGAAGCAGGAGCGGTTCGACCTCAATGAAGTCGTGGAGCGGTGCGCCGGCAGGGCCAAGCCGCTGGCGGATACCAAGCAGATTGTCCTCGACCTGAAAGAGCTGCAGGCGGGCGAAATCCTGGGCGACCGCGAACTGATGGAATATGCTGTCTATAATCTGCTGACAAATGCTGTAAAATACTCTCCGGCCCGGACACTGGTTTCGGTATATGGTGAAAACAGCGGCGGGCAGATCAGTTTGTCTGTGGAAGATCAGGGAATCGGAATGGATAAAAAAGAGGTGCGCCACATTTTCGAAAAGTTCTACCGTACGA
>Ga0302319_10026309_pt1 | contig 10254 bp, 11 predicted proteins | sample Bog_T0_2_FD_203319 | JGI IMG/M metagenome (GOLD analysis project Ga0302319, IMG submission 203319) | Peat permafrost microbial communities from Stordalen Mire near Abisko, Sweden - Bog_T0_2 | ecosystem: Environmental > Terrestrial > Soil > Wetlands > Peat | place: Sweden: Abisko, Stordalen Mire...
AGGTGGTGCAGGCTTCAGCCTGTAAAGCCGTGCAGTTGCACGGCCGCCTCGAAATACTTTTCGAGGTACGCGCCAACCTCTCCTCGCCGCAAGGCGTTCGAAGCGTTGGCCGCCGGATGATTGAAAACTGAATATTCGCAGGAACCTTGGCCAAGCCCGAAGTGTCTCTTGGGCCACCCACTTTTATCCGCAGGGATGGCCCAGTGGCTTGTCCGGCTCGGTACTGCCTCTAGCCGAGCCGCGAGCGTGAACGAGCGGCAACCACTTTTCGGGAACCCGTCTCGTTTCGCAAAATGCGCTCTTTCTTCGCCTTTCGCCCTCCCAACGCCGCTAGATTGCTACTCAAAACGAGCTAGAAGGCCGGAAAACATTCAGCCGCGCCTATTAGGAACCGCCGAGACTGCCGATAACCCAACCATGAGCCTCAATCCAATCGGCCTTTCCGACACCAGCAACATCGCCTCCGAGCTCAGCAGCTTCCTGCAAAGTGCAGGGATATCCTCAACCAAGTCCAATGGCAGCAGTAGTGTCGGCGGCGTCGCCGGACAGTCTTCCGATAGCAGCCAACTTTCGCCGCTCGCGCAACTGTTGAGCACATTGCAGCAGTTGCAACAAGCGAATCCAACCCAATATCAACAGGTAACCGCGCAAATCGCGAGCAACCTGCAAACGGCGGCGCAGTCCGCCCAATCGAACGGTAATACGTCGGCGGCCAACGAGTTGACGAAGCTCTCCACCGATTTCAGCACGGCGTCCACCACGGGCCAACTGCCGAACATTCAAGATTTGGCGCAAGCCGTCGGCGGCAACGACCAAACGGTTGGCCACGCTCACCACCATCACGGGCACGGCTCTTCCTCGGACGACGACTCAACCACCGCCAGCAGCAGCACTTCGAGCAGTTCCAGCCAGTCGCTCCAACAATTCCTGGCGGCGCTCCAAACCAGCAATTCTCAGAGCAGCGGCAGTAGCACCAGCAACAACAACCAATTCAACCCGCTTTCGATTATTCTGAATACTCTTTCGAACGCCGGAATAACCGGCGCCACCAGCTAAGATCGGGTCTCGCTCAGTATGCGAAAGTAGGCTTCCCCCGCCCACTACCCTATCGATGGACCAACGCACCCTGGCGCTAGCCGCCTTGCTCTCGGCGGCCGCCGCCTGTTTCGGACAAATTCCGCAGGTGAAAACATGGCAGAATGCCGCCGATGGCGTGCGGACACAAATATCCATAACCGCAAAAGGCAGAGCTACCCCAACGCCAGTGTTGCTGTTCGAATGTACTCAGCCGCCGGCAAAGAAGCCGCTTTCCATCGGGATCTATCTGATCACCGGACCTCTGGAACCACATCCCAAAGTGGGCCTGCTTAATTCCGTAAGCGAGTGGTTGCTGCGCGTCGATTTTGCCGGAGGCAAGCCGGCTTACCTAAGTTGGCCGCCCAGCCGGCAACCCGGCACCTACCTCTATGAAGGACAAGGAGCAAACGGCATGGCAACGGAGTACAAAAGCCCGAGTCGATTTCTGGATGATCTGTTGACGGCGAACGCGTTCTCCGTTGAGTATCAAAGAAAGGGAGACCGCCGCAAACAAGTGGCGACCTTCGATACAAGCAAACTCAAAGCCGCTTTCGAAGGCCGGGCGGAATGTGGAAGCCGATTCTAACGTGGAAGGGATCGGTTGACGATTAACGCCCTATTAGGCTCCCGAAGTTTGAACTGCCTCCGCAGCGTCAAATCGACATTCGTAGCGCCGAATCAGCGCATTAAGTTCCAGATCTCTCTGCCAGCCCCGGAGGGTATCGTTTGTGAGGCACTCTGCGCGATAATGTGCCCATGGCGAGGACGGGCCAGCATGGCGGTGGGCGTGCTTCTGGTGTGCTGCGGCATTGCGTCAGCCTTGAACCCGTCCCTCGACGTCAACCAATACTCTCACAAAGCCTGGCCGGTCCGCGAAGGCAACCCGGCTGGCTGATCGGAGGGCAGGACGGAGCGGCGAATCGGCTTGGATTGCCGCGTACTACGCTGGTTTATAAGATGCGAAAGCTGGGGATTGAAACACGCCGGTCTTCGAGACCGCGGCCTATTCGGCAGTTGGCGGAGGAACAGCGCCCGGCCGCCGAGAACTGTCCGGGAGACGCCGCGTATGCGGTATGTTGCAGGATGCTAGTTATTAACAAGGTGTCATCATGATCGACTCTTCCGATTTTCGGACGAAACGAATGCCGCTTCACCACGGAGCCGGCCATATGCCCGTACTCGGCTTCGGCACCCTGATTCCCGATGCAGCCGCGACGATAAGTGGGACCAGAGACGCGCTGGAGGCTGGATTCCGACACTTCGATTGTGCGGAACGATATCGAAATGAGCGTGAGGTGGGCGAAGCGTTGCATGTGGGACTTGCCGCGGGCGGGATTACGCGCGAAGACATCTTTGTTACCACAAAGTTGTGGAACAGCAATCATCGGCCTGAGCGCGTCGAACCGGCTTTCGAGGCGAGTCTTGACAGACTTGGACTCAACTACCTGGATCTCTATCTCATTCACACGCCATTTGCGTTTCAACCAGGGGACGAGCAGGATCCGCGCGATCAAAACGGCAATATCCTTTACGACCAAGGCGTGGCTTTGCTCGATACTTGGCGGGCGATGGAGAGTCTTGTGGACCGTGGCAAGTGCCGGGCCATCGGACTGTCTGACATCAGCTTGGACGGACTGGCGCCCATCTACGAATCCGCGAGAATCAAGCCCGCCGTGGTCCAAGTCGAAGCGCATCCGTATCTGCCGGAAACGGAGCTTCTCGAATTCTGCAAGCAAAAAGACATCGTGTTCTTAGCTTTTGCGCCATTGGGTCACGGAATGAGACCTGGGCCGCTCGAAGATCCAGTCATTTCGGCAATCGCGACACGAGTTGGGAAAACGCCGGCACAGGTGCTGTTGGCCTGGGCGGTGCAGCGTGGGACGGCATTACTCACTACGCCCAGAAGCGCGGCTCGTGCGCGGGAGAATTTCAACGTCTCCGCCCTTCCGCAAGACGCGCTTGATGAAATCAATCGCATTCAAACCAGACAAAGGTTGAACGCAGTAGTTAAGACCGGTAGCCCGGGCTTCATTCCACAGGGGAGATGATAATGCGATGGATTTGTGAAGGAATCAAATCATGCGGCCTGACCTAATTCCCGGAACCGTTTTTCCCGACTATCAGTTACCCGACCACACGGCTACAACGCGGAGGCTCAGCGAACTCCAGGGCCCCGATCCCTTGATCCTGACCCTTTCGCGCGGCCATTACTGCCCGAAGGAACACCAGCAGCATCTGGAACTTGCCGAGTTCTATCCGAAAATCGCCGTGGCATACACCCAAATCGCCACCATCTCTACAGATGACCACCACACTCTCCAGGAGTTCCGCGCGTCAGTGGGCGCTCAGTGGACCTTCCTCTCCGACCCCGACAGAACGGTCCAGAAGGACCTCGACATCGCGGAGTATACCGACCCGGAGCATAATCCGATGATTCCGCACACACTCGTACTCAAACCAGGACTCATCATCCACAGCATCTATAACGGCTATTGGTTTTGGGGCCGACCTTCTGTCGTCGACCTCTGGCATGATCTCCGGGCCGTAACGCGCGAAATCCGCCCCGACTGGGATCTGAAGACTCCTGGACTTCGCGAGTCTTGGAACGCAGGCGACAAGTCGGCCTTCCATGGATGGAACAAGCGTGCGAAGACTTGACTGCTGTGGTGACGCTGAGTTCAGACCTCAGCTTGCGAAGAATGGCGCGAGCCTCCCCCGGCGAGAAGTTAGAAAAAGGAACGGTACCGAACCGAGTTGGAAGAATTTAATTGGTCGGGGCGAGAGGATTCGAACCTCCGGCCTCCTGGTCCCGAACCAGGCGCTCTAGCCAGGCTGAGCCACGCCCCGACGGCTACGAACGCTTTTATTCTAGCAGTTCAGCGGCGTTAATTGGACGAACTGACGCGCTTTAACTCTTTTTTCAAGCCTTCGGTGCCTTCGCGGCGGTAGATGCTGGCGAGGCGCTGCTCTTCGGGCGAGGTCGCAAGTTCGCGGCGCAAAGCAATGTCTTGCGTGGCGGCATCGATATCGTCGCGGCTCGGAATCCAAAGAGAGCCATCCGCGAACTCGACATCGTTTACGAAAGTCATCAGGCGCTCGATCACCATTGGCTTTCCGCTAGGCAGAGAAAAGCGCAGCGTGCCGGATTCGCTGATGGACAAAGTCTGGACCGGGCCAATCGGCAAGCGCGAGGTGAGCGCGCCTGCGACAAAATCCGTGCCCTGATCGTCACGCACAATCCAACCCATGGCCACGCTGCTGACGCGTAATTTCGTCAGGTTGCGGACATCGACGTGCGGCGCACGCACTTCATTGCCCGCCACTTGGGCCGCCCCGCTCAAGGGCTGCACAGGCGCTTTGGGAAAGTTGACCGGGTTCACCGTCAGCGCTTGCTCGCGCAGCGCGGGCGCGTGCGGACCGCGCAGGAATTCCAGTCCCAATTGGCGCGGAATGGAATCCTCGTTGCCAAAGTTTAACTCGGCGCGCAACTCGGGAAGGCGGCCTGTCTCCAACAAGCGCTCCAGGAATTGGCGGTCGCGGCGGGCTTGCATTTCGTATACCATCAACGTGCCGCGCGAGTTTAGTTTGTCGGGGCCGTACGCTTTGAGGTCGCTGAAAAGCGCGCAATCGAGGCTCACCTGCACCATGGCCGATTCGGATTTGGCGGCGGTGATGGGACGCAACAATTCCATGTCCACCTTGACCGGGAACTCTTCGCCGGGCAGCACGAACAGGCTGGGCTTGATGACCGAACCTTTACCCCAAGGCGTGATGTCTTGCGCTTCCACCCGCAGCGTCAAGCCGCAAATCGGTTTCTTCCCAACGTTGATCAAGATCAGGGTCTCATGCAGATCGACCACTATCGACGGCCCGCGCATGGTGACGTTGGTGAAGCCCTTGTGATCGCGCATCAGGACTGGCGAATCTTTGGGAAATTGCCAGTCGAGCCAACCGCCTTTATCTTCGGCCCAGCCGCTGGACGCGCACAGGAGCAGTCCGCAGAGGAAGCCAAACTTACTGACCGTAGACATTCGTAATGGTGACCTGTCCGGAATCGTCATCTATGTAGCGGGCTGTGACGGAGGCCGGGCTCGACATCGAGACCACCGCCGACTGCGGATGAAGCAGCGTGAGCGTAGAACCTTGCGCGCGCACCGTAATGCCCTCTGGAGTAGACCGCACCACGGTTCCGTTGAAAACCGGTTGTTCCAGGCCAACCGCGCGGCGCAACGCCATCAGGATGCGCGCGTTGTCCTCCGGCGGGATGCGCGACATCCAGCCAGCCGCGAACAATGCGACCATACCCGCGGCCCACGCCAATCGGGAACCAATGCGGCGCCGGCGGCCGACGTTCTCAATGCAGCGCGACGCGGCGACCCCGACTCGGATGTTGCCGACCATGTCGCTTTCGAGCGACTGCCAATCGGCGATGGCTTCGAAGCCGGTCAAGACCTCGCCGTGCGCTTCGCGGCGCAATTCTGCTTTCGCCGATTGCAAAGAAAGCACCTGTTGTTCACAGGCGGCGCACTTCCCTACGTGCCGCTTGGTGCGCTGCCGCAGCAGGAACGGCAGATCTCCGGCCGAATACAAACTCAAGATTTCAATCGCTGGATGTTCCGGAACGGGAGCGTTCATAGAGGTCGCCTTTCCGCCAAATAGCGCCGGAACTTGATCCGCGCGTTGGCAATGTGAGAGCGTACAGTGGCCATGGAACAATTCATGAGAGCGGCGACCTCATCGGCCGGCATGTCTTCCACATCGCGCAGCAGCAGGGCCATGCGTTCGCGCTCGGTAAGTCCCGCTAAGCCGCCGTCCAGGTGCAGTTTGCGCTCGCCGCGCAGCAGCGATTGTTCGGGGTTTTCCAGCGAGTCATGCGCCGTCTCGGACAAATGATTCACATCCACGAACGAAAATTTCTTGTTGCGGCGCAGGAAATCGATGGCGGTGTTGGCGGCAATGCGCGACAACCAGTGCGCGGCTTTTTCCAGATCTTTGAGTTGCCCCTGGCGTTGCAGCGCCTTGATGAAGGTTTCCTGGGTGAGATCTTGGGCATCGTCGACATTGCCCACGATGCGGTAGATGAGCAGGAAAATGCGCCGCAGGTTCTGCTGCACGAACTGGGTTTGCGTGTCGGCTTCGGAAGCGGTTTGCGATTGCGAAACACGCGGCAGCGGCTCAGCCATGGCGGCGGCCTCCATGCGGCGGGCGGGTGCTTGCTCCGTTTTCGAGTGCATCGTCAAAACACACTAAGTTCCTTACTAGGGAATGACGCGCGGATAGCGGAAACGTGCAAGGCGAAGCGTAACTGGCGGCCATAGTAGCCCTTAGAGCTATCTTTAGGATATATGAGATCGGTTGCCGTGATTGGCATTGGAAAGACCACTTTTGGCGCGTTTGCGGACCGGGATTTGCGTTCCTTGGCGGTCGAGGCTGTGGAAAACGCCTTGCGCGACGCGGCGGTAGGGCCAAAACAGGTCGAGGCGTTCTATCTTGGTAATTTTGCGGGGCCATCGTTTGTCGGCCAAAACCATTTGGCGCCTTACGTTGGCATGGCGGCGGCCTTCCAAGGCATTCCTTGTACACGGTTTGAAGATGCTTGCGCGTCGAGCGGTTCGGCATTTTTTCACGCTTGGCAAAGCGTCGCGGCGGGAATCTACGATGTGGTGGTAGCGGCGGGCGTGGAGAAGATGACCTCGCAGAGTACGCCGCGGGTAGCCGAAATTCTCGCGGGAGCCGGCGATATGGCGGGCGAAGGGCGGGCAGGGGCGACGTTTCCCGCGCTGTTTGCCATGATTGCGCGCCGGCACATGCACGAATTCGGCACGACGCGCGAGCAATTGGCGGCCGTGGCGGTGAAGAACCACGCCAATGGCGCGAAGAATCCGCTGGCGCACATGCGCAAGGTGATTACGCTGCAGCAGGCGCTGGCGGGCAAGCCCATCGCGGAGCCGCTGACGGTTTATGACTGTTCGTTGATTAGCGACGGTGCGGCTGCGGTGGTGATTGTGCCGCTGGAACAGGCGGCGCACTATCAGGCGCGGTATGCGAAAGTGCTGGCGGTCACGCAGACGTCCGACCATGTGGCGCTGGATCATAAGGCCGACATTACGTACTTCCCCGCCGTGAAGGCCGCCGGGGAAAAGGCTTATCAATTGGCTGGCCTGGGACCCAAGCAGATTGATGTGGCCGAATTGCACGATTGTTTCACGATTGCGGAAATCATTGCGAGTGAAGATTTAGGATTTACCGCCAAAGGGCAAGGCGGGCCATTTGCGGCGAGCGGTGCGACGGCGATCGGCGGGCAGATTCCGATTAACACCAGCGGCGGATTGAAATCGAAAGGGCACCCGGTGGGTGCGACGGGCGTGGGGCAGATCTGCGATATTGTCATGCAATTGCGCGGCGATGCGGGCGAGCGGCAGGTGGCGCGGCATAGGATTGGCCTGACGCAGAACTTGGGTGGCAGCGGGGCGACGTGCGTGGTGACCATTTTGGAGGCGGCGTAGATGGGTCGCGATGGCGTGGTTTATACGGAAACGGTGGTGCACGCAGCGCCTGAACAATATGCTGCGGATGCGCCTTATCAGTTGGCGATTATTGAGTTGGATGGCGGCGGAAGGATTACGGCGAGAATTTTGGATCGCTCGGAAATTGGGGAACGGGTACGGTTTCTGGAAGAGCGGAACGGCGTGGCCTATTACCAGAAGTAAGAACTAAAAGAAAATGGGAACACCGAAGTGCTCCCATTTTGCTTCAAATTCGCTCTGTTGCCTTTAGTTGTTGTTCGGCGGAGCCGGCGTAGTCGTGGTCGGCGCTGGCGTTGTGGACGTAGGGGCCGAAGTCGAAGTGGTAGAGGTGGTCGTAGTGGTATCGGTGTTATCGCCACCATCGGACGGACGCCGTTTCAGCTTCGGACGGTCGCTATCATCGCCGGTGTTCTTCTTGGACGGATCGGTCTCGTCTTCAATCGGCGCGGTGGAATTCGGATTGCGGCGCAGGGTCGGCTTATTCGGGTCTTCCGTCGTTTTGTCGGGGCGGCGCTGATTTTCGAGCATCTTGAGCCGCGCCTTGACGTCATTGAACTCAGAAGTAGTCACCACATATTCCGGACGGGGCTTCAAGTCGGCAATCTGTTTTTGCGTCTTGGCAATGCGGTCATCGGTGGGGGGGTGCGTGGAGAACGCCTTGCCAATCGTGCCGGGCTTGCGCTTTTCGAGGGTTTGGATCTTTTCAAAGAAGTCAACAAAAGCCGTCGGATCGTAGCCAGTCTTATACATGTACTGGAGGCCCAGGTAGTCGGCTTCGCTTTCAAAGTTGCGCGAGAACTTCAACATACCCATCGGAACCAGAATGCCGGAAGCCTGATAAATGCCGTAGGCGGCAGCGCCACCCATAAAGATAAGCGGAATGGTGGCCAACTGGGCAATTTCTCCGCGCGTGGCTTGCCGCGTGCCATGGCGGGCAGCGACGTGGGCGATTTCGTGCGCCATCACACCTGCGAGTTCGGCTTCGTTGTCAGCCTTGAGAATCAGGCCGGTCTGCACGAAGAAGAAGCCGCCGGGCAATGCGAACGCGTTCACGGTAGGATCTTCAATGACCTTGATGGTGAAGGGAACCTTGGCGTCGGAATTCCGCACCAGGTTTTGGCCAATGCGGTTGACGTATTCGGCGATCACCGGGTCGTTAACGATTTTCGATTGGCGCTCCACTTGCTGCGCCAGTTGTTTGCCGAGCGCGATTTCTTTCTCGAGCGAAAACCAGTTGACCTTGCCGCTCACGTTCCGATCGCCGATTTCATCAGGGTCGGACTTTTTGTCGTCTCCGGCAAAGGATGTGAAGGGCGCTGCCAAAAGCAGCACCACCGTGAGGCTTACAGAAGACTGAAAGCGTACAAAACGCCGCATGTTGTAAAACTCCTTTTACGCGCAGACAACGAATTGCCTGGAGGCCTGCCAATCTCTTCGCATTTGGCCTACCTCCAGTATACGGCCAAACAAAGCCAACCGGTCTGGCAGCGGGGCCGGAAAACTTCTAGAACTTTTCACGCTGGACTGCGATTTCTGGACTCGCTGCCGACAAGTTACAGGAGATCTGCCTTTAGTAACGTATCCTCTGAGGGATGGGTTTCGACAAACTTGAAGAATCTTTCATAATCGACGTGAGCGCCCTCACCGCGCGCTACCGTGACGAATTTCCGGTTACGAAAGAGCTAATTTACCTGAACCATGCGGCGGTGGCGCCGCTGTGCCGGCGCGCGGCCGACGCCATTCGCTGGCTGGCCGAGGACGCCTGCCAGTTCGGTTCCCTGCATTACGACAAGTGGATGGATTCCTATGCCGGTTTACGAAAAGCCACGGCGCGGCTGATTAACGCGTCGCCGGAAGAAATCGCCATTGTGAAGAACACGTCCGAGGGAATTGCGACAGTCGCTTTGGGGCTGGATTGGAAAGCCGGGGACCGGGTGGTCGCCTTCAAGGAAGAATTCCCCGCAAACTATTACCCGTGGCTGCGGCTGGAAAAACGCGGCGTACAGATTACCTGGCTTTCAATTTACGATCCGCTGGAAAAGATTGCGGCGGCCGTCCCCGGTGCGCGCTTGCTGGCCATCAGTTTCGTGAACTATTTGAGTGGCTATCGCGTGGATCTGGACGCCATCGGCAAACTGTGCCATGAGCATGGCTGCTTTTATTTTGTGGATGCCATTCAAGGCATGGGCGTTTTTCCGATCGACGTGGAAGCTTCGCACATTGACGCGCTGGCGGCCGACGGGCACAAATGGATGCTCGGGCCGGAGGGGAACGGCGTGCTGTACGTGCGGCGGAAATGGCTGGATGCGATCGAGCCGGTGGAATTTGGTTGGACGAATCCGGCCAATTACGCCGATTACAGTTCGCGCGATATGACGCTGCGCGCCGATGCTGGACGGTATGAGTGTGGAACGCTGAATACGGTGGGTTGCTTTGGCCATCGCGCCTCGCTTGAGTTTCTGCTGGAAGTAGGCATTGACAATGTAGGGGCGGCGGTGATGGCGCGCGCGGCGCAACTCGACCGGGGATTACGCGCCAAGGGCTATGAAGTAATGATCGAGCGGACGGAAGCAACCGGGTCGGGTATCATTTGCTTTCGCCACCCGGCGATAGATTGCAAGATGATGGTAAGCGAGCTGAAGCGTAATAA
>Ga0302319_10026310_pt1 | contig 10254 bp, 6 predicted proteins | sample Bog_T0_2_FD_203319 | JGI IMG/M metagenome (GOLD analysis project Ga0302319, IMG submission 203319) | Peat permafrost microbial communities from Stordalen Mire near Abisko, Sweden - Bog_T0_2 | ecosystem: Environmental > Terrestrial > Soil > Wetlands > Peat | place: Sweden: Abisko, Stordalen Mire...
TCCCTTTAAAGTGATACGCTCATTCTGACGGCCTAAATGCACCGACGCACTCGTAGAACGCTCTGGATACTGGCCGCGGTCCTGCTCATCCTGGCCGTGGCCGTCTTCCTGCGCTACAAAGCCCCGCCCGAGGCCGCGCGCCTGCTTCCCGAGTCCCAAGGCATCCTCTACTTCAACCTCAAGCCCGCCCACGTGTTCCTCCACAAGGACCTGCACCCGCCAAAGCGCGTCCCCGATTACCAGCAGTTCGTCGACGCCACAGGCATCGACTGGGAAACCGACCTCGACCAGGTCGCCATCGCCCTCCATCGCATGCCCGACCCCAACGGCCCCAACGGCCCCGTCGCCTACTCCATGGTCCTGGTCGGCAACCTCACCGGCAAGCTCCTCAATATCTGGCTCGCCGCCCACTCCACCGCCAGCGAGTCCTACGCCGGCCACACCATCTACACCGTCCCCTCAGACGGCCGCTCCGTACGAGTCGCGCAGATCGGCTATGACATGGTGGCCATCTCCAACACCCCAACCACCGAGCAGATCCACTCCATGCTCGATCGGCACCGCAGCGCCGCCCTGCCTTTTGCCGGCTCCACGCTTCTCACCCACCACTATCACGAAGTTCCTCTGCTGTCCCTCGCCTGGGGTATCGGCCAGATCGGCCTGCCCTTCTCTGAGAGCGGCGCTATCCACATATTCGGCTTCGCGCTGCCCCTCGAAGACGACTCCACCATCGTCGCCAGCGTCACCCCAGCCCTCTCGCTCGGAGGCGCCCTCAACATCAGAATTGAAGAGATCGCCGCCACCGACGAAGTAGCCGCCAGCCAATCGGCTTCCGTCGCCACGCTCGTCACCCTGGCCCGCGGGTTCACCCTCCCGCTCGCCGCAAACGGGGCAAATAACGGCCTCAAGCAACTCCTTAAAACGGCTGAGGTTACCCAGAAGCGCAATCGCGTCATCATCACCGCTACGCTTTCGCCCTCTCTGATCGCTTCCCTCGCCCAAGGAGAGAATTCTCCAGAATCTGCTCCCCAATCCACTCCGCCTGCACCGAAATAGCCGGGACAGGTGCCGGGTGCCCCATCCTTTGTGCGTTTTCCGCACAAAGTGTGGGAGACCACAGAACTCCTCTGGCAGCGCAAGCCAAATAGAAAAAGGCCGCTCCCAACCACGGGAACGGCCCTTCGATTTGACTACCGGGAAGTCTGCCGAATGTGGAAGCTGTAAGCCACGCCGCCCGAAAGGATCGGGAAGGTGTTCAGCGGTTTCAGGTCGCTCGTCCACTTGGCAACCTGTGCGGTCAGGTTGCTCTGGATCGCCTCGGCAATCGGATTTGTTGGGTCGGAGAGGTTGGTGCACTGGGTCTGCGCCTGGTCATAGCAGGCCCAGCCGCCCAGGTTCACATTTACTGAGGGGTCGCCAATGAATGCCACGCCAACCTCGAACGGGAAAGACCAGTGGCCATTGCGTGGAATCTGGTTGCCCCAGCCCGTCGTAACCGTGAAGGCCGGCTTGTTGGTGCTCAGCCCGAGCACTCCACTCCCCGTCACCGGAGTGGCGCCAGTAGCCGCATTCGCGTTGGCCGAGTAGTAGGTTGAGCCGTTCAGCGTAAAGCTGGTTCCAGCAGCCACGTCCGTCACAGCCGTTACCTGGTTCTGGTTGTAAAACATGACGCCGGGGCTGATCCGCCACCCCAGAAGGAATGGATAAACATCCACCGAGGCTCGGGCGGAGCCCAGGTTCAGCTTGGCCGTGGCGTTGATTCCATTGGTTGTAAAGTTGTCGGAGTAGTTGAAGAAATTGCCCGTTCCGCGCACGTTGAAGTGGCGGCTGAGGTTGGTGGTCCCCTCCAGTTGAATACCCAGTGGTGAAATGCCGCCACCAAAGGCTATTCGCGACAGCATCCCTTCAGAGTTGCGGTATGGTCCGCCCATCGGCGAAGGCGTCACGCTACCAAGTCCGTCGGCAATTGCTTCTGCTCCGACAAAGGAGCTGGACGAGGTGTAGGACTGGCCGAGCAGTGCCACAGGCGAAGCGACCAGTGCAACGATCAGAAAAAGCGCGGTTTTCTTCATCTAAGATCTCCAGAGACAGAGGGTCGGCTCCAGCCTGACCCGCGAATTTGTATCCCGCCGGCGCAGCGCACCAGGTGCCAAAACGGCTTGAATAACTCAACGGCTAAAGGCTACTTTCAGCAGGGTACGTAAGTAACAGTAGCACGGTTACTGCGCGTCGAAGCCTTGAATTGACTACGTCTTTTGTGGAATGAACCCGGTTCGGGAAGCGTCCCGAAATGGCTCTGGGATTGGCTCTCCGTGAAAAGAGAAGGCGGCTGCACTGGATTCGCGCAGCGACCGTCCAACCTCCTGCATGATGCTGGCGAACTTAACGAATATTGAAGCTGTAAACCACGCTATAAGCGAAGATCGGGTAGAGCTTCACCTTATCGAAATCTGTTCTCCACTTGTTCAGCTGTGCTTGGAGATTGGTGTTGAATGCCTGGCCAACGGGCGTGGACGTGTCGCCTATGTTGCTGCACATGGATTGCTCCTTGTCTGTGCAAACGGTTCCTGCCGTGTTCACTGTCAACGAGGGAGCTCCCTCATAGATGACGCCAAACTCAGTGGGGAATGACCAGTGGCGGTTAGACCGCGGAATGAACCTGCCAAATCCGAAAGAGGCCAGCGGCGCGGGCTTGACGGTATTGAGCTGAAGGAGCCCATTTCCCGTCATAGGATCGGCAGTCGACGAATAGTAGGTCGCATTGTTCAGCGTAAAGCTGGTTCCGGGCACGACTTTAAGTGCCGCGGTAGCACGGTTGCCATCGAACAGCATCAGTCCGGCGGTTAAGCGCCAGATACTGTTTTTGGGGTACAAGTCGAGCTTCGCACCTGCGGATGCGAAGTGCAGGTTTCCGCCGACCCTGATACCGTCAACCTCGATCGGGCTGCTGGTATAGCTGAAGAAATCCATATCGACCCGGGCGTCGAAGTATTCGTCCAGCAACACCGCACCCTTGATCCCGATGCCAAGCGGAGACACGTCGGCGCCAATCCCAATCCGCGAGAACGGTACCGCATGCCACTCGGCAGCCCACGGAACTCCCTCCCGCTGGGGCGTGCCGCGGGTGAGGGCGGGTTCCGGTGCAGCCGGAAGCTCGGCTCCCGTTTCATCTACCTTACCGTCCGTGTTTGAAGCGGAGAATCCTGCCACGGGCGAAGGAGCTATGTCTGTTGCCCGGCTGGAATTGGCCGGGCTCTCGTCGCGAACGGCTACAGAAGCGCTGAAAATACTGGGCTTGGAGGATTGCGCACCGGCTGACAAGCAGCATGCCGAAATAGCAAGCGACACCGCGCCCCCGGCGAGGAGGGCAAAAAGCGACAAGTTCTTCAGGGGAACCTCCAGAACGTTGTCAGACACATTGGCATCTCGCCAAAATGAGTTGACGCCCGAGTGGGCGTGCGTGCGCCGTTTGGGTTCGGCAGCACCCCGATTGGACTCCCGACTTTCCGATCAGGGAGTAACTGCACTAACATTACCATTGAGTGACGGCGGCCGCTAGTTACTTAAGTGTCATGCCGCTATTCGAAAACTGGGGATTCAGCTCCACTCCGAAATGACCAAAACCGCAAAAAAGCGCCGTGGCTCGACAGACCAACTTCCCCGTGAAATGGGGACGGGTGGAGACCCTTCCCCCAGCAAGCCAATCGGCATGCGCAAGAGCGGTCCGATCCCCGAACAGGAACGGCTGACGTTGCGCTCCCGCCTGCTGGCATGGTATCGAGTCAACCGCCGCGATCTCCCCTGGCGCCGCAGCACCAATCCCTACGCCATCTGGGTTTCCGAGATTATGCTGCAACAAACCCGCGTTGCCGTGGTCGTCGAGCGCTACCAGATCTTCATGGGGCGGTTTCCCACGCTTCTTTCTCTGGCGATAACGTCGGAGGACGAGGTTCTGGCCGTTTGGAGCGGCCTGGGCTACTATCGCCGCGCGCGCATGCTTCACAAGGCGGCGCAGTTTGTTGTCGATCAGTGCAACGGCGCTCTCCCGAAAACTTCGGCGGAACTGCGCACCCTGCCCGGCATTGGAGCCTACACGGCCGCGGCCATCGCCAGCATCGCGCACGAAGAAGCCGTTGCCGTAGTCGACGGAAACGTGGAGCGCGTCTTGTGCCGATTGGAAGGCTGGGATTTTGCCGGCCGCAGCTCGGAAGCCGCATTGAAGCGCAAAGTTGAACACCTGGCCGCGCAACTCGTTGACCCTACCCACCCAGGCGATTTCAACCAGGCACTCATGGAACTCGGAGCGACCGTCTGCCTGCCCCGCAATCCGCAATGTCTTGTCTGTCCGCTGGTCGCAACCTGCATGACACAGGGCGAGCACAAGACCGCACCCCGCCCCCAAATGCTGAGCCGCGAGGTGGCCCACGCGCTCTCCGTCCGCACTGGCCGCCACTCCAACCAGGGAAGCCGTGAAGTCCTTCTGGAATTGAGGCCCGCTTCGCAAACCGTAATGCCAGGCATGTGGGAGTTGCCCCTTTTGAAGGAGACAGCCGTTCCAGCAGAGGAGTTGCGCATGACCGTGCGCCATGCCATCATGCAGGTCAACTATTATGTGCGCATCCGCACCGTCTTCGAAGACGATGTGGATGCGATAACCTTGAATTCCGGAGCGCGGCGATGGGTTCCCCTGCACGAGGCCGAGGGCATGGCGCTCACCGGCCTGGCTCGCAAGGTGCTCACGCGCGCCCACCTGCTCGCCGGCACTCCCCGTGACGCCATTACGCCCCAGACCGGCAAGGACGTATTCTGAATGCTCCGGCGTTTGGTGCAGTCTTGCGCATTGCCATCGTATCCGACATTCACGGAGATTTCATGCCCCGTAGATTAGCCCTCTCCTTCCTTGCCGCCTTCACTCTTTTTGTCCCTCCTGCCCACACCCAGGAATCCTCCGGCGCGCCCGTTCCCGAGGTAAAGGGTCTGCCACCGGCCGCGCGTGCGGCCGCAACCTCCATCGACCCCGAGAGAATCCGCGCCCACGTCCGTTTTCTCTCGCTTGACCTGCTGGAAGGACGCGGCCCCGGCAAGCGCGGCGCCGAGTTGGCAGCCGAGTATATTGCGACTCAGTTCGCCCTTGCCGGTCTGGAAGCCGCCGGCGAAAACGGCACATTTTTCCAGAAAGTCCCCCTCTTCGCAGTCCACACCGTCGAAGACAAGACAAAATTCTCGTTCGTGCCCGCACCAGGACAGACAGCCCAGCCAATCGATCTCGCCTATGGTACCGAAATCGTGTCCAAGGACCAGACCGGCCAGGAAACCACCGACATCGACGCCCCCATCGTATTCGTCGGTTACGGCATCCACGCCCCCGAGTACAACTGGGACGACTACGCCGGCCCCAACGGCAAAGAGATTGACCTCAAAGGCAAGATCGCCCTCGTCATCGTCAATGAGCCGCCTTCCGACGACGAGAAATTCTTCAAAGGCAAAGCCCTCACCTACTACGGCCGATGGACCTACAAATATGAGGAAGCCGCGCGCCGCGGAGCCGTTGGTGTGCTCATCATTCACCGCACTGACCTGGCTAGCTATGGCTGGGAAGTTGTGCGCAATTCACAGGCAGTCGAGAAGAGCTACCTGCAAGGCGACCCCGACGCAACCCTGCAGGCCGCTGCCTGGATCCAGCACGACGTAGCCCAGCGCCTTTTCACGCTTGCGGGCCTCGGCGACCTCGATCTGTCCATCGCGGCCGCAGGCAAACCCGGCGCCTTCCATGCCGTTGAACTACCCGTCCGCCTTCGTGCGCACGTCGAGAGCCGAGTCCGCCGCTACATCAGCTCCAATGTCGTAGGCCGCGTCCCTGGAGCAACCTCGGCCAACCAGGCCGTGCTCTACACCGCCCATTACGATCACCTCGGCATCGACCCTGACGCCAAAGGCGACAACATCTACAATGGCGCTGCCGACAACGGCACAGGCTGCGGCATCCTCATCGAAATGGCCCGCGCTTTCGCGCAATCGGCCCGGCGGCCGCCGCACTCCGTCTACTTCTCCGCCGTCACCGCTGAGGAGCAGGGTCTGCTCGGCTCGCAGTATCTCGGCATGCATCCGCCCGTGCCCGCCGGAAACATCACCCTCGACCTCAACTACGACATGCTTCTGCCCATTGGCATTCCCCGCTCCGTAAGCCTCGGAGGAGCCGAGCGCATCGACTTCTGGCCTACAGTGCAGACGGTTGCCAAGGCCTTCGATCTCGCTCTCTTGCCCGATCCCACCCCCGGCGCAGGACACTACTACCGCTCCGACCATTTCTCGCTGGCCCGCGTCGGCATTCCCGCTTTCTCCGTTGACCAGGGTGAGCTCTTCGAGGGCCACGACGAAGCCTGGGGCCGTGCCCAGGCGGAGGACTACGTGGCAAACCACTACCACCAGCCCTCCGATGAGTACCATCCCGAGTGGGATTTTCGTGGCAACGCCAAGCTGGCCCGCTTCGGATTCGTCCTCGGCTGGTTAGCCAGCGAGCAGCCCAAACCCATCGAATGGCTCCCCGGCGACGAGTTCGAACCCGCCCGCAAAGCCAGCCACGCCGCCGCGCCACAGTAAATTCTGAAACACGGCTCCGCTATGATTGCCGCTGAGATGCAACCAGTTCGGGAGTGCTAAAAAGTCATCTCTGGCTCAAATCGCTGAGAGAATGGTAGTGTTGTATGCATTCTCCAGGAGGACCCTTGAACGCTTCGGTCCGCCGCATATCCCCGCGTTAGCGCCGACTTGTTTTATTCGTTTTCATCTTTACCTTGGGTGCATTTTCTTGTATCGCGCTGGCCGACCCCGTTTGCCGGGTCAGGCAGTCGATGCTGCAGGTATGCGCCAGCTCACCGGCCTCGCGCTAACTTGGCTCGTCCACACTGGAGATTGCCCCGCTTGGCCAACGGATCAATATCGACTATTGAAAGGAGAAATTCCCCCATGTTTCCAGTTCTCCAATCTCTTCATCTCTTGATTTCAGGCCCCACCCGCCTTCAACTTTCCAGCCGGCGTGCAAAACGTGGCCGTTGGGCCGCGCTGTGCCTGCTATTGGCTGCAACTACTTGCGCCCCCTGGAACACCGCCGGCGCCCAGAGCGGCTTATGGACCTGGATGGGCGGAAGCAGCACCGTACCGGGGTCGAACAAGGGCCAGCCTGGGATCTACGGCACTTTGAGAACGCCCGCAGCAACAAACATTCCGGGAGGCCGAGGCGCCGGTGCTGTTTGGAAGGACCATAGCGGCAATATCTGGCTCCTTGGCGGCTACGGTTTCGACGCCAACGGAGATGTCAGCTATCTCAACGACTTTTGGGAGCTCAATCCTTCTACAAATGAGTGGACATGGGTGAGCGGAAGCAGCACGATCGGCACTAGTGGAGGGCAACCTGGGGTGTACGGAACCTTGAAAACTCCGGCCGCTGGAAACGTCCCCGGAGGACGCTCTGTCCCTTCAACATGGACCGATGACAATGGAAATCTGTGGCTCTTTGGGGGCTATGGCTACGACTCAGTTGGCGCCTTGAGCACTCTCAACGACGTGTGGGAGTTCAGTCCCTCCTCAAAGGAATGGACTTGGATGGGGGGTAGCAGCACGATTGGCCCCGACTATGGACAGTCTGGCGTCTACGGAACGCTGAAAACACCTGCCTCCGGAAACATCCCGGGAAGCCGCTACTTTTCGACAGACTGGATCGACAGCAAAGGGAATTTCTGGCTGTTCGGCGGCTATGGCTTCGCCGGCAATGGCGATTTTGGCTATCTAAACGACCTGTGGGAGTTCAACCCTTCAACAAACGAGTGGACCTGGGAGGCGGGAAGCGACACGGTCGCAAGCGATGGCAGCGGTCCCTCTGGCGTCTACGGCACTCTGAAAACACCCGCATCCGGAAACACGCCCGGGGGCCGCGGCTACTCTACGAGTTGGATCGACACGAGCGACAATGTCTGGCTCTTCGGTGGTGGCGGCTTCGATGCCGATGGCAATTTTGGTTACCTAAACGACATGTGGGAATTCAGTACTTCGGCGACCGAGTGGACCTGGATGGGTGGCAGCAACACGGTCGTCAGCAATAGCGGCCAGCCAGGCGTCTACGGCATGTTGGGAACTCCGGCTGCCGGCAACACCCCCGGAGGCCGTGAAACCGCGATCGGTTGGTCCGGCGGCGGAGATAGTCTCTGGCTCTTCGGAGGGTCGGGCTACGACGCCAACGACACCTTTGGCAGCCTCGGCGACTTGTGGGAGTTAAACCCTTCCACAGACGAATGGACGTGGATGGGCGGAAGCAGCACGCCTGGCGATATAGGTCAGGAAGGCGTGTACGGTACGTTGAATACGCCTGCCGCGGGCAGCTTCCCCGGAAGCCGCTATTACGTTGCAAACTGGACCGACAGCAGCGGCAATTTCTGGCTTTTGGGGGGAATAGGCCAGGATGCCAACAACACAGGTGGCTATCAAAACGACCTTTGGAAGTTTCAGCCCGCTAGTTCTATGACGTCACCCACGCCGGGCAGCGCGTTGACAGGCACCGGTGCGACGTTTGCCTGGTCGGCCGGGACCGGGGTTTCGGCGTACGATCTGCACCTGAGCGCCGTTGCGCCTGGAGGCTATGACCTCTATGTATCGGGTCATACAACACGCACTTCTGCGACCGTGAGTGGGCTTCCGACCAATGGAGGGACGATTTATGCAAGGCTCTATTCGATTATCGATGGCGTCACGCTTTACACCGACTACACGTACACTGCGTCCGTGTCATTGGCCCAGCTCACCTCTCCGGCGCCGAATTCAACGCTGACTTCCAGCAGCGTAAAGTTCACATGGTCGACATGGACCGCCGGCTCGCAGTACGATCTGCACCTGAGCGCGGTCGCGCCTGGGGGCTTTGACCTCTTTTCATCGGGTCATTTATCAGGCTCGTCGACGACCGTGAACGGGCTTCCGACGAACGGAGAAAAGATTTATGCAAGGCTCTATACGATCCTCAATGGAGTGACGCTCTACAACGACTACACCTACACCGCAATGTCGTTGTCGTTGGCGCAGCTCACGTCCCCGGCGCCGGCTTCAACGTTGACGTCCAACAGCGTAAAGTTTGCGTGGTCAACAGGGACTGCGGGCTCGCAGTACGATCTGCACCTGAGCGCCGTCGCACCGGGCGGGTACGATCTCTATCTATCGGGTCATGTAACAGGCACTTCGGTGACCGTGAAGAACCTTCCGACCAACGGAGGAAAAATCTATGCGCGGCTCTATACGATTCTCAATGGGGCCACAGTCTACAACGACTACATCTACACCGCGGCGTCGTTAGCCAAGCTCATCTCTCCGGCCCCGAGTTCAACGTTGACGGGCACCAGTGTAACGTTTATGTGGTCGGCCGGAACCGCCGTCTCGCAGTACGATCTCCACCTGAGCGCCGTCTCGGCTGGCGGCTTTGACCTCTATCTCTCAGGTCATGTAACTGGCACTTCGGTGACCGTGAATAAACTTCCGACCAACGGAGAAAAAATCTATGCGAGGCTCTATACCATTCTCAATGGGGTCACGCTCTACAACGACTACATCTACCAGGCGTTTTGATCCGTTTAGGCCGACAACGCCGGTGTGGGCTGCGCTTGCTTGCCGCTCCCACACCGGCAAATCTCTTGCACGGTTCAAGCGTAGTCCTCACGAGCCTCAGCCTGAACCCGCCGTTCTCAGTAGTAATCCGCGCAGCTCATGTAATACCCACACCCCGTGCAAACCAGCTTGCAATTGTGCCCGCTAAGCCGATTTCCGCAATTCGGGCAAATCTGGCAATGGTGATCCACATGCGCTTCGGCCTTACCAGCCGCACCGGAATATGAAACTTCTGTTTCAAATCGAGCGTCGAATGCGTGAGGTCGCTGCGGGAACATGCTGGACAGATTAGCATAGGAGGAGTGGCAGTCTGCTTTATTGAAGCTCCGCAGCTGCCAGTCGCATCAACTCAAGTCTCTGGGGCCGCCTTGTCTTCCCCCGTGGCGGCATGCCCAATCAAGAGTCTTAAAATCCAAAAACATCCGAGATCCGGATCTCCCCAAGGAGGGACAATGGCAAGCAAGGCAAGTGCAGTTTGGACAGGTTCACTGAAGGAAGGCAAAGGCACCATCTCCACAGCGACGGGCGTTCTGAATAACGCAAACTACTCATTCGCCACGCGTTTTGAGGGAGCCGATTCGGGCACCACTCCCGAGGAACTCATCGCCG
>Ga0302319_10026312_pt1 | contig 10253 bp, 17 predicted proteins | sample Bog_T0_2_FD_203319 | JGI IMG/M metagenome (GOLD analysis project Ga0302319, IMG submission 203319) | Peat permafrost microbial communities from Stordalen Mire near Abisko, Sweden - Bog_T0_2 | ecosystem: Environmental > Terrestrial > Soil > Wetlands > Peat | place: Sweden: Abisko, Stordalen Mire...
CTCGAAGAAGACATCCGCCGCGAGTGCCCACACCTCGGGGTTGCCCTGCGCCAGGGCCATAATCATCTCTCGTACCTCGATACGGGAAGTTTCGTATGACGGACCCTGCGATACGCGCACATCGTACTTGCCCCAGCCCAACTTATAGTGGTACGGCTTCTTGTCTTCCCCGACGCCCGGCGCATTGACGCGCACGATGCGCTCTTTCTGATCCTCGCCGATGATCCTCACTTCCCGGTCGGTGTCGTACTTGAGCGGGATCGACTCCACCAGGATCCGGCCGCCGCGCCGCATGGCACGCGCCTGGTTGTCCTGGAAATGGAAGTTAGAGACGTCGCCCTGCTTTTGCAGCTTGCCCACGGCAACGCCCGACAAGTCGCCTTTATTCTCGCCGAGGGACGGCGGATAGTAGCCCGAACTTGCCTGGATGTCGGCAATGCAGGCCTGCGCGCCGATGGCCAACGCCTGTACCGGCGGGTCGAAGGTGCGCCACTGTGGCTCGCCTACCTGTTTGCCACCCACTTCCACCACGTCGTATTCGAGGAACGCGGCATTGTCCGTGTTGGCCCGCGCCCAGTCTCTGCGTTTCGTCTTGAACTGGCCGACTGCGCCGACGTATTTCGGTTTGGGGGCGAGAGAGATCGTCTCGGCCTCCATGGTCTTGTAGAAGTTGAGGAGTTGCTGCGGATCGCGGGCGAACCGCGTCATCGAGAAGATCTTGCGCTTGCCGCGGACAACCATCTCGAGGCCGGTGACGATCACTATGGGGATTGTCGAGCCGTCCCACTTGGTGGGCTTCTCCAGGACCTCCGCGCCGTTGATGATGTACTGCATCACCACGGGGAGTTCGTCCGTCTCCTCGCGCGGGTCGCTCTCGGGGTCGTCTTCGTCCTCGAGCACCCAACTCATGGTGTCGGGATCTTCGTCGTCCTTCAGGTCTTCGATGTACTGCGGGTGGACGGTGCCGTCCTCGTCCTTGCGGTACCGCAAAGTCTTCTTTTCGGTGGAGACTTCCCAGTATTCGCAGACTCGCTTGGAATCGTCGTCGAACCAGCCTTCTTGCTCCAATTCGAGGTCAAACTCGCTCGATAGGCCTGCCGTGTCCTTGCCGAAACGGGCTTCATAGGTGTCGTTGGCCATCCGGTCGATGGCGAACGCCCACTTCATGTCGGACCGGTCGAGCTTGCGCGCGTTGCAGTCCAGGTAGATGGTGAAGGGGTCCTCTACCGTGATGGTCTTCAGTTCCTGGTTAAAACTGCCGGGTATGCGTTCGGCGCCGTAGCGCCAGAATCCGAAGCCGCAGCCGGCGGCGTAGAACAGTGCCGTGTCGTAAGCCTGGTCCGCATCCGAGTCGTACTCGATATGCCGGATCATCCCCTGCAGGACCTTGGCGGTATCCGGATCGCCCTTCGAATCGACGGGGCTGACTTTGATGGCCGGTTTATTCTGCCGCGCCTGGTTGCCTAACTGGACTACCGGTGGGAGGACCTTGTTGAAGACGAGACAGGGCCGCGGGGATGGGCCGCGCTCGCGCTCCGATTTGACCTTCGCGTCCCATTGATTTCCGGCCAGAAATTCCAAATCCATGAGCGCCTCGGATCTGATCTCCCGTTCCGCCTCCACGGCTTGCGTGTAGCGCTTGCGGGCGCGTTCCAGCACGTCCTGGTATTGGGATTGGTTGGGGCGGGACATAGAATGGAGGGGTGAGACGCTTTCTGAATCTGCTGGTGGCCGCCGCGGCGGTCTTCGGTTTCACGCCGAATCGAGCGGCGCCGCCGGAGGAGTGGTCGGTGAAGATTGAGACTGGGCCGAGTTACCAATAACTCACCGTAAAGCCCCTACCTTCAGGTATGGGGATATAAGGTGATTCGGCCTTTGGCCGACTGTTTTTTTGCTTGTATTATCTTGCGTCCGCCCGTATAATCCAACGAGTGGACTACAAGAGCAACAACAATGTGGTTTATTCGTGCAAGTACCACGTCGTCTGGTGCCCTAAATATAGGCGTTCCGTACTGGTTAAGCCGGTCGATGCGCGTCTGAAAACCCTGATCGGCGAAACGTGCGCGGCGCGGCGCTGCGATCTGATCGAGTTAGAGGTCATGCCTGATCACGTCCACCTGCTCGTGGAAGTAGACCCGCAGTACGGCGTCCACCGGTTGGTCCGCTTGATCAAAGGCCGAAGCTCCCACGCGCTGCGCAAAGAGTTTCCGTCGCTCACCACGCGCCTTCCCACCCTGTGGACCAACTCATATTTCGTCTCCACCGTGGGCGGTTCTCCGCTGGCCATCGTAAAGCAATACATCGAGGACCAGAAGCGGAGCGAGCGATGAAGCTGCGCAAAGTGTTCCGCTTCCGACTGAAGGTTAACGCCGGCCAGCGGGAGGCCTTGGCGCGCATGGCCGGCGCCCGCCGCTTCGTGTGGAACTGGGCGCTCGAACAGCGGATAGCGCACTATCGCGACACCGGCAATGGTCTCTCTGCGGCAGAGCTTTCCCGCCAGCTGACAGCCCTAAAAGCACAGCCCGAAACGGCATGGCTTAAGGACGTGGACGCGCAGGCCATGCAGCAGTCGTTGGCCGACCTTCAACGCGCTTTCGTGAACTTCTTTGAAAAGCGGTCCCGCTTCCCCCGCTTCAAAAGCAGGAAGCGCGACCAGGCGCGATTCCGCATTCCTCAACGGGTCAGAGTCACCGAGGGCCGCGTGTATATTCCCAAGTTCGGCCTGGTCGGTATTCGCCAGTCCCGACCGGTGGACGGCGAAACCAAGAGCGCGACGTTCAAGCGCGACGTGGCCGGCAACTGGAACGTCACGCTTGTAGCTGAGTTCATGATGCCCAAGGCGGCCCTCCCCGCAGTCAATCCAGCGCGAGTGGCCGGCATCGACCTTGGCCTGAAAGAGTTCGCAGTGCTGTCAGACGGCGAACGCATTCCTGTACCGCAGTTCTTCCGCAAGGCGCAGCGGAAGCTCCGCCGGAAGCAGCGAGAATTCAGCCGGCGCAAAAAAGGAAGCTCGCGCAGACTTCGGGCCCGGCACAAAGTTGCGCTGGTTCAGACGAAGACCGCCAGCCAGCGCAAAGACTTCCTGCACAAACTGACGACAAATCTGATAAATAAATACGAGGGCATCTGTATCGAGGACCTGTGCGTCCACGGCCTTGCGAGAACCAAGCTGGCTAAATCGGTGACAGATGCCTCTTTTGGTGAGTTCAGGCGGCAACTTGAATACAAAGCTCTGTGGAACCGTCGCCATTTGGCGGTAATCGGCCGCTTCTATCCGTCCAGCAAGACGTGCAATGTGTGCGGCGCGGTTAATGCGGCACTCACTCTGGCGGATCGTAGCTGGACGTGTGCGGGCTGCGAAACTCATCATAATCGCGATGGAAATGCCTCGCTCAACATCAAGAGCGAAGGGTTGAAGATCCTCGCCGCGGGGCACGCGGAGAGTAACGCACGTGGAGCCGGTGTAAGACCTTCGCAATCGAAGGCTGTCGGCGTTGAAGCGTGAATCCCCTGGCTTCAGCCATGGGGAGTGTCAACAAGCCAGCCGGGGTATCAGTTCCAATCGGCTCAGTTTCTGCCGCCGTTCGACTTTCAGCCCGACATGGACCGGGCGGTGCGGGAGATAAACACCATGCTGTACCGCTGGAGTTCGGAGTGCATCGAGCAGCTTGAGCTGGACCGCAGATTCCTCTCCAGTGATCGGTGGTTAATTCAGACTGAGTTCCTCACGAAGGAAGAGTTTGCCCTGCGCTATCTAGACTCACACACTCGTGAGAAATAACCGCGCCGCCCTTCCGTCCACACTGTGGGCAGTCCAGGTCCATGGCGACGTCCGGCACAAACGATAGATACGGGCCGATCCTCGCGAGCAGCGCTTCCCGCATCGCTCGCGTAGCCCCTTCGAGCAGCTTGTCGAGCATCTCCTGATCGGCGATCTCTTCCGCCATGTCGCGGATTTCCTTCTCCGCGCGGCGTTCCACGGGGTCGATGCTGGCGGGTCGTTTGAAGTTATGGCTCATTTTGCAAGATTGGTTCTCCAGACACGGACGCCCAGGTCGAGGAAGTCGAGGTTACGCCGCGCGATCGCCCGCGCAACGTCGTAGTGTTCCAGCTCGCAGCGGCTGTCGATAGCCCACTCGCCGTACACGATCCCGCTGAACAGGCAGCCCCAGGGGTGATGCCCGCATTCAGGGTCGCAGTTCCCGCCGCAGTCCCCGCACTCGTGCGGTACGGTGGGGCCAGCCGGGGGTCTGACCCATTGATCTTCGTCTTCGTCGTCGAGACGGATTGCCATGGTTTGGGAATTTGTGGCAGACAGCCTCGCGGCGCGGTCTGCCAGCGCCTTGGACTCCGGGGGCGCGCCCCGGGAGCCGAGCTTGTCACCAGGACGAAGTGCCCTGGCCTGAGTTGAGGTTGAGAGTCTTATCGATAGCCGTCCCCTCGTTGCGGTCCGGCTGTCTCCAGGCGCTTGATTCGATGCGCTTGAGATGGTTGGCCATTTTATGTGGATCGCTGAATACGAAAGGCTTGGGTTGGGGCGGATGGGTCATGTTGTGCTTGACCACATACCCGCCCTGCCCCTTGGTTACATGGATGTTCGCGATCTTCGGCGCCGCCACCTTGATGGGCTTGGGCATCGGGATCACGTTGTTCAGCTTGGGCGGCTTGACGGGCTTTAGATTGCCGATGGAGGGGCCGAAGTTCGGCACGTTAATACTCCGCGCTGATCTTGATGGTTCCCGTGCCGCCCGATCCACCGATCAGCAGTACGGACTGGCCGGCGGTACATGCGGCGGTTGCGGTCACGCTGATGGCGTTGGCCGTATGAGTCGCGCCCGCGGCGAAGGTTCCCGCGCTGACGGAGGTGGCCAGAACCGCGACACAGAAGGTACCCACGGACACGGTAACCGTCGGGGCCTTGCGCATCTGCACGGGCAGCGGAATGAAGATGGTCTCGACTCCGGAGGCGGTGGCCAGGCCCGCGCCGATCACGACGCCGGCAGCCGGTTCGTTGTACTGCACGAAATAACGCTGCGCGATTTCAAGCTCTACGGCGACGTCCTTGAATTCGAAAGGGGACGCATACGCGCCTACTTCGAACTGGAAGCCATGGAACAAAATGTTGTCGGCCGTGCCGGCGGTGCCCGTAGGGGTGTAGAACAGCATGACGCCAATCTGCGTGATGGCCGCGCCAAGCGTACCGGTGAACTGGTAGCGCGTCATGGTCGCGGTGGGCGTGAAGCTGCCGGCGACGGGGTTGGCGGGGCCGGTCCAGCCGGCGGCCTGCTGGTTAGCCGCGCTGCCGTCGAGAGCGGTGATACCGGTGTTGACCTGCACGGTCACGGTGCCGCCGGAGTAGTTCGCCCCAGCCTTGGCCCAGAAGGAGAAGGTGACCGTCTGCCCTTGGAAGCGGAAGCTGTCCGCCGACTCGAAGGTCTGACCCAGGTAGATCGGATTGACGTCGGTGCCGGTGTTGCGTCCGAAGGCCAGAGCCTGAGTGAAGCCTGCAAGGTTGGTATTCGCGGTCTTCACCATTTGCACGGCAGAGGACGACGCGCCGTATGCCCAGAAGCGGTCGGGGCCGTAGGTGATGGTGTTAGCAATGCCGGTGAACGAGGTACCGCGCTGCCAGGGGTTCGTCTGGAAGTCTCCCCCATCGATGGCGTTGCGGTAGTTGTTGGGCGTCTGGTTGATGGGCGCGTAGGCGTACAACTCGTTGAAGTTGGCCGAGATTGCCTTGGAAGACAGAAAGGCGCCGTCGCTGGTCTGGACTGACTGTTGGGACATGATGGTTCCTTGAGGGTGTGAGATTTTAGAAAGTGGTGCGGGGTGCCGCTAGTGAGGCGACGGCGAACTTGAGATCCTGTGCTTGTCAGCCGATGACTTTGCAGGTCATGGCGTAGGGCACCATGGAGCGGGGCACCCTGGGCCGACCGTATAGCACGTCAATCCTGGTGCTCCACCAGTTTCCGGCGTGGTGCGTCCGTACCACGCGCATGCTGATCCCGATCGGTTCCGGTACCGGAGCCTTCCTCAGCCCCAGCGCGACCAGTGCGGCGGCCGGCACGGCGAGTAGAGCGGCGAGGAATTGGCGGCGGTTCATCATACTTCGATTATGCGCTCGTAGCCAGCCTCGAAAGCGAACGCGGGGCTGAAACTCTGGTAGCCGTCGTCGTAGACCACAAAATATCCCCCGACAACCGGCTTGTGCTTTTCAAGATACGCCGCTTCGACGCGCAGGCTCGGCACTCCCGGCCCTTCCGGTACAATCGTGGCGCCGGGCCTTCCGGGATGAGACGTCTCCCAATCGCAACGTTCGCAGTTGCCGCAGGCGCTGTTTAAAGCGAAGCAACCCCTGCAGGTGCGGCCCTTGAACGTTGGCCGTTGGTCGGGATAGATCTGTGCGATCTTCACCGCCTGGACTACTTTGTGGCAGCGGTAGCGGGGGAGATTCACTCCTTTGCCCCCGGGCAAGAGAAGAACGGGGAAGAGTACACGCTCAGGGCTATCGGATCGTACCCGTCCACGCCGTGGAACATGGCGTGCACGACGTGGTGGCAAATATGGCCGCCGATCACGCCACAGCCAGGGCAAGGCTCAGCGCCGGAATTGCGCCAGCGGGATCGTCGCGGTCGGTCGCCTCTTTCAGCACCTGTGCTTCGAGGCGGCCGGCAATAGTCGAGCGGATGCTGCTCGCCGCCTGAAAAAGCTCGCTGGCCACGGAGTCGACAGTTTGCGGATCGAGCGGGTCTTTGAGCGCCACCACTTCGGCGATGGCCATGGACAGCGCACCCAGCGCCACGAGGCGCATTTCTTCTAACTCGGCGTAGGCACGGGTGACGCCTAGCGTTCGACCGAGCTCCTGGTAGATTTCGAAGTTGGTCATGCCGTAATCACCGCAAGGGCAAACTGCTGTTCGTGCAGCATGATGTACTTCACGCCTTCCAGGGTGATGTTAAACTCGCCGCCTGGACTTGTCGGCCGCCGCGGAAACACCACGCGATCGCCAACCTTGGTCTGCATCTCGGCATGGCCCTGGGCAACGAGAGTGGATCGGGTCTCCCCGCACGCACACCGGCCTACCGTGATCCCCGCGAACATGGAGCCACGGCTCTGCGGGGCAACGTCCTCGCCGTCTACGCTTTCGTCGCGCTTTGCCGATACGCCGCTGCGCCGCATGGTTTTCACCACCATCCGCGTGCGGTGCTTGCGGCAACGGGTGCATTCGAGTACTACGAGCTGGTCGCCGGGCCCGGTGGCCACGACCGTGCCGATGAAGCCGTCCTCCCAGTCTCCCGGCTGATCGCCGGCTTTGAGGATGCCTTGCGGAATGAATATAGACCCGATCTTGTCGTCGATCAGGTCGGGCTTGACCAAAATCATGTCGCCGAGCGGCTTAAAGTTCATGGTGTCCTTGTCGAATTGGTGATCCCACGCCAGGGCGGGTGTGGGGCTTTCCTGGGGTCAGTGGACTACTGCTGCCGGTTCGCACCTTGAAATAGTCCACCGGCCAGGGCATGCGGTTGGAGTCCACCAGGTGCGCGTTGGTAAAACCGTCGCAATCGCACGCCTCGGGCGGTTCGCGGCAGAATTCGCAAACCATCATGCTGGCTCCGATGGCAGGCGGTACATTTCTTCGAGGTTCCACTGCTGCTGCCAGGAATCCATCGTGGTGGCGTGCAGGAAGTACAGCCAGGCGCGCGCCGCCATCGTGCCGCGGTCGATCTCGTTAGAGAAGCTCACAGAAGGTGGTTCTGTCAACTTCTTAGGCCGCCATCGAGGAGAGGGATTTCATCTGCATTCCGGGGTACATGGCGTGGACCTTGCGCTTTATCTTGGTCTGCTGGGCCGGCGTGGCGTTGTGCGCGGCGCGGGATAGCGCAGCACGTCCGTGGGCCGCATCTTCAATCGGATACTTGCGCTCTTCGGGCAAGCCGAATACCTTCGTCGGGAGCGCCTTGCGGTCTGCGGTGGTGAGTTTTGCCATGGGCTAAATTCCTTTTGGGGGTACTATCTGTTCCTGCGCCGCCGCCAGCTCCGCGGCCTCGATTTGCTTCCGCGCCAGGTGGGCGATCATTTCGTTCTGGCAAGCCAGGCAGCGCAACCGGCGATTCGAGATCTGCTGTCCGCACTTGCAGCGGTTCACCAGCGGACGGAGAGCCGGTGTCGCATCGTCGGGGAAGCTGTACCCGGGCAGGTAACCGCCTCGGATGGCTTGCTGAAGCATCGCGGTGCGCGCGGGATGCACTGGCACTTATTCGCCCTGCCCCTGTTCCATGTCGTCCGCATCGCCATCGTCCTCGGGCTTGATGCCGTAGGTGTTGCCGACGTGGGCGAGCATATCGTTGCCGTTTTCGTGGACCGCATCGGCGCCGTCCTGGGAATATTCCGGCGTGTACCTGCCCTGTGCGTCGTTCGCGGCCTGCATTGCCGGCGCGGGCTTGCGCATCGTTCTTGTCAGGAAGGCCAGCTTGCCGGCGGAATTCTGCGCCGGATGAATCTCCATGTGATGGATCTCCCCCTTGGCGGTGTTCTTAAGATGAGAAAGGGGCTTCATTTTCTTGGCCATCGGTGGGAAATCCTTGTAAGGAGAGGTGAGGGGCGGCTTTTCACCGCCCTTGGCAGGCTTGGGGGCCTACTTCGCTGTGTTTCGCCGTTTGCCGTCGAGAGGGCTCGAAGCGACATTGGGCAGGGCGCAGCGCTCCCTGGCTTGTGAGTTATCATGCCGGCGGCTTGTATAAGCCGCGCTTATTGAGTCAAGCTGTCAGCGTTAAGGGCGTCTCGCAGCGAGAGGTACGCATGCGCGACACAAATCGGGACGACGCCATTGCCCAGCGCCCGTAGGCTGCTTGTTCTAGAGGACGACCGGCGTCCGTCCAACCGGTCGGAACGTTCATTAGCATTTCGACAAATCGCTGGTTCAACATCCGGGGATTGCATGAGCAGCCTAGACCATGCTTCGAGGTCCGCCGGACCGGGAGGGAAAATTGGGATACCGCTTCCCGCAGAGGCCGCGAGTTCTTCTTCTTGATGTCGCCTGTCACTCCGGAGCGCGTGTCGCTGGCTTGTGGGGTCGGCCATTGATCCGTCTCGCACCGTATCAATACGTCTCGCGCTACTGCTTCCAGTTGCCGCTGCTGCTTCGAGCCGTTCTTGCGGTAGTTGGTATTGTTCGAGGAGCGGCCTCCGTTTGGAACGTTGGGTGTCGGCCATTGATCTACCTGTTCCGCAATCGTCGTTTGATGCCCGTGCCCTATCGACTTCTTGCGATTGCGCGGGCCGCCCGCTCCCGGCGAGTCCGGCGTGCGCCACAAGCGCGCCTGCTGGTCTAATCCCTGCTCGTCCTTGCGTTCCCCGCCGCGAGATCGGAAGCTGTCCGTTGCCGGGGTCTGCCAGGCCACCACCTGCTTGGCGAATTCCCCGCCGCCGCCCGCCGTTTTGCCCGATGCGTCCGTGTTCTGGAAGCCGTGAGGAGTCTTCCAGGTCTTGGCCTGGTCCACGAGGCACACCTGCCGCTGTTTCGCGCCTACGCGCGTGCCCTGTGCGTGGTGATCCCGCGTGTTCGGCGTCCGCCAATCCCGCGCTGCGCCCGTCAGCGAATCCGTTGCCCCCGGATGATTCCCGCAACTCTCCGCCTCTTCCTGCCTTGCGCTCGGCCAGCGCGAAGAGTCTGAGCCTTCGATGCGGTGCGCCGACTTCCTCCGCGCTAAAGAGTCCGCACGCAACGCGGTAGCCCATGCGGTCCAGTTCGTCGGCGACCTCATGGAAGCCGAGTCGAAGATGGGCGTCCACGTTTTCGAGGAAGACTTGGCTTGGCTGGACCTCGCGGATAATGCGCGCGACGTGCGGCCAGAGGTGCCGCGGGTCTTTCTCGGCGAGCTGCTTGCCGGCGCAACTGAACGGCTGGCACGGATAACCCGCGCAGAGGATGTCCGTCTTTCCTTTGTAGGGGCGTCCGTCAAATGTCTTAACGTCGCTCCAAAGGTCCGCAGGAGCCAGGGTGCCGTCTTCAAAACGCGCAACCAGGATGCGGGCTGCAGAGATTTCCCGTTCCACGAACACGAGAGGGAAAGTCTCTCCGAGAGCAAGGGCAAGTCCAAGGCCCAGGCCTCCGTACCCGGCGCAGAGTTCAATGACGGTCGGTATAGCCACATTTACCAATAACTCACCGTAAAGCCCCTACCTTCAGGTATGGGGATATAAGGTGATTCGGCCTTTGGCCGACTGTTTTTTTGCTTGTATTATCTTGCGTC
>Ga0302319_10026315_pt1 | contig 10253 bp, 9 predicted proteins | sample Bog_T0_2_FD_203319 | JGI IMG/M metagenome (GOLD analysis project Ga0302319, IMG submission 203319) | Peat permafrost microbial communities from Stordalen Mire near Abisko, Sweden - Bog_T0_2 | ecosystem: Environmental > Terrestrial > Soil > Wetlands > Peat | place: Sweden: Abisko, Stordalen Mire...
TGTCTCAAACCAGATTTCCGGGAAACCGAGGAAAAATCATTCTCATGCGACTTGCCGAGGCTAACCCTGATTTTACACGAGTGGTTTTCCCGCCGGGCAGGATGCCCGGCTCCACGCCAGGCAGGGATGCCCGCCACTACGGCGAAAAAAACGTTGTCGCCCAAATTACCGGCTTCCAACTGGTTTTATCCTCGTGTAGATTGGTCCCACCTAATCCAAGATTTTATGAGGCATACGATTTTCATGGTCGGGACGCTCGCGCTCATCACTGTGGCTTGGCTCGGAACGACCGGCTGCGTCGCGCCGGGACGTTCTCCATCCCCGGTTATTTCCCCGGTGACCGGCCCCTATAGCGTTCGATCTTTTGGGGCGACGGGCAATGGCCAAACGCTGGACACAGCGGCGATCAACAGCGCCATCGCGGCCGCGAACACTGCGGGAGGCGGGACGGTTTCGTTTCCGCCCGGCACCTATCTGGCAACATCCATCCATCTCAAAAGCAATGTGACGCTGTATCTCGAACAGGGCGCGATCATTAAAGCAGCGTCGGAAACCGTCGCTGCCTACGACGAGGCCGAGCCCACCGTCTCGACCAAATACCAGGATTTCGGCCACAGTCACTGGCATAACAGTCTCATCTGGGGTGAGAACGTGGAAAATATTTCCATCATTGGCCCCGGCCTGATCTGGGGCGAAGGGTTGCAACGCTCCGAGGGAAGCACCGGTCACGGGGTCGGCAACAAGGCGATCAGCCTAGTGAATTGTCACAACGTGTTGCTGCGGGATTTTTCGATCCTGCACGGCGGCTGGTTCGGGATTTTAGCCACCGGCGTGAACAATTTGACGATTGATAACCTGAAGATCGACACCAACCGCGACGGGATGGACGTCGATTGCTGCAATAACGTGCGCATCGTCAATTGCAGTGTGAATTCGCCGTGGGACGACGGCATTTGCCTGAAGAGCAGCTATGCCCTCGGCTACGCGCGTTCGACGGAGAATGTGACCATCAATAACTGCTTCGTGACCGGCGGCTTGATCGAAGGCACGCTCCTCGACGGCACGTTTAAAAGGTCGCCCGATGGTTACAGCGGGCGCACCGGTCGCATTAAGTTCGGCACCGAATCCAACGGCGGTTTTAAAAACATCACGGTTTCCAATTGCGTCTTTGATAATTGCTGCGGACTGGCGATTGAAAGCGTGGACGGCGCCGATATCGAGGACGTGACCATTAACAATCTGGCGATGCGGGAGATCAGGAATTCGCCGATCTTCATCCGCCTGGGTAATCGCGCCCGCGGACCCGATCACCCGCCGGTGGGAGTGATCCGGCGGGTCAATATCAGCGACGTGGTGGTTTCCGGCGCGAGCGCCAGGCTGGGATCGATCATCAGCGGTGTGCCGGGACATCCGGTGGAAGACGTGAGCATCAGCAACATCCAGATCGTTCAAGACGGGGGCGGAGATGTGGAAATGGCTTCAGTCGAACCGCCCGAAAAGGAAACCGCCTATCCGGAGCCGTCCATGTTCGGCACCATGCCGTCCTACGGATTTTTTGTGCGCCATGCGCGCGGTGTGGCATTTAATCATATTAAAATCAGCACGGCGGCGGAAGATCATCGTCCCGCATTTGTCTTGGATGATGTCGCCAGCGCGGACTTTGCCGATCTCAAATGCCCCAAAGGAACGAACGCGCCTGCATTCAATTTGAAGCAGGTTGAAGATTTTAGTCTTCGTCAAAGTGCGCCTCTGCCCGACACCACCTTGAAGCAAGGGGCGGAACAGATTTTCCCGGAGTGACAGGAAAATTTTTTGACAGGATTAACCGGATGGCCCGGAATTGATTCTGAAAAAACATAATAAGAGAGACGGCGACACCATTTTCGGGGGCGGTGAGCAAACCCAGAGGAATTTGAAAATTTTTTACGGATCTCCGGGAATTTTATTCTAACGGGATTTGGCGAGGGTAACCAGGGTTGTCGCCTCCCGGTTTTTCCGCCGGGCAGGATGCCGGGCTCCACGGCAGGCGAGACGCCTGCCGCCACAATCCTTTGAAACGGGGAATAGGCCCCAATGACCGTTTTGCACCCCACCTGCATTGGGTGATATTCCCCAATTATTTCTCGCCACTAAGCAGGCATTTTTCCACTGTATTCAGCACAAGTCATTGTATAGTAATTAATTGCGATGTGTCAAAACTTGATGGCATATCGGGTGCTTAGAGGCTTCCATGGTTCAATTACCATAAAACCGGATCCGATCCAACTGCCCGGGGATTCATCTGGTTTTTAAAAATGTGGTATCGGGCACAATTGAAACAACAACAAATCATGAAAGCAAAGAAACGCATTATTCTCGGTGTCGCCAGTCTCACGATCGTCGCTCTGGCCACCTTCTCCACCGCCAAGGCGGATACCAATTCCGTCGCCACCTATCGGACGACCGGATATTTCATCGGCCTGGCACAAGGCACCAATCCCGTGACCGGCCATCCGAAATTTGTGGACGTCGATTTCGCCGGACACAATCTCGTGAATCTCGCGATGGGTCGCTCGCTGACCAGCACCAACGATCCCCGCCAGGTCTTGGCGATGACCTTCGCCGCCGACCTCACCTCGGCCAGCCTCGTGGTGTATGACCTGTCCACCACCAACGTCGTCGCCACCATCGCCGCCAGCACTTCCATTGACTCCGTCAAGCAGCAGGATACGAACGGCAAGGGCCCGAACCGCGCCCATTTCGTCACCTATTTGCAGGTGGCCGCGAATGGAAATAGCACGAACGGTTTGGCGGATGGTTATCTCACCGTCGCCGGCCGCGTGAACCTGAACCCCGTCACGGGCCTGCCCCAGCCGATCATTGTCTCGCTGGATCGCGATCCTTTGGACCGCCTCGTCGATGACATTGAAATGCCCGCCACCATCGATCCCGACTCCACGCCCCTGATCGTTCGCACCGGCCTGGCCCACTTGATCGGTGTCGTGGATACCATCAATGGAGGAACCACCAACACGGTCCTCCTGCCTTTCGGCGGCCTGAGCATTCGCCATGAATTGTCGGGTGCGCCAGTCTCCACCGCAGCCAACTAACGCTACCCCTCCGGCTGCGCTGGCCAGGAAGTTCGCCTTCCCGCCAGCGCAGCCTTCGTTCCTCGCCCGGCCGGTCAGTCAGAGTTAAAACCATTTTTCCGAATCGTTGTCATGACCCTAAAAATCTCTTTGAAACATTTGAAGTGGCCAGCGGTGATGCTGTTGCCCCTGCGCTTCGTGGGACCGTTCCTGACCGCCCGCTGCGGCCCGCGCGATGCGGGACTCAACCCTGAACGGGCAATAACCGTCCCCGCCGGCCACTCCGGATTTTTCCGAGCGTCCTTGAAAAAACTTCCCGGCGGTTTGGCGCTCCTCAGTTCGATCCTCCTTATTTCGTTCGCCCATTCTGGATTCGCCCGGAACTGGTCTTTGACCGGCGCTTCGACCAACGATGATTGGAAGTCGATTGCGTGCTCGGCCGATGGCGGCAAATTCGTGGCCGTCGCGTACGATGACGGTTTGGGGAATGGCGGACCCATTGATGTTTCCACCAATTCCGGCGCCACGTGGAAACAAACCAGCGCCCCCACCACCGTTTCGTGGCAGTCGGTGGCATCGTCCGCGAACGGCAGCAATTTGGTGGCGGCCGTCAATCAGGATCTCAGCGCCAATCCCGGCCAGCTTTATGTTTCCACCAACGCGGGCAAAACCTGGAAGGCGACCCCTCCCACAAATTTTTGGGCGGCCGTGGCCTCTTCCGCCGACGGATCCAAATTGGTCGCCGTTGATTCCGGTTCGGGCGACAGCTTGATTTATTTCTCCACGAACTTCGGGATCACCTGGAGTTCCAACAGCGTGACGTCCGATTCCTGGGCGGCCGTCACCATCTCCGCCGATGGGTCGAAAATGGCCGCCGCAGATTCAGGCTATGGCGACGGCATGATCTATGTCTCCAGCGACGGCGGAAGTTCCTGGTCCGCCACCATGGCGCCGGTCAATCCCTGGACCTGCCTGACCTATTCGGCGGATGGCAGCCGGCTCATTGCGGCAAACGCCGCGTTGGGCGATGATTTGATTTACGTCTCGACCAATTCCGGAGCCACTTGGAATCCAAGCACCGCCCCCAGCAATCAATGGTCTTCCGTCGCTTCCTCGGCCGATGGCAGCAAGCTGATCGCCGCGGATTCGGGGAACGGCGACGGCTTGATCTATATTTCGACGGACTCCGGCCAAAGCTGGTCGGCCACGACCGCTCCCGTGGAATATTGGTCCGCCGTGGCCTCCGCCGCCGACGGCAGCATATTGTCCGCGGTGGCCTATCCCGGCGGGATCTACACGTGGGAATCTCTCCCGGTTTTAAACCTGACTCAAGCCAGCGGCAACGTCGTCCTATCCTGGCAGAATCTCTCTTCGGCCAGCGGTTTTGCCCTGCAACAGAATTCGGACCTCGCGTCCGGCAACTGGACTTCCGTGCCTAACACGCCAACGCTTGTGAACGGCACCCATCAAATCACGCTGCCGATCGCCTCGTCCGGCAATAATTTTTATCGACTGGTGGGACCATAAAACTCCGCTCACGAACACGGATTATGAGAAGTTGTCGGGACATCACATCAACCAGGACCGCTCCGGGCACCATCGCGACGCCAGACTCGGTTCGCCCAAAGTTCACGGGCAGCGTGAAAGGGGGATCATTTGCTTTCGCGTATACCGGTCAAAGGCTTCTGTTTATGTTCGTCCTTACGCCGATCGAATTGCGCTTCCGCAAAAAGCGGCAGGGCGGCGCAAATATTCGCGTCGGAAGCAGCCATCAGCTTATGGCCTAGCGCCTCGTTATTTACGCAAACAAACATTTGAGATTTTTCGGGGTGGCCATAACCGATAATCACCGGCTAAAAGCCGATAAAGCAGATTTCATTCGGATGAATCTATTCTTGGCTTAAAACTCGCCGCTACGCATCGGCGCGTTCCCGGCATGAAGACGAGCCGTTTGCGCGGGCTGAAAGCCCAAACTGTGATAGCCCAGGGTGAAGCCCTGGGTAACCATTTTTAATTATTCTGCGCCGCCCTGTAAGGGAGGAACAAACCTGCATTCGCTTCGTCCTTTATTCGTAAAACTTGCCGGCGTGCAGCATCTTTCTTTCATTCTTTCTTCGGCGCATATGGTCGAAGCCGCTTTAACATATCTTCCACATTATTTTCCACCAAAACCAGGTCGCGGTTGGGCTGATGAATAAACCCTTCATCGGCGGCGTGATCGAGAAATTCCAGGAAGGATTCGTAGAAGCCCTCCACGTTCAGCAGGCCAAACGGTTTATGATGCCAGCCCAACTGGCGCCAGGTCAGGATCTCGCAAAACTCCTCGTAAGTGCCGTAACCGCCCGGCAGGGCAATAAAACCATCCGCCAGCTCGGCCATCAGGGCCTTGCGTTCGTGCATGGTCTTGACGGTGCGGAGGTCGGACAATTTTTCGTGGACGACTTCCTTGAGGGAAAGCGCCTCCGGTATGACGCCGATGACATGTCCCCCGGCGCGCAACGCCGCGTTCGCCACGATACCCATCAACCCGATGCAACCGCCGCCGTAGACCAGCTCGATTTTCTCCTGCGCCAGGCGGGTTCCCAATTCTTCGGCCGCCGCCGCGTATGCCGGGCGTTTGCCGGTGCGCGACCCGCAATAAACACAAATTCGTTTCATGCGCTTCAGGAAAGTTCCGCGTGCCGGAAACAATTCACGGCATGGTCGTTCACCATGCCGGTGGCCTGCATGTGGGAGTAACAAATGGTGGACCCGACAAATTTAAAACCGCGCTTCAGCAAATCTTTGCTCATCGCGTCCGAGATGGCGGTTTTGGCAGGCAGTTGTCCGGTCTTCCACCGATTGATGATCGGTTGGCCGTTCACAAACCGCCAGAGGTAGGCGTCGAAGGTGCCAAATTCTTCCTGCACTTTCAGAAAGGCTTTCGCGTTCTGGACCGTCGACCGGATTTTTAATTTGTTCCGGACGATGCCCGGGTTGGCGAGCAGTTTAAGGATGCGAGCTTCCGAATAGCGGGCGACCTTCTCCGGATCGAACCGGTCGAATGCCGCGCGATAATTTTCGCGCTTCTTTAAAATTGTGTACCAGCTCAACCCGGCCTGTGCGCCCTCGAGGATCAGGTATTCAAACAGCTTTTGATCATCATGCACTGGCACCCCCCATTCCGTGTCATGGTATTGAATGTACAATTCATCCTCGGGCCAGGAGCAGCGAACGCGGGTCTCCGGAGCTTTCATACGACCGATTTGGCAGCCTTGATAAAGGCGCGAACCTTGTCCGGATCTTTCTTGCCGGGCGCGGATTCCACGCCGCTCGAAACATCCACGGCCAGGGGGCGCACATAGGTGGCCGCTGCCGCCACGTTCTCCGGCCTCAAACCGCCCGCCAGGATGATCGGTTTGCCGGCCTTTTTGGCTTCCACGGCCAGGTCCCAACTGAACTTCTCGCCCGTTCCGCCCAGCGCCGCCGCCGAATAGGCATCCAGCAAAAGGGCGTCGGTTTGGTAATCGGCCAGCGCCGACAACGAGGATTCGTCGCGTATCCGGATCGCTTTAACGCTCATTAAACCGAATTGGGTGCAGAATTCGGAGGTTTCATTGCCGTGAAACTGCAACAGCCCCAGACCGCACTCGGCGATGGCTTGCCGGACGAGTTCCTCCGTGGGGTTTACGAAAACGCCCACGCGCAAGACCAGCGGCGGGATCGCCCGGGCAATTTCCGCGGCCACCGGCATGGTAATATGGCGCGGGCTTTGTTCGTAAAACATCAGCCCGATCATGTCGGCCCCGGCTTCCGCCGCCACCAGGGCATCGGCCACGGAAGTCACCCCGCATATTTTTACCTGCGTGCTCATATCACATTGTTAAAAACCACGACAAGCGGACACAAGTGATTTTGCAATTTAGTTTTGCGTCCATCTGGCATAAATTTGGTTTCGTGCGCCGCTCCGTTTACTTTGATTATAATGCCACCACTCCGCTGGATCCGACAGTGAGGGACGCCATGTTGCCCTTTTTGGGTGAAATTTGGGGAAATCCGTCTTCCGTTCATCATGTGGGACGCAAGGCCCGGTCCGCGTTGGACGATTTGCGGGATCGCGCGGCAACGTTTCTGGGAGCCAAGCCCAGCGAGATCATTTTCACGAGTGGTGGCAGCGAAAGCAATAATCTGGCTATTTTCGGCACCGCCCGGTTGCTGTCCGCGAAGGGTAAACACCTGATTACCTCCCAAATCGAGCATCATGCGGTGTTGCATTGCTTCGATTATCTGGAAAAACGGGAAGGATTTGAAGTCACGCGGTTGCCGGTGGATCGCGAAGGCCGGGTTGAACCGTCTGATTTGGCGAAAGCCATCCGTCCGGACACGATTCTGGTTTCGATCATGGCCGCCAACAACGAAATCGGCACCATACAACCGGTGGCCGCGCTGGGCCAGATCTGTCAGCAAAACGGAATCATCTTCCATACCGATGCCGTGCAATGGTTTGGAAAAGAACCGTTCGAGACCATTGGCCAGTTTCAGGCGGATTTGGTTTCCATTTGCGGTCATAAATTTCATGGTCCGAAGGGCGCTGGTCTCCTGTATATTAAATCGCCGCTGCACCCGGATCCCATTTTGTTCGGCGGCGGCCATGAAAACGAACGCCGGGCGGGAACGGAAAATCTGGCCGGAATTGCCGGTTTGGTTTTGGCCATGGAAAAATTCATCAAACCGCCGGTGTTTTCCGCGGAAACAATAAAACCGCTGGTGCAACTCCTGACCCGGTGCCTCAAAAACATTGAAGGTTGTCATCTGGTCAGTCCGGATTCCGGAGGTTTGGCCAATACGGTGGCCTTTGTGGTGGATCGGGCGGACAGCATCGCTTTATTGGCCGGTTTGGATATGGAAGGCATTTGCGCGTCCAGCGGTTCGGCGTGTTCGGCGGGATCAGTGGAACCCAGCCATGTGGTGACCGCATTGGGACAAAAAACCGCCGCCAATTCATTGATTCGCTTTTCTTTGGGACGGAATACGACGGCGGAAGAGGTGGATCTCGTCTGCGCCAGTTTGCCGGGGCTGATTCGACGCGCACAACGCGCCAACAGCATGGTAACGGCGTGTGAATAGATTGTGCCGGTTGTGAAGAACTTGGACTTTTCAATTTTATTGGTTCGATTACCTTCTTAAACACGATGACGCGAACCACAGAAATCCTAGTGCCAATCTTGACTCCCGGAGTTATTTGCCTTATTCACACCCCTTAATACGGATACGTTTTTCTTTAAAAGAAGAATACTATTAACCGAGCATGAACCTGACCATCGCCAAAGAACAAATTATCGCCGGCTTGCAAGCCGTGCAAAATGTCGTGAGCACCCGGACGACACTGCCAATTCTTTCCAACGTGCTGCTGCGCGCTGAAGGGGGTCAGGTTGAATTAATCGCCACGGACCTTGATGTGACCGTCGCCTGTAAGGTCGACGCCAAGGTGACCAAACCAGGGGCCACCACGATCCCCGTCAAAAAACTGTTCGGCATCGTCCGCGAACTCAACGGCGGCGAGATCGAGATCGAAACCGACGACAAGAACGTCACCAGCATCAGCAGCGGTTCCTCCTATTTCAAGGTTCACGGCCTGGGCGCCGACGAATTTCCGCCGCAACCGCTTTTCAAGGACGACAAAAAAATCTCCCTGCCGCAGGAAACCATCAAGGCGATGTTGAAAAAAACGTCCTACGCGGTTTCCACCGATGAATCGCGTTATGTGCTGAACGGCATTTTCATCAGCCTCAAGGATCATAAAATGACCTTGGTGGCCACCGATGGCCGGCGCCTGGCGCTGGTGGATGAAGAAGTCGAAATCGCCGAAAACGGCGGGGGCGAATTCATCGTTCCGGCGAAAGCGGTGAATGAATTGAACCGGCTCTTGACCGACAAGGGGACCGTGGATTTGAAATTCGGTGAAAACCAGGCTTCCTTCACGCTCAAAGACGAAAAGGGCCAGTCTATCTTGCTGATCACGAAGTTGATCGAAGGTAATTATCCGAATTATCGCCAGGTGATTCCCGGCGAAGCCAAGGAACGGATTCCGCTGGTTCGCGAGGAATTGCTGGCCGCCTTGCGGCGCGCCGAAATCATGACCAGCGAAAAAGCCAACTCGGTCAAGATGTCGTTTGGCAAAAATCAGCTGGCGATCACCGCGAATTCCCCGGAAGTCGGTGAAGCCCGCGAGACCCTGGCCGTGAACTACAAAGGCAAGGAAATGGCGATCGCGTTTAATCCCCGCTACTTGATTGATCCGCTGAATGCGCTGACCGAAGACGAGGTTTTCTTTGAATTGATCGACGAACTGAGCCCGGGCGTTTTGAAAATAAACGGACCCTTCCTCTACGTCGTCATGCCGATGCGTCTGAGCTGACGGCAAACGTCACAACTCACGCAAGGGGAAATTTGGGACGCCCTCAGCGTTCTCTCCTCCAATCCTGAAAGGAGTGAATCATTTAGGTCGAGGCCATTGGAACCATGAACCTGCTTAAGTAACGAAGTTTGGCCGACCAGCGGGTCCCCTCGCCCCTCCGAGGGCAGAGAATTCCCCAAAATGAGTTCGCGCATTGAGCCCTTGAACCAGAGTGGCAGGTGCCGCGCGAGCACGTTCGAAATACGCCCAAGCATCAGAATGCGGCGCCCTCTCCTTTAACGAGGAGACTATTGCTGCTCGGGAAAGCAGCAATAGGAATTCGGCGGAGCCGGAGGCCCGTGAGGGCCGAGCGAGCGGGCGCGAGCGAGTCCGCGGCAGGGGTGAGGAGTGAGGCCACGTCCGTCGTCGAATGAAAATGTTTGAGGTTCATGGGGAGGGGTGGGCGTTTAGCGCATTCACTTTCTAACCCGCCAGCGGACAGCTCAGCAGCGTGGTATGCCGAGCACCTTTCGAAACCAGCTCGCTTCTTTTAATCTCCACCGTTTGAGCCTGCCACTCTCCAAATTGTTTCTCTGACCGCGACGAGATAAATTTTAATACTTCTTCCCTCTGCGCCTTCGGCCCGGCCGTAAAGCGGCCAATAGTGAGGTGTCCCGAAAACGAGTTCTCTGCTTTCAAAGGGATAACCGAATTGATTCCCTCGTTTAACAAAGTATGCAGGACCGGCAGTTGGCCGTTTTTGTCTTGGGCTCCGACCCATAGGACACGGGGATTTTTTAGATCGGGGA
>Ga0302319_10026319_pt1 | contig 10251 bp, 14 predicted proteins | sample Bog_T0_2_FD_203319 | JGI IMG/M metagenome (GOLD analysis project Ga0302319, IMG submission 203319) | Peat permafrost microbial communities from Stordalen Mire near Abisko, Sweden - Bog_T0_2 | ecosystem: Environmental > Terrestrial > Soil > Wetlands > Peat | place: Sweden: Abisko, Stordalen Mire...
TGTCATTGAGGTCTCCCTGGGTTCGAGCAAGCCAGCGCAACGGCGCCGGCCCCTCCAAGAATACCCTCAACTCACACGTCACGCCGCAAGCGGCGCACCCCTACGGCGGAGCCGTTCAGTCCAACGTCCTTTATGGAGAGCATGACAAAGTGTGGGGCGCCCGCTTCCGCCCGCACTTTTTTCTATGCCGTCAGTAGAAATAACGGTTTGAATCCGCACCCGCCCCACACTTTGTCATGCTCTCCATCTCGCCGCGCCCCGCCTGGTGGTCGCTTGCGACAAACGCGGGCCGCTGGCTGTCAATGGCTCAGGGTTACGGCCAGCGTCGCGAGGCTCAAGGCGACCGCGAGCGCCGCCTTCGCCAAGCAGATCAAGGCATTCGCAATGCGCCCGTCGATGAGCCGAAAGGGCGATTGCTGGGACAACGCCGTCGCCGAAAGTCTGTTCGGTTCGCTCAAGACCGAGAGCCTTCATCGCCATGATTTCGGAACGCGCCGCGCGGCAAGTGACGAAATTTTGGCGGGGATCACTTCCTACAATCACTCCCGCCTGCATTCCACACTGGGCTATCTCAGTCCCAGGGCCTACGAGAAAAAATGGCTTGCCACAAACCAAGCCGAAGCCGCATGATCAATCAAGCTTGGGAGACGTTTTTTGGGGGCAAGGTCAAAAGCCACGCCCAAAGACTATTGAATCGGGTTGAGCAGATTATTTTGGGGGAAGTTTTATGGTCCAGAAATATGCTTTGGCATTGGCTATCGTAGCCGTCGCGGGGGGCGAGGCGAGCGCGTCAGGTTACAAACTCACAATTCTACAAGATGTCGGCGGTCAACGAGCAAGTGAAGCCTTCGGAATCAACGATAATGGCCAAATCGTTGGAGTATCACCGACAGCTATTGGAAATTTCCCGGCGACTTATCCCGGCGTTGAAGCGGTCTTATGGTCATCCGCCGGGACAGGCACAGTGCTCAAGGACGTCGGCGGCAATGGGAACAGTTTTGCCATTGGGATAAACAACTCCGGTGAAATTGTTGGGTCGTCGTGGACTGCCTACGGCAGTACCGAAGCGGTGTTATGGTCGTCTACCGGGGTTGGCAAGGCGCTCCAGGATATTGGTGGCATGAGCAATAGCCAAGCCCTCGGCCTGAACGCTTCCGGCCAAATCGTTGGGTATTCAGCGACGGTTATCGGCACTGACGCAGTCTTGTGGTCATCCGCCGGCGTAGGCACGGTGCTTCAGGACGTCGGAGGCGGGGGGAGCAGTGCGGCCTATGGGATAAACTCCTCCGGCAAAATCGTCGGAACTTCTTCACCGCCCACTGGCGGCGTTGACGCGACCTTGTGGTCGTCCACGGGGGTTGGTACGACGCTGCAAGACGTCGCCGGCCAGCGATACAGTGTTGCTCGAGGCATCAACGACGCAGGCCAAATCGTTGGGGATGCAGTGACGGGCAGCAACTCTGACGCGGTCATATGGTCATCCGCCGGGACAGGCACAGTGCTGGAGGACTTAGGCGGTTTGGGCTTTAGCCAGGCGATCGGGATTAACGCATCCGGCGAAGTGGTTGGCCGCACTAAGACGGCGAGCGGTTTGGATGCGACACTTTGGTCTTCCACGGGCGTCGGGACCGATCTAGCCAACGTGTTGGGGGGCAATTGGACTGATACGATAGCTTACGCGATCAATGACCAGGGGGACATTGTTGGCGACGGCTCGTATTTGGGGTCGTTTGACACCGGCTTTATCCTGACCCCGGTGACTACGGCAGTACCGGAGCCTTCAACCTGGGCCATGATACTCGTCGGCTTTGCGGGCCTCGGCTTTATGGGATATCGCCGCGCACTGTCGAGGGAGGGTGGCGCTCGCGCAACTACCTAACAGTTGTCTTTCGGCTCCGCCCTAATCGCCGAGCTGCTAACGACCAGCGGCAATTTCCAGCGGAAACCCGATTCCGGCCTCCTCGAAAACCCGCTGCATGTCGACCTCGAACCCCGCGAGAAATTCCGCGGTGTCCTTCCCGTCCTCGTAGGCCGCGATGAACCACAACGGCACCCGCGCCGCGTCGGAAAGCTCGGCGCGGGTCCATCTCAGCTTATCGCGGGCGGCGCGGCATTGCTCGGGGGTCATGGATCTCCGCCATTCACTCCCAGGTCGCCACGCCACCATGATGCGAGCATGTCCCGCTGTGATGGAGGGAGAAGCTATGCGAGCCGTCTCGGCAAATTGCCGTCTCGCCGTTTTGATGTTGGGTGGTGCACTTGGGCCGATGCACGGTCCGGCCGTCCGAATTGACGTAATAGCCTTCCGTATCGGTACAAGCGGGCCGCGCGGATGCGCTGGCGGGCGCGAAAAAGGCAAGAGCGATGAAGCCGACGACCGCGAATTTGATCATGCCGAAAACACCTTTTGAACCGGAGCCCCAGCGCGGCGGCGCCTTGTGGACGGTGTGCTCGGTCAGGGGGTCGGTCAATGCCCGAGCGTGATGATCAGCAACGCCACGGTCAGGGCGAGGTTCGCGGCAGCCATTAGTTTCAGCGTCTGCAAGCTCTGATCGATGCGGTCGAATCGTTCGTCAATATTGGCTCCGAAGCTGGTAACGTCGGTCTTCGTTGCAAGCTGGTCGTCGCTCATGGCGTTGGCTCCTATTATGCCATTACGCAATTACAACATTACGCAATTACGATTGCATACGAGTAATATCAGCGATGCTTTTCAAGCCGCGCGCCTTGAACACGCTATCGAGCCCTTCCATTATGAGCGCGTGCATCTTTACACGCTCGACAAACGCAAGCTCGCGAAGCTGGTCATGGACGGCCGGCGGCAAATAGACCGTCTGCTGAACGGTCGCTTCCTTGGCGTTGCGACGACGGGCGGCGGGCGGCTCGGCCTCGACCAGCGGCAACGGAACCGGCGCGGATTCCCGAACGATCGGTGTCACGACGCCCGAGAGAACAGTCCTACGCGCTTTTGACATTGTGCTTCTCCTTGTCCTTGCTCGTTAGCTTCTTGTCGATCCACGCCCAAAGCTGGCGAACCTCGCGCGCGGCGGCGCCATCGGTCGCGAACTCCGTCACGCCCTGCCCTGCGGCCATCGCGTCTTGATGATCGGCACGGCTGACGAGCGGCGGGTCGGCGACGAGTCCGAGCGCGGCGAGCCCGGCGCGGGTTTCGTCAACGCGCGGCGACCGAGGCGGGGTCTGGGCGAGGACGAAAGCGAACTCCTTGCCGAGCCGCATCAGCGCCGCCACGGTCGAGCGACTGCCCCTCAAATCCGTCGCGGTCGGCCTGACGGGGATAAGGCAAAGGTCGGCCGCTCGCATGGCGGCGTTGACGGCGGGGGAATCGACGCCAGGCGTGTCGATCACGACCAAGTCGTAACCGGCGCCCTTGACCGTCGCGATTGCCTTCTCAAGCTCGGCGGCGTCGATGCGCTCAAACTCCGGCCCGGCTTCCGTCTGGCGATTCTCGATCCAGTCGCTCAAGGTGCCTTGTCGGTCGATCTCGAGCAGGAAGACGCGCCGGCCCTGCTCGATGGCCGCGACGGCGACCGAGGCCGCAGTCGTGCTTTTGCCGCTGCCTCCCTTTTGGGTGACGAATGAGATCACATGCAATGGACTCGCCCTTATAATGGCACAACATTATAATTGCATACGGCGACACAATTACGCAATTGCAAAATGAGCGATCCGTCCGCGCCGTTCCCGATTTCCCGCGCGCGAGGTCGGCGCGGTCTCTTTCCGGGCTTCCGTTCCTCGAACAGACGAGCCGCGCCCGGAGTCGCCTGCGATCTCAGCCGATCGACTCGGCGACAGGGTGGCGGGGTATCGGCGGGGTATGTAGCGCGACGCGATCCGGCCTTTCGGCGTGAGGTCGAAACCGAACACTCGAGCTAGTGCGTGCGCACTTTACAGAGGGCCGGCGCGCGGCGCGGCTCACTCTGTCGCCGGCGAGCCCTTCTGCGATTATAAAATTACTCATATCTATTTGCTTATAACCACTATTATTAAACATTTGTATAGTGTCTGTTACGTTCGTTAGGGTGAAAGCCGCCGGCGAGAAGCGCGAGCTTTTGCTGCTTCGCGGATTATTTCGGTTGCGCGCTACGTTTTGTGATAAGGTTGCGCGCAACCGATAGGAGTCCCCATGCCACGAGCCAAGCGCCTTCCCCCCGAGGACGGCATGACGAAGTTTCAGCGCTACCGGCGTGGCCAACTGAACAAGGGCATGAAGCTGTTGCGGGTCTGGGTTCCCGATCCGACGCGGCCAGAATTTGCCCTGGAAGCGGACCGGCAAGCGAAATTGCTGAGCGGTCGTCCCGAGGAAAAGGAAGCCCTGGACTTCATCGAGGCGGCTTTCGAGTGGCCGGAATCGTGAAACGCGGAGATCTGGTCATTGTCTCCGCTCCGGGCGACTACGGAAAACCGCGCCCCGCCGTTGTTATTCAATCGGATTGGCTCACGGCGACGGATAGCGTCCTCGTAGCGCTTCTCACGAGCACCGTGGCCGACGCGCCACTGTACCGGCTCACGATTGAGCCAAACGACGCCAATGGCCTCAAGGCGCCATCACAGGTGATGGTGGACAAAATCCTCGCCTTGCCCCGTGCCAAGTGCGGCAAGGTCATCGGGCGGATCAATGAGAGCGAACTGATCGCCTTGAATCACATGCTCTCCGTCATCATCGGTATTGCCGATTGAGCATCGCGGTCGCCGCCATCCTTCTCGGCAAGCTCTTCGTTTCCGCCGCATTGACGGCCTTGATCCTGGACGACTCGGCACATCGCCTCGCGCTCGACCTTCCGCCGGGTATGGTCACGCCTCGTCAAGGGTGAGCGGACCGGATAGGGGATCGGGCGTGTAGCGCGGGCCATAAGGAAAATTCAATATCCGCTGCCAATGCGGGGGCATGCCAACTCCCGCAGCCGGACGTTCGAGGGACCGAAAGAGAGTCCAGTCACGCGAAGGGAAGCGCGTCTTCGGATTCGTCAGTTCCTTATAGGCATACTTCATAGTGACTTTTCCGCCTTCCAAGGTCGTCGGCGCCACATAGAACTTGATTGAGACGACGCGCTCTGATTGACGAAACAATTCTTTGGCTTGATCGACCGTCGTCGAGATGAAATCAGGGTGCCCCATCCAATGCGCGGGCATTTTCGCAAAGATTATGCCAGGCTGATCACGAGCGAGCTGCTTGCGGGCTTTTTCGAGCTTGTTAAAGATAGCCTTCGCCGCGAGGTCGGCGGTCTCCAAGGCGCATTTCGCATCAGCGCACGCTACAACACCATCAGGAAAGAGAATTTCCGCGTCGTAATCCTGCCCCTTGATGCCAGTCGGAACGACATAACGGAACGACACCTTATTGAGGTATAGCATTCGGCCAAGATCGAGTTCAGCCGCTGTTCCTTCGATGTCGCCTTCTCTCATTCTCGAAATGCAACTGTCGAAGTTTTCGACGTGCTGAAGATTGTAAACGACTTCGGCAAGGTCGATGATACGAAGGCCTTTTAAGTCCATTGTGGTTTGATTAGTTTCGTCGATGTTCAGATAGCCGGGGCCTTCGAGATAACGCTCGACCCAATTCGCGCCGAAAAAATGCTTCAAGATTGATGTCGCGAGAAAGAACGACCGACTTTCCGTCGTAATCGTAACTTGTGCTGGAAAATTCGCGATAGTGTCATGGAGCATTTGAAGTGTAATGCGGATCGGGGGGGCGCGGGTCATGTTCGCAATCCTCTCAAAATCTATCGTCAGGCTGGGGTTGGTTCCCTTTCGTCAAGGGGTTATTGCCGTCCCCATGACTCCCTCTTGCCGGCGCCAAATCAATTTGCAGTTTCGCCACAGCCCGTAACAATTATACGATGGTGTTGATATACGCCTTTGCTTGCTGCACACCGTCCTTGACGTTTGGGGCCATGATGGGAAATTGGCGGCGGTCAATCTTGCCGAACAGCGACATGGTCTCCGCCATGACTTCGACCGGGATCGCATTTGACATCATCGGCACGCGCGGCCAGGAGATTTGAAAACCCTTGTAATCGAGAACGTAGTTCGGGCCGTCAATGCGAGGGCCTCGGGTTTGCCTGAATATTTCGGCCGCTTGAGCCACAGCGGAAACCAAGTCGTCGGGTGCACGAGTCCCGAGATCGCGCAGCCTTTGAAATACCGCTTCGATTTGCTCATCCCCTTCGATCGCCGTCTCAAGGCCAGCATTGGCGATTTCGTCGAGGACATCGGCTTGCGACTCGATCGCCTCTTGTCGTTGCGCCGTCTCGGCTGGCGTCAACGATCGCGCGCCACTTCGAACGAAGATGTGCGAGTTTTCCCGGACGGCTTGTGCAGTCCTGTGCAGGAGGTTGATGAGCGTCGGCGCGCCGGGGTCTGAACCGTCCACGACGCGACCAAGCTCGACGATATTCCAGAGCGACGAACCATCTTTCTCGATGATGAGCGGATTTTCAAAGCCCGCACGACCCCATAAGGCCTGAACCCGCGCGAGCGCCATGGCGTTCGAGGGATAGGATTCCTGCTGCATCATGGCAGGGCGACGTCGAGGGCCGTAAGGATCGACGAACATTGGCCCGTCCGCGTAGATCAGCGTGACCGGGCCGCGAAACGGGTTCTCCTGCTTTAAACGCGCATCCCACACGCTCGCGGCCATGCTGGCGGCCGTGGGAACGAAGCCGGAGGCAGCCTCCCAGTTCTGAATTGTCGTTCGGGTCACTTTCATTCGCTCCGCGAGTTGGTTCTGGGTGAGGCCATGACTTTCTCGCCACACCTTGAATTGGCTTCCGGTAAGATCAGATGAGTGCATGTTTGTCATAAATAAAATATAATGCTAAAATTATTGGCTTTCAATGTCGATAAAAGAAAAATACACGTGGTGCGTCTTTCATCGGTCAGCCGCTTCCTTCCCGCTCCACGAATGGCGCTGGTTTTATCGTTTTCGAGCCGTCTAAGGGGTTGGAAGCCTCGATTTCAGGTCAAGAGAGGGACCAAACCGGGCTTTGAATCGCGAGTTATCCACCGCTCGCCATAAGAATAATGCTCGTCTCTTATAGCTGGCGGCCTTCTTAATTCTGATACCCCGGTCCGGCGCTCCGCCGCGCTTTCCTTGGGTTTCCGGGCGAACGCGGCGAGCGCCAGCACGCCCAGGCCCTTCGCGAGCCCGAGCACGTATGCGTTGGATCTTGGACGACCTTGGGGGAGAGCATGACAAAGTGTGGGCCGCTACGCCGCCGCGCGGTGAATAACCGCCGCCGAGTTGTCGTTGGCTAACCCCGGAAACCAGCGCGCGAAGGTCGATCGTAGCGTCCCATCGAGCGTTCGCGTGCGGGTCTGCAAGAGAAGATGCGCGCCGCGCCGCGTCCACTGCATCTGCTGCTTCTTGGCGAAGCGTTTGCTCACCACGGCGTTGACCGTGGCCTCAACAAAAGCCGAGGAGATGCGCTCGCCCGATCGATAGCGTTCGCCATAGTTGATCAAGCTGCCCGTGTTCGAAGCGATATAGGCGGCGAATTCGCGCGCGGCGGTGACGAACTTGCTTAGATTGGGATAATCGGTTTCGAGTTCGAAGAGGTCTGTCTCAAAGTCCCCGATCACCTGGCGGGCGCCGACCGCGTTGCCGTGCCACAATTTCCATTTTATCCGCTCAAGCTCCGTTATCAGTCTATCCCCGGCCTCCTTGTCGTGTTGCGCGACGCCCCTTGCAAATTGGCGAAGCACGGTAATTCGCATGGTGATGTGAAACCAGTCGAGAACATGCTCGCTGCACGGACTGATCCCTTCGGTAAGTGATCGGACCTCTTCGCCGCCATCGGTGAGGAAGGTGATGTCCTGATTGGCCTGCATTCCCTGGCTTTTCAGCATGTCGACGAGACGTCGACGCGGTTTTCGATCGAAGCCATGGACGAAGCCGAGATAGCGCGCGGGGCCGTCCTCGGTGCGCAGCGACGATTAAGATGGCCGGTTCGGCGACAATTATCTTGGCCGGTTAGGGCGTCCGCCAGCGCCGCTTGAAAGGAGGGGCGAAGCCCCGACTGGAAAGCGGCGCTGGCGGACGGCGGCTCTTTCCCCCGGCCCTTTTTGGCAGGGGGATGTCTGCTGTTGGGCGTCGAGGGTGGTATCGCGGCTCGGACAACCAATGATCCGAGCCCGATGCCAAACCTCCATGTGACCGACCACCAGGTGATGCTCTACATGACCTCCCGTTCCCGACACCAAAACCAGGAAGCCGCGGCCGCCGGCGCCGGCTTCAGCGCGCGCACCGCGCGCCGCATCGACAACGACCCGCGCTTGCCATCGCAAAAGAAGCCGCCGCGAACTTGGCGAACCCGCGCCGACCCGCTGACCGACGTTTGGCCGCGGGTATTGGAGATGCTCGAGATCCCCGGCGTCCTAGCGGTGACGATCTTCGAGGACCTCCAGGATGAACTCGGTTTGGACGCGCTGCCCGACAGCATCCGCCGCACGCTCGAGCGCCGCATCGCAAAATGGCGCGCCCTTCATGGCGTCGACAAGGAGGTGTTCTTCCCTCAGCGCCACGACCCCGGCCGCCAGGCGCTGTCCGATTTCACCGTCACCGACTGCCTTGGCGTCACCATCGCCGGCGAGCCTTTCCCGCACCGCCTTTATCATTTTCGGCTGGCCTGCAGCGGCTGGGAGCATGCGCGGGTGATCCTAGGGGGCGAGAGCTTTTCCGCCGTCGCCGAAGGCCTGCAAGACGCGCTTTGGAAGTTGGGCGGCGTTCCGCGCGAGCACCGAACCGACTCGCTGTCGGCGGCTTTCAAAAACCTCGACCGCGACGCCGAGCTTGATTTCACCAAGCGCTACGACGACTTGTGCCGGCACTACGGCATGCAGGCCACTCGCAACAATCCCGGCGTAGCCAACGAGAACGGCAGCATCGAAGCCGCCAACGGCCACATCAAGATCCGCCTCGACCAGAGGCTGCGGCGCCGGGGAAGCCGGGATTTCGACAGCATCGAAGCCTACCGCGCCTTCGTCGCCGGGGTCTGCGACCGTCACAACGCCCGTCGCGCCCAAGCGGTCGCCGCCGAGCGCGAGACGCTCGATGCCCTGCCCAGGCGCCGCACCACGGACTTCGCGACGGTCTCGGCGAAGGTCACGCGCAACAGCACGATCAATGTCGACAAGGTCCTTTATTCCGTCCCCTCCCGGCTGATCGGCCACAAGATCGAAGTGCGCCTCTTCGATGACCGGTTGGGCCGGAACTAACCAACCGGCCTCCAGATACGCATAAGGGGACGAAACAAGAACGGACTGGCGCAGAACCCCCATAAAGCCGCCAAATCGCGCGCCTGCCATCGATCGGGTCCTTCACGTCGATGACGGAAATCATCTGATTTCCGTGAAGCGAGCGGCGCCGGCGAGAATAGGCTGTTTCAGGCCCAAAAAATGTACGGCAAAGGGTGTCGGAATGAGGCACTGTACGGAAACCTGTCGGATGAGGTTTTCCGCACATGCTGATCGGCTACATGCGCGTCTCCACGAGCGGTGACCGCCAGGTTCTGGACCTGCAACGTGACGCGCTTCTTGCCGCCGGGGTCGATGCGCGTCACCTATTTGAGGATCGGGTCACCGGGAGCCGCGGTGATCGGGTCGGCTTGACCAAGGCGTTGGCTTTCCTCGAGCCCGGCGACTGCTTGGTCGTTTGGAAGTTGGACCGACTTGGTAGATCGCTGCCACATCTCCTCGCCACGGTGACCGCTCTCAAGAACCGTGGCATTGCCTTTCGTTCGCTGACTGAGCAGATGGATACTACAACACCGCAGGGTGAGTTTCTGTTCCATATTTTTGGCTCGCTTGCCCAGTTCGAACGGTCCCTGATCCAGGAAAGAGTCCAGGCGGGACTTGCCGCGGCGCGGCGGCGCGGCCGCCACGGCGGTCGGCCCACCGCCCTCGACACGGAGAAACTTGCCGCGGTGACGGCGGCGCTCGATGCCGGCGCCACCAAAGCCGCGGTCTGCCGCACGTTCGGCATCAAGCGCAGCACGCTCATCGACTCGTTGGCCCGGATCGGGTGGTCTGTCGGGACCAAGGTCGAGGAGGCATGAGTGGCGCGACGGCAGCGATTGAGCGAAACCCAAATTGCGGAGTTTTTCGAGCCGCCCGCCGAGCCGCGTGAGTTGGTCCGCCATTACACGTTGTCGGAGACCGACCTGGCAGCCATCGCACGCTGCCGCGGCGACCACAACCGCTTGGGCCACGCCCTCATGCGTTGCTATCTGCGCT
>Ga0302319_10026322_pt1 | contig 10249 bp, 10 predicted proteins | sample Bog_T0_2_FD_203319 | JGI IMG/M metagenome (GOLD analysis project Ga0302319, IMG submission 203319) | Peat permafrost microbial communities from Stordalen Mire near Abisko, Sweden - Bog_T0_2 | ecosystem: Environmental > Terrestrial > Soil > Wetlands > Peat | place: Sweden: Abisko, Stordalen Mire...
TGTTCCTTTCCGGCGCGGCCTTCGGCTACTACTATGTGTTGCCCGGCGCCATCAAAATCCTGGTCATCGATATGGGCAAGAACTTTACGCCCATGATTACCATCGAGGATTACACCAGCTTCTTCCTATCCATCATTCTTGGCCTGGGCATCAGCTTTGAGATGCCGGTGCTCATCTTCTTTCTGGCCATGTTCGGCATCGTCAGTCCCAAATTTCTGTGGACGAACATCCGCTACGCGATCCTTGCTGTATTCCTCGTAGCCGCCATCATCACCCCCAGCCCTGATCCATGGACCATGTGCATCTACGCCATCCCCATGCTCGCGCTTTATCTCATCGGCATCGGCGTGGCGTGGTGGGTGCATCCTTCGCGCAGGAAGGCGAAGGAAGCCAAAGAGGCGGCAAAATGAGACTGTCCTCGTGCATTAGGAAACTGGCAATAGCGTTGCTCATTGCCTCACCGCTTGCGCTTTCAGCCCAGGCGCACTTCAACGGCGGCAAGGCTCTGGAATATGCCCGCGAGTTCGCCGCCATCGGCCCGCGCTGGCCAACCAGTCCCGGACATATGAAAGCTGAGCAGTTCCTCCGCTCTCACTTTCAGCATGACAAGGTTGAAGAAGACACCTTCACCGCCGACACACCGATTGGTCCGGTGGCTATGCAAAACTTCATTGTCCGCTTTCCGGGCAAGAAAGACGGCGTGATTGTTCTGGCCACTCATTACGAGACGAATTACTGGCTCAAGAACATCAATTTTGTGGGCGCAAACGATGGCGCGGCCACTACCGGGTTGCTGATGGCTATCGCCGACCAGTTGCGTGGCAAGACACTGGACGGCTATTCGGTCTGGCTTGTGTTTTTCGACGGCGAAGAAGCCATACAGAGCTGGTCCTCCTCCGACTCAACCTACGGCAGCCGCCACCTGGCCGCAAAATGGGGACGGGATGGCACCCTCGGCAAGATCAAGGCCTTCGTGCTGGCCGACATGATCGGCGACAAGGACCTCGACATCCAGCGCGAAACCAAGTCAACGGACTGGCTTGTGGCCCTGATGCGGCAGGCGGCAAAGAAGTTCCACGACGAGCGGTATTTCTTTCAGCGCGAAGAGGCCGTCGAAGATGATCATCTCGCCTTCCTGGCCCGAGGAGTTCCCTCAATCGATGTGATCGACCTCGACTACGGCCCGAATAACGCCTACCACCATACCGCCCAAGACACCATGGACAAGATCAGCGCGGCCAGCCTGACGATTGATGGGGACGTGTTCATGGAGACGATCCGGCTGATCAATTTGCGGTGATGCAGTTAGGCGATTATGCATCAATACGCCACAATGCATCAAAATGCAAACTGATGCATAATCGGTCTATGAGAACTACGGTCACACTCGACGACGACGCTTACGAGGTGGCTATGCTTTGCGCCAAGGGTAAAGGAATCACGCTGGGCGCAGCCATCAGCGAGTTCGTGCGCCAAGGCCAGGAGGCACGGTTTTTGGAGCCGTCGCCCTCGCCCCGGCTCAAGAGACTGCCAAACGGGATGCTCGTTGCCCGCGCCCGCGGGAGAGAAATCACTTCCGAAATGGTCAAAGCCGCTTTGGAAGAGTACGACGATTGAGCCGGATCAAGCATCTGCTCGATGTGAATGTGTTGATCGCCCTCACCGACGAAGGTCATCTCCATCACCAGATCGTCATGAAATGGTTTAAAACTCCAGGTCTGGATTGGGGTCGATGTGCGTTTTCAGATGCAGGCTACTTCCGCATCTCAGTGGACCCAAGGTTGGGTCGATTGACATTTGAGGACGCCACAAGCATACTGGCGGCGCTGCCCAACCGCTCAGGATATCGATATTGGCCCATCACCGCCGATTGGGCAGAGCTTGTTGCTCCTTTCCATGAGCGCGTATGGGGCCACCAGCAAGTCACGGATGCGTGGCTGTTGGGACTCGCGATCAAGGAAGACGGAGTCCTTGTTACGTTGGACAAGGGCATCCGCGCGATGGCCGGGGCGAAGTACGGCAAGCATGTGCTGGTGCTGGAGTAAGAGATTGTGCACCGATGATCAAGAGGCTCGTGCTATTGCCGGGAATGCATGGAACCAGGGAATTATTCTCCGAATTTTTGAGAATGATGCCCGAGCCAACGCAGATTGATGCTCCTTGCTACCCAACAGACGCTAGCCCTTCATACAACCAGCTACAGGCAACGGTCGAATTTTTCGCTCCCTCATCTGAAGACTTTGTGCTGCTTGCTGAGTCCTTCTCAACCCCTTTGGCGATTCAATACGCCGCAACGAATCCACCAAAACTGAAGGGCTTGATTCTCTGTGCTGGATTCGCAACTTCTCCCGTTCACGGGTGGAAGATATCCTTCCTGTCCTTGATCGCACCGATCGCTTTCCGACTTCCGTTGCCGAAGATAGCGGTGTCTCGCTTTCTGGTCGGAGCCGATGCACCTGAGTCACTTCATACAGCCGTCCGTGCGGCCATTCGCTCGGTCGAGCCCAGGGTTCTGACGACACGACTGCGCCAGGTTCTGACCGTCGACGCGCGAGCCGAACTCGAAAAAGTCTCGGTACCGGTTCTGTACATTCAGGCCCAACAAGACCGCCTGGTTGGGGCATCCTCCCTCGAAGAGATCCAAGGAATCAAACCCCAGACCGAAGTCGCGAAAATTGAAGGCCCGCACCTCGTCATTCAGCGCGAGCCACAGCGATGTGCGGACGTTGTTACGAGATTTCTCCACAGTCTGGACAGCACTGCAAACTGACAAACGACAACTGCCGTGCGATACCATCCAGAGATGATTGCGGGCGCATCCTGGGTCTGGTGGGTCGGCTTCCACGCCGCTGTGGTGGCGTTGTTAGTTGCCGACTCGCTTATGCCCGGCCATCGCCGCGAATCTGGACATGCGCAAGCCTTTGCGTGGCTCTGGACGGCCGTACTGGTGCTGGCTTCAATCGCCTTTGCTGCGTGGATTGGCATAACCCAAGGCCGGCAAACGGCACTTGAATGGGTAGGCGGATACGCGATTGAAACCTCCCTCAGCGTCGACAATCTCTTCGTCTTCCTGGTCATCTTTCAGGGTTTCCGCATCAGCGCCAAACGCCAGCACGACGCACTTCTGTGGGGCGTGGCTGGAGCGGTAGTCCTCCGCGCGCTGTTCATTGCTGCAGGCATTACGCTGCTGAAGCGCTTCGACTGGATCACCTGGATCTTCGGCGTGTTCCTTCTTTACGCCGCCTTCCGGCTGGTTCGTGGCAGCTCGGCAAACGCCGCCATTCCCGATTGGATTCGCAAACTTCAACCGGCCAAGGGGTCGCTGCTGCCTGTGATCCTGGCCATCGAAGTCACCGACGTGGTATTTGCCACCGACTCGATCCCGGCAGTCCTGGCCATCAGCCATAATCCCTTCGTGGTCTACACGTCGAATATCGCCGCGGTTCTAGGTTTGCGCTCGCTCTATTTCGCGCTTGCAGCGTTGCTCGACCGCTTCCGCTATCTGCATTACGGCTTGGGCGCCATGCTGGCCTTTGTCGCATTCAAGATGCTTGCTGCCCGCTGGATCGATGTGCCGATCGTGCCTTCACTCGCCATCATGGGTGCGATCCTTGCAGTGTGCGCCGTGGTGTCATGGATTGCGGCACGCAGGGATCAGGGATCAGAGATCAGGGATCAGAAAGCTCCAACCGAGAACTGAACACCTACTGTTCATAGAACTTGTCCCGCCGTAAGGGCGCAAATCCCGACACCCGAAGTCTGACGGCGCCGCCCTGGGGTGCGTGATACGTATTGCTCAGACTTGTCCCACGCATCGGCTTAACCTCAACAAGGTAAGGATAGATAGAGAGTCAACCCCCGACGCTGTGAGGGATCTCCAGGGATGGATTCAAATCCTTATGGTGGCTGCCGTTTCCGGCTTTTTCCTGGCGGCGACGGAGCATCCCACACAACAGAAACAACAGCGGACACCTTAAGGGGGTCATATATGCGTGGACTCAAGACATTCATCGGAACTGCAGCATTACTCGCCGGCCTGGCCATGGCGCCATCGGCGCAGGCACAAGTCGTCGTCGGCGTTGGCGTCGGCATTCAACCCGTTTGTCCGTACGGCTACTACGACTACGCACCATACGCCTGCTCACCCACCGGCTTTTATGGCCCCGGTTACTTCTACAACGGCATCTTCCTCGGCATGGGCCCATGGGCTGGCTGGGGATACGGCCACGGCTGGGGCGGTCATCGCTTTGAAAACGGCGGCGGCGGCAGGTATAACGGCGGCGGCGGTTATGCCGCTAATCACAGCAACTTTGCCCGCGGCGGAAACGGCGGAGCTTACCGTGCAGGTGAAGCCCATGCGAACGCGTACCATGCTGGAGAGGCGCATGCCAACGCAACCCACGCCGGGGCGACGCACGCCAATGCGGCTCACGCACCTGCCTCTCATGCCAGCGCACCCCACGCCGCAGCAGCACATGCCGCCGGCGGTGGCGGTGGACACGCGGCGGGCGGCGGCGGTGGCGGCGCACACAAGTAATCGCCGGCTTGAAAGTCAGCCAGCGGTTTGTACGAAGGCGGCGGAGCATACCAGCTCCGTCGTTTTTGCGTTTGCAGGAAAAGCAAGGGAACATCGGCAGCCTCCGGGACACGTCTGCAATATATCCTCCGCTTGTTACGTCAGCGAGTTCCAAAGCATCATTCCAGTGGGAAGGTCGCGTCGGCAGGAGGGCAGGCAATGATCAGGCGTCACCCGGGAATGCGCCCAGCTTCATGGAACCAGCGAAACCAGCGCGCAGCTTCACCGTGGCTGCGGCCGTTTCTCGCTATCGAGTGGGGATTGGAGTGGGTGGCTTTTGGTCTGGGCAGGTGGGCGTTGCTCGAAGTGCTTGAGTATCTCGGTACATTTTCTGTTCTTATTGCCGTCATCTTCTATTTCGCCGAGTCGGGAAACCGTGTGAAGCAGCGTCACTACCAGGCGTGGCAAGTGATCAATACGGCGCAGGGTAAAGGCGGCAGCGGAGGCAGAATCGAAGCGCTACAGGAACTGAACGCGGACAAAGTTCCGTTGGTGGGCGTCGATGTTTCCTCAGCTTTCCTGCAGGGATTGAACCTCAAGAATGCCAACCTTCTGCGCTCCAATTTTAGCTCAGCCGATTTGCGCAACAGCCGGCTCGCCGGCGTGGACCTCACGCTCGCAACGCTGAACACAGCCAATTTGCGCGGAGCCGTTCTGGATGGCGCGACCTGTGCCGGAACCGATCTGCGCAACGCGGACCTCGAGGGTGCCCGCCTGAATGGAGCAAACCTTTCCGGAGCCATGTTGGATAACGCAGACCTGCGAGGTACGGACCTCGCCGGCATCCGGTGGCAGCAGTTGAAGAGCATCCAGGGAGCGAATATCGCAGGAGTTCGGAACGCGCCACCCGGTCTTGTGAAATGGGCCCTTGCCAGCGGCGCCATCGATCAGCCCAACGCGGACCAATGATTAGCACTCCGGAAGGTCTCCGGATTCCGTTCGTGCTGCGTATCGGGAACCCCGTCGCCCGGGTCGCAAGGCGTTCCCGTCCTGTGCTTGAGTTGGAGTGACATAAATCACTCTCCAACCTTGGAATTCGTGGCAACATTCACATATCAGTTCCAGTCTTACTGCAAACCTTGTCTCCGCACCGGAGACTTTCCCAATGTTGCCTGGTCTCTCAAAAATCGTCCTTTTTGCTGGTGTATGCCTGGTTGTGGCTTGCACTGGCTGCTCCAGCGTTCGCTATGCGTCCAGTGGGGCGTCGGGACCTGCAAGTGTGCCGGGTACGCCCATCCAGCATGTCGTCATCATCATGCAGGAGAACCGCTCCTTCGACCACATGTTCAACGGTTTTCCCGGCGCTGACACGGTGCGCACCGGAATGTATAAGGGTGTCGAGGTGCCGCTAGTCCCTACGCATCTCGGAAATGGTAAAGATCTTGACCATTCGCATACCGGCTGGTGGCAGCAGTGGGACGGCGGCGCAATGGACAATTTCGCCAATAAAGGCTCCATGCTGCCTTACTCGTATATCAAGGAAAGCGAAGTCGAACCCTACTGGATGCTGGCCCGCAACTTCACCCTCGGCGACCGGATGTTCCAGTCCAACACCGGGCCCAGCTTTGTAGCCCACCAGTACATGATTGCCGGCCAATCAGGGAAAGCATCGGAGAATCCTTCCGGCAAAGTCTGGGGCTGTGGCGCTGCCCGGGAAGCCCTGGTGCCATTGATAGGGCCGGACGGAACCGACAAACCGGGTGTCTTCCCCTGCTTCGACTACCTTACGATGGCCGATCTGCTGGATGCCCGCGGCATCACCTGGCGCTACTACGCACCAAGTTCCGCAAGCGACCAGTTCTTTATTCTCTCCGCGTACCAGGCCATCCGGCACATCTTCTTTGGCCCCGACTGGAACCGCAATGTAATCTCTCCCGAAACCCAGGTGCTCACCGACATTGCCGACGGACACCTGGCCCAGGTGACGTGGATCGTTCCGGCCTACAACAACTCTGACCATCCGGGTTCACCTCCCCTGGGTCCTGACTGGGTGGCAAACGTCGTCAACGCGATTGGTCAGAGCAAGTATTGGGATTCCACTACGATCTTTGTCGCCTGGGACGATTGGGGAGGCTGGTACGACCATGTTCCCCCGCCGCAGGTCGACGACATGGGCCTCGGCTTCCGTGTGCCCGTAATTGTGGTCTCGCCCTATGCGAAACGCGGCTACGTGTCGCACGTGACGCACGAGTCCGGCGGCTTCCTACGCAATACCGAGACGGTTTTCGGGCTGCCTTCTCTGGGCACCCGCGACAGCGTCTCCGACGATTTCAGCGACTGTTTCGATTACGCTCAGCCCGCCGCACCTTACGTCCCCGTGCATACCGAGCACGAGCCCGCTTTCTTTCTGGCACAGAAAGACTCAGGACCGCCCGACGACGATTAAGCGCACACAGGAATTAGTGCGTCTGCAGTCGGTCTGTCTGGTCCAATCGAACTTCGGATAGTCCCCGTCCATTCGCCTTTATGTCGAGTCCGAGCATCGTAGCCGCTTTTCTGGCCAGGGCCAGCGGCCCTATTTCCCCCACATGTTCATCCCCAGCGCCGTGGCCGCAACCCTGCCGTCCTGCTGCACTCAATGTCAAAGTTTTCGGTAGCGGATTCTGAGTGCGCGCAAGTTCGGCAATCCGTTCGCATTCATCCTCAGAAAGCGACGAACAAAGCACAATCAGGTCGAAACGGCGCTCCGCCATCACTTGGGCAGCATGGGACACCCGGCCTGCAATGTCCACGTGGAAATAGGTTCCAAGAATGAGCTTCCTGGTCTGCAGAAGCATTTCGTCCTTACCGACCAGGAGTACCTGCGCTTCGGATTTCATCGGACCTCATCCTGGGGGAAAAAATAGAGCGCCACCATCATCACCTGCATGACGGTGGAGGAAGAATAGTCTCCGATTTGCGCGAGGTTCGGTCTGCTGTGCGACATAAAGATCGAATGAAATTCCGAGGATGGAACATTTTGCGTTTATCTGTCCGATACCGTACATAAAGTTTTAATTCTCAATGAGATAATCCGAGCAAAGATGAGCACGAAAGCATCTTCTCAGAGAACGCAAGACTCGCGCTCAGCCATCGGCAGCGTCCTTTGTCTACCCCGAGAGAAGGACGCCTCAATGAATGGTCAGGCCTCGAATCTGTTGCTTTTGACCCTCCCCGCAACCTACCGGAACGCCCTTCTGGCACGCCTGAAACCGATTTCAATGCCACTCCGGACGGTTCTTTACGAACCCGATGAAACGCCGAAATACGCACATTTCATGACCTCCGGAATCGCCTCCATCGTCAGTTCCATGGCCAACGGCGCCAGTGCCGAGGTGGGCGTGTGGGGCAAAGAAGGCCTGGTAGAAAGCTTTCACCTTCTCGGTAAAGCCAGGATTCCCAACCGCTGCTTCATGCAAATGGAAGGCACTGCGCTGCGCATGCCCTACAAGGAACTGCAGAAGGAATTCCTGGAAAACGTCGATCTGCGAGACTCGGTGCTGCAATGCGTCCAAAGCCAGGGATTCATTCTGGGGCAGCTTGCTGCTTGCAATCGTTTGCACGAAGCGGAACAGCGGCTGGCACGCTGGCTCCTGATGGTGCGCGACCGGGTGGAGAGCGAAAACTACTATCTCACCCAGGAGTTTCTGGCCAACATGCTCGGCGCGCGCCGCACAACGGTGACGGCGGCCGCCGGCGCGCTGCAACGCAGGGGACTCATCAGCTACAGCCGCGGACGCATCCGCATCGTCGATCCCGCGGGCCTAGAGAATGCCGCCTGCGAGTGCTACAAGACCGTGGGTGCCCTCTATCGGAATTTCTACTCCCAGACAACGGCTGCATAAGGCCTTGCCGGGGCACCCTGCCAACCGATTCGGCCCCGTTCCTTTCCAGCCGGGCGCGCCCGCTTACAGCCGCAAATTCACCTTCGCCAAGTCGATGATTTCGCTGCCGCGCCCATCCAGAACCGCTTTGATCATGAACAGGCTGAAGCCTTTGATCTGATCCACGGTGATCGTCGGCGGCATGGACAGCTCCTGCCGGCTCACAATCGCTTCCACCAGCACAGGACCGTCATGGCTGAGAGCCTGCTCCAACATAGGCCGCAGTTGCTCTGGCGTCTCCGCCCTCAACCCGAGGATTCCCGCGGCCTCCGCCATTTTCGCAAAGTTCGGATTCTTGAGGTCAGTGCCAAAATCCAGAACGCCCGCGGCCTTCATCTCCAGTTCAACAAATGCGAGTGAGCTGTTGTTGAAGACGATCAGTTTCACCGGCAAATTGAGTTGTGCCAGCGACAGCATATCGCCCATCAGCATTGCCAACCCCCCATCTCCTGACATCGAGATGACCTGCCGGCCCGGGAAACTTACCTGTGCACCAATCGCTTGCGGCAGCGCATTCGCCATGGAGCCATGGTTAAACGACCCCAGCAGCCTGCGCTTGCCGTTCATGTGCAGGTAGCGCGCGGCCCAGATCGTCGGCGTACCCACATCGCAACTGAACACCGCGTCTTCCGCGGCCAACTCGTCCAGCAGCTTTGCAACATATTGCGGATGAATGGGGTTGTCTCCGGGCTTGCCTGTTGCCAACTCGTCCTGTTCCTTGCGCGCCTCGCTGTAGTGCTTGAGCGAGGCTTTCAGATGCGAATCATTCCGCTTGTTCTTGAGCTGTGCATTGAGCGCGGTCAGCGTGGATTTCACATCGCCCACCAGGCCCAGATCAACCTTCGTGCGCCGGCCTATCTGCTCGCCGCGCAGATCGATCTGCACAATGATCGCGTCCTTTGGATAGAACTGCTGGTAAGGAAAATCCGTCCCCAGCATCAACAACGTATCGCAATTCATCATGGCGTGGTAGCCGGACGAGAAGCCGAGAAGGCCCGTCATTCCCACGTCGAAGGGATTGTCGTACTCCACAAACTCTTTGCCGCGCATGGCGTGAACAATCGGCGCCTTCAGAATCCCCGCCAGATCGATCAATTGCCTGTGTGCTCCGGCACAACCAGCTCCCGCCAGAATCGTGGTCCTTTTGGAGTCATTCAGTATTTTCGCCAGCAACGCAATTTCATCTGTGGACGGGCACACCGTTGCCTTCGAATCGTGAAAATGCAGACGCGGGACCTGCATCACGGCATCGCGCAAAGCAATGTCACCCGGAATGGCGATCACGGCAACACCGCGCCGCGAGATGGCCGTCTGCATGGCAATCTCAAGCACCCGCGGCATCTGTTCCGGATGCGAGACCAGTTCGCAGTAGTGGCTGCATTGAGCAAAGAGATGTTCCGGATGAGTTTCCTGGAAATACCCGCTGCCAATCTCGTCGCTGGGGATCTGCGCCGCAATGGCCAGCACCGGAACCCGGCTACGATGGCAGTCATAGAGTCCGTTGATCAGGTGCAGATTCCCCGGCCCGCAGCTTCCCGCACAGACCGCCAGTCCGCCGGTAAGGTGCGCCTCAGCGCCCGCCGCGAATGCAGCCGCTTCCTCGTGGCGCATGTGAATCCAGTCCAGCTTCTTTGTCGCGCGAATCGAGTCGGTGATGCCGTTGAGCGAGTCGCCTGAGACGCCGTAAATCCGCCGCACTCCAGCCTCGGCCAGAACATCGACGATCAATTCCGCTACTCTCTTTGCCATCTCGGCCTCCATACACAAGGGAATGCAGGTGAGATGCAGCTTTTGCCTTCGCGGATGCGGG
>Ga0302319_10026323_pt1 | contig 10249 bp, 9 predicted proteins | sample Bog_T0_2_FD_203319 | JGI IMG/M metagenome (GOLD analysis project Ga0302319, IMG submission 203319) | Peat permafrost microbial communities from Stordalen Mire near Abisko, Sweden - Bog_T0_2 | ecosystem: Environmental > Terrestrial > Soil > Wetlands > Peat | place: Sweden: Abisko, Stordalen Mire...
CGTCGCCTGGGATGTCATGAATATCTTCGCTGTTTCGTCTATCAGCTCATCGAGCGACGTTGAAGACAGAATGACGGTAAGGCTCAGCTCGCCCATGGGTTCGCCGTCTCCGATGTGCCGCAGGACGGCTCCAAGCTGCTCCACTACGGCCTGACTGCCTTCGTCGATAAGCGTGTCTCTCTCGCTTGCTGTGCCGGCCTTCGGCATGGATAAACTGCCTTTGGCCACATTGGCGTGGCGGCGCCGGCCCTCTGTCATGCTCTTGGCCTTGCCGGGTGGCAGGACGTGCCACTCTAAGCACACGAGAAAGGCCGCGTTCAGCTTCATAAGGCTGTCCAGAACCATCGGCCTGGTTTCTGAAATGGCCTCCTTCATGGTGAGGGCTCTTACAAAATGGTCTCCCACTCTCAGGTGGTCGCGCTCAACCTCAATGTTTGAATTGACTACTTGGTAATCGAGGTATGAGCTTCCCTTCGGCTTGCCGTCGATGCGGTACTGGTCGTAATTGAGCAGGGTCCGGAGGAATGTAAACTGCCGGCCGGAATCGAGAACCTCAAGAGCGCAGTCCTGCTCGACGTGGCGGCGGAAAGCCAAGAGACGCTGATGCAATATCGACGCGTCGAGGTTTAGTTCTTCCTTGAGGAGCATGGTCATTTGCTTGCCGCTCAAGAGTGCGCCGAGGTCTTTGAAAGCGCGGCCTGGATCGCTGGACAGATGGGACAATGCAGGGCGAATGCCGCGCTTGGCTCTCTTCTTTTCGTAGACAACGACATAGTAGATGTCGATCTGGTAGAGTGAGCCGGCTTTCGCCTCGAAGTACCGTTTGCGCTGGTCAATGGCTGCGTCTACAAGGGGATCGCCGTATACCTCGAACGGAATATGCGGGCGGTTGGTCTTGTGCAGGTACTGATAAATGCGAAACTCCGTCGTGAACATCTTCAACGCGGCTTCAAGGTGGTTGACGGCTACAACCTGGCTATCCTTGTCGAGCGACTCGTAGTCGATGCCTTCGACTTTCATGACAGTCCCCATGTCGCCGGATTTGGTCAGAAACGTGTTCTCATTCCAGAATCCATAGAGATTGACTTGCGCGTTCAGAGCGCCGGATTCCTGCCATGGCTTGATGATTTTCGCAAGGTTTAGCATTATTCGATGGTTATCCTGTGGGGGTCTTGCTTCGCGGCGTCGTAAACGAGCCGGGCACTTAGCGACTTAATAAGTGCTGTTAGGTAGATCGGGTCTTTGACGGTGACGATATAGGCGCAGATTGCAGCGAGAACAAAGGTAATGGCGGTGAACGGCAGGCTGCTCGTGACCGTGTTCATCATGAGGGCGATAATGATCGCCCCGCCGAATAGCTTACGCTCGATCCCGAACAGCAGCAGAGGTTTGTGGAGAGCCTTGAATACTCGATTGCGACGCTGCAAATTGCTTGCCATCTTACACCTCTGCTGCTATTCGGGAACGTGTGTTGGTGGTGGAGTGAGTTGCGGGCGGGAGCCTAGAAGCTGCCTCCCAGCCAAGTGAGAAGCGCGCTTGACGAGAGGGCAATAAGTGAGCCGATACCAGCCCCAACAGCGGCTTTCTTTGCGGTCGGATCGCCGGTTGCGTACAAGATACCCGCTAGGACGATGCCGCAAAATGAGCCAACTTTGGCAACTGGGCCGGTCATGAATTGAAGTACGTTGTCCATCGCCTGACCGAACGGTGAGCCGTTATCGCCAGAAGATGTTACGGGTGTAGCGTGGGCTGCGACTGAGGAAAGAAGTAGGAGGCCGCCAATCATGAGACCGGAGCGAAGGAGTGAGGGTGCGGAACGCCGTAAAGAGACACGGAGAGTCGAGGCGTCCCAGGAAGGGCGCAATAAAGGTGTATTCATGTTGCCTTTCTGTAGATGTGGAGTTGTCCTAATGGAGGGCTGAACCAACACTATGCAACTTTAGTGTTATTGTCAAGTATTCTTGTTATATGAAAGAGCAAACTCATTAGCGCATACGGCAATATGCGGTACGTAAGCGTTCGGTGTTGTAAACAGGCCGCATGGGACGGGTGTACGCGTTTGGAGGGTAACCGAAAAGTAACTTAGCGTTTGAAACTCGGAAAATGGCCTGAATAACTGTAACTACAAAAGTAACTCCTATATCGGCAGGAGAAGTTGAGAAGGCGTGGGCGGGTTCGTGTCGAATATGGTGTTTTATATATTATAAGAGTAGTGCGGCGGTTAAAAACGTGTACATGGCGGAAAAGGATGGCGAGAATTGCTACAAAAAGAGAAGTGCGGAAAGGCCATGTGGATGAGTACGAGGCCTTGTGTTTGGAGATCGGAAAGCGGATCAAGGAACTTCGGCTTGAGCGCAAATGGACACAGTTGTACGTGGCACGTAATTTCGGTTTCTATGAGTCGCACTGGAGAAAGATCGAGGCCGGAAAGACCTGCTCACTGCAAACGCTGCTAAAGGTGGCGAAGATGTACAAGGTGAGCCTCTCGGAACTGTTGGATGGGGTTGACCGCAAAAAGCGGCGCAAGTAGGAGCATCGGAAAGGGGCTGTGTGGACCTCGCGCATTGGGTAGTGAAAGCTGGGGATTATGCGTTTGGTCGCGGCTCTAGCGCCGCGCTGGACGCCCCTATGACCGTTGTGGAGCAGCAGAGACGGCGAGTTGTGAACAAGCGCGTCATGCGGGCGGTAATGCTCGGTATAGGGGTGCTGACTCTGGCAATAATGGCCCGGACATTGCAGCACTCGCCCTCGGATGCGCGGGGGGGCGCTGGACGGGCTGCTGTGGCGTCTGCGCAGTCCTCGGCGGCGGGCAGCAAGCCGGAGCATCTCGATTACGCGTCTGGGGCGAATCTTGAGGCTGAGGAAATCGCTGTGCTCGGCAAGGCTCGGCGGAATATTGACGTTGCAATGTACGCCTTCACGGATAAAGAGATTGCGGAGTTGCTAGCAAGCAAGGCGCGCCAAGGGGTGCGGGTCCGCGTGTACCGCGATGCCGAGCAGTACGCTCAAGAGGAATCGAGAGCCCACGGCCATGAAACAACGAGCGCGGTTCTTAGAGGGGCTGGGGTGGATGTGAGAGTCAAGGCCAGCGGAGAATTGATGCACTTGAAGAGCTACGCGGTGGACGGTAGCTTTATCCGCACCGGATCGGCCAATTGGTCGCCGGCAGAGCTGGAAGATCAGGACAACGATCTGTTCTACATCCAGTCGCCCGACTCCGTAAGGGCATTCTCTGCCGAATTTGAGGCTCTATGGAATCGGTCCGATAATCTGGTTCTTGCGCGGCCCTAGCGCAGCGTTGGGCCTGGACTTGAATTCTCCACCTCGGCCATGAGTGTTTCGATCCGCTCGACTTCAAGCCGCCGGAGTTTCGCTGTACTGGCCCACTGCTCCATCCGTTCGCCGTGGTCAGAGAGTTCTGGAGACATTTCCATCCATCTTGCCTCGTTCTCGCAGGCCGCCCGGAGCGCGATTTGAAGTGCGGCGCCGCTTCTTTCTCTTTGGAGCATCATCATGGTCAAGTGTACTCTTGCCGCAGTTCTCGGATTCTGAACGGTATCCGCCACAGTATTGGTGGAAGCCCGAAGAGGCCGTGGAAATGCCGGTCCGTGGAAAGCATGGAGAAACGATGGAACTGTTTTTCCACCCTTACCACAGCCCTTGGAAATCGTTGCGGCGATTCCCACATTACCACCGCCGCGACTACGACAAGCATGAATATCTCTCAAAACCCGTCAAAACCAAAACCCGGAGAAATGATGCACAATATCACTACCCAGGTGGGCCAAATCAAATGGTCAAAGTGGGCCACGCCGGAATAGCTAGCTCAAGTTGCACAAACCTTCCAGTTGCACCCTGATTCGTCCAAGTTCGATCCTCGCCATGTCCCCAAAATACGGTTCGCCATTTTCTTGCCGGATACCTGAATGCATACGAGGCGTTCTGCTGGAAATGCGACCTGGAATGTTGCTTGCCATCGACCGCGAAAGGAGAGACAGATCAGTGCTTGAGGACGTCAAAGCTTAATTTGATGGGCTTGCCACCAGAAGTTACAGGGATGCCACTTGTACTGAGTGTCAGTTCCTTGGTACCTGGCAATTTTGTGATTGCTGTGGTAACAGCCACGGAGAGGGAAGTTCCGTTGCAGGTTGGCGTTGGCTTGAGCGCTACACCTTCAAAGGTCGCTGAATAATCCTTTGTTGTGGTGCAGAGCTCGCCACCGGAGAATGAAACGGTTCGGCTGTCTCCAACGAAGAGGTAGGATGGCGACGGAGTTATTGGTGTGGTCTCGGCCTTGGGAATGCTGAGGGACCACTCGACGCTATTTTCGGGGTCATTGGTGTCGGGTGCGGGTGGATTTTTGTGGTGGATGACGTCCCAGTAAAGCAGAAAGCGGACTGCCTTGGCCTTTCCTAGTTGGTCCTTTGAAAGAGTCATGGTTGCTTGATTGTTACTCTCAAGGGTGAATGCGACTTCCTCGGACTTCAAAGACTTGCCGCCGATGTTGACTTGCAAGCAAGGGTTCAGACTGTCTCCGAACCGATTATTAGCGCAAGGCAATTGCAGGCGACTCAGGTCGAAGCCGCTCACAGAGTAGAGCGTGCTTCCAGTTTCGTTGCCTTTTGCGTCCGTGGCAGCCGCAGAAGCCACTGCAAGAGCAGTAAAGGAAGGTGCGAACGAGATCCTTCCCGATTCCGAGAAGTCGGACCACGTGAGTTCACTGGTCAGAAATGTTTGTGCGTTGCGCAAGGCGGTTGTGGGGGCAATGAACTGGTAACTGCAGCCCTTTGGGGATGTGGTCCCGCCGAAGATGAATTGGTAACACAGTCCACCGCCATCGGGAGCAAGGTAGGGGGTCTCCTTCAGACCGTAGACAGAATCGCCAACCATGACGAGCGGGCGGGGGTAATGGTCACCGGTAGGGCTGAGATTGAAATCAGAGCCGAGCGAAACCTGAAGGGTCGACCTGGAGTTTCCGTCCGGGTAAGGCACGGCTTTCATCGTGGCGTCGGAGAGTCCACAGGATCTGTTGGGGTTGGGAATCATCCCAAAGGGTGACGCGGTTCCGTTGGAATCGAGGATGTACAGATTCCGGGCGAGGAGCAGATCGTGAGCGGAGGCAACAAGGCCAAGACTTCGTCCGTCGAAGGAACGCGGCGCAAGGACATTGGCTCCGGCGAGGATGCCAAGGGAGGAGGAGTAGAACTGTCCCCGAGCAGTGAGCGAGACCAGTCCACCCCCCAAATCGGACATCTCCAGTTCATCGACGTGAGGCTTATTTGCGAGCATCACTCCGCTTTGATCGGTGGTCTCACTGCAACTGTCCTTGAAGACAGCTCCCACGGTCTGACTTTTGCGATCATAGTCCCGCCAACGAGTCTGGACTCTGATAGCCGGTACGTACTGCCCTTGCAAATCGACTGGAAGGGCGAGTTGCGCGAAGACCTGCCGTTGGCCTCCGGTGACGTACTCCTCCCCGAGCACGGGACGGAACTGCCAGCCAAACACGAGAGCCTGGGATGGCAAGTCGCTATCCGGGAATTCGCAAGGCGAGAGGGTTTCAAAGGACGCGAGTTTCTGAAGTTCGTTATGCGCCGCCAGCGGGAACGGTGTGCGCAGGGGAGGGGCAGCCGGGTGGAACTGGAATGCAAGCGTATCTGTGTCCTTGGCAAGGTACAGGCGGTCTTTTGATTTTCCCGCGCTGAGTCCGAAGGAAACAGGCTCGACGACTGCTCCTCCGCCAAAGGCACTCTGGTGGCTGGTTACCTTTGCTACGTTGTAGGTTTTCTCGACCGGGAGAAGGGTCATAAGGCTGACGGGGCTTTCACCATTGGAGGGTCCAGCTGGGGGCACGATGACGATTCGGATTTCGGCAACCGCATGCTTGAACTGGCGAGGGGGATCGAGATTAACGGTGAATCCGAGGGTAGTTTGGCGTCTCATGCCTACGGCGGTTGAATTCTTGGCCAGGTACTGATCGGAGAGTGCGCCCTGCAAGAGCAGTTTGTAGCCGATCAACTGCGCATTGAGCTGGACTTGCTCGGCAAGTATATCGGAGCTTGCAACAGCGATGTTGGAAGGCGCAGACAGGGCCGTGGAAGCGATTGCTGCTGGTGCGACTCCGGAAACGCTGCCCATTGTTGTGGTCGTGCTGTTCTGGACGGTCCCCGTCGTCCCTGTGTTGGTGATTGCCGATCCCGCGGGGTTGGTTGTGAGAATTCCCTGGTTTGGTGCAGAGGACGGAGTGATCACCGCGTAGGCAGGCACGTTGGCTGCGGTTCCGGTGACCGGAATAACGGCGCAGCCCCCAAGAGTGGTGCTGGAGCCGATGGTGGGAAGTGAGCCGTCGGGACATTGGAGAACGACACTCGTGCCGCCAATGGGTGTGGTGGTCTGGACAGTATTGGGAGAGGTCGAGCCCGCCGTCGCGAACTGTGTAAGGGCGGAGGTCGGTGCGGTTCCGATCTGGCCATTGACGTAGGAAGCATCGCGACTGACGCCCTGGAGCGTGCCCACAGCGGTGCCTATTTGAGCGCCATTGAAGAGAGACATCGAGGCAAGCTGGTTTGCGGTATCATTGAGCATTTTCTGCAAGGCATGGACGTCGAAAATCTTCGCGGCCCCGACGACGATCCCATTGTTTCGCTCGATGTCCGGAGCATTGCGGGGGGGGCGCATGGTAATAGACTTCTGGAATTGCGAGTCGCGGGCAACAGGACGGCAGCCAACAGGGTTGAGGACCCAGTCGATCACCCAGTCTTCAGGTCCGGGATCGACTTTGAATACATCGTTGCCGTTTGGGCCGCTGGAGACGGAGACTTTCTCGTCGACCGTGAAGTCGCCCCCAGCGAAGGCCGTTGGGTTGACCTCAAGCTTTCCGTCCTTGTCGGTCTTGATCCCGATATAGTTTTCCTCGATCCCTGGCAGAATGGAATTGGAAGCGGTAAAGTCGACCTTCTGCCGGACCATGAGGAAGGATGCGGAGCAGAAACTGCCGTAGGAGTTCTCTAGGTCGGCCTTTGCGTCTGCGCTGGTGTTCGCGTCGGCGGCGCCCTTCACGTCAGTGTTGGTCTTGACGCCGGCAAACCAATCCTTTTCACAGGTTCGGGGGCAGGACCCGTAGACCCGGTTTTGCGATTGCCCTACCTGGGGGCGAAGAGGACAACTAAGATCACCGATGGCCCCTGGATCCTTCGAGACCTGGATGACAACCATGGGACCGGGATCGAGGTTGCTTCGGTCGGAAAGATAGGTCCAGGAATAGGCCTCCAAGCCGGACCCGGAGTAGAGGTCGAATATCGATCCGTTGGAAAGGCGAACCGAGACCCTGGTCTTGTCGTTAGCGAGGCGGTTAACGTCCGCTGAATTGAGCCAGTAAACGAAGTTCTGGCCGATCTTCGGAAGGGCTGCAAAATCCTTAGCGGGGGCCTTCGATCCGAAGGCACTTTGGTCTGCCTCCCCTTGACCATTGAGCGGCGACGGTATGAGCCCGATAATCTTAAGCTTTTGGTCGGTGAATGGAACCGATGTGCGAATAATTAGGGTTTGGCTGCCGGGACGGTCGGAGATGGTCTCGGCGGAGATGCCTTTATTGATGGTGTTGATGGTGGCAGCGATCTCGGACGCAGAAATCGGCGAAGTCGCGCTCTTGAGTGGGGCAACGGTTAGGGTACTGCCGGAGCTCTTGGCTAAGCCGACGGTGTGCTTAAGAAATTCATCCTGGGTGATCCATGGTTTGCCGTTGAGGCTGATGTTGAAGTCAGATAAATTGTACATCGCGACATCAGGGCTCGCAGCGCTGACAGTCCAAGCGTAGGCGCTGGGTACACTTAGCACGTTGACGGAGAGCATACCTATTTGGAGGACGCAGGACTGGTCAAAGCAATGAGTAGGATTTTCTGGCGTGGGAGGATTGTTTGACGCAGGAGGACTTCCTGACGCGGGAGACTTCTGAGCCCAGCCGTAGGTCGACGCAGAGGCAACGGCGAGCAGACAAGCCGCGAATGAGATAAGACGCATAGCGACCTCACAATGTCTAGGTGTGTCCGAGGACTTTCGGGTCCACTTTGGACAAACAAGCAAGTGTAGGCGGAGTGTAGCACCAGCTTCAGTTAGAGACAAGCCATCAAGACATCCTCGATAGGCCGTTGAGTCAGGAACTGACGGGGCCCCTCCAAATTGAGGTGCGCACTGTATTACGCGGACGTGAATTCGGATGCGCGCGACGGTCGATTACCTTGCCGTGATGAGACATCCAGGGTTTACCGACTTCTCTGCGAAACAGGTCGACTGACGACAGGCCAAGCCGCGTTTCCAGAATAGATTAGCTGGGATTCACGAAGTCGGGATGAGCAGTTCTGGGCTGTTGTTCCTCACATTGCCAACTGCCGAGCCCACCTTCCAGGCCTTCATTTGCTCTGCCGGAAATGGTTTCAACAAGTCGATCGGCAACTGCGATGGTTCAGCCGGCGCCAACCATCTTTGATAGTCCGGTCTTTGGAGGATCACCGGCATCCGGTTATGCAGCGGTTCCATGAGTTCATTCGGATCTGTGGTAATGATGGTATAGGAATCGATGGCCTGACCGGTCGCCTTATCCTTCCAGGTGTCCCATAGGCCGGCGAACGCGAATAGTGAATCATCCTGCAGGGCTATGGCGTACGGCTGCTTTGTCTTCGCATCAATCTTCTTCCACTCCCAGAATAGGTCGGCAGGAACCAGGCAGCGCCGACGCTTCATCGGCTCCCGGAAGACCGGACTCGTGACGACAGTTTCCGCACGTGCGTTGATCGTCGAATACGCGATCTTGGCGTCCTTCGCAAAGAATGGAATCAGGCCCCACCGCATGATCGTCAGTTCACGCTCGCCCGTCTCACTGCTCAGCCTGACCACGGGCTGCAAGCTTTGCGGAGCGATGTTGTAGGACGGCGCCAAATACGAGTCGTCAAAGACGTCGGTATTGTGGGTCTGCATCCACTCTGCGATGCGCTGCTTGTCTGCCCGTCTGCCGTATCGCCCACACATAGGATTACAGCTTAAAACTGTTGCCCCTTTTCGCGCCAGCTTAGCGCAGGACTTTTTCCAGAATCAATCTCGCCAGCGAGATGCTGTCCGTTACGACCGAAGTCAAGCGAGGTGATGGCCTGCTTATGTCCTGTTCCCTTGCCAGCCGTACGGCCGCAATGATTGACGCAGCGATCACCAGCGTTGAAGCAAACCGGTCTGTAATTCGCTTCTGCTCTTCCATCGCCTTGGCCCGTTCCTGTTCCTCGCGCGCGATCGCCCGTTTCATCTCGCCCATCTCTCACCGCCAATCAGCAATCCGCGGGGGCTTCGCCAGCAACTCGTGGGACAGCCGTCCCCGAAGAATGTCCTGAGGCAAGTACCGTCGCTTCTCACCGCAGAGCGGACAATCGGCCACGATCCATAAGTCGGGCATGGTCTGGACAGGCGCGGGGATTTTCTGCTCGCAGCCCTTGCAGACGATCACAAAAGGAGGAATGCCGGACGTTGGAACGTAAAACATGGATTCAGTATAGGCGAATATAAGGCGAATATATTCACGGTTTCTTGAGCCGTAGGGTAAGTGCTTGAATCTGGAAATCTTATCCTGAGTTGATCGGACCGGAAGGAATGCGTTGTACGAGCTTGTGGAGATCAACAATCCCTTCAAGCCACATGGGCGTTTTTCAGGAGCAATCCCGACGCTCGCGCATATTCGGTAGTCAATGAGTGTTTGAGCTGTTGGCATTCGCTGAATGCCTGAAGGCGCCTTTTTCAACTCTGCAGCTGGGTATTCCTCGATTTCAGCACTGCCAAAGCCGACATTCCGCAAGACCATCAGTTGGGAGTTCGCCTGGCTTCGCTGGCTGATTGCCCTTCAAGAGCAACCACACAATCATGACGCTGAGAACCAAACTGTAGAGGATGGGTGCCTGCAGGCCCAGGCGCCACTCATAAAACAGCCAGTTTGAACCTCCGACAAGTCCTCCCAAAGTCGTCCCCAAGACAATGACCCAACCGGTACCTTTTGAAACGCGCATGGATAAAAGCCACGGTACCGCAATCAGCGCCACTATGTAGATGGCGTAAGCCCACCATCCAGTTTCAAGGAAGAACCTGGCCAGCGGGTTTGCCTCGTGGACTGTCAGCGATTCTCGCCAATAGCTCGCTGGCTGCCCAATCAGGGTGAAAGCTCCATCAACCGTCGTCGTCAAGGCCATCAACCAGCACAGCCGCCTCAGTCCTT
>Ga0302319_10026324_pt1 | contig 10249 bp, 10 predicted proteins | sample Bog_T0_2_FD_203319 | JGI IMG/M metagenome (GOLD analysis project Ga0302319, IMG submission 203319) | Peat permafrost microbial communities from Stordalen Mire near Abisko, Sweden - Bog_T0_2 | ecosystem: Environmental > Terrestrial > Soil > Wetlands > Peat | place: Sweden: Abisko, Stordalen Mire...
ACACCCACCTTCTGGTTGGCGGTCGTCCTGACCGGCGTCGCCACCGGACTCTTCGGTGATTTCTTGATGTGGATCCTTGCGCAGTCCGAACGCGTTGCGTTCAACTTTCACTCGGGGAGTTATCAGCGGGCCGTGGCGTCGACGTCGGGATTACACCGTGTCGTGACGTTGTTCTTCGCCGGCGTGCTGGGTGCCGTCATGTGGTATTTCATCCGTCGCTACCTCAAGCACGAAAGTGCTGAGATCGATGATTCGTTGTGGAATGGCGACGGCGAACTTGGAATCCGGCGGAGTTTTTTCACGTCGATCGCTTCAGAGATTGTCATTGGCATGGGCGCATCAATTGGCCGCGAAGCCGCACCAAAGTTGATGGGCGGAGCATCAGGCAGCGTCTTCTCGCACTGGCTTAAATTGTCGCCCGCCCAGAAGCGTCTGCTCGTCGCCTGCGGGGGAGGCGCGGGTCTCGCGGCGGTGTACAACGTTCCCCTGGGCGGAGCAATTTTTACCGCCGAGGTTTTGCTTGGTAGTTTCGCGCTTCCCACCGTGCTCCCGGCGCTTGCCTGTTCGCTCGTGGCGACGTTGGTGGCGTGGATCTATTTGCCGAGCACCGCGACCTACCGCGACATTCCGTCGTATCGCTTCAGCGAGTCACTCATGATCTGGTCGTTATTTGCCGGTGTTGTCATCGGGTTACTCGCCGTCGTGTATGTGCGATTGATTGGTTGGTGTTCGAATTACCGAGCGAAAGGTGCCAGCATCTTTTGGACGATGCCGCTTGGTTTTCTCGTCGTGGGCGTCATCGGGATCTGGTATCCGCAGCTCTTTGGTAACGGCAAGGACATGGCGCACGAGGCATTCCTGGGAGCTGGCGGCATCGGACTATTCTTCGCGCTCTTCGCCCTCAAACCCCTGGTGACCACGCTCACCTTAGGCAGCGGCGCCTCGGGTGGTCTATTCACCCCGTTCCTCGCTACGGGAGCGATGCTCGGAGCGTTTCTCGGCGCTGCGTGGGTGCATCTCTGGCCCGGTACGCCCGTAGGGGCATTCGCGCTCGTCGGCGCAGCCGCGATGATCGGGGCGTCAATGCAGGCGCCGCTCGCCGGACTCGTCCTGGTCGTGGAGTTATCGCACAGCGGGCTTCCCATCATGATCCCGATGATGGCGGCGACGTTGATTGCGACGTTTCTCGTTCGCCACATCGATGGTTACTCAATTTATTCGGCCCGGCTTCCTCGTCGAAGTGATAACTGAAGTGAGACAAGTACAGTAGGCGTATCGCGAGGAGGTGTCGTCGTGGGTGATCGCGTCACGTTTCAAGTTGCCGCCGATTCACCTCAAACCTTGCTCGTGCGTTCGTTTCTCGCTCCGATCAGTGATGTGTTTGATGCGTGGACGAACGGGGAGAACTTGCGCCAGTGGTACGGACCCCACGTCACTCGGATCGTCGAATGTTTCATGGACATCGAAGAAGGTGGCCCGTATCGGATCACGATGGAGACTCCCGATGGCGTGAAATATCCGCTATTCGGTACCGTGCACAATGCGCACAGACCGTTTCACGTCGAACTTCGAATGGACCTAAGTGAACACCCAGAGGAGTTCGTGCGTCAATTTCGTCCAAAAGGTTCGCCGCTCGAAGATGTCCCCATTGAATGGTATTGCGAGATCACGTTTCGCCAGATGGACGAAAGAACGGTCGTCAGTTTGCTCACGACCTATCCCATCGTCGAAGATCGCGACGTGATGATCGCGATGGGGGGCGACGAGGGCTGGAACGAAAGTTTCGAGCGACTGGACTCCCTCTTAGCGTTTCGAAAGTAGAGCCTTCAAGGAATCATGAAACAATGGTGCCATGTACATTCCCTCGAAGTTCTTGCTGGATGAAGACGCCGCGTGGCGTGTCGTTCGTGACGCCGGTGCCGGGGCCCTCATCGTCACCACTTCCCACGGGCTCGCGAGCGTGTTCGTACCCGTGATCGTCAGCGAGGACAGGAAAATCATCTCATCACATCTCGCCAAGGCGAATCCTTGGTGGCGGTCGGTACAAACAGGTGACGACATACTCGGCCTTTTTCTCGCGGCCAGCGCCTACGTGACACCGAGTTACTATCCCAGTCGAATCGATGATCCCAGAGTGGTGCCAACGTGGAATTACCTCGCAGCTGAGGTGCGAGGTACGGTCACCCTCCACCAAGAACCTTCGTGGAAACTCGAGCAAGTTCGTGCGCTGACGAAGCACTTCGAGGCGGGGCGCGATCGCGAGTGGCGAGTCGATGAGGCACCGGATTCGTACATTGACCAGCAATTGAAAGCCATCGTCGGTATCGAGATCAACGTGTCGTCCATTGAAGGTAAAGCCAAACTCAGCCAGAATCGTCCGATGATCGACCGCGACACCGTGCGTGACGAGTTCGCCAAAGGGACACTGGGAGAGCGAAATGTTGCGCAGCGAATGTCCAGCGATGGTTGATCGAGTGCGTGTGCGCTCGGCGGACGTGCACGACGCGAAGGCGCTGCGAGCGATTCGACTTGAAGCCTTGTCGGACACGCCTGAAGCGTACGGGTCGACGTACGAGGACTCGTTGAAGTGGTCGAGGCTTCGATGGCGTTGGGCTGCGAAGACCTGGAATTACTACCTCGGTGAATTCGACGGCGTCGTGTCGGGCATGGCGTCGGGCGGGATGAATGAGGAACATCCCGGCACGTGGTGGCTCTATGGGATGTACGTGACACCACGTGCGCGAGGAAGCGGCCTCGCTGATCAATTGGTCGAAGCGGTGAGCAGTTGGGCTCGCGAGCAAGGCGCACCCGAGTTGTTTCTGCACGTCACATCGAGCGTCGCTCGCGCCAGAGCGTTTTACAAGAAAATGGGTTTTTGTGAGAATGGTGCAACGATCGTCATGGAACGCGACCCGTCCATCACGCTCGTGACGATGGTGCGATCGCTTGCCTAGCAGCGGAGTCTTTCACGTGCAGCGAGTTGACTCACTACAACTGCACGAACTTCGTCGTCGCGTACTTCGAGGTGACGATCCAGAGAAGTCGGTCGTCGATCCGCGCGATGACGACGACACATCGCTGCACTTCGGAGGCTTCGTGGACGATCGTCTCGTCGTGAGCGCATCATTCTTCCCATCCGTCGCGCCCGTGAACGACACGTTATTGACCTACCAACTTCGCTACATGGCAACAGACTTCGACGTGCAAGGCAATGGCTACGGTGCAGAAGTTTTACGCTACGCCGAAAATAAATTGCGGGCACTGGGTGTGGAACAAGTGTGGGCCAATGGGCGCGATAGTGCGCTGGGGTTCTACGCACGCACCGGTTGGTCCATACTCGAAGGTTCGCAACATCTGAGTCCTGAAACGCACTTGCCCCACACCGTGATCTTCAAGGTTCTTTGACACTTCGCACAACTCGATTGAGATGCCTCGTTGGTTTACTAGTTTGTTGTGGTGCGAAAGTTTGTGCTGCTCCTGGTGATCGTCATCGTTGTCGCGGCCGGAGCCGTTGCGTACACGCAGTATCACAAGAAGAGCGCACCCCCGACGACGACGACCACGACTGCGGCGGTGCCAATCGCTCCGCTGACGGGGCTCCCTGACCCGGGCGGCGCAGCGCTCACACGTTCGGCTCTCACGGTCAAGATCGAAAACACGCCTGAAGCCCTTCCTCAATGGGGAATCGATCAGGCGGACCTTGTCTACGAAGAGATTGTGAACGGTGGGATTACGCGGCTCGCGGCGATCTTCAATTCGCAAGCACCGGCAAAAATTGGCCCCGTTCGCTCGGTTCGACCTACCGATACCCAGGTCGTGTGGCCGCTCGGCGGGATCTTTGCGTACTCGGGAGGTGCCCCGTACGCGATCGCGAGCATCGAAACGGTACCGAGTTTGAAACTCGTCGACGAAGATGTGGCGGGCACCGCGATGTTCCGCGACCCAAACCTCTACGCCCCGCACAACCTTTTCGGCATAGGTCCCCGACTCTTCGCCTTCGGAGGTACTCCCACGCCCCCTCCAGCACTGTTCTCGTATCGCGGCGCGACACAAAAGGTGAAGGGCTCCAAAGTTGCGAGTTTCGTGGTGCCGTTCCCGAGCATTTATCCAGTGACCTGGACGTGGAATAGCACTTCGGCGTCGTGGGATCGAACGCTCTTTGGAAAGGCGGACGTGACCGGTACTGGCGTGCGCGAATCACCGAAGAACGTCGTCGTCATGTTCGTCAATTACGTGAATGGGATTGGGACGCTCAATTCATATGCGGACCTGCAGGGCTCTGGTGTTGCGGATGTCTTCACTGACGCCAAAGAGGTCGAAGGTATCTGGTCGAGGGGATCGTCCAAATCAGACGTTGTCACCTATCAGACATCGGGTGGTAAGACAATCGCCATGACTCCGGGACAGACGTGGGTCGAATTGCTCGACGACGGCACGACGTTGAGCGTTACGCCGTAACGACCTTCTCGAGGCGCTCCAGCGTTGCTTGCATGTCGCGAAGATTGCTGTCGTCTTTGTGCCACAAGTTGATCACGAAAGCCCAGGGCTTGTCAAAGTTAAAGGATTCTGTGACTTTGGTGCCGCCGGGCACCTCTTCGAGGTCGTATCGCCAGATGAATTGAGCGATGTGATGCCACGCAATGCACTTGTTCTCCTTGAACGCCACCACTCTGTTTTTGACGACGTAGTTGACGCCGTAGAGCTTCATGTGGACTGAAAAGGTCGCACCGAGCGAGAGTCGTGTCGGCGCGGATCGAATCGCGAGCACCGTGCCCGAACCATCGAACGTTCCGTGCTTGCGTGGGTCGGCCAACAGATCGAAAATTGCTGATGGCGAAACGGGAATGACGCGGCTCGTGCTGACAATTCGATCGGGGGACATGTGTGCAGCGTAGGGTGCCGACAGCCACGATAAGTTCGAACTCATGAGTTATCAAGAACAAGTCGTCGTAAGTCCTGATGGACGCCACATTGAGATCGCTACGATGGGCGAGCCCAGTGGTCTCACGGTTGTGTTTCATCATGGCACACCCGGGTCGGTGGCCCTGGTGAAGTACTTCGAGAAGATCGCCAATCAATCGTCGCTCTTCTTCGTGACGCTGTCTCGTCCGGGCTACGGTGCGTCGACACGGCATGAAGGTCGAAGCGTCGCTTCAGTACACGAGGACGTAGCGTTCGTTCTCGACTCGTTGGGGCGCAACAACTACGTAAGTGTGGGGTGGTCGGGAGGCGGACCTCACGCGCTCGCGTGCGCCGCCCTCGATGCGCCGCGTTGTCTTGCGGCATGGTCGCTCGCGGGTGTCGTTCCCATCGACGTCGACTTCGACTGGACCGAAGGGATGGGGCCCGAGAACCTCGAGGAGTTCGCACTCGCGAAGGAGGGTGGATCAGAATACGAAAGTCACATGCGAGTCCAGGGCGACGCGTTCGTTCGTGCCAGCGCCGATAACATCGTCGAGTTATTCGGCGGTTTGCTCTCTGAAGTCGATAAAGCTGCGCTCGAAGAGGAGTCGGCGAGGACGATCCTCGCGCTCGCTTGTCGCAGGGCGTTCGAGGATGGCTACTTCGGATTCCTCGACGACGACCGGGCGTTCTTTGCGCCGTGGGGCTTTGACCCGAGAGCGATCACGGTTCCTGTTTTCGTCTGGTTCGGTGATTATGATCTCATGGTGCCAGCGAGTCACGGGCGCTGGCTTTGCGAGAACCTTGCGACGGCTATAAAGGTGCACAAACCTGACGATGGCCACGTCTCGCTTTTGACCAATCACGAGGATGAACTCGAGGGCCAGTTACAACGGGCCTTCGACGGACGCTTCCGTCCGTAGCGCCCGCCGTCGCGATTCTTAGTCGCGCATGGAATTAAGAATCTCGCGGACGAGAGCTTCGCTGGTGTCGGGATGCAAGAATGCGAGTCGAGCGACGGTCTCACCCTCCCACTTCGTTGGAGTCACGAAAGCGATTTGATCACGCAGTAGTTGCTTGCTCCATTCGCTGTATTGTTCGTGCCCCCAACCAATGCGTCGGTACAGCACGATCGAAAGACTTTGTGGTCGCACTAACTCGACGTGATCCATCTCGTCAATGATGACCGAGGCCCGGTTCGCGATGTCGATCGTAGCTTGCACCGACTCCTCGTAGGCTCGCACGCCGTTGGTCACCAACGAATACCAAAAGGCGAGCCCTCGTGCCCTTCGCGAGAGGTGGATGGCGAAGTCCGAAGGGTTCCAGTCGTAATGGTCCTCGGAATCATTCTCGTGCAACACGTCGAGATAACTCGCTTGCTGGGACAAGATGTGCCGAGCGAGTCCTGGTTCACGGTAGAGGAGCGCGCAGCAGTCGAGGGGCGCGTAGAGCCATTTGTGCGGATCGACGATGAAGCTGTCAGCGTGGCGAATACCTTCGAACAGGTGCCGGTGGGTGGGGGAAAAGAGCGCGGCGGCGCCGTAGGCACCGTCCACGTGGAACCAGAGGTCGTTCTCGCGTGCGAATGACCCCAATCCCTCGAGGTCGTCGACAATCCCGGCGTTCGTGGTGCCCGCGGTCGCGACCACGCCAATGACGCTGTCGGCAAGTGGATCATTCGCCATGGCGGCTTCCAGGCGAGCGCGCGTCAGGCGATGGTCGTCACATTCGACGACCAGGGGCTCGATGCCGAGGACGTGCAGCGCTTTGCCAATGCTGGAGTGTGCGTCTTGGGAGATGGCGAAGCGGACTTGGTGCGGTGCGAACTCGGGCCGTTTGGTGCGCCCCACGTCGCGTCCGACGGTGAGCGCGGAGAGATTGCCCATCGAACCACCGGAGACGAACGTGCCGCCCGCACCATCGGGCATACCCGCGAGACCACCGAGAAACTCGAGGGCGTGATTCTCGAGCGCGACCGCGCCGGCCGCTTCGAGCCAACTCGTGCCGTTGAGTCCCGAACAGGCGACGACCATGTCGAACAAGAGTGAGTTCTTCGTTGGGGCGTTCGGGATGAAGGCGAGGAAACCTGGTGAGTCGCACGACACGACGTGTTGGGCGATCTTGTCGCTGAAGAAGTCGAGCACGAACTTGGGATCGACACCGTCATCCGTGATGAAACCTTCGAGGCTCGGGAGTGGCTCGGGTGAGAGAGAGCCATAATCGAGAGGCACGGGGTGCGTCAGACGCTCGAGACAGTACGCGAAGACGTCCTTCGCGAGTCTCTCGTCGTATTCGAACATGCGCTGGCCCATGGGCACCCTTCTTCGTGGTCCACAGCAATCGTAGACACCTCGTCATTGCGTCTTACTCGTCGGCCCAGCGCGCGGTTTTGTTCGAAGTAGCATCCCTGCATGGTGCTGACGCGCGTTGGGTATCTCGGTCCCGAGGGTTCGTTCTCGCACGAAGCCGTCTCCGCGCTCGAGAACGTCGACCCAGTGGCGTGCGAATCGATACCACAAGTGCTCGCCATGGTCGCTAGTGGCGTGCTCGAACAAGGATTGGTGCCGCTCGAGAACGCCATCGAGGGAACCGTGTCGGCGACCATCGACGGTCTGGTCTTTGATCACGAACTCGTCATCGAACGTGAGCTCGTGCTGCCAATCCACCTGCATCTCCTCGCGAAGAAGGGTCTCTCGCCAGCCGAGGTCACCAAGGTCGTGAGCTACGTGCACGCCCTTGAGCAGTGCCGAGGGTACGTCGCGACGCTGCCGTTGGCGAGCACGGAACAGACGACCTCGACATCACAGGCGGCGCAGTTGGTCGCCAACTCGAGCGAACCCTGGGCGGCCGTTGGATCGCTGAAGGCGGCCGAACTCTTCGGTCTCGAAATCGTGGCGAGTGACATCGAGGACCACCAGGGTAACGCCACTCGTTTCGTACTGATTGGACGCGACGCCATTGCGTCGCCCACTGGCCACGACCGCACCAGCATCGTTTGTTTTCAAGATGCCGACCGCCCGGGCTCGCTCTACGCGATTCTCGGCCGTTTCGCCGCCCGTGACATCAACCTCACGAAACTTGAGAGTCGACCGACCAAATTGGGTCTCGGCGACTACTGCTTCGTCATGGAGTTCGAGGGCCACGTCGCCGACAGCGTCGTGACCGATTGCCTTGCGGACTTGCAAGCGCACCTCGCTCGCGTGAAGTTCCTCGGTTCGTATCCTGTGACCGGCGAGGGCGCGCAGGATCGACGCGTCGAAGTCGCGGCCGCGCGCAAGTCGGCGGACGAATGGATCGCAGCGATTCGCTCGCGCGTGCGCCAGTAGGAGCGCAAAGCATCAGGTCGTGGTTCGTGGACGCCAGCGCAACTTGTTGTGGGTCGACACGACGCGCGGCGCCATCGTAAGTTGCGCCGGTTTGAACGGTGCGCAATTTGAGTGTTTGACAATCACAAAACCCGGTGATAGAAATTCAGACATCAGATGTCTCGGGGGAAAATTCGGCTAGATGTTAAATTTTTGCGCGAATATCTGGGTATTGTTTCGAAAACATCGGACCAATGTAATTAAGGGGGAAGTTGCAATGAGAGAAGAGAATGCTTCATTCGCGGTGACGCGAAGCCGAAAAATGAGCCGGAGCGCAAGAACCTATCGGTCACTCACGATTGGACTTGCGGGGGCCCTGATGGCGACCATGATTGCGCTGGTCGTGCCAAGCGCGACGGCGGTCAGCGGAGCCGCGTCGTCAGCCAACATCAAAATTGGAGTGTCGTTGACGTACAACAACACCGACTTCTGGTCGGCGTACATCACGTACGAGCAGCAATACGCCAAGCAGGATCACGTCACGCTTCTTGGTCCACTGTTGTCCGAAGCAAGTGCCAGCCTGCAGAACCAACAGATTGAAGAGCTGGTCAATGAGGGCGCAAAGGCTGTCATCGTGAACCCAGAGACTGCGACGAGCCTCGCGCCCGCAATTGCCTACGCCGCGAAGCACAAGGTGCAGCTCATTTCGGTTGACACCATTGTTGGGGTGGGTCACGTATATATGGTCGTTCGTGCGTCGAACCTGCTTTACGGGCAAGACGCCTGTGCCTACATCGTGTCCCAAGGCGTGAAGTCTGGCTACGTGCTCAACCTTGAAGGTGACCTCACGTCATCGAATGGTGCGGATCGCTCGAACGCGTTCGCCGCGTGCATGCAGGCCAATGACCCGAATGTGACGGTGCTCAATGACCCGACGGTGTGGAATGACGCAACCGCAGTCTCGGATGCGCAGACGGCGATTACCGCGTACGGCAGTCAACTGAAGGCTATCTACTCGCAGTGGTCGTCACCTGACACCGGCATCATCCCGTTGTTGCAAAAGGCGAGTCTGACTCCAATACTGATCAGTGACGACGGTGTGCCGTTTGAAATGTGTGACATTTCGGCGGGATCAGTCTCGGCATCGCAGTCCCAGCCCGCGAACCTCTACGCGCAATACGCTCTGCAGTATGCAGTGGACGCGGCCAAGGGCGTAACGCTGAAGGCTGGTGAAAAGGGTGGTGGAGCTCCAACGCTGCAAGACGTCAGCTACGACAACGACACGAACCTTGCGGACCCGATTGTTGCTCCCTTCGTCACCAAGGCGGCCCTGTCGCTCAAGGTGGCAACGCCGGTAGATGGTCTGCCCTCCGTTGAGCAGTCAACTCCCGTTTCAAACACCTCGTTGTGGGGTAACGCATTCGGCGCCGCTCACGGCGGCGTGTGCAACGCCTCCTAGCAGCACATTTCAACGGAGGAACTCCAAAGTGACTCAGTTCTTTGCGGTTGAAGCTAAAGGGATTGAGAAGAGTTTTGGTAGCACGAAGGCACTGCGCGGCGTCGATCTTCAAATCGACGCCGGGCAGTGCCTCGGGCTGGTGGGACGAAACGGGGCGGGTAAGTCGACCCTCGTCTCCATTCTCAGCGGCCTCGCCAAGCCGGACGTCGGCGAGGTGTTTTTTCACGGTGAACCGGCGCCTTCGCTTCGCGACATCGACGGTTGGCGCAAGCAAATCGCGACGGTCTTCCAGCATTCGAAGGTCGTCCCCCAACTCAGCGTGACCGAGAACGTATTTCTTGGCAGTCCCGAAGTGCGCCACGGCATGGTTGATTGGCATCGAATGCGTGACGCGACCAAGGCAATCATCGACGAATGGAATTTTGATATTTCGGTGACCGCGCGCTGCGAGACCCTTACCGTCGAGCAACTCCAAGTCGTCGAAATAGTTCGGGCGTTGGCCACGGGCGCGCGATGCATACTGCTCGATGAACCGACGTCTGCGCTTGAGCGACGTGGCGTTGATCGGCTTTTTGAAAGGGTA
>Ga0302319_10026325_pt1 | contig 10249 bp, 6 predicted proteins | sample Bog_T0_2_FD_203319 | JGI IMG/M metagenome (GOLD analysis project Ga0302319, IMG submission 203319) | Peat permafrost microbial communities from Stordalen Mire near Abisko, Sweden - Bog_T0_2 | ecosystem: Environmental > Terrestrial > Soil > Wetlands > Peat | place: Sweden: Abisko, Stordalen Mire...
GTTCTCCTCGGAAAACCCGACATGTTTACACTGCGCCAGCCAAGTCATGTAGCTTTCGAGGTAGTCCGTATTGAGGAGAACCGAAAAGTCGCTAATGGCTTGAGAGTTGGGTGGCCAGTCCGTATCGCCGGGCGAGGGCGGAGCAAGCAGGGAGGAAATTTGGTTGAGCAGCTGACGAGCGCCGGAAATTTTCTCCCCCTCCGTATATATGCACTTAAGAATTGATAAATGCACCCCCTGAGCAGTTGCCCATTTGGAAACCTGCGCTTCCAACTTTCTTCGGTCGAAACCAAGACACACTCCGCTGATGCCCGGTCCATAGCCCCGCCATTGACTGAGCCGGTCGCCGCCTTCGTCAGTTCCCTTATCCTCGGTGAACGACATGAGGTAGGTCCCAACTTGCTCGCTCGCATTCTTGATTACTATTCGAGCGTAGTTAAGGAAAAGGGAATCACGGTCGCCGAGAACTAGTCCCTTGGCCTTTTCGCCAAAATATAACTTGAATTCACGCTCAAAAAGCAGGGAGCCTTCGTTCTGTTCAGAAAGGTCGTTCAAAAAGCGGATATGAGTGGGCCATATTTCACTGCTATCGAGTATGCCGAGCAACCCCCTCTCTGTGGTGTAATGGTAGAGGAGATCGGCCGACGCCTCCACGGTGGTTTGCGAAGGCATTTCGGCCGTCATACAGCCGCAGCCTCAGCCAGTACCTTGCCTCTGAAGCGCGGATGCAGCCCTCCTGGAGTCAACAGGTCAACGCGGACGCACAAAATCTCCTCAAGTTGAATCTGCAATCCTGCCACATCCATTAGGCTCATCTTCGACCCCGGATCAACAAGAATATCCAGATCGCTCTCCTCGTTGTCTTCTCCGCGCACCACCGACCCGAAGACACGCGGATTCGCCATCCCAGCCTCAAGCACAAGCTGGCGAATCCTATCACGGTGCAACGGCAATGCCTCAGACGGCTTCATGCCCCTATCGTAACTCCAAACTCAATCAGCTTTGCCCACAGTCTTTTCGGTATAGGCCTTCTGGAGCACGAAGAAGGCCTGCTTTTTCTCTCCCTGGTCGCTGATCAGGCCCTTGCGGTTGAATCCATCCTGAATCCCCGCCAGCGGACGCCGCGGCGAGCGAAAATCCATCAGAATCCACGGGCTCATCCCGCGTAGCTGTCCGATGCGGTTCAACATGCCCAACTGATGCTCGAAGATATTGGCCTGGTACTCCTCGGTCCAGCGGTCGTTCGGGCCGCCATGCAGTCCGGCCTTTGCGTCTCCGCCAAACTCGCTCATGATCAGCGGCTTCTGATACGAGATCTTCCAGTCCGTGATATCGGCAGTCTCAGGATGCTGCTCATACCAACCGATATATTCGTTCGTACCAATCACGTCCAAAGATGCACCGAGCGGATCGTCCACTACCTTCGTCGACCGCGCGCCATCGGCTTCCGTATGCACCAGCAGCGCAGCCGTAATCAGCCGCGTCGGGTCGAGCTCCCGCGCCTTTGCGGCAAGCGAAGAGATGAACTTGTTCCGCGCATCGTTAATCGGCGTCTCATTGGCCATCGACCAGAGAATAATCGCCGCGTGATCGCGATAAGTTCCGATCTCTTCCTCAAGCTGATGCTGGGCGTTGGCGTAGACTTCGGGTTTCTCAAACTGCACCGCCCAGTACACAGGATTCTCCGACCAGACGAGAATGCCCATGCGGTCCGCCGCGCGCAGCATCGTTTCGTCGTGTGGGTAATGCGCGAGGCGCACGAAGTTTGCGCCTAACTCTTTGGCCCAGCCCAGCAATGTCTCGGCATCTTTGTCCGAGTAGGCGCGCCCTGTGCGGTACGGCGCTTCCGCATGAATGCAAACCCCGCGCAGAAAGATCGGCTTGCCGTTCAGCAGAATCTCGGTGCCTTTGACCTCGATTGTGCGGAAGCCAATCTCGTCTTCTACCGAGTCTTCCCCAGCAGTGAATACCACCTTGTAGAGCTTGGGAGCATCCGGCGACCACACCTTCAGGCCCGGTACACTTAGCCGGACAAACCGCCGAAACCCCTCTGCCGGAGAACCTCCGTCGTGAATGTCTGGCATAACAGTGTCTCTTGCGTTCAATTCAGGGATCGCCACTTCAATCTGACCCGCAACAGCTCCCCGCACATGCACCCACCCCTCAATCACGCCAGGTTCGGTCTTGCTCAGGTGCAGATCGTACTGATCGATAAACGCCTCCGGCACGGTGATCAGCGAAACCTCGCGCGTAAGTCCGCCGTAGTTGAACCAATCCGTCTGTGTGGTCGGGACGCCATCTTCATGACGGGTGTTGTCTACCACCGCAATCACAAAATTCGCGCCCGGCTTCAATGCCGACGTCACATCGCAGTTGAAGGCAGTGAATCCTCCAACATGCTCGCAGACCTTCGTCCCGTTGACCCAGAAGATGGACTTGTAATTCGCCGCGCCTACATGCAGGAATGTTCGCGTATGCTCCTTCGGCTCGAAGTCGAAGTCCTTCTCGTACCACATCAGTCCTTCGTACCAGAAGAACTCGCGCTTCTGCGTATTCCAGTCCCCGGGCACCTTGATTGTCTCTGCCTTTGAGAAGTCGTAGTCCACTGGTCCGGTATCGCCGGGCCTGGCCTTTTGATTGACAAACCAACCGCGCGCAATCTCGTGCTTGTGAAAGTCATACAATCCTGTTTGATACGGGTCGGGAATCACGTGCCAATCACCGTTGAGCGACTGCGCCGGCCTGCGGTCTGCGCCGGTCATCACAATTGGAGCCGCAGGCGATGACTCGGCGGAAGCTAGTTCGGCGTTGAACGTAATCAGGCTTGCAGACAGGGCGAGAAGAGCGGAGTTACGCAGTGAGATCAGCTTCATCGGGCGGGCCTCAATTCGATTTAGGTAGTAAGCCCGAGGAGCGAATCTGCACAGCCTGCATTGCTGCGTTCATGCACGCCGATCTTCCGGCTTTACGGGCAGGCCCATCCTACAATCCATCGGCCATCCATGTACACACGAAGAAAAATGGCCCTCCCTGCGGGAAGGCCATTCTGCAATCAACTCAAATCGAATTTACACGCCCGGCACTACGCTCCCAGATACTCCACATGCACATAAGTCCCGAGACGGACGTTGTAGGCCAGGTACCAGCCGATGTGATCCGGATCGTCGTAGATGATGATGTCATCCGAATCCCAGAGCCAGCCGTCGCAGAAGGCAACATCATAGGGCGCCACGCTGAAATAGAATCCGCCAAACCAGAAACGTCCAGGTCCGCCGCCGGCCAGGCGCCAGCGATGACTTGGCCCGAAGCCGCCCGTGAAGCGTCCATGCTCAAAGGGGTGGTCCAGGTGATAGTGCGGATCATCCTTGCCCGTGTCATGGCCTACCCATTGCTTCCCGTCCACATGCGGGGCGTTGGGGTGGCCTTCCTTATCGCTGTAGTTTCGATGTTCTTCGGGAGCATGAGGGGTCCCATGAAACTCCGCAGGTCCGTGCGATGGGGGTCGCGACGGCGCATGCTCCATAGGATGCTGTCCTAAAGCGGGCAAACTCGCCACCAGCGCGAGAGCCATAAAGCTCAAGAATGCTTTCATAACTTCCTCCTTCGGGTTCCTCGTATTCAGCCCGGTGCAATCTTACAGCAAATTGAAACCGGTTGAACCCTCTCAGTTTGTTGGAACCCGGACCGTGGCGAGGAGTTGCTTTGGCTCAGCTTTTTGCGATGTCCGGTCGGGTCACACTGCTACCGGCTCACGTCGCCAAGCATAGAGCGGAAAGCGATTCGTCATCTCCGCCACTTCGCCGCGAATGCGAGCGAGCACTGCATCATCGCCGCGGCTTACCAGCGCCTGGTCGATCCACAATGCAATCTGCTGCATCTCAGGCTCTTTCATGCCGCGCGTCGTAAGCGCCGGGGTTCCGACGCGAATTCCGGAAGGCTTGAGCGGCGGATTTGTGTCGTAAGGAATGGCGTTCTTGTTCACCGTGATTCCGGCCTTGCCTAGCGCGAGCTCCGCTTCCGAACCCAGAATTCCCTGCGAGAAGACGTCGACCAGCATGACATGGTTGTCTGTTCCTCCCGAGATAATTCTCCAGCCGCGGACCTGCAATGCAATGGCCAGCGCCTTTGCGTTGGAGACGATCTGGCGCGCGTAATCGACAAAGTCAGGCTGCAAGGCCTCTCTGAAAGCGACCGCCTTGGCCGCGATAATGTGCACCAGTGGGCCTCCCTGTTGACCGGGGAAAACGGCCCGGTCAATCGCTGCCGCAAGTTCCTGGTCCGCCAGAATCAATCCGGATCGGGGGCCGCGAAGCGTCTTGTGTGTCGTGGTGGTCACAATCTGCGCGTGACCGACTGGCGTCGGATGCACCCCGCCCGCAACAAGCCCTGCAATATGGGCCATGTCGATCAATAGCTTGGCGCCGACTTTGTCCGCGATTTGGCGCATTCGCGCAAACTCCCAGACGCGCGAATATGCACTGGCCCCGCCGATGATGACCTTAGGCTGCTCGCGCAAGGCAATCGACTCCAGCTCGTCATAATCGATCGTTTCGGTATCTTTGCGAACCGTGTAGAAAGTAGGCCGGAACTGTTTGCCACTGAAGCTGAGCTTGTGTCCGTGGGTCAGATGGCCGCCGTGGGCCAGATCAAGTCCAAGAATAGTATCTCCGTGATCCAGAACGGCCATATACGCCGCCGCATTGGCCTGCGAGCCGGAGTGCGGCTGCACATTGGCGTGCAAAGCAACGCCCGGAACCGCAAACAGCTGTTTGGCTCTGTCGCGCGCCAGATTTTCGACCACGTCGGCAAATTCGCAGCCGCCGTAATACCGCCGTCCCGGGTAGCCCTCGGCATATTTGTTGGTGAAAACAGATCCGGCCGCTTCAAGCACCGCCTCAGAAACGAAGTTCTCGCTGGCAATCATCTCCAGCCCCTCGTGCTGGCGAAACGTCTCGTGATCAATGGCAGCAGCCACCTCAGGATCAGCCTGGGTGAGAGGGAGAGAGAATGCAGTTCTGGCGCGGTCAGTCATACAAGAATTCTAGCCCGAACACCGGTTGAGGAGCAGTTTCACGGATCAACGATTTCAGGAATCCACTCGATTCGTTTTTTCCTGTTGACATTCTGACTATCCTGGCGCAACGTATATGTTGAAAGTCAACAGGAGCACTCAATGGGCGATTCGAAGTCCGACGTATTACAGGGCACACTCGATCTGATGGTCCTCAAGACCCTGGAATCCATGGGACCGCTGCACGGCTATGGTATTGCTCGGCGCATCGAGCAGGTGAGCGGTGACACTCTCAGCATGAATCAGGGCACGATTTACCCCGCTCTCCTGAGGCTCGAACAGCGTGGTTGGATCACTTCTGAGTGGGGCACTTCAGAGAGCAACCGCCGCGCGAAGTTCTATTCCCTGAGCCGCCTCGGCCGCAAACAGATCGAGGAGGCAACTGAGAACTGGGAACGCGTAGCCGCTACAATGGCGCGATTCCTCGCACCCTCTTAGGAGCCAACGATGGACACACTGCGCACGCTCTTCAGCCGCATCGCATCTCTCTTTCGCAGAAGACACCTCGATGCTGACCTCGATGACGAACTTCGCTCGCATATCGACCTGGCCATCGAAGAAAACCGGAAGCGAGGCATGACCCGGCAACAAGCCCGCACTGCGGCACTGCGGAGCTTCGGGGGCGTCGCGCAAGCCAGGGAAGCCTATCGCTCGCAGCGCGGCTTGCCGATCCTCGATCAGTTCGCGCGTGACCTGCGATTCGGCTGCCGCCAGCTTCTCCGCGCTCCCGGCTTCGCATTGACTGCCATTCTGACCCTTGCTCTGGGACTTGGTGCGAACACCGCTGTCTTCTCGCTCATCAACGCGCTACTGCTGCGTCCGCTGCCTGTGCCGCACTCTGAGCAGCTTACCGTTCTGCAGTACACCCGCTCTGACAGTGACCCCAGCTTCAGCTTCAGCCATCCCATATTTCGTTTTCTCGAAATGCGCCGCGATGTTTTTATGAACACGGCGGCGTTCAGCGACCGGCCCATGCAGGTTCGCAGCGGCTCCGGGAATGTCAACGTTCCCGGAGCGATCGTCAGCGGCCAGTTCTTTCAGCTCATGCAGACTCCGCCTCTGATCGGCCGCTGGCTGACACCCCAGGACGACCAGAAAGGCGGCGCGTCCTCGCAATTCGGAGTCGTGATCAGTGAAGGCTTCTGGCGCAACTGGTTCAATAGTGCACCGGATGTAGTGGGCCGCAAGCTCACCATCGCCAACTCGCCCTTTGTAGTCGTCGGCGTCATGCCGCGCAGCTTCATCGGCGCAGATCCCACCACTCGCCCCGACATCTACGTACCGCTCTGGTCAGAGCCTGTCGTCGACGCTCCATACGACGCTATCGCCAGCGGCTACCACTCCTGGTGGCTGCGCATCCTCGCCCGTCGGAGTCCCGGCGTCTCTCTCCAACAGGCCAATTCGGGACTCCAGGCTGCGACCAACCCAGCTCTGCAGGAAGCGATCTCCGATGCAGAGTGGCTCAAAGACCAGCGCGAACACCACTTCCAACTCGGCGCCGTGGCCGGCTCGACCGGATTCTCGTATCTCCAGCGCGATTTCCTCAAGCCGCTCACAGCTGTCTTCGCTCTCTGCGCCGCTATGCTGCTGCTGGCCTGCCTGAACCTGGCCAGCCTGCTTTTGGCGCGGTCCGCCGCACGCGAGCGCGAACTGGCCACGCGGCTCGCCATGGGAGCCTCGCGCCGGCGGCTCGTCCAGCAGTTGCTCGTCGAAAGCCTGCTCATAGCTGTCCTTGGCACCGCGGCCGGCGTGGTGGCTGCACCCGCAGTGAGCGGCGCGCTGGCGGCCATGGTCCTGACTCGAACCCCCGGGGCCACACTCGACACGACCCTTGACCTGCGCGTCTTCGCCTTCATCGCCCTGACCGCCATCGGCGCCACGCTGCTCATTGGACTACTGCCTGCCTTGAGAGCAACCTCCAGAAACCTCAGCGAACAGATCAAGAGCGGCTCTCAGACCATCTCCGCCCACGAGCGCAAGCGTCTCTTGCCGCGTGTGCTCATGGGTCTTGAAGTTGCGCTTGCACTCCTCCTCGTCGTCGGCGCCGGCCTGCTTGCCACCAGCCTCACGCGCATTTATCGCACCGGTCTCGGCTTCGATCCCAAAGGCGTCGTCAACCTGTCGCTTGACATGAACAAGCAGCCCCTCGACGGCGATCCGCTGACGCGTTGGTATGAGAACTACGGCGACGCGTTGCTGCGTCAGCCAGGCGTTAAGAGCGTCAGCTACGCCAGCATCACTCCCATGGACGGCAGCGTCTGGACCAGCACCTATCACACCCCGGAAAGCGGCGGAGACAAGGAGATCTACATGAACACCGTCGCCCCCGCCTTCTTCCAGACCATGCGCATTCCCATGCTCCTTGGCCGTGACTTCCGCTGGAACGACACCCTCGCCTCAGGCCGCAAGATCATCCTCAACCAGGCCGCCGCCAAACTCCTATTCCCAGGTCGAAGCGCCCTCGGCCAACACGTCCTCGAAAGCGGGGAAGAGAAGAAGACCTACACTTACGAGGTCATCGCCATCGTCGGCGACATCCATTACGCCTCCATCCGGAGGGAAGCTCCCGCTGGAGCCTACATCCCCATCGCGCAGGACACTGGTCACAAGCCCTCCTACACTGCAGTGGTTCGCCTCGAGGGCCCGGCCGCGCCACTCGCAACCGCGGCCCGGTCGCTCGCCGCCAGCATGGCTCCGGACATCCCGCCACCCGTCATGATCTCCCTGAGCCAGCAGTTGGACGACTCCATCCGCTCCGAGCGCATGATGGCCATGCTCTCCATCTTTTTCGCCGCCTGTGCCCTGCTCGTCACCGCGATCGGCTTATACGGAACGCTTTCCTATGCCACCGCGCGCCGCACCAATGAGATCGGCATTCGCATGACGCTCGGCGCGCAGCGACTGCAAGTCGCAGTAATGGTGTTCCGGGAAAATGCGTGGGTCGCGATGTGTGGGTCGACTGCGGGACTGGTCGCGGCTCTGTTGGCCTCAAAAGCTCTCACCAGCTTCCTTTACGGAACATCGGTTCATGACCCCTGGATTCTCATTGGGGCCGTGGCGTTATTGGTTGCTGTAGCGAGCGCTGCTTCAATCCTTCCCGCAATGCGTGCAGCCCGCATTGAGCCGATGGAAGCCTTGCGAAGCGAATAGGAGGAATGAATGAGAACAGGACTCGCTGAACTCGTCCGCACCCTCCTGAAAAGGACGACCTCGCTCTTTAACACCGGGTCGCTGGACCGGGACCTCGAGGAAGAGCTGCGAGCGCACATCGACTTTGCAATCGTAGAGAACATGCAGCGCGGAATGTCTCAGAAACAGGCTCGAACCGCGGCGCTGCGGGAGTTTGGCGGCATCAATCAGACCAAAGAGCAATATCGCAATCAACGAGGGATACCCATGCTCGAAAAACTGAAACAAGATGTCGGCTTCGGCTTGCGTCAGCTACGCAGGTCTCCTGGTTTCGCTGCGACCGCCATTCTTACGCTCGCGCTTGGCGTCGGCGCCAATACGGCTATCTTCACGCTGATCGATTCGATCCTTCTGCGCCCGTTGCCATTCGCGCATCAGGACAGACTGGTTTTCATCTCCGCCGACGGAAATTTTCCCAAGGGCTGGATTCGCGCACTGCAGGAAAACTCCCAGTCTTTTGCAAGCCTCTCCGCATTTGGCTCTAACGCCGAATCCAACGTCGCGGGTGTCGACACTTCAGAGCGAGTCTTCGGATCGCGAGTGACTGTCAATTTCTTCGATACACTGGGCATTCATCCCGAGCTGGGCAGCTTCTTTTCCTCCGACAACGCCATCGAGGGCCAGGACCAGGTCGTGGTGCTAAGTCATGGCTACTGGCAGGAGCGTTTCGCGGCGTCGCCCGCCGTTCTCGGTCAAACGGTCCGCATCGATGGCGTTTCCCGCCGCATCATTGGCGTCATGCCCGCCGGAATTCACTTTCCCTACGCCGACACGCGCTTCGTCATCCCTGTCGCCTTCAAGGGCGGCGACGCTATCGACCCGTGGCTGGGCTACGACCTGCGCGGAATCGGCCGCCTCAAGGACGGCATCACTCCTGCCGCCGCTCAGGCCGAATTGCGCCGGCTGCATCCGCTGCTGTTGCCGCTCTTTCCATGGCGCATGCCCGATGGCTGGGTGCTGGACACATCCGTAGTTCCTCTCCTTGACGAGGTCGTCGGAGATACCCGCCCAAGGCTCATGCTGCTCTTCGGCGCGGTCGGCCTGGTGCTGCTGATCGCCTGCGCCAACGTCGCCAACCTGATGCTGGCCAAAGCCGCCTCACGCGAGCGAGAAATGGCCATCCGCGGCGCGCTCGGCGCATCCGGAGGTCGCATCGTGTCACAGTTGCTGGTGGAGAGCGTCCTGATCGGCTTGCTGGCGGGAGCCGCCGGCCTCACGATCGCGTGGGGAACGCTGCGCGGACTGACGCTGGTCCTTCCTGCCGACACGCCGCGTATAGCAGACATCGGCCTGCACTGGCACGTATTCGTCTTTGCCGCCGTGGCATCGGTGCTTACCGGTGTGATCTTTGGACTGGTGCCGGCGCTGAAGATGGCCTCGCCTGACCTGCAGCAGACTCTGCGCTCGGGCAGTCTGAGCGTCATCGGCAGGGGCGCCAGCTTCCGCGCCTCGATGGCGCTGGTGGTGGGCCAGATTGCACTGTCCGTGGTCGTCATCACGACCGCTGGCCTGCTGCTGCACAGTCTCTACGGCCTGTCCCGCGTGAACCCCGGATTCGATACCAACCGAGTGATCACAGCCGAAATCTCACTCGATGCAACCGCCTGCAGGCAGACCGGACATTGCCAGAACTTCTTCAACGAAGTGGTTCGCCAGGCGCAAGGGATCCCGGGCGTTGAATCCGCAGCGCTGGTCAGTTCCCTACCCATGAACGGGCCCGGGCTCAACTTTGTCTTCGACGCCGAGGGCCATCCCCGCGAGGCACGTGAAGAGTCGAACAAGGCCGCCGGGCGAACGGTGTCTTCCGGTTACTTCTCGTTGATCGGCCTTCGACTGCTGCGCGGCAGGCTGCTGACCGACGCCGACCAGGCCGGAACATCGCGCGCGGTGGTCGTCAATCAGCGCCTGGCGGAAACTCTATGGCCCAATCAGGACCCCATAGGCAAGCACATCGAATCGGTCAACGATGAGAAAATACCGGGCGCGTTC
>Ga0302319_10026326_pt1 | contig 10249 bp, 11 predicted proteins | sample Bog_T0_2_FD_203319 | JGI IMG/M metagenome (GOLD analysis project Ga0302319, IMG submission 203319) | Peat permafrost microbial communities from Stordalen Mire near Abisko, Sweden - Bog_T0_2 | ecosystem: Environmental > Terrestrial > Soil > Wetlands > Peat | place: Sweden: Abisko, Stordalen Mire...
GCAACCCGACTGACAGCCTCCTGCGGTTCGAGCTGGGCGAGCAATTGCTGGCCGCCGGCCAGCCCACCGAGGCCATCCCGGAGCTGCAGCAGGCCCGCAAGAACCCCAGCGTCCGCCTCCGCGCGATGAACCTGCTGGGCGGGTGCTACGAGACCAAGAACATGCTCGATTTTGCCGTCCGCACCTGGTCGGACGCCTGCAAGGAGATGTCCGTAATGGACGACCTCAAGAAGGAGATCACCTACAAGCTGGGCCTCCTCCACGAGCGCATGGGCGACAAGAAGGCCTACATCGACCGGATGAAGGAAATCTACGACACCGACTACGGCTACAGAGACGTGGCTCAGCGGGTGGAGACCAGCTACGGGGACTAGCAAGCGTACCGGGTAACGGCTCCTTTCCCGGGACGTTATAAGCGAGGCGCAATTAACCGAGCTGCTGGCGAAATACGGCGGGAGGGGGGCAACCAGCGGGACGCCGATCTCGTGCGCAGGATCGCGGCTCTCTACGAGGAGAAGAAGGATCTCGCGAGCGCGCTCCAGTGGTACGAGTATGCCTCGCACCTGATGCATCATTCCGACGCCGCGGTGGCGCGGAAGGCGTTGGAGATCAAGAGGAAGATGCTGGATATGAGCATCCTGGACTTTGAGGCGTGGCTGGAGAAGTATGGGGCCGCCGAGGGCGCGGGCGAGGTGAGAGCCCAGCTTGCCGATCTCAAGAGGCAAAAGGCCGAAACCCTCTTGGCCGAGGCAAAGAAGTCTCCGGCGAGCTTTCCGGCTGATGCCCAGGGGAGAGTGGAACTATGATTGGGCTCTTGTAGATGGTGGCGCATCCTGCATGCTCATAGATCCCAACCCGGCGGAGTCGGAACCAAAGGCGAATGTCCAAATTTTCCATCCGCTCCACGTTCTGTAAATTCCTCCCTTTGCGCCCCTTGCGCATTTGCGTGAGACGCGTTTTTCCCGTGAGCCAAAAAAAATCTCTAGGTGAAGCCTAGTTTCGTCTGCAAGGCTCGTATGGATGAAGCGTAATCGCACATGGGACAGCAACGGCACCCTCCCCGGCGATCAAACCCATATCGACCCCGGATCGTACCAAATCGTGGGAAATCGTACTTAATCGTGGATAATCGTACCAAATCGACTTTCCCCAGCCACCCAGGCAATCAAGCCCGATCCAACCGCTTGACCTTTTTACACGACCCCTCGACAGGTCCGGGCGGAACAGCCATCTTCGAAAAATCGTCGAAAACGGGTTCGATTTTCGCGGTATAGGATTCTATAGGTCCCATTTCCCACCACTCACGAATTTTTTCTTGCCTTCCACGCTGTCCTGCCTATCTTCCTCCCTCCCTAAGAAAACTGTATGGCAAAAACGAGTTGGATCGAACGTGAAAAACGCAAACTGGCGACTGTGAACAAGTACGCCGCGCTTCGTGCTGAGCTGAAGGCGAAGAAGGATTACGTCGGCCTCACGCAGCTCCCGCGCAACGCCAGCCCCAGCCGGCTGACGAACCGCTGCCAGACCAGCGGCCGGCGCCGTTCCTTTATCCGCCGCTTCAAGCTCTCCCGTATCGCTTTCCGCGAGCTTGCCGTACAGGGGATGATCCCGGGGGTCACAAAGTCGAGTTGGTAGGTTTTTCGCCACCAGGCTCTCCTTTGAAAAGGCTCGCGGCCCTGCGGTCGCGAGCCCTTCTTATTTCCGATGCATGCGACTGTTAATGCCGCTGTGTTGAGCTACGCCATCGCCTCCCAATGGGATGCGCCGGACGTGATTCTCTTTAAGTTGCTGGGCGTGCTGCTGATCGTGGCGGTCAACGGGTTCTTCGTCATCGCGGAGTTCTCGATCGTCAAAATCCGCTCCACGCAGCTCGATTCCCTCATTGAAAAAGGGGACAAGCGCGCCGTCATGGCGATGCATGTCACGAAGCACCTGGACGCCTATCTCTCGGCGACGCAGCTCGGGGTCACCATGGCCAGCCTTGCGCTCGGCTGGGTGGGCGAGCCATATGTCGCGCAATTAATTGAGCCGGTATTCGGGATGGTCGGGGTTCACTCGCCGGTGGTGGTCAATGCCATCGCGGTGCTCCTCGGGTTTGCGGTGATTACTTTCCTGCACATCACACTGGGTGAGCTGGGGCCGAAGTATCTGGCGATCAACGATCCCCTCGGCGTCTCGCTGCGCGTGGTGCGCCCCTTACGGATATTTTTTGCGGTATTCCGTCCGGCCATCTGGGTGCTCAACCGCTCGTCGAATTTCATCCTCAAAGACCTCCTCCGGATCAATCCGGTGGGCGGCGTGGAGCTCGCCCACAGCGAGGAGGAGTTGCGCCTGATCCTGACCGAGAGCGAGGAAGCCGATGAGGTAACCCCGCTGGGCAAGGAAATCCTGATCAATGCGCTCGACCTGCGCCGGCGCGTGGTCCGGGACATCATGACCCCGCGCGGGCATGTCATTTTTCTGAATACCGAGGCTGCCTTTGAGGAGAACCTGACGACTGCGCAGACCTCGCGGCACACGCGGTTCCCATTGTGCGAAGGGCACCTCGATCACACGGTGGGCCTCGTCCACATCAAGGATATGCTGTCGCTCATGCGTGAGGCGCAGCCCAGCCTGCTCAAGATCAAGCGGGAGCTCTTCCCGGTGCCGGAAATGATGCCGCTGGAGAAGCTGCTGGAGTTCTTCCTCAAGAAGCACGCGCACCTCGCGCTGGTGGTGGACGAGTACGGCGGCACGGTCGGCATTGTGTCGCTGGATAATGTGCTCGAGGAGCTGGTGGGCGACATCCAGGACGAGTTCGACGCCGACCAGCAGAAGGAGTACAAGAAGATCAGCGACGATGAGTTTGTCGTGGAAGGAGCGCTTGGGCTCTACGAGGTCAACGATCTCATCGGCCTCAAGCTGGAGAGCGCGGATGTCAGCACCATCGGCGGGTACGTCACCCATTTGATCGGGCATCTGCCGCGCACCGGCGAGCACGTGCGGATCGACTGTTTCATGGTCACCGTTACCAAGGCGAACGGGCGCCGCGTGGATCAGTTGAACTTCAAAAAAGTGCCGGAGGAGAAACCGCCTGAGAAGGGCGCGGGCGAGTCAGGCGAAAAGGAGGGGTAGTGAATAATAGGACTTATGGGACGCACGGGACCCATGAGCGAAGAAGCGGATGAGATTGGGAACCGCACCCCACAGGTCCCGGGCGCCGCGCAACAGAGGAAAAGCCACAACAGGGCATACGTCCCATGGGTCCCATTCGTCCCATAAGTCTCAGTCTCAGCTCTTCAGATTCCGCGTCAGCACCAGCTCCATCCCATCGCGTTTGCGGCGGTAATCGACCTCGTGAAAGGCGGTGTGGATAAGGTGCAGGCCCAAGCCGCCAGGTTGTACGGAGTCCAGTGGACGACCGGTCCATTCGGTGGGCACGCCGTTGCATTTGCCGTAATCGCGCAGGCGGAAGCGAAGGCTGCCACTGAGCTGCTCACAAGAGAGACCCATGAGGTGCGCCTCCTCGTGCTGATACACATGCCGGATGACATTGGCGCAGGCTTCGTCCACGCCCAGTACCACCAGGTCCACCTCCGCGCCAGGCAGCCCCGCATCGGACGCGAATTGCCGGACGAGGGTCCGGACGGCGCTCAGATTTGCGGGGTGGCTGGCAAATTCAATCTTCCGCTTCATCGAGATGGGCTGGGGGGTGCAGATTCCTCCTGCACCTCCCAACATCCCGCGTGAAACGCGCGGGGGCAAGCCCCGATGAACCGGCAATTCTTTCTTGAACAAAAATGGCGCATGCCGCGTCGGAACCATGACAAGATGAAGTGTGCAAAAGCGCTGGCAAAAATGAACGCCGCGCCGCATCCTCATTCATCCGCAGATGGATTTCCCAACATGAAAATTACCCTTTGCACTACACTCGTCCTCGGCGCCGGCACCCTCTCATTGATGGCCGACCCGGATACCGCATACCAGGCCCTGCGCACCGTCGGCTCCGAGCGCGGAAAAGATGTGCTGCAGCATGTGATCGAGGTTGAGGGCCACGGCGGCGTGCCGCAGCCGATTGAGTGGCGCGTAGTGCTGGATGACCCTGCGGCGCGCGGCGGCGTCCGGGAGCTGGATGTCGAGCATGGCAAGATCGTCGGCGAGCATACGCCCATCAAGGCCTACAGCGGATCGTCCGCGGGGGCTCTTATTGATTTTCACAAGCTGAACCTCGACTCCTCCGGCGCATTTACCGTCGCCGAGAAGCAGGCGGAGAAGTCGAAGGTCGGATTTGATTCGGTCGATTACACCCTGCGGACTGGTGACGGCCCGGATGCGGGTCCGGTATGGGTGCTGCACATGGTGGACGACAAGCGTCACAATGTCGGGATTCTCTCGCTGGCCGCGGATACGGGCGTGGTGGCGAGCAGTGATTTCTCCGGCCATGCCACGGATGAGCCGATTGTCGACGGTGGGGCCCCGGTCCAGCCACCGCCTGCCGACGTACCGGCAAATGTTCCACCGCCGCCGGAGCCGCCGCCCGCCGAGCAGCCGCCGGCCAATTACACGGTGCAGCAGACCGATCACGATAATCTCTACAACCCCTCAGCCGCGCCGTCGCCTGTTACGACCACCGACGATGACTCCGATAACCAGGACTCGCAGGGCGGTCTCCGCGTGGGACATCGCATCAAGCAAGCGCTGCTGTCGGCGGGCGAGTCGCTGAAGAATTTTGTGACCGGTCACCAGCCGGGGAACTAAGACCTATTGCCCTGCGGAGCGGTCTGCTTTTCCGCAATTCCGCAGCTCTTGCAACGGGTAATCCAGCAAGCACACACCATCACTCATAGGTCCCATGAGATCGGCTTCCATCACGGGATGGTCGTCCGCATTACGGTAGTCTCCGGCGTCGCCGGATGCAGCGTACGATCCTCAAGCGCCGCCGGGATCAGGAAAAAATCCCCCCGTTTGAACTCGTGCCCGGCTGCGGTGACGAGACCGGTGAGGACGGTGAAGATCGCGAAATCCCCAGCGGGCGCGGCCTCGCGCGGGGCATCGAGGTCCCACTTTTCGATGTGGAAATGCACGCACTTGACGAGGTGATCGCCCTCGGGCTTTTGCAATTGGGGCTCGAAGTCGGTGAAGTCGATGGACTTGAGCGACTCGTCGATATGGAGTTGGCGCGTCTTCCCATCGAGGCCGACGCGGTTCCAATCGAAGACGCGGTAGGTGGTGTCGCTGTTCTGCTGGACCTCCACGATGACATTGCCGGCGCCGATGGCGTGGATCCGGCCGCTGGGGATGAAGATGCAATCCCCGGGCGCGACCGGCACCCGGTGAACGGTATCCTGGACGGAGCCGGCGCGGAGGGCTTGCTCGAAGGCGTCGCGAGTGACGCCGGCCTTGAGGCCGGCGAAGATGTCGCCGTCGCCGTAGTTATCGAGGATGTACCACATCTCGGTCTTCGGCTCGCCATTGAGCGAGGGTGCGATCTCCGCCGGGGGATGGACCTGGACGGAGAGGCGCTCCTGGGCGTCGAGGAGCTTGAAGAGGAGCGGAAAGCGGTCCGATGGCGCGATGCGATTGCCGAAAATGTCCGTGCGGTATTGGGTCCAGAGTTCGTGCAGCGTTTTGCCGCGGAGCGGCCCATCGTGGACGACGCTCTGGGCTTCGGGACGATCAACCAGTTCCCAGGCTTCGCCGATTCTGCCATGGGTGGGGAGACGTTTGCCGAAGAGGGACTCCATGCGGCGTCCACCCCAGACGCGATCCATGAAGATGGGCTCAAAGATGATGGGAGCAGTCAGGCGCATAAGAGAGACATTCCAGGCAGGAAGCAGGGAGGACAACTGAATTTTCGCGGATTGGTGAGTGGAGGTAACCCCCGCGCGAAGCGCCACTCTTGTAGCGACGGGCCGGTGGCCCGTGCGGGGGGCGTGATCGAATCGTCCAAACCGTCGGCCCCCGCTCACCCGCCGCCAATGAGCACCAGCGCGCCGATCACGATGAGCCCGCCGCCAAGGTATTGGTGCCACCCGAGCCGCTCGTGGAGGATGATAGCCGCAAGCGCAATGGCGAAGACCACGCTGAGCTTGTCAACCGGCGCCACGCGCGAGGCCTCACCCAGTTGCAACGCCCGGAAGTAGCATAGCCACGAGAGCCCCGTCGCGATGCCGGAGAGCACGAGGAAGAGCCAGTTCTTCCCCGAAAGCGTGAATAAATTCCGCACCGGCGCGGTGCTCAGAAAAACCGCCCATGCGAAAACCAGGATGACCGTGGTGCGCACCGCTGTGGCGAGATTCGAGTCCACTCCGGCAATGCCCATCTTGGCCAGCACGGCGGTGATGCCCGCGAAGAATGCCGAAGCGAGGGCCCACCAAAACCAGGTCATACCGCAGCGCTAATCCACCTGCGCCCCATGTGCAAGCCCCGCCTTGCGCGGCGAGACAAACACAGTCGCGGCCAGGATGATCGCGCCGATGGGCTGGATGAGATGGGTATAGGCGCTCTGGTGCTGGTGCGCCCATGAGGTGACCATTTGCGAGGCAATGAGAAATGCGTAGCTGGTATACGCGCCGCGGATGAGAGCCGAGACATTCCAGCGCACCCACGCAAGGATGAGCGCTGGAGCGAGAATCACGTACGTGGAGGATTCCGTTGCCGGACCAAACAGGAGCATCCAGCAGGTGCCGAGTGTCAGGAGGAGGAAATCGAGTTCGCCCGCATCCGTGCCGCGCCGTTTCACCATCCAGATATAGGCGGCCAGCGCCGCGCCGGATACAGCCTGGAGCAGCGCCCAGCCGCGAATGGAAATGGGGATGTGGAGCACCCGCAGGATCAGCCAGAAGTCGCGGTAAGTGCCGTAGTAATTGAGCGTCCGCCGCGGATCCTGTCCGAGCGTATGGAACCAGTTCCCATATTGCGCCCATGCATAAGCCGGGTGTTGAAGCACAAGCGACAGCGCGAAGATCGCAAGGAGCGCAAACCCGAGCCGCCAAGGAAACGCGCGCGGGTGCAACACGCAAAGTAGCAGCCCAAGCGCGAGCGGATAGACCTTGAAATAGGTCGCCACGCCTACGCAAAACGCCGCGATCATCCAGCGCTCCCCGCGGCAGGCGAGGATGGCCGCCATCAGCAGCCCGATTACCAGCGGATTCGCCTGGCCATTGAAGATATCCCCCAACGAAAGCGGCAGCAGCAGGATCCAAGCGATGGCCGCGCGGTTGGGTGTCGCCAACGGCGGCCGCTTCAGCCACGCCGCGAAGGGCGCGAGATAAATCCCCAGCGAAAGGACCCGCCAAAGGACGCCCGCCACGCGATCGGGCAGCAGCGCGAACGGCGCGAAGAACGCTGCCGCGAACGGGCTGTAGATATACTCATCGACCTTCGGGTAAAGATCCGTCCCGGCCAGCCATCGCGCGCCGCCCGCGCGGAAGACTTTATAGAGCGTGTTCGAGTTCGGCTTCAGCCAGACATGCGCCAGGATTACGACGATGGCGATGAACCAAAGCGCCGCGGCGATGCGGAGGACGGTTGACCGGGAATTGCCGGATTCTTGTGTCGTCATTCCCGGGGAGGCGTGCCGTCAGGCTGGGGAGGGCTCTCGCTTGCCGAGGATTTCGAGGCCAAGCGGGATGCTGATGAGCGCGCCGATGGCGAACAGCGTCCAGCCCACGGCTTTGCGCTGGTCTGCGTCGAGGCGATCCGCCAGCAGCAGCGCGATGCCTGCGCCAAGGATACCCCTCGTGCTCGCGATCAGGCCCAGTTCTGGAAATGTCAGCCGGATAATTTTCATGCTTAACCGTACGCCCCGGTTCCCATCAGCGCAAAGGGGCTGACAGTGGAGTGGGACATTCGCGTCCGACGGCGGAATGTAGTGAGTCGTGTCCCGTATGGGAATCGCGGAGATGATGAAAATGCGGAGTCTTCGCGACGAAATTCACTGGCAAGCGAGACAGAGCTCGATCTTGGTCGGGACGGCCGGTATTTGTTGGCGACTCAGCTTTCCCCCAAAAAAAGCAGGTGGCATTTAGATCCAAGCTTCGATTTCTGGACTTCGTTGGAGTCCTCGCGCCCGTTCTGGCAATTTACGGGTTTGTCGCGCTTCTGGGAGGCATTGTCCCGTTATGCGCGTGGGCGTTCCGGCAGTATTTCGGGAATAAACCACTTCCCGTTATAACCGAGTTCTTCCTGGCGGCGGAAATGGGATCGCCGGTGCCGGTGCATTGGATTGGGCTGGCGATCGCGCTGGCTCTTCTAGCGCTTGCCTTCTGGATCGCCCGCCGGGCACCATCCAGGGAGGCAGCGCTGGGACGGTTGTTCATCCTTGCGTCGATTGAATGGTGCTGTCTTGGCTTTGTAGCAAGCCTGGCGCTGGTATCATTCATCATTCCTTACGTTCCACTTGAGGCGATGGGAGAGAATCTCGATTTTTCCGTCATGCCGCGTTTCGCGGATTCGTTTGCCCAAGGCCGGAATGTATTGATCTATGAAGGCTTGCCGAGTCCGTACACGAATGGGGATTTATTTCGATCCGAGCTGAACGCGAAACAGACAGTAAAGATGCATGGGTTCTACTTCTATCTACCGCCGGTTAATTTGGCCGCGGCGGATAAAGCGGCGTTGCAGTCGATGATGGCGGACGGCGCTTCATTGATAAGCTGGAGAGGCGAGAAGCCGTGCATGGCTTACCACCCGGACTTCGCCATCGATTGGCAGGATGCCGGCGGTCGGCGCTATGATGCCCTGCTTTGTTTTGGCTGCGGCGAGGTAAAATTCTACGGACCCGGGAGCGGGTTGTATTGCGACATGGTGCAACCTGCTCACAAGGCATTTGCGGTGTTGCTCCGCAAGTATAACAAGAACCTGCCGCCGCTTGAAGTCCGTTGGTGAACGACAGACTTTACGCCGCCACGCGGGCCTTTTTCGTCTCGCGGACAAACTCGCCGATGCGGCTCATGGCGATCTTGAGCTGCTCCAGGCTGGTGGCGTAGCACGCGCGGACGTGGCCTTCACCGCTGGGGCCGAAGGCGGGGCCGGGGACGACGGCGACGCTTTTCTCGCGCAACAGACGGACGGAGAACTCCTGGCTGGTGAGACCGGTGCGGGCGATATTGGGAAAGACGTAGAAGGAACCGAACGGTTTAAAGCAATCGAGACCCATGTCGTTGAAACTGCTCACGACGAAATTACGCCGTAGCTCGTACTCTTCCCGCATGTGCTCGACATCAGGCGCGCCTTGTTCGAGCGCTTCGACGGCCGCATCCTGCGCGGTGGAGCTGGCGCAGAGGATGCCGTATTGGTGAATCTTCATCATCGCCTCGGTCAGGATCGCGGGAGCGCAGGCGTAGCCGATGCGGAATCCGGTCATCGCGAAGGCCTTTGAAAAGCCGTGCAGGAAGATGGTCCGCTCGCGCATCCCGGGCAGCGAGGCGATGGAGACATGCGACGCGCCGTCGTAGGTCAGCTCCGAGTAAATCTCATCGGTCAGCACAATGAGGTCGTGCCGGATGCAAAGGGCGGCGATCTTCTCCAGCTCCTCGCGTGACTGTGTGGCGCCGGTGGGATTGCACGGAAAATTCATCATCAGCACCTTGGAGGCGCCGGTGATCTTCTTCTCCAGCTCCGCAGCGGTAAGGCGGAAGTTGTCGCGGGCAAATGTGGGTACTGCGACCGGCACTCCATGGGCGAGGGTGATGCTGGGGCTATAGCTCACGTAGCACGGCTCGTGGTAGAGGACTTCGTCGCCGGGATTGAGCAGGGCGCGCAGGGCGAGGTCGATGCCCTCGGATACGCCGACGGTCACGATGACCTCGGTCTGGCCGTCGTACTGGATGCCGAAGTGCTCATGCACGTAGGTGGCGATCGAGTCGCGCAGGCGCGGCAGGCCGAGATTGGAGGTGTAACCGGTGCGGCCTTTCTCCAGGGAGTAGATGGCGGCCTCGCGGATGTGCCACGGGGTATTGAAGTCCGGTTCGCCGATGCCGAGCGAGATGACGTTCTTCATCGATTGCACGATCTCGAAGAAATCCCGGATGCCGGAGCGCGGGATGTCTCGTACGTGATGGGCGATGTGCTTCTTGAGATTCATTGGGGTACGGATTTGGGTAATCGGTAGCAGGCGCTGCGCCGCGGGGGGCGGCAGGGAGGCGCGCCCGCGCGGATCAGGGAGTGACTGCGAGCCGAGGCTCGGACTTCTCGCGCTGAAGGAGGGCGCCATTCTCCTTGTACGCCTTCAGGCGGAAATGGGTCGCGGTCGAGCTGACGCCCGGGA
>Ga0302319_10026327_pt1 | contig 10248 bp, 8 predicted proteins | sample Bog_T0_2_FD_203319 | JGI IMG/M metagenome (GOLD analysis project Ga0302319, IMG submission 203319) | Peat permafrost microbial communities from Stordalen Mire near Abisko, Sweden - Bog_T0_2 | ecosystem: Environmental > Terrestrial > Soil > Wetlands > Peat | place: Sweden: Abisko, Stordalen Mire...
CTCTGGTGCGTCTCGGCGTTCTTACCCAAGGTGGGAGCCGGATGCGGTAATGCCGCTCGTCCGGATCTGTCCGGGGGGCGCTCAGTGATGAGTGTCCCTACCGGGACCAATAGGGAATGCTGAAGTGGTAGCCGGAGTCATGGCGGCGGCCCAGCTCGTCGGTGAATCCGCCCAGTGTGTACCAGCTCGCCAGGCGTGCATAGTAGCCGGCAAGCTCTTCGCAACTCGGGTCGCGCAATTCCTTGCCTTGCGTGTAGTCCCATGTAACCTTGTCTGGATTGGCAGGATATGCGACCGGCTTAGCCGTGCGGTACATCCACGCGGGATTGGTGCTGAAATTCAATATCCGGCTGTGTCCCTCGGTAGCCGAAAGAAAATCCAGGGTCAAAGGATCGATGAGGCTGAAGTCCCACGTAGTCTTGTCGCCGGCGGGAGATTCGAGCTCGGCTACGGCCATCTTTGGATATGGATGCCAGGGCACAAAGCGCACGTAGTCCGCGCCCAACTCCCTCACTGCGCCGAAGGCTGCGTCATGGATGGGTGAGCTGCGCCGAAGTAACGGGTTGACCACCACCTGCAATGTGGGTGTAGTGCGCAGCGGCTCAGTCCTGGTCCAGTCCACGTTAATGGCGATAGGCTTATTTTGCGCGAGGGCAGGTGGCAACGCAAAGCAAAGGGCGAAAGAGAGGCCCATGAAGTGACCCAGGGGAGAGGTGGCATGGTTGGTGAGTCTCAAAGGTCCTCCGTGAGCGAGGGTTTTGCAGGTTGTGAGGGGCATGCGGGTGTCCCCAGGGTCCTGAGACGATCGACTGCGGTGGTTGACGTTCGCCAACAGTCTGGAAGCGACTTCTGTCGCCCCCGGATACTCTGGCCTGCGGGCGCTCCCTATCTAAGCACACCGGTCCAGTGCAGGCAATCATGATGGACAACAGCGCGGTCGAGGTCCTATGAATGCGAAGATGGCGGGAAGAATTGGCAAGCCGGGAAGCCTGAAGAAAATGGCGGCATCCCTGCTGGTCGGGTCGGGGATGGCTGCGCAGCTTGGCGCGCAATCCGCCGCCGGCGTCGGTCTCGATGCGGCGAGGAATGCGGGCAAGCTGCATCGACTCGCGCACGTGCCTCTCGCCGAGCAGTACATTTGGACAGCCAATGACGCAGCGGCTCTGCGTCCCGACCACGCGGCGTACACATTTCGCGAGCGCGACCGCAAGACGGAGTCGCATGCCTTCCGCGGCAGATTCGAGCTGAAGCAGTTGCCTGCGGCCGCAACTTTGTATGTTGCAAGCCCGCGAAGTACGAAGGCATTTGTGAACGGCATCCCGGTGATGGATTCCACCGCCGATGCGTCCTCGCCTCTGAATAGCCATGTCTTTCGCGCGGATGTTCGTTCCGCATTGCGGATTGGGAGCAATGTGCTGGCAATCGAGGCGGTTCGCGGGCGCGGCATTGTCGCGGCAAGCGACTCGCCGGCGGTGCAGCAATTGGCTTACGGTGAATCGCTGGTAGCCAAGATCGTGCCTGCCGAGTCCGGTGTCAATGGAGCTCCTGTTGTGATGACTGGTCCAGGCTGGCGCAGTGTATCCGCGCCCCCGCAGGGTTGGCAGGTTCTCGGATTTGACGATCGTGGTTGGCCGCGCGTGCAGGCCATGGGGCCGATTGAAAGCAAGGCGGAGTTTTTTCAGTGGAACATCGATGCCGGCATGTACGACTGGCCCGGCTACATGGGGATGTCCTCCTATCTGCGCACCTTCAGCCTTGCCGCCTCCGTTGTCTCTCATCGCTCCGACGGAGCTGGCGGCTTTTCGCACACGGAAGCGCTGACTGATTCCTCGACGCGCGAGAGATTCACCGTGCGCCTTCCTGCGGGGACCGCTGCTGTGGACCATGCTCCCGGTTTGCTGCTTGATTTTGGCCGCGAGGTTTCCGGCCGGGTCTTGATCGAGTCCGGCTGTGTGTGCGAGGCGCAAGTCCTGGTCAGTTATGGCGAATCTGAATCGGAAGCGCTTTCCGGTGGTCACTATCTGGGGACAAACCTGCTGCGCATTTCTCCGCATGGAATCATGCGCGGACCGAAGAGCGGCCTGAGGTACGCGTGGCTGCGATTTGTGGGTGGAGCGCCAAACACTGAGTTTCGCAGCATCCGGCTGGAAGGAATTGCGTACCCGGTCGAATACAAAGGATCGTTCGAGTCTTCCGATCCGTTGCTCAACCGCATCTGGGAGACGGCGGCGTACACCGCTCACCTGTGCATGCAGGATGGCATTTGGGACGCGCCGAAGCGGGATCGCGGATGGTGGATAGGCGATCTCGATGTAAGCGGACCGGTGATCGGGGACATCTTTGCGGATCGCTTTCTTCTGAATGAGACGCTCACGCACCTGGTGCCGCCCGGCAATGAGCACGTGAATGGAATCCCCGGCTACACCGCGCTGTGGATCACAACGCTGGCTGAGATGTATCGCCGTGACGGAGACAAGGCCGCGCTGGAGCCGAGGCATGCTGTTGTTCTCCGGTTGCTTGAAGACATGGACGCGGAGTTCGACGCGAATGGCCATTTCCTCAACAAGCATCATCGCTGGCTCTTCGTCGACTGGTCGCCGGGCCTCTTTGCTTTTACTGAGGAAGCCAAAGAGGGAACGGAACTGGAGTTTGTACGCGGCTATCGCGAGGGCGCATGGCTGCTGGGAGAGATGGGCGACGCCTCTGCCTCCGCGCGCTTCAAGGCCCGGGCCGATACCGTTGCGGCGCAAGCGCGTGGTCAGTTTGCCGGCGCTGAAGGCGTCTTTGGGGAGCGTTGGCAGTTAAACGCCATGGCGGTATTGGCCGGGGTTGCCCAGGAGCGCGACTATCCCGCGATCTGGGCGCAATCGCTGGGTTCGACCGGGCAGTTAGAGACGCAGGCGCAGACCCTGAGCCCCTATTTCAACGATTATTTGTTGCAGGCGATGGCGCGCATGGGGCGCAGGCGTGAAGCGCTGGATTGGATGCGTCGGTACTGGGGAGGCATGTTGGCGGAGGGCGCAACCAGCTTTTGGGAGGCATATGACTCGCGTTGGGACAAGCATGATCCGCACAAGAGTCTGCAGGCCGACGGGGTTACCGGCTATTTTGTGAGCCTGGCGCACGGCTGGTCAAGTGGTCCGGCATCTTGGCTCATGGAGGAAGTGTTGGGAATTCACGCGGCCGCACCCGGATTCCGCAGGATCGTCGTGCGCCCCGAGCTGCTGGGGCTGGACTGGATTAAGGGGCAGATGCCCACCCCGCGGGGAGCGATTCGCGTGGAGATGCATCGCGAGCCTGAATTGACCATCAGCCTCACCCTCCCGCCCGGAGTGGACACAACCGTGCTTGCCCCGCTGGCGCATGCGGGCGCAGTCGTACTAGTGAACGGCACGCCCGTGAAATCCACGCCTGCCGAACAGGGCGCGCGTGCCGCCATCATGCTGAGCCGCCCTGGTCACTACAAGATCACAAGCCGATGAAGAGTTTGCCGTTATTTTATCGAGAGAGCGAAAACATGCCTGACCTGGACAATCCGCAAGCGGCATTGGAAGAACAATGGGTGTCGTCTCCGCGCCCCAGGACGCCCCGACCGATTGTTGTGATTGGCGCCGGCGGAATTGTCGAAAACGCGCATCTACCTGCTTACGCGCTTGCTCGATTTCCAGTGCTGGCCATCGCAGACACCGTGCCGGAGAAGGCGCGGGCTCTTGCAGATCGGTTTGGCGTCAAACGCGCCTTTGATTCCGTTGCAGACATCGCGCGCTTTGCACCACCTGACGCCGTATACGACATTGCAGTTCCCGCGGCGAATTTGCTGGACGTAATAAGAGAGTTGCCGGATGGCGTACCGGTTCTCCTGCAGAAGCCGATGGGCGAAACCCTGCATGAGGCTCGACTGATTCGCGAGCTCTGCCGGTCGAAGGGCCTGGTCGCCGCAGTCAATTTCCAGTTGCGTTATGCTGCGGCAATTCTGTCCGCGCGCTCGCTGCAAAGAAAAGGCATCCTCGGCGAAGTGCATGATATGGAAATCCAGGTCCGGACCCATATGCCCTGGGCGAATTGGAGCTTTCTGGCCAAAGCCCCGCGCATTGAGGTTCTCTATCACAGCATTCACTACGTGGATTTGGTGCGTTCATGGTTTGGTGACCCTCGAGCGATTTTCGCGAGGACGGTAAGAAACCCCGGCACGCCGGCACTGCAGGCAACCAAGAGCATTCTGGTCATGGACTATGGGGAGTGGAAAAGAGTTTTCATTGCCACCAACCATAACTATCGGTTTGGGGAAGAGTATGAACGGGCCTTCGTTCAGTGGGAGGGCACGAATGGCGCCATGCGCGCTACCCTGGGCGTCATACTCAACTATCCTCATGGAAAGCCGGACAAATTGGAGCTGAGCACCGCAGCAGATCCCCGATGGATCGCCCAACCGTGCGATGGGCAATGGTTTCCCCACGCCTTTGCTGGATCGATGGGATCGTTGCAAGCCTATGCGGAAGGCTCGGTGAATTATCTTCCAACCCGTGTCGATGACGCCTATCGCACGATGCAGGTGGTTGAGGCCATCTACAACCGGAGCGACCAGGGCGGCGAGCCAATTACGTGGGATGACCAATAGCAGCCTCGCGGCTAACCGGGGCGAAATCTGCGTTGCCTGCCCGGGCTCTTGCGTGCGGCCACACCGCATGCTGAAGCGATCAATCAAGACCAAGCGCGGCGGTGACTTGGTTGGCGCATTTCTGTATGAGGGGCGCCAGTCTGCGCTCCTTGCCATCGTTGGCCCCACCAGGTATGAGGGGTACTCCAAGCGCGGCCAACACTCCGATTCTCGGATTGCCAATCACGCAGGATATGTCGTTTCCAGTGCGCCGCGTGCTGGCCGCGATATAAATGCCACTTCGACGAATCTCCGCCATATCGGCGTTCAACTGTCGCCGCTCCGATCGATTCAGTGCAGCATAAGTCTGATCGGCGGCCAGGAATTGAGCCCGTTCCGATTCGTCCAGCATGGAGATCAGAACCTTTCCCGATGCCGTGGTCAGTGGCAGCGCCCTGTAGCCGACTTCGATTGATAACCGCACCGGTTCGGGGCTTTCGGCCTGGGCAATCACCATCAGGAACGGGCCATGCAAAATGCTCAGATGGCACGATTCGCGGATCGATTCAGCCAGCTCGCGCATGGGGAACGCCGCCGTCCGCAAAAGTTGATCCACCGGAGAATGTGTATGCGCAAGTTCGTAGAGTTTCAGGGTAAGAGAATAGGCGTCGGAGATCGTGTCGCGGCTGATATAAGCTCGTCTCTCAAGAACATCGAGCATGCGGAATAATTCGCTGGGTGTTCGTTTCAGTGATCTCGACAGGTCCGTGAGAGTCTGTGGAACCTGGGTCACCGCGAGAGCTTCGAGGATGTCCAGGCCCTTATCGAGCGCGGGTACGGAGTAACTCGCTTTTTCCGACATTTCTTCACCAGGCGAGAATCGCGATTGGAGTTATTTACGATCACGCAGCTTGCGCCATTGCAAGTATACAAAGCGCGAAAAGGATGATAGCCAAGCCGGCGCCGAGGATAAGTCGAGGGCGCCTGCCCGCCCCGGACCACTCTCCCGAGATATAGCCGCTGGCATTGCTGGTTAGGACGATCGTGCCCATCAGCAGCGTCCAGCCCAGATTCGCTCCCAGACTGCCCATGTGCGACGCGCCAAACCCATAGAGAGCCAGGCCTGCGAACCAGAGCACCCCCATGCTTGCGCCCAATCCCCAGTTCCACCGGGTTCCAGCAGGCCAGTAAAGCCGTGTGCTCTTGTTCCGCATCAGTTTGTACCCGCAGTAGAGCAGGTTAGCCAGAAAACCCCCTGAGGTCGCCGGCGCGGCGATGGCGTTGCTCGCCCATGCGGCCGAGGCGCCCATTTCGCGCGCATGCCGCAGAACTTCCGTTCCAAATGCATAACTGAAATTCAGGGTTCCCGAAAGCAGCCCCGAACAGACGCACAGAAGCAGGCCGGTCGCGAATGCGCCGCGGGACGAAGGACCATCCCCTTCCCGCAATTGTCCGGCATCGCGGAGTGCACCTGCGCGAGCGGCGACGCCAATGCCCAGCAGCATCACCGCGGACCCGATCAGAAATACATGGCCCTGGTGGGTTTTCAACATTTCCGGAGTCAGCACCAGGATCGGCACCAGCGACCCCACGGATGCACTCAAGCCGATCAGGATCGAAAGGCCGAGGCCGATTCCCAAACGGCTCAACCCCAGTCCGGTCAACGTGGCTCCAATGCCCCAAAGCGCGCCGAATCCGACGATGGCCGATATCGCACGAATCGGAGACAGGCCGTAAACCTCTCCCAGGTGCGGGACTGTCGCAAGCGTGAGAAGCCACGGAGTTGCGACCAACCCCGTGAAAGTAAACACCAGCCAGATGTTCTCATGATTCCATCCGCGGGCATACTTCATGGGCAGCGCAAACGTGCCCTGTAGTACACCAGCCGCGAATACGATGCCTGCGCCAGCCAATAACTCGAAATGCATGGCCGAATGTCCTTAGTCGACGCCGCCTGCTGTAATCGACTTTCCCTTGGCGTGCGCCTCTTCGAGGAGATGTTGGATCGGAGCATCAGGCTGAAGAACTTGGGTAAGGAGTTCGTCGATAAGAGACGCGATCTGAGGCCACACCTCCATACGCGGAAGCTCGCGAGCGTTCTCATGGAGTTGGCCCAGACGGCAATAGAATGGAATGACTCCGTTGACCTCAGGATCGTTCCACGTTGATTTGCGGCAGCCGACAGCACCTTCCAGCGTAAGCAGCTTATCCATTTCCGGCGTCATGCAGTGGCGAATGAACTCGTAGGAGATATCGGCGTATGGGCTCCCGGTCCCGATTGCCAGGAGCCAATAGATATTGAGCGATGTGGACAGCGAATCCTCACCGTGCGGAATTGGCGCCAGATCGACGCAGTCCTTGACGGCAGAGTCGGCCATAGTCTGCGCCATCGCGGCAAAGCCGAACCAATTCACCATCATCGCCACTTCACCCCTGGCAAATGCCAACCCGGATTTCACTGAGTCGAAAGCGCGGCAATCTGGATGCGTGGCACAGGAATCCAGGATCATCGAACGATAAAACGTCAGAGCGTCCGCCGCCTGGCGGGTCAGCAGCGAAAGCTTGCCGCGCTCGTCAAACAGTTCTCCACCCCTCGACCACAATTGCAGCACGAAGTCATACACGGTGTTATGGCCGTCGGGAAAGGCGGCAAACGCCGTGCCGTACAAATTGCTTTTAGGACGCTGAAAAAACCGGGCGACACTGTGGAACTCAGTCCAGGTTGTCGGCGGCTGAAGACTCCTGCCGTTGAGACTGAAATATGCGGACTGTTCTGCCGGATCGAAGAATAGGTCCTTCCTGAAGATCAGGGTCTCGGGTCCATCGTGGTAGGGCAATCCAATCACGCGATCGTCGGCCGACTGCAGTCGAAGCAGCGATTCAGACCATCCGTCGGGGTAGTCTTGAGGCGAATTCCGTTTCAGATAGGGAGTCAGGTCGAGCACCGCATTCTGCCGGTCCGCCAGCGCCAGCCAATCCGTGTTGAGAAAAGCCACGTCGAAGTGGCCCTGCTTGAGGCCTTTCTCTTCGAACAGGCAACGATACAGCGGATGCAGATCCATCGCGACCACTTCGAGCGTGAGGTCCGGGTTCGTGCGAGCCGCAAATTTCTCCCATTGCTTGCGGAGTGCCGACTCGAACGGGCCGAATTGTCGCACTGCGATCCGGAACGATTTACGCATGGTGAGTGCCGAACTCCGAGGCATGAATCCGAAAAACGAGCCACGTCAATGCAGTGAGAACTCACGAATCAGAGCTTCTGTATCCTCTCCCAAACGAGGGGCTCCTTTGCTGGAAAGGAAAACTTCGCCATCGATACGGATTGGGCATCGCGTGGTTTGCATGTCTATACCCGCGCTCGTTGAGACAGTCTGCACCATATTCAGCGCCTTGAACGCGTCGTGGGAGAACAGCTGCGCCCAGGTCAGGACATCTGCACACCAGATGTCGTGCGCCTCCAGCACCTCAAGCCATTGCTGCGTCGTTCCGGCTTGTAGATGCTGCACCAATATTGCTTTGATTTCGTCTCGGCGAGAGAATTGAGAGTCGAGGTCAGTGAACTCAGCCAGGGCGGGGCAGTTGAGCAACTCGCCAAGGCGCGTCACCGATCCCATGGCGAGTGCAACGTATCCATCCTTTGTGGAATAAATGCCGTAAGGAGCGCCTAGATACGCGTGTGCATTGTTGATGGAACTACGCCGGGGCAGTTGGCCGCCATCGTTCAGATAGGTTGTCAACACTTCAAATTGCAAGTCGAGAACGGATTCCAACAGGCTGACCTCGACCCTGCCTCCGGCGCCGCTCTTGCCTCTCCGCACAAGGCAAGCCAGGATTCCCTGGACAAGATGCGCTCCGGCATACAGGTCGGCTACGGCAAGCCCGAAGGGAACGGGTGGCTGGCCAGCATCGCCATTGAGCCATGGCAAACCTGAGAGCGCCTGCACCAGCAGGTCCTGTCCGGGCTTTTTTCTCCATGGTCCGACCTTTCCATAGCCCGTCACCTCGGCGTAAATGATGGAGGGATTCGCTGCGCGAACCGCCTCGTACTCGAAGCCGAGCCGCTGCATCACGCCAGGTCGAAAGTTATGGATCAAAACGTCTGCTTGCTCCATAAGCTTCCAGGTGCGCTGCGCATCAGCCGGCGACTTGAGGTCCGCGATAAGGCTTTCCTTGTTGCGGTTAATGGAGTGAAAGAGCGTACTGTCGCCGTCGAGCGCGAGATTCGATATATAAAGCTGCCGGCATAAATCGCCCGTATCCGGCCTCTCGATCTTAATGACGCGTGCGCCCATATCCGCCAGCCGGAGTGATGCCGATGGCCCGGAAAGGAACTGGCTCAAATCGACAACAAGCAATCCGTCGAGTGGGTTCAATGTCTCACCGCCTGCCGGTCCGCCCTGCAACTCGAAAACAGCGCGTTCAACCGCCGCACCGTTTCGCGCCCTGCGCTCCCCGCTCGAAGATGGCCGTGAAGAAGAGGCGCAGCCGCGTCTTGAAACTCGATATATCCAGGAAATCGAGGCCGAACGTAGGCCGCATCCAGCGTGGGGAGCGTGGCGGCAAAGAACTGATTCGATCTGCGATTTACTTCCTCGCTCAGCCATGCCCTCCGATGGCCGGGTTGGCCGCCCGCATCGAAATAGAGAGTCGCCTGGCACCTGCTGCTCGCCGTAAATTGTGCGTACTCGACCGCCGCTTCAGGATGTGGACAAAACTGTGAAACCGCCAGACCGGCTCCGCCAAGAGTGGATCGCAGTGGACCGGATGTTCTGAACTCGACAAGACCGCCGACGCGAATGGAGTGGCCCGCGTAGCCATGCCGCGAGTAGTTTGAGTAACCGTAGGCAAAGGGACAATATGCCACACTCTCGCCGTGCGCCAACTCCTCCCATGTCGCGATGGGATTCCGTGAAAGGCAATCAATATGACACGCAGAAATAAGGCTCTGCAGCAATTGCACCGCCCCCGTTCCTGTCTCCTCGCTAACCAACTGCCCCGCCTGCAGGAATGGCTCCTCTCCAAGAGCGATGCAAAGCATGTAGAGGTTCATGAGGCTGTCGATTGCCAGTCCAGGAATCGCCACCAGACCGCGGCGCGCGAGCGCAAATACCTCGTCCCAAGTCTTCGGCGCGCCCACCCCAGCGCGTGCCAGCAAATCCTCGCGCCATCCGCTGACGGGCGCCGCGGCGTCGATCGCCAAGGCCCATTGATGTCCTCGCCATGAATAGCTCGCATGCGAGCCGCCCACAGAGTTTGCTGCCTGATCGGAAAGGAACTCGGCGGGCAGGTGGGAATCGAGCGGCAACAAGCAACTCATCTGCGCGGCAGAACCGATGCTTGGGTGATCGATGACCAGCAAATCAAACGACTGAGCAAGCTCTGGAATCGACCGATTCGCGAACTCCTGCAGAGATCGCGATTGCCACACGATGTTTGTCTCCGGGTGCAGCTCAGAGAACCGCTGAGCGGTCGCCACCAGCGACGTGTAGCCCCGCGTATGGTTCCAGGTAATGCCTCGAAGCTGCGATTTAAGACTGGAAGTCATCTGGAGAGGAGGCCCGCAGGAGTGCTATTCTGGTTGGCGTGATTTTATCAGCGAAAATATATTTTGTGCAATCCCGGACCGCCGAGACGTAAAAAAGGGGAGACGG
>Ga0302319_10026330_pt1 | contig 10247 bp, 10 predicted proteins | sample Bog_T0_2_FD_203319 | JGI IMG/M metagenome (GOLD analysis project Ga0302319, IMG submission 203319) | Peat permafrost microbial communities from Stordalen Mire near Abisko, Sweden - Bog_T0_2 | ecosystem: Environmental > Terrestrial > Soil > Wetlands > Peat | place: Sweden: Abisko, Stordalen Mire...
TGCGGACAGTGAATCCGCCCAGAGTGGCGACAACGCCCGCCTGGCGCTGGCCGCCGACCGGGCGAGTTTGGAGACGGCGCAGGGGGCGTATGACCTGGCCAAAACCTATGTGGACTGGTGCGTCATTCATTCGCCCATCAACGGGGTCGTGTTGGAAAAGCTCGTGAACCCGGGGGAACTGGTCATGCCGCAGAGCTTTGGCGGCGGGCGCGGCCCCAGCACGGCGCTGCTCGCGGTGGCCGACTTGAAGGATTTACAGGTGGAAATTGACGTGAACGAAGCCGACCTCTCCAAAATCACGCTGAACCAGAAATGCCGCGTGAGCCCCGAAGCGTATCCCGACAAAACTTACGACGGACTGGTGGCCGAGATCGCACCCGAAGCCGACCGCGCCAAAGGCACGCTGCAAATCAAAGTGCAAATCGCCAACCCGGACCAATACCTGACCCCGCAATTGAGCGCGAAGGTGGATTTTTTGGGCCGGTGACCCCGCCCGGGGGCGGAGCACGTGATTTCCAGCCCTTCCTCCCATCTGCTCGAAATCTGGCCGTGAGTCCCATGGGCACCGGCATTGATTATATATTCGGTTTCGGCGGCCACAACGCCCCCATCGCCGCAAAAAAGTTTGCCGGTTACCCCAGCGACTTCAAGATCTCCTCCGCCCGGAGATTTTCCGCCGCGTCAATCGGACCGTGCAGCTTTGGAAAATCCTTGATTACAACTTCACCAATTCCTCCAGCAATTCCGGCAGCGGCGCGACCTTGATTTCATGGCCCGCCGGATACGGCGCTTTCACCGGGGCCACCACCCAGGTGGTTTCCGGCTGTAAATCTTCGATGGCGCGGTGAAAATCCGGCGTCAACTCCGGCGCGCTGGACGCCTTGCACTCAATGGCCAGCCGCCGCCGGCCGCGTTGCAGCACCAGATCGCATTCCGACCCCGTGCTGGTGCGGTAAAAAAACGCCTCCCAGCCCGGCAGCAGGCCCAACACCTGTTCGATCACATAGCCTTCCCACGAACTGCCATAGACCGGATGCCCCAGCAGATCGTTCTCCGTTTCCAGGTGCAGCAACGCGTGCAGCAGGCCGCTGTCCCGCAAATACACCTTGGGCGTCTTGACCAGGCGTTTTTTGAGATTGGCTTCCAGCGGCGGCAGCACGCGCAGCATGAAGGCGTGTTCCAGCATCCGTACGTAACTTTGCACGGTGGGCTGGGACACGCCCAGCGACTGACTGATTTTGGAGGCATTCCACAGTTCGCCGTGGTAATGCGCCGCCATCTGCCAGAACCGGTGCAGCGTGCCGGCCGCCACCTTCACGCCCAACTGCGGCAGGTCGCGCTCCAGAAACGTGCGGATGAATTCCTCGCGCCACTCCCGGCTGTCGTCCTCCGTGGCCGCCAGATAGCTGCGCGGAAAACCGCCGCGCCGCCAGTGCGTGCGCAATTCGCCCGGCCCGGCCTTGGCCGATAAAACTTCTGGCAGCAGAAACGGCGTCAATTCCAAATAGCCGATGCGCCCCGCCAGACTTTCGGAACTTTGCCGCAATAACTCCGGCGAGGCCGACCCCAGCACCAGCACCTGGCCGTTGCGCCGCCCGTCGTCCAGCACCGCGCGCAGGACGGGAAACAGCTCCGGCACCCGCTGGATTTCGTCCAGGCAGACCAGCCGCCCGGCGTTGGCCGCAAAGAACGCCTCCGGATCGCGCAGCCGCGCCGCCTCCGACGGCCGTTCCAGATCCAGATGCACCGCGCCGGGAAACCCCGCCAGCACCGTGCGCGCCAGCGTGGACTTGCCGCATTGACGCGGTCCCAGAATGGCCACGGCGGGAAACCGCCCCAGCCACTGCCGCACCCGCGGCTCCAGCAAGCGTTCAATCATGCGTGCAATTCTAAAGTGAAGTTTTCAATTTGCAAACCGCCAATTTCACAACCAACCCAACTGACCGAGCTTTGAGTTGTGGAGTTGGAAATTTTCCCCGGCCCCACCCGCCCCTCACCCCAACGACTTCAAGATCTCCTCCGCCGCCGCCCGCGGGTTTTCCGCCGCGTAAATCGGCCGGCCGATCACCAGCCAGTTGGCCCCGGCCGCGATGGCTTCGCGCGGGGTCAGCGTGCGCTTTTGATCATCGGCGGCTTCCCCGCCCGTGCGGATGCCCGGCGTGACCAACTGCACGTGCGCCGGCAAAAAGCCGCGCAGCATCCCGATTTCCAACGGCGAGCAGACCAGGCCCCACAGGCCGGCGCTGACCGCCAGCCGCGCCAGCCGGGACACCTGGGCGGCCGGGTCCGGTGCGCAGCCGATTTCCGCCAGCGTCGCGGCGTCCGAGCTCGTCAGCACCGTCACGCCCAGCACGAGCGGCACGGGCCGGCCCAGGGATTGCGCGGTGGACACGGCGGCGCGTTCCGCCGCCCGCATCATTTCCGCGCCGCCGCTGGTGTGGATTGTCAGCATCTGCACATCCAGCCGGATCGCGCTGGCCACGGACTTGGCGACCGTGTTGGGAATGTCATGAAATTTCAAGTCCAGAAACACCGCCGCCCCGGTGTCGCGCACCCGGCGGACGATGTCCGGCCCGGCGGCGGTGAACAGTTCGCCCCCGATCTTGAACGCCCCCACCACCGGAGCGATTTTGGCCGCCAGTTTTAAAGCCTGTTCCGCCGTCGGCACATCCAGTGCGGCGATAATGGGATTACGATTACCTATCACAATGGACCAAGCATAAGCCGGCGGGCGGGAAATTCAAAATCCAAAGGATCAAAATTCAAGAAATGTTCAAATCTCAACCCTCAGAGCTTGCCTCGTTATTAATGGAAGCTGAGGTAATGTAAACGCCGCCTGATATTATAATGGCTTGGCGGGCGGTTGTTGCTATGATGCGGTTCATGCAGACAACAACCATTGTGCGACTGGTCGGGGTGGCGATCCTCATTTTCGTGTTCATTCTCGTATTGAGCACGAGCAGCTATGTGGTGCAACCCGGCTTCCGCGGCGTGGAGGTGACGTTGGGCAAAGTGTCGCCCGTGTTCAAGCCGGAAGGCTTCGGCTTCAAGACGCCGCTCATCAGCACGATTGTCCCCGTGACCATCCGCCAGCAGACCAGTCAGTTGCAGGCCGCGTGTTATTCCTCCGATTTACAGCAGGTCAACATGGACATCCGCGTGCTCTACCGGGTGCCGGAAAGTTCGATCGTGAAAATTTACCAGGGTTACGCCGGGGATCCCTTCGACAGCCTCATTGCGCCGCGGGTTCAAGAAGCCTTGAAGGAAGTGACCGCCCTGGACACCGCCGAGCAGATTGTGAAGAACCGCGAGGAAATCAAAAACAAGGCCCTGGCCGCCGCGCGCATCAAGATCAGCGACCTGCTGTTGGTGGACGACATTGTGATTCAAAACATTCAACTGTCCTCGGAACTGGAAACCGCGATTGAAGCCAAAATGGTGCAGGAACAGGAGGCGGACAAGGCCAAGTTCACCCAGCAGAAGGCGCAAATCGAGGCGGACACCGTCGTCATCAAAGCCAGGGGCGACGCGGAATCCATTCGCATCCGGGGCGAGGCGCTCAAACAAACCCCGGCCTTCATTGATTTGCAAATCGTGGAGAAATGGGACGGCAAGGCGCCGCTCGTGGTCGGCGGCAACACCGGCGGCGGGGTGAACATGCTCCTCCCGCTGGCGGATCTGGCCAAGGCCCGCGCCCTGGAAGCCGCCCTCACCAACGCCCCATGAAACGTGTTTACCCCGACGACCAAGACCCGCTGCGAACCGGCCCGCGACCAACCTGGCTGCGCTGGTTAATCCTGGCCTTTCTGGCCGGCGTCGGAACCGTCCTGCTGCTGCTCTTTCCGGCGGCCCTGCGCTTTGTCGAAATGGCCGCCCTCGAAGCCCGTTACTTCTGGTGGCTGATTTTAATGGTGGGCCTCGGCATCTGGCTGATTTGGGGTTACGGCCGAAGTGCCAAGTAAGGAGGCGTAAATAAATCAGCGTGGCAACCTGACTGGTTCTTTTGGCGGCTGGCGACGTTGCTCGCCCGTCACAGAACCCTTTGGCGATGCACCTCGCTCGCGCCTGGCCAGCCGCCAAAATCCCGGCGTCAGCTTGCCACCCTGATTTATTTACGCCTCCCAAGCCCATCGCCGCTCGTTTGGAATTTATCCGCCCATTCCCCCCGGCGGTCAGAGGCGCATCCTGACACTACCCCGGGGCGCGGACTTCAGTCCGCTTCAACGTACGAGTGAGTGCTGACGATTCGATTGGCCCGCCGGCATTCGAACGGTGAAGCGGTCCCGCAAAGCGCGGGACCGCGCTCCTACCGGTATGCAATCGGAGCAGTGTCAGGATGCTCCCGGCGGTAAGTTTTGCTGATGTTTTATATTTGCTCCGCCGGGAGCAGGTGCTAATATGACCGCGCAATGAACTTTGTTCTGGCATTATTGTGTTTCGCGGGGTTCGCCCTGGTTCTGGGCTGGGGCATTGTGTTGCTGATGACCGGCACGCCCTGGCTGTTGGTGGCGGCGCTGCTGGTGTTCATTGGCGCCTTCGCCAAGTTCGGCTGTTTGTCCCACTGAATCGATTGGTTCCTGGGTTCACCCGTAACGGAGGGGCCGGGCCGTCGGGAAGGCGTTTGGCAAATGCCGGATGATCTTTCGCGTATGTCTGACTCCCCGCATCACCGTGCGCTGAATGAACTTTTTCGCTTGGATGTCATAGACCCTGTGATGTCGCTCAGTGCCGGAATGCGATGAAAAGCAAAACTGTTTCGCACCCTGAAAGCCCGCCCTGTTGCCGCCCGGGCTGAGAGCCTGCGTCAACCGGCCCCCAACCCATCCCGGCCTGCAACGTCGAAACCAAAACCCGCCACCGGATTTGCGGTCCAACCTCCGAACCGTCCCCTCGCATTGCCGTCGGGTGACAGGTCTTGCGGCCCGCTTCCCCGGAGTGGCAACCGGCTTGTAGTGTTTAAAGATGGCCCGTGCGAGGCGCTTTACCCCTGAACAACCCACAACCTAAGCTTGCCTTTAACCGACGCCATTATGCATTCAAAAACCCATGAAACCCCACCGGCGGCGCAAGGTGTTTGGTGTGGCTCAGGCGGCCGATGGCTTGGTGGCCGACCGCGGGCGCTTCACCGACGGATGCTCACCCACACCACCGAGCCCTTGCCTCCGGGAAACTGATGTTCAACCACCAGCATCTCAACCGGGCGCCGATCCGGCGCCCACTCCAACCCGGGAAAGGGCTCAACCCATATCCCCCATCCACCGGGTCTTATTGAGACTCAACAACACGGTTCCATGGACTCCAGCGCGACAATCAACCACGGGGAAGCCGGCCAACGACCGGGAAACCCGGCCGTCAGGCTCCAGCCACCGTTAGGGAGCCAGTCGCGGAGCGACGTCTGACCATCGCCCGGTATGGCCCCCACCTTTGGAGTGCGGCGGCAAGACGCCGCTTTTGGACGAGACGACGTGTCGCCTCGTCCAAAAGCGCGGACCTGTCCGCGCACTCCAAAGGCGTGCCCGCAAAGCTTCATGGGCGCAATGCGTGAAAAAATTTCAAGGCGTTCTCTCCCGGGGGAGAAGGCCGGGATGAGGGCGGACTTGTCGCCCGGCCACTTTGTCCCGACCGGGACAATCCGAAAATAGCCTTGCGTTTCAACGCCAGGTTTGGCCCCCGCCCGCAACAAGACCCGAAGGGCCGACTGAAATTCATCTTCAACTGTGGGGCGGGCGTCTCGCCTGCCGGATTGCCCGAAGCAGACACGGTGACGAATATTCCGGCCGCGCGCTTCAAGCCTCGCTTCCACTCCACCGCCACCGGCCCCGGGCGCGGAGTACGGAACGGGGCATTGCGCCGCCAACTAAATATGACAATACCATTAACTGACCCCTTTCCATCATCGCCCCCCCGCTTCGTCCCGGCGGGGACAACCCGATAATAGCCCGGCGATTCATCGTCGGGTTTGGCCCCCACCCGCCACCAGTCCCAAAGGGACGACTGAAATTCTTATTCCCCTCACCCCGGGCGCGGGCCATACACCCGGCGGCTCCGCTCCACGAGGACTTTGGTGAGCCCGAACGCCGCGCCGACGAGCAGCAGGCAGAGGGCGAGATTCACCGGGAGGGAAAGATGCTCTTGAAAGAGCAAACCCGTTAGTCCGCCCGCCATCACCAGGCCCAGGAAGAGGACTAGCGAGAGGACTTGGTTGTAACCGAGCCACAGGAACAGGGGAATCGTCAGCGTGGTGGTCGCAATCAGCAGGGGGCAGCCAGAGTGGAACAGCGACAGCACAAACCTCAGCGGCTCGCCAAAAAGCAGACCCAAAGCCAACCCCCCCGGGACCATGAACCCCAGCAGGGCGGCCACCGGGGTGAAAACACACACGCCCGCCAGCCGGGCGGAGGAAACCGGCAGGGTCCGCAGCAAACGCATTTGCGGCCGGCCGGACAGCGTGAACCCAAGGATCGCAAACCAATACATCACGGCCAGCAGCCGCCAAACCACCGTAAAGAAACTGTCATAATTCTCCGCCGGCACCGTCCAATGCAACATCAGCCCGATTAAAATCACCAGAAACAGACCCGGCCCCAACAGACGATAAAAAGTGGTGCGAAAGAGCAACCCCAGTCCACCGGGACCGGCCACGCCGTGGATAACATTATTGCGCACCCCCGGAATCCATTTAAACCAAGTTTCCACTCGCGCTTGGGCAATTTGCCCGGCCAATGCCACCGCGCGAACCTGGGCCGCCTTGGTCGGAAGAATTTCCAATTGCCGGCGGGCAAACGCCTCCGTGCCAAACCAACTGGCGATGCTCAGCCCGGTGGCCGCGGCGATGAAGCCGTCCCACCGGATCGTTTGCGGGGGAAAGAGCCAGTAAAAATACATTAGAACCGCGAAGTAAGAGACGAAAAACAGGAGCATATACCGGCATTCCCCGGCGGTCCTTCTGACGGCATCCTTTCTCAGCAGGCTGGACGGCCCCCGGGCCTGGAGAAAAAACATGAACCCAAACAGCAGCGTATTGGACAGCCAAAATCGGAAGCAGCCCGCCCCGGAAATCGTCCGGTGGCTCAAAGCTGGGACGAGGACAAACACCAGCCGAGTGATCACCCCCAGCATCAACCCCGGCAGGCCGACGGAGGCCCACCACCAAGCCCGGCCGATTTGCTTCGCGGACACGGGCAGCGTCCGCAGTAAGCGGAGAACATCGCCACGGGAAATGTCTTGGGACAACGGCAGGAGACCCACATACATGGCCGCGGGGAAAAAAGCCGTAGTCCAGTCGGGTTTGTCCGGCACGCCAAACCAAACCGCGCACCCATAAGCGACGCCAACAGCCAGCCAGAGCCACCACCACCGGCGCACTTGATCCCACACGAGCTTGATCATGCCGCCTCCTTTTCCCGAACCAGCGCGACGAACAAATCCTCCAGCGTCATCGGCGTGAGCGTGAGTTGTTGCACGCCCCGGCTTTGCAACCACCCGGGCACATCCTGCGCTTGATCCAACACCGCCTGCCAGCGGTTGCCGTCCTGCCTCAAAACCGTGAGGCCGGACCGGGCGGGCAAGTCCTGACCCTGCGCCATGAAAAACTCCGCCAACCGGAACCGCTCCACCACCGCGTCCATCCGGCCATGCAGCAGCAATTGCCCGGCTTTGATCAGCGCCACATGATCGGCAAAGCGTTCGAGGTCGGTCAGCGCGTGCGACGAAATCAGCACCGTGCGGTCGCCCGCTTCCACCGTCTTGAGCAGTTCGGCAAACACCTGCTGTTTGGAGACCGCGTCCAAGCCGGTCGTGGGTTCGTCGAGAATCAACAACTCGGGCCGGTGCGACAGCGCCAGGAGCAGACTCAATTTGGTCTTCGCGCCAAACGACAACGGCGCGATGGCCTCGCCGGGGGCCAGGGCCAGCCGGTGCATCAATTCGGCGCAATAGGCGTCGTCCCAATCCGGATAAAATCCGCGCACAAACCGGAGGGTGCGGCCCACCGTGCCCCAGCATTCAAAATTCAATTCCGGCCCCACGTAACCAACCCGGCGCTTGATGGCAACGCCATCGCGTTGATGATCCAGGCCGAACACGCGGATTTCCCCCGCGTCATTGCGGCCCAGGCCCAGGATCAAATCCAGGGCCGTGGTCTTGCCCGCCCCGTTGGGGCCGATCAGGGCGTAAATCGCCCCGCGCGGCACGGTCAGGTCGAGCGGACCGAGCTGGAAGCGGTGGTAAGCTTTCGTCAGACCGCGAATTTCGATGGCGGAGTCGTGCATATCAGGTTCCTTGGATGAGTTGACGGGCGAGTGCGAGCGTTTCGGACGGGGTCAAGCCGGCTTCGGCCGCCTCGCGCGCGGCCTGGCGGATCAAGTCGCGGGCGGTGTTGAGCTTGGCCGTGCGGCTGCGGTCCAGGCCGTGGTCGGCCACGAACGTGCCGAGTCCCTGCCGCCGGTAAATAATGCCTTCGCGCTCCAACTCCTCGTAAGCCCGCTTCACGGTGATGACACTGACGAGCAAATCCTCCGCCAGCACCCGAAAAGACGGCAGCGGCGCACCGGCCGTCACGCGCCCCTCACTGATCTCGCGCTTGAGCCCGTCCACGATCTGCTGATAGAGCGACCCCGGCGCGGCCGGGGAAATGGGCCCGAGCATGAATGATTTGCGTTCAGTTGGCATCGCCACCTACTGTTTATACACGACATGAACAGTATGTCCACAAAATATTTTCACTTTTTTAACGATTTTTGTCAGAACCGGGTTTTTCGCCCGTAATAGTATAGGTAGCGATCGTTGTATTCCTTTGGGGTGAAAGGTTCCGGCTGGGCCGAAAACCGCCCCCCCAAAAGCTCAGAAGTGAACAAAATTAACCCCCAGACCACTGGCAAATTATAATTGTCGCGAAGGAAAATAATAATTGTCGTTGACCACCCATCCGCCATCCACCTAAAAACACCGGTCTAAATATGAACGCCACCCCCAGACACCAGCCGCCCAATTGCCGACGTCAGCCGCCAATGGACTCTTTTCGCATTGCGCTGGTGGACCATGACCTGAATGTTCATGCTGCCATTAAAGAAATGGTTAAAGATGAGAATTGGATATTGGAACATTATTCCGATGGCGGCCAGGCTCTCCGGCAAATCCCCTTCACCCAGCCGGATCTCGTCCTCATGGAGGTGTTAATGCCGGGCCTTTCCGGCTTGGATTGCCTCTATAAACTCAAATGCCACAAACCGAATATGTCAGTGGTCATGTTGACCTCGTGTATGGAATATGACCGCATCATCTTCTCGCTCATGGCCGGCGCCGTTGGCTACCTGCTCAAGCCAGTTTCGGCCCGCGAACTGAAGGCAACCATTCCCCGGATCATCCGCGGCGGCGCGGCGCTTTGTGAAGCCGCCCAGATCGCCATGATGGGTTGCTTCAACCGGGCTTTTTTGTCCGCCTCAACCAAGTCATTATCCCAGCGAGAGATGCAAATCATGGCCTGCTTGGTGCAAAATATGGCTGATAAAGAAATCAGCGATCGTCTGGGCATCTCTCATCATACGGTTCACGTTTACCTGGTTAGAATCTTTAAAGTCTTGGGCGCCCACAGCCGCGAAGAGGCGATTCAAAGATTATTCGCGCAATGTTTTGGCAATTCCTGCTGCCACTGTCGCCTGCCTTTGTCCGGGGGGAAAAAGTTTCCCGCCCATCACTTGGAATAACCTCGATTCAGAAAGGCTCCCGGCCGGGGAGCGGATTCCCCAAAATCCGGCCCTTAAAAAGTGACCAAAGAATGTTGACAAAAACTGGTTTTTTATACAAACTAGTTTTTGTTGGCTGGCAAATGCTAGATCATATGATAAAAAAAATTCAACGCATCCGGAACCAGATGGTCGCGGCGGATAATGATCCAACGCAAAGGTACAGTCTGCGGCCCCTGCAATATGAATCAATTGATGGGGCCAATGAAATCAGCCAGGGGACGATGTTCCTGTGTCTGGCCCTGGCAAGCTACCTTGCTTTACCGGGAACCTGGCTGTGGCAATGGCGGGTTGGGGGCTACATTTTGTTGGTGATCGGTGGCGTCCTCGCGCCGCGCTATATTCCCAAGGCCATCAAAAAACACGTTACCTGGCCGCGCACCGGATATGTCGCTTATCGCAACGCCATGAAAACCTCCCGGTTAGTCGTGCTTTTCATCGTGGCGTTAATCGTTTCGAGCATAATCAGCCTTGCGGTGGTGCATCAGATCATGCCCGACATTC
>Ga0302319_10026332_pt1 | contig 10247 bp, 8 predicted proteins | sample Bog_T0_2_FD_203319 | JGI IMG/M metagenome (GOLD analysis project Ga0302319, IMG submission 203319) | Peat permafrost microbial communities from Stordalen Mire near Abisko, Sweden - Bog_T0_2 | ecosystem: Environmental > Terrestrial > Soil > Wetlands > Peat | place: Sweden: Abisko, Stordalen Mire...
CCGTGTCATGATCGAGCAGGCCAAGGGGATTCTCGCTGAGCGGCTCCAGGCCACTCCTGATGATGCCTTCATCATCCTGCGCCGCTACGCCCGTGACCATAACCATCCCCTGACCCAGCTGGCCGCCGACGTCATCGGCGGAACCGCCAGCATCCTCCGCGACAGCTGACCCGCGTTCGCCGTAGCCGCCTCGGTGGACGGTACGAGTAGGTGATCCCCGCCGGCGGATATGTGGCCCCTCCGGTGCCGTCTTCCTCCGCTCTCTCACCCCGGTCATCGACGGCCGGGCCTGCCAGCCGGTTTCCTGGGTACGCGCACCACGTCAGGTGGTCAGCGCCGCCTGCTAGGCATGAGCGCGCCGATAAACCAGAAGATCGGAATGATCAAGCCCACCAGGAACATGATCCAGTGGCCCTTCCGTATCGAGATGACACCCAAAGTGACGAGCAGCACGAAATAAATGATGCCGCCAACGATTCCCCAGCCCATGGAATCCTCTCTGCGAACGTCCCACTCGGCAACCCGGGCTTTAAATAGCTGACCCGGTTCGGCCGGTCCTCAGCTTGGTCTGCTCGTGCACCCCGGCGTCTTCCGGCCGGACGTTTACCGAGGCCATGATCAAATGTGGCCGCCGCGCGGTGACCACACATCACCCCCAGGGGGTAGCTGGTCAGATCGCCGCCGTGCTCTCGGCCTGCTGGTGAACACCCGGCGGCTGAACCCGGTATCGCCAACCTATCGCTATTCACCCTTCCGGAAGGAGGCGAGGCTGGGAAAGCCGTGCAGCGTGGACGGCCCTCGCTGCGGCGCCATCACGCCCCCCCAGTGCGGGTCTAGGGCACTGGAGGTTGCTGGCCGCGAGCCCTGACCCCTAGGCGGGGTCAGGGCTCGTGTTATCACTGACCGCCGTTACCTACGGCGACGGTCGACACGGCGTGCGGTGCGACGACTGGTGCGCCGGGCGACCCTGCGTGCTCCGAACATGTCATTCCTCCTCTATGACCGCTTTCCGAGGGCTACGTTGCTGCTGCCGCAGACGTCTCCATGGCATGAAGCTCCTCAGCTTCCTCGGCCGACAGCAGCCCGATGTCGACGAGGTCGAGTGGGCTGATAAAGCCGTCGCTCAGGCGGAATCCGCCCGCGCGCACGATCGCGTCGCGCAGCGGTACGGCCCAGTGGTGCTCGAGCAGGACCAGGGCCGCGGCGGAGTCGTTCGGGATGTCTTCCAGCACATCCCAGGCCTCCTCTTCGGAGAACACGCTTACCCCAGCTGCGGCCGCCTCTGCGCCGGCAGCTGCTCCTGCCTCTACGCCGTCTTCACCCTCGATGCCAAGTCCGATGAGGGCACCGATCTTGCTGCCCAGCTCGACGGCTTCTTCGGTGGACAGGTTGCTGAGGTGCTCCACCTCCAGCTTCCCGTCCGCGTCCTTGTAGACAGCCATCGAGTCGATGACCCGAATGGTGTCGCTCTCCCGCAGCCGCTCCAGCGCCGCGATGATCTCTCCGTGGAAGTCAGGCTGGCTGAAGCCCAGCACGATGAGCTGCACTGGCCCGATTGCCATGTCGTACCCCTCTCTCTCGGCGGGCCGATTATCAACTAATCGAGAGTCCGCAAACGCTCGGGGAATGGTCTGTCCGCCCCTCTGCGCTGAAGCCTCTCAGCGGCTTGAGGGACAGACATCCCCCGCTGGGGATGATGAGCAGGGTCGCGCAGATAGAGATACTTCTCAGCAAAGGTCCGCCCCGGCTGTGCGGACGTCAGCCCCGTGGATATTCGTTCGAAGGAGAGAATCCATGAATTATCCCTTGCTCAACGTCTTCTGGACGATCCTCGAGTTGTTCCTGTGGGTGATCTGGTTCTGGATCCTGATCACCGTGATCATCGACATCTTCCGCAGCAGCGATCTGTCCGGCGGGGGTAAAGCTCTCTGGTTCTTGTTCGTACTGCTTATTCCGCTGATCGGGGTCGTGGTCTACCTGATCGCCCGCGGCGACAAGATGCACGAGCGGGCCCAGCACCAGGCCCAGCAGCAGGATGATGCGCTCCGCAAGTACCTCCAGGACGAGGTGGCTGCACCCACCAGTACGGCGGATCAGCTCACCAAACTCGCCGACCTGCACGACCGGGGAGCGATAACCAATCAGGAATACGAGCAGGAGAAGGCCAAGGTACTAGCCTGATCCAGCCGCGTTAATGTGGTTCGGCGGCTGCTGCTTCACGAGCCAGGCTTCGGCCTCGAAGCAGGCGACGCGGCCGGAATAGCCGGCGACCGCCTCGATGAAGGTGGCTTCGAACGACGCACGCCCCCGCAGCCGGAACACGGCTGCGGGGGCGTTTGCTCCGTTCTGGCCGGGATGGTGTACCCGGAGAGGCGCGTCCGCTTCACTCGCGCAGTGAACAATGCAGTTCCGGCCTCACCCGTGGGAGGTGATGCTGAAGCGGTCATTCGCGGCTAGCGCCACGAGGATCCCGGCGTATCGTCACCGTACGCGGGCCGCACCTGGCCGACCTAGATCAGCTGGAGCTGGCGCGCACGGCGGACGGCCTCGTTCCTGCTGGCTGCACCCAGCTTGCGGAAAATGCTCTTCAGGTGGCTCTTGACGGTATTGACCGAGACGAACATCTCGGCCGCGATCTCGGCTGTGCCCAGCATCTGCGACGCGTGCTCCAGCACTTCACGCTCGCGTTCGCTGAGTTTCTCTACGATCAGCGGTGTTGATTGCGCTGCCGCGACTTGCCGCGGTGGAGTGATGGCTGGCTTGCCCGGGGGGATCGTCCGGGGCCGGTTTATCCGGGACCGGGTTGAGGCGCCCCGGATCATCGCGGGTGGCTGCATCAGATGCCGGAAGGCAAGGGCAAGGTCGGGATTGCGCTGCAGTGCGCCCTGCATCCAGGCTCGTTCTATGACGAACGGCAGTCGCAACTGCTCGCTCTCGGCGAGTCGCACGGCACGCTCGAGCAAGCCCTGGGAGCGTGCTTGATCTCCCGTCTCTTGCGCCAGATGAGCATCGGCCAGCCACACCGGCAGGCAGACATGATCCGGTGCCAGCTCGGCAGCGGCCGCGACCCTGGTAAGCGCCTGCCTGGCGGCCTCGATATCCCCGGCGGCCAGGCAGGCACCGGCCAAGGCGGCCGCCGCGTCAACCGAAGTGCCTGCACCAGCCCGGCGGGCCGCATCAACCGCGGCCGGGACATTTTCTTCTAGCAGGTGAGCCTGGGCCTCGGCCAGCGTAAGGTCCCGCTCCAGCCAGGGCGCGGGCGACCACCCGCGCAACGCGCGGGCGACGAGCTCCAGCGCCGACCCTGCGTGCCTCTGGGCCAGGGAGCCGCGCGCCGCCACGAGGCAGGCCAGGACGCCGATCAGCTTGTCCGGGCGAAGCTGCAGCGCTTCATCGGCATGCCGCAGCCAGCGGCGGGCTTCCGGCAACTCGTTGCGTTCGACATGAACCCAGGCCAGGGCGACCATCGCCGCCCGGCTGGAGCACTCATCCGTCTTGGCGTCGCCGGCCCCATGTACCCCGGCCGCCTCCAAGGCCAGCTCGGCGGCGTGGCTCAGCCGGCCGCAGAGGGCTTCCAGGAGCGCGAGGTGGCCAAGGCAGTCGGCTCGCTGCCACGTATTGCGCGCGATCGCCGCCGCCGCCCGGAAGGAGGTCTCTGCTTGATCGAAATGGCCTGACCACAGTTCCACTGCGCCGCGACCCGCCATCACCTGTGCGGTCACATCAGGATGTAGCGTCAGTTGATCGCCGGGAATCCTGGCCGCGAGCGCTGCAGCATCAGCAGCCGCGAGCTTGGCCGCGCCGAGATCCCCGGTGCGGTGCGCCAGGCGGAGGCTTATCACGGCCCGGGCGAGCCGGGACGGGATCTCTTCATCAGCCGGAATCTGGTCGAGCATGCCGTCGGCGACAGCGAGCGATGCACCGACAGAGTCCGTGCCGGCGCTTGAGAGACCCAGCGCGGCCGTGACCAGCAACGGTTGCGGTTCGCTCCAGTCCTGGCTGTGCGGCATGTGCTGCAGTACCTCGGCGAGCGGCTCGATGCCATGTGGCTCGATGAGCTGGTCCACCGCAAGCTCATCAATCGCTATCCGAGCGGCGAGCTGCCAATCGCCGGCCGCCGCGGCCTGCCGGACCGCCTCGGCGGGCGTCCGGTTTGCCCGGAGCCACTGAGCCGCCCGCCGGTGCAGGTCAGGTACCAATTCTGGGGATTCGCGTTGCAGCTTCAGGCGCAGAACCTCGGCGAACAGCGGGTGATAGCGGTACCAGCCGCCACCCACGGGCTGGATGAGAGCATTGGCCAGGGCGAGCGCCGGAAGGGCGGTGGCGGACTCCTGACTGGCGAGCTCGCTGGCCAGTTCGACATTGACGCGCTCAAGAATGCTCGTGCGCAAGAGGAGGGATCTCATGCTGGCCGGCAGGGTATTGAGCACCTCCGCGGCCAGGTAGCCCGCGACGGCACCGTCCTCGGTGGCGAACTCTTTGACGAATTGGCCCGGGTCGGGGTGATGCTTCATCGAGATCGCGGCCAGACGCAGGGGCGCCACCCACCCGGCCGCCCGGTCGTTGAGGAACGCCAGCGATTCTGCACCCAGCCGCACGCCGTGGTACTTCATCAGCAGCCCGGCTTCATCGACGGTGAACGCGAGGTCGTCGGCGTGGATCTCGGTCAGCTCGCCGGCCAGCCGGTAGCGGTGCAACGGCAGGAGCGGATCGCTGCGGGATGCTATGACGATGCTCAAGGATGGCTGTGCGTTCCTGAGCAGTTGGGCTAGCCCGCTCAATGGCCGGGGCGCGGTCACCATATGGAGGTCATCGAGAACCAGCACGACGGGCGAACCGTGTCTTTCTATCGCCGCCGCGAGCCTGACCAGGAATCCGTAGTCGGCGCGGCCCTGCCCGGACGCCCAGACTTTTCTCGGTACGTCCACCCCAGCGCACCGCAGGGCCTCGACGATGTAAGACCAGAAGGTCTTGGGCCGGTTGTCGTACTCATCGAGTGTGACCCAGGCGATGGGGAACGGGCCGGCCCGGGCGGCCGCCCACGATGCGATCGCCATCGTCTTGCCTGCTCCTGGAGGCCCGCTGACCAGGGTGAGCGGACCCTGCGCTCCAGCCCTGATCCGCTCGTTGATTCGGGGCCGGGAGACCAGCCAGGGAGGCAAGCCGGGTACGGCGATCTTGGCGGCAATGATCGTGTCTTCGGGACTGGTAACCCGCGGCCGAGAAGAACTCGTTGCGCTTGACGCCATCGCGGTGCCCTCACTCTCCCCCTCAAACTGCCCAGGGCATCGGACCTGTCCGCTAACCAGGGGCCATGACAGGCCGGCTCACCCGTGACAGTTACTCTCCGACAAGGGTGAGCTGTCAACCGTCCTGGGGTCATCCGGGCGGATATCACCCGGGTGAAAGGGCCTGGCAGGGGAGCATCCGGTGCAATCCCATTCGCATATTGAGGCGATCTCATGACCTTTCGCCGGACTGCAATCGTTAGCCCCAGGCGGCCCTCGGGACCGCCAAAAGTGTTCACGTCTGGTTCACGAAGCATGCGTTATGCTCCGTTATGGGGGTGCGGGATGGTGCCTGGGCTAAGCGAGCATTCGACGGTAGATCGGGGGCCGGTGCGGGCTGCTTCTGTCTCAGCGGCACCGCGGCCCAGCTTCGACGTCGTACTGGACAGTAAGCTGCACATTCCTCGTATCCGCAAGGACTGGGTGAAGCGCCCCGCGCTGGCGCACGAACTGGACAATATTGTGGCCAAGCTTGTGCTGATAGACGCACCCGCGGGCTACGGCAAGACAACTCTCCTGGCGCAATGGGGGTCCGAGGCAGCTGCCCGGCAGCCATTGGCGTGGATCTCACTTGACCCCGGCGATAATGACCCCGCGCGATTGTGGCAGCACCTCATTACCTCATTGCAGCGTGTTCGTCCTGACCTCGGCGCGGACCCGATTTTGCGTTCGCTGCACCGGCAGGTGCCCGCGGTCAGCGATGCGCTCTCGCGTCTAGTCAACGAGTTGTCCGCGCTCGCGGCGCCGATGGTCATCATTCTTGACGACTACCACCTCATCAGGGAACGTCGCTGCCATGATCAGCTTGAGTTCCTGCTGCTCCGCCTCCCGCCCACCGTCCAGGTCGTACTGAGCACCCGGGCCGAACCGCCGCTGTCCCTGGGTAAGCTGAGAGCAGCGGGGGAGATGGCCGAGATCCGGATGGCGGATCTCCGGTTCACAGCGGAACAGGCGGACGCGCTCATCCAGCAGGTGGCCTCCGTCAAACTGAGCGACCATGACCTGTCCGAGCTCGTCGAGCTATCTGAAGGATGGCCCGCCGGTTTGTACCTGGCGGCGCTGTCTCTCCGCGACCACCCTGCTCCGGCCAATTTTGCCCGTGACTTTACCGGCGGTAATCGCTATATCGTGGATTTCCTGGCCGAAGAGGTAATCGGCCGTCAGCCGGAACCTATTCAGCAATTTCTAATGCGAACGGCAGTACTGAGCCGGTTCACCGCGCCGCTGTGCGACGCGGTGACCGGGACGGTGAATGCCCGGGATGTCATTGATAAGCTCGAACGTGAGAACTTGTTTCTCATCGCACTGGACGATAAGCGGGAATGGTTTCGCTACCATCATCTTTTCGCGCAGTTGCTGCTTGGACAGCTTGATCGTGCCGAGCCCGGCGCAATCCCCGCATTGCACCAGCGGGCCAGCGCCTGGTATTTGGAGCGGGGATCAGCCGACGAGGCTATCGGTCACGCACTGGCGGCTGGCGACGTCACCCGGTCGGCCACCCTCATCGCGCAGCACTGGTACCGGTACATGGACGCGGGCCAGGTGGCTACCGTGCGTAGCTGGCTTCGCTCGCTCGGCGATGACAACATCGGTACGAGTCCGCTGGCCGCGCATAGCGCAGCCTGGGTTGCCGCGCTGACGGGTGATCGCGAGGCGGTCTGGCGATGGCTTCCGGTGGTAGCGGCAGGCGGCGATCAGGGACCGCTGCCAGATGGCATCCGGTCCCTGCGGTCGTCAGCAGCGCTGCTGGACGGGACCTTCGGGGCCAACGGGCTGGCCCGGATGCGCGTGTCAGCGGCGCAGGCCGTCGAGCTGGAGACCAACCCGGCGTCACCGTGGTATGGGGTGGCCCGGTCCAGCTACGGTGCGGCGCTCTATTTCTGTGGTGAGTTTGAGGCGGCAGCGCGGCAGCTGGAGCCTCTGCTGTTCAGCGGGCCATCGCTGGCCCTGGCTCGCTTGAACGCTTCCGTCATGATGTCCCTCGTGGCGGTGGAGCAGGGCAGGCTCGGCCAGGCCGAGCAGATGGCCGATATGGCCAGGGACATGGTGGCTGACGAGGTGGCTGGCCTGAGCCAGGTCCCGCAGGCTGCGCTCGCCGCCATCGCCGTCGGGGTGGTCCTCGCGGCTCAGGGCCGGTTCCTGGAGGCCCGCGACGAGCTGGAGGGCGCGCTCCGGGCCCGCCGCCGATGGTCGGGCGTCAGTCCATGGCCGACGGTAGAAGTTCTGCTGCGGCTGGCCTCTGTACTGCTGGAGCTGGACGACCAGTCTGGCGCCGGCGCGCTGCTCGGTGAGGCACGCGACGTGCTGGCGGCGTTCCCCGATGGCGCGGCAGCCCAGCTTGACCGGCTGGAACGCCTTGACCGACGGCTGGTGGGGCCGCCTCCGGCCGGGCTTCCCGCTGAGCCGCTGAGCGAACGCGAGCGGGCCGTGCTGCAGCTGCTCCGGGGAACCCTGTCCGCGCGTGAGATCGGCCAGGAGCTTTACGTGTCAGCAAACACGGTCAAGAGCCACACCCGTGCTGTCTACCGCAAGCTCGGCGTCTCGACCCGGCACGACGCGGTGCGACGGGGCCACGAGCTCGGCATCATCTAGAGCCGGGAATGCGGCGGCCCCATCGCCCTTTGCGCATTGGGGGCGATGCCGGCCGGCAACACCCCCAAACGCGGTGGACGGGCACCTGCCTGGCTTCTGGTGATCGGCAGCTGGCGCGGGACTGCCCGCCTAACGTGCTAGGGCACGATCACGATGGGGACCGGTGCGCGGTGGGCCAGGATCACGGCCACCGAACCGATCACGCGGTGCATGGCGTGCGAGGAGCTTCCGACCACGATCGCCACACTGTCGCCCGGGTGGCTGTCGCGGATACGTGTGGCGGCTGATATCAGCTCGTCCGCGATGGGGCCCTGGCGCCGCTCGAACCCCCAGCGCTCCTCACGGCCGCGCAGCTGCTTTTCGGCCGCGGTGCGCAGGTCCCGCTCGATCTCGTCGAAGTCGACTTCCATCTGGCCGACGGCGTCGGCCGACAGCATGTCGATGCTGGGCAGGTGAGCGATGTACACGACCTCGATGCTGCCCGCGCGGCCGTGCAACAGATTGACCGCGGTATCGAGCGCCCGGTTGCCTGGCGGAGACCCGTCATACCCGACGACGAGGTACAGGTCGGGGACGGGGGCGCCCCCTTCGCTCATCCTGCCGATCCGATTTCGCGGTTGGCGGGAAAATTAGTCACGCGCCCTCTGCCTTCCCTGCACTTGTGATCGCACCGTCAACTCGTGGAGCCGTTCCGGACCCTGCCCCAGCCTGCACGCCGTGGATGATCTCTTTCCGAGAGTCTATGCACCCCCCGGCCGGCGCCCGCGCCCGCGGTGACGATTTCATCGATCCGGACGCGTCGTCAGTGCACTAGACGGACCTTCTGTAGAGCCATACCGACAGCGGGGCGCACACCGCGATGATGCCGATGAGCCAGACGCACGACCAGAGCAGATCGTTACCTGCCGCGGTCCCGATCATCAGGTGCCGGGCCGCCGACGCCGTCAGCGAGACCGGCTGGTTCTCCGCGAACGGCTGCAGCCAGCCCGGCATCGTGCTCACCGGCACGAAGACCGAGGAGGCGAACACGAGCGGGGCGAGGATCGGGAACGCGGCCGCCTGTGCCGTCTCGGGGTCCTTGACCGCGATGCCGACCATCGCGAAGATCCACGACAGCGCGTAGCCGAAGGCCAGCACGAGCAGCATGCCGAGCAGGAACTTGCCCAGTCCGCTGCTGTAACGGAAGCCAACGAGGAAGCCCACCGCCCCCATCAGGATCACCACGAAGACGTTCCTGGTGAGATCGCTCATCGAGCGCCCGACGAGGACAGCCGAGGGCGACATCGGAAGCGAGCGGAACCGCTCGATGATCCCGCTTTTCAGGTCGGTCGCCATCCCCACCGCGGTGATGATCGAGCCGAAGACCGCGGTCTGCACGAATACACCCGGGATCAGGTAGTCAACGTACGTCAGGCCGGGTGGCAGCCCCTTGATCGCCCCGCCGAAGACATAGGTGAACAGCAGGACGAAGATCACCGGCTGGATCAGTGTGAAGACCACCAGCTGCGGCACCCGCCGGATACCGATCAGGTTGCGCCAGGTGATCGCGAAGGTATCGCGGGCAGGCGAAAGCCAGTCACGCGGCCGGCGCTCGGCGGCTGGGAAGCCCGCGGCCAGCGATGCGTCCACCGCACTGACCGTGTCCGGCGAATAGCTCATGCCGTGTCTCCCGCTCGCCTCCGGGCGCCTCCGAGGCGGCGCCTTCCCTCGTCGCTCCTCCGTCGCTCCTTAGTCCAGGCGCCGCCGGCGCCCTTCGGCTCGCTCATGCCGTGCTTCCCCCGCCTGCTGGTCGATCATTCCCGCCCGCGCCAGGGCCGGCCGCCACGTCGGCGGCCGGCTGGGCATCCGCGCCTGGCTTGCCGGTCAGGGCGAGGAACACATCGTCCATGCTCGGGTCGCGCACCAGCAGGTGGCTGGGCCGCAGGCCAGCCTGCTCCAGTCTCGGCAGCACCTCGCTGAGCACCTGGGCGCTGTCCTGAGTCCTGAGCCGCACGGTCGTCCGGTCCAGCTCCAGGTGATCACCCTGGCTGGCGGCCAGCATCGCGGCCGCACGGGATGCGGCCTCGGCGCCGAGGTAGCCCAGCTCCAGGATCGTGCTGCCGAACACCGCCTTGAGCCGGGCCGGGGTGTCGTTGGCGATCATCTGGCCGTTGTCGATGACCGCGATCCGGCCAGCCAGCTGATCTGCCTCCTCGAGGTACTGGGTCGTCAGCAGCACCGTGGTCCCGCCTCGCACGAGCTCACGGATCATGCTCCACAGCTGCCCCCGGCTCTGCAGGTCCAGGCCGGTGGTCGGCTCATCCAGGAACAGCACCCGGGGCCGCTGGACGAGCGCGGAAGCAATGTCCAGCCGCCTGCGCATGCCAC
>Ga0302319_10026335_pt1 | contig 10246 bp, 8 predicted proteins | sample Bog_T0_2_FD_203319 | JGI IMG/M metagenome (GOLD analysis project Ga0302319, IMG submission 203319) | Peat permafrost microbial communities from Stordalen Mire near Abisko, Sweden - Bog_T0_2 | ecosystem: Environmental > Terrestrial > Soil > Wetlands > Peat | place: Sweden: Abisko, Stordalen Mire...
ACACGATTACCGCGACCGTAGGCGGTTTTTCGGCTGTCGTCAGCTATGCGGGGGCTGCGCCCGGTCTTGTCGATGGCCTGCTGCAGGTGAATATGCAGATACCGACTGGTGTTCTCCCGGGTACCGCCGAGGTCATCCTGACGAGCAACACCTTGTCCAGCCCCCCGGTTACGATTCAGGTTGCTCAGTAGAGTGTGGGGCAGGCGATCTCGTCGCCTGTTTTGATGGGCGTGCCGTCCGCGAAACTTCATGAAAAACCGGATAGCCGGGCACCGCTTGGTTTCGCCGCGTTTTCGCCTTCTGGGTGGCCTTTTGTTTCCAATGGGTTGGGGTGGTTTTTCGACCCTGCCAGTAAAAACTACTTAACCGCGGGTGCCTGTGGCGCCGGGGCTGCCGGTGCGGGTGGCGCCGGGGCGGGGCCAAAGTAGGAATCGCTGATCTCGACCTTGGTCTTACCCGTGAGGTCGGCAACCGCCTTGCGCGCCAGTTCCGGTTTCACCTTGGTCAGAATGTCCGCCTTCGCCTCCTCCAGGCTCTTGGTCGTATGCGTTTGAACCTGAATGATGTGATAGCCGAAAGGCGACAGGACGGGCTCGCTGATATCGCCCGGCTTCAGCGCAAACGCGGCCTTCTCGAACGGCGGCACCATCATGCCCTTCTTGAACTCGCCCAGATCCCCGCCCTTCTCGCCGGACGAGGTGTCGTCCGACTCCGCTTTCGCGATCTTCGCGAAATCCTCGCCGTCCTGAATGCGTTTGCGAATGGATTCCGCCCTGGCTTTAGCTTCGTCGTCGGATAATTCCGGCTTGCCCGGCGTCGCCGGCATCGGCGCGCCCTTCACGCGGATCAGGATATGGCGGGCGGTCAGAGTTTCGTAGTCGGACTTGTGGGCATCGTAATAGGTCTGGATGTCGGCGTCCGAGACCGGCGTCGTTTGCTGCAGATGCAGGAACATCGCCTGAGCCAGAATATTTTCGCGCTGAAATTCGAGCTGTACTTTAGTTTCCGGCTGTTTGTCCAGCTCCGCCTTTTCCGCGGCTCCCGAAAGCACGGACAGCTCAACCAGATTCTGGGCAAACTGGCGGCGGCCCGGGCCACGCGCGATTTGCTGGTACTGCGGCTGCAGATTCTTCACCAACTCGTCGTATTCGCCGGCGGTAATCTTGTGATCGCCCACCGTAATCACGACCGCGTTCGGGTCGGCAGGTGGCGGCGCAGCGATCGGGGGAGGAGGCGCAGGCTGGCCTGCAATGGGCATCTGAGCGGGTAGAATGGCGCAAAAGGCCAAGAATAGAACCGAAAGTTTCACATTCCAATGTTAGCGCATGAACAAGTGATGCGAAGCGTCGCCAGCGACATCGGGCACTAGCAACAAAAGGGTGCGGACTCAACTCGCCGGTTCCACTACCGCCGACATCGAACCCCTGGACCGGGGCATGCGCCAGTCGGCGCCGTAGCCGTGGATCTGATCGCGGGCATACTCGGCTTGCGGCAGTTCGCAAACGATGAGCCTTGTCCGCCCCGTCGCGTCCACTTCCTGCGCGTGACGGAACGCCTGATCGGCCGAGAAAATGAAGATCTTCTGGAGCATCTCGATCACGTAGTCGTAGGTGTGATCGTCGTCGTCGAGCAGCACGACCTGATAGAGGTGAGCGTGTACTTCTTCGCCTGCCGCTTCAATTCCCGGTGCCGCAATCGTCTGGCTCAAACAATATCAGTATGTCACCGCGCTCAGATCGCCGCGCGAAACCCGTGCAGCAGGATGTAGGTATACAGGCTGAACGACTGGTTGCGAACGTAGTAGAGGTCGTGCTCGACCTCCGCGATGGCATCGGCCGGTTCCACGCCCTGCTTCAGGTTGATCTGCGCCCAGCCCGTGATGCCCGGCCGCGCGTTTTGCCGGTACTCGTGCACAGGCAGCAGCTTGCCGAGTTCCACGGCGATGCTCAGCCGGCGAGGGCGCGGTCCCACCAGCGACATCCGGCGCGACAAGACGTTCCACAACTGCGGCCACTCGTCCAGATGCAGCAGGCGTCCGAATGCGGCCAGCGCGCCCGATTCCTCCACGCGCAACCGGCGGCTCACAAAAGGCCGGCCCTGAAATCCGGCGCAGGTTTCCTTTCGCACCACGGGCCTTCCGTCGGAGAACCGCAGCCCTGCGGCGTACAGAAGCGCGAACGGAGCGCCCGCCACGAACAGCAGCGACGCCACGACGGTGTCGGTGAGAAACATCGGAAGAGAGGTTTCCTTCGCGTCGAAATCCCGCGTGAACAACAGGCGCGACGGACGAATGTCCCGCGCGGAGACACACCGGCAAATGAGTTCGCAGGCCGTTCCCGCCTCTTCGATCCGGAAACCGCTGTAACGCAGGTCCACCATATCCGCGACGGGCATCCGGTCGCGGGAATCGGCCAGGCCTGAGACGATCATGTCCGGACGAGTGCGCCGGGCGATTTCGCGAAGGTCGGAAATGCCCCCCAGAACCGGAGCACAGGCGTCTTCGGGACGATTGGTCAGGCAGCCGGCGACGCTCAGGCGCATGCCGGAATGGCTGGAGATATAGCGCGCAATGCGGCGAGCGGTTGCATCGGTTCCCAGTATTAATACGGTGCCGGTGCCCTCCAGACGCGACAGCAGTGCGTCGCGCAGAATGCGCCAGCCGAACAGAGCCAGAGTACTGGCCAGAAGCCCGTACAGGGCGAGGTTGCGGGGGAGGGTCCACGGGTCGTAGATGTAGGAAACGACCGCCTGGGAGATCAGCCCGACCCCGGCGCTCAGACCGAGTTGCTGCAGCAGGTAGATTCGGCTCGCGATGCGTTTGTTCTCGTACAGACCGCCAAAATACATGGTCAGAATCACGACTGCCGTCAGGGGCATTAACCGCAGGGCGCCGTTCTCCTCCAGGAAAAACAGCGACGAATCCATTGCCACCATTGCCGGGACGAGCAGGAAAAAGACCACGGCCACAATGGCGATGTCGATCGCGGCAAGCCGGATCGAACTGGTCGGGGCGAATATCCGGGCGGCGCGAATCATGCGGTTCAACGACTCAACTTCATTATGGCGTCCCTGCTCGGTTTTCGCGATTCCCTGCCATCCCGGAATGCCGAACGGTTTTCGGGAGGCGGCGGCGAGTTCGCCCGCGATATGAGCGGCGCAACCGCCAGCCGAACGTCGCGCCGGCAAGAGATGAATCAGTACTACCTGCCTTCCGCGCCTGACCCGGCAAGAGGGCGTAAAAACCGATTGTGTAAACAGGTTCTCTTGAGCATACGAGTACGAATAACAATCCGAAAAGTATTGTGGCACACTATCGTCATGATCCCGGTCCAGTTCTATCCCGGACGGGCACGCAAGGTACTCTGCGCCGTGCGTGGCATTCTGCTGTTCGCTCTGGTTGCGCCCTACGCCATCCTCGCCCAGCCGAAGGCGTCTGCCCAGATGCGGCCCGCGGTAGTGAGTAACAGCAGCGTCACGGTCTCCGGGCCGGTCATCGGAGGCACCCGGACGATCGCGCTGCCCTGGATGAATAACTTCGAAAACAAGGGCGACTGGTACGCGACCCCCACGGACGCGCACGTGGGTCTTCTGCTGGGCGATGCACCCGCCGTGAAAGAGGGCCGGATAGACCTGGAGCTCAACGGGAAGCAAACGACGTTTGTCATCAACCACGGCAATAACAAGAACACCGGCCACAGGACCGACCTGTGGTTCGGCGTGACCGTGGGTTCCGCGCAGAAGAGCACGATGTTCACGCTCGACGATAACGACGAAGTGACGATCGCGGTCACGAGGCTGGATTCGCTCACGCTGGATGCCACCGTATCGGGCACCATGACACAGGCGGGGCTCATGGAAAGAAACGGGCACGAGGCCTACCGGATCAAGGTCAACGGCACCATCAGCCTGCACCGGGCCAGCGCGCCGGCGGAGAAGTCCGCGGGAAATTACATCGACTGCGACCCGGTCATTCACGACTGGCTGAACCAGGCCGAGGATCGGGCCCCCGCGGAATGCGAAGTGAAGTTCGACCGGGATGTCCGCGCCGGCATGACGAAGGCCTTCGAGCCCACGTACGCCGCGTTTGCGGAACAGCAATGGCGGGTGACGCGGAGCCCGAAGGTTGGTCCGCTCGACGCGATACCGCGCGGAACGGAAAAGATGCCCTATCAGTTCGGATTCGGCATTCTTGCCGTCGGATTCGAGCTGACGATGGGTTCCGAGGCTCCGGAGTTCCAGCGCCTGAAAGCAGCCGCGGACGCGCCCGACCCCGGCCTGTCAAGAGTGATGGAGCTGATGAAGCAGGGCAAGTACGGCGAAGCGCAGGCCGCCGCCAAAGAACACAAGCCAAACAATGCGCTGGGCGAATTCCGGGGCAATACGCAGGTGGTGGTGACCCCCGCGATCAACCGGGCGGAAATGACCGTGGTGAACTTTCACGGGGCGTTTGTCGCTTCGCCACTGTCGGGCGGGGGCACGGTTCTGTATTTGCCGGAGGCGCAGCCGGGCGGCGGCGGTTCCGAGGGGGAGCCCATGACCTATGTGCTGCTGGGGCCGTGGCGGCAGGCAAGCGCGGTCAGGCTGGACGCAGATGCGACCAAGGTCTCCGTCAATGCCACTATGAGTGCTTCGTCCCCGCGCCTTTCCGTTCAAACAGTGCTGGTCGGTTTCCATTGCAGCCGCGAGCTCGCCGAGAAGGCGATCCAAACGGTGGACTGGCCTCGCCTGCGCGGACTGATCGGCCATTGAACGTCTGAGACGGATGTTGCCGGCTCCTTGACGGCAGGGCCGCAAATCGAAATGCTCGTCATAGACGACATGAATCCATGTCCGAACCGACGCTGAAAGGCGTTCGATCCAGTAACTGCAATAGACTGCTGCCTCCCGGTGCGCGAAACGGGATTACCCCAGATCGCCGGGAATTTCCATCAGCTTCAGGGCAACGACCGTCGCGAGTTCGTCAGGAGGCAGGTTCGTCCGGTCGGGCATTGCCGCTCTGGCGTATTCAGTCAGGATCTCGACACACTGGCGCTCGGGATGCGGCTCATTGAGCACCCGCGAGGCGGCCTGCAGGACTTTCAGATTGGCCGCGTCCATGCCCCATCTTACTCCGCGGGCTTGTTCAGGGTGAAGGAATACAGGCTGTCGCCCGCGCCCACCAGGAGATGCTGCGTGCCGTCCAGCATATAGGTCGTCATACCGTTGCTCGGCGCCGCCATCAGACCCGAATGCCAGAGGATCTTTCCGTTCGCCGGATCGAACGCGATGATATTCGTCCCGTTCCCGGTGAACAGCAGGTGCCCCGCAGTCGTCAGCATGTGGCTCGCTCCGCCGCCGCCGGGCCAGTCGTGTTGCCACTTGATTTTGCCGGTCTTATAGTCGATGGCAATCAGTGCGCCGCCTTCATTGCCCGCGCCGCTGTCGATGCCGCCGTAACCTTCCGGATGATCGTCGGTATCGGTCTGATAGAACACTGCCCACGACTTACTAACTCCGACGTAGAACAGTCCGGTTTCGGGATCGAAACTGGCCGACACCCAACTTGTCGCTCCACCCGAAGAGGGCGATACCAGCGCGCCATCGGGCTTGGGATACTTCGCGGGGTTCGGAATCGGCTGGCCCTTGGCGTTGAGGCCCAAGTTCCAGTTCATGCTGTCGATCATCGGGGCCGTCACGATGTGCTCGCCGCTGGTGCGATCGAGAACGTAGAAGTAACCATTGCGGTTGGCCTGCGCCACCAGCTTGCGCGGTTTGCCATCGATCACGCCGTCGATCATGATTACGGACTCGGTGGAGTCCCAATCGTGCGTATCGTGCGGCGTGGCCTGGTAATACCAGACGATCTTCCCGGTATCCGGATTGATCGCCAGAATCGAACAAGTGAACAGGTTGTCGCCCTTCCGGCTCTGCTCGGCCATCACGGGATTCGGATTGCCCGTTCCGAGGTAATAGAGGTTAAGCTCGGGATCGTAACTGCCGGGAATCCAGGTCTGTCCGGTGGCATGCGCGGCGGAGTATTCATCGGGCCAGGTTTCGATGCCGGGCTCGCCTTTGCGCGGAGTCGTGTTGGTTTTCCATTGCGTCGCGCCGGTCTCGGGATCGACCGATTCGAGGAAGCCGGGGTTATCCAGATGGTCGCCACCGACGCCGACCAAAATGTGGTTGCCGATCACGATGGGCGCGGCGGTGGTTGTGTAATCGAGCTTCGGATCGGTGACGCGGACTTTCCAGCGCTCTTTGCCGTCGGCTGCATTCAGGCAGACCAGGTTGCCATCGGGCGTTTCCATGTAGAGCCAGTTGCCGTAGATGCCGAAGCCGCGGTTGCCGTTGGTATTGCCGGTATTGGGCGGGTATCCGTAGTGCCAGAGTTCGCGGCCGGTGCGGGCATCGGCGGCCCAGCCGTTGTTCGGAGATGTGAAGTACAGGATGCCGTTCACGAGCAGCGCCGGGGACTTGATGCTGACGGCCGTGCCCGCGGGGCCGGGAGTAAAACGCGCCGCCCATTCGAGAGACAGGTCTTTGACGTTCGAGGAGTTAATTTCCTTCAGCGGGCTGAAGCGGCGGCCGGAATAGTCGCCGAAGAAGGTCGGCCAAGAGTCGGGAGGAGGGTGCAGCAGCATCGCTTTGTCGACGCCCTGAGCGTGGGCGGGGGATGGTGCGAGTGCGAGGGTTGCGGCCAGCAGGGCGAGGATGGCAGGCGACAAGATCGCCTGCCCCACCAGAGCGCGCCAGTGAGTAAGACACATAGACTGAAGCTGGTGCAACCAGATGTCAGCCTTAGCTGTGTGCATGGGCTGAAGCCTGTGCCCCCAGATGTCAAGCTTAGCTGCGCAGATGGGCTGAAGGTCGGATTTCGTTGTGTTCATGATTAGTTGTTCACCACGAATGTGTACAAACTATCGCCCGCAATGACCAGTAAGTGCTGCTTGCCATCCAGCATGTAAGTGATCGGGCCGGCGCTGGGACTTCCGAACAGACTGGTGTGCCACAGGATCTTACCGTTGGCCGGATCGAACGCAATCATGTTATTGCCGTTGCCGGTAAAAAGCAGCTTACCCGCCGTGGTCAGGATGTGGCTCGGGCCGCCGCCGCCCGGCCAGTCGTGCTTCCACACCGTCTTGCCGGTCTTGTAATCGATGGCGAGCAGTGCGCCGCCCGCGCCGCCCGCGCTGCTGTCGACGCCGCCGTAGCCTTCCGGATGATCGTCCGTATCGGTCTGGTAAAACTCGCTCCAGGTAGTGTTCACGCCCACATAGAACAAGCCCGTTTCCGGATCGAAGCTCGGCGCGGGCCAGTTGGTCGCACCGCCGGATGCGGGCGACACCAGCGCGCCATCGGGCTTCGGATACTTCGCGGGATCGGGAATCGGCTGGCCGTTGGTGTTCAGCCCCTTGGTCCAGTTGATGGAATCGATCAGGGGCGTGGTCAGGATGTGCTGGCCGTTGGTGCGGTCGAGCAGGAAGAAGTAGCCATTGCGATTGGCCTGAGCGAGAAGCTTACGCGGCTTGCCGTCGATGACGCCATCGATCAGGACCGGCGCCTCCGTGGCATCCCAGTCGTGCGTATCGTGCGGCGAGGGCTGGTAATACCAGACCATCTTTCCGGTATCCGGATTCAGCGCAACGATGGAACACGTGTAGAGGTTGTCGCCCTTGCGGCTCTGCTCGGCCATCACGGGATTCGGATTGCCCGTGCCGAAGTAATAGAGGTTGAGGACGGGATCGTAACTGCCGGGAATCCACGTTTGCCCGTTGCCGTGCACCGATGCATATGCATCCGGCCAGGTTTCGATACCGGGTTCGCCCGCGCCCGGCGTCGTATACCACTTCCACTGCACCGCGCCAGTTTCGGGATCGAGCGACTGTATGTAGCCGCGATTGTCCAGGTGATCGCCACCAATGCCGGCGAGGATGTGGTTACCGACTACGATGGGCGCCGCGGTGGACGTGTAGTCCAGCTTCGGATCGGCAATCAGGACCTTCCAGCGTTCCTTGCCCGTAGTGGCATCCAGGCTGACGAGATGGCTGTCGGGCGTTTCCATGTAGAGCCAGTTGCCGTACATTCCCATGCCGCGGTTGCCGATGGTGCTGCCGGAACTGGGCGGATAAGTGTAGTGCCACATTTCGCGGCCGGTGCGCGCGTCGACGGCCCATGCGTTGTTGGGCGCCGAAAAATAGAGAATGCCGTTGACCATCAGCGGAGTCGACTTGATCGCAACGGCCCCGGCGGCACCGCCGCGCCCTCCGCCCCCGACTCCCTCAGGTGTCATACCGGCAGCGGCAGCGCCACGGCCACCAGCGCCGCTCGCGCCCGCCGCACCACCACGTCCACCGCGACCCGCGGGAGCGGCTGGCGCAACGCCTCCCGCCGGAGCCGCCACCGCGCTTCCCGTAAATCGCGTCATCCACAGCAAAGACAGCTGATGGACGTTCTTCGAATTAATCTGCGTCAACGTGCTGAAGCGGCGCGCGGAGTAATCTCCGTTATAAGTCGGCCAGGCGTCGACCGGTTGTTTCAGCAGAGTCGCACGATCGAGTCCCTGGGCCAGAATGTAACCGCAGCCGGCAAAGAACAGAGAACCGGCAATGAGCGTGCGTCGCGTCATTTTAAGGTCACCAGATATGCGGTCATGTTGTGAATGTCGGCGTCGGTGTAAACGCGCAACAGATCGACGTGCGGCTTCATCGGGTCCGTCACGACCACTTTCGGCACATCGCCATTCCTTGTAAAAGAGCGATACGCGCCGGTTGAGTCATGGAGGGAGACGGAGAAATCGTCAATGCGGTCGAGCGGTCCGGAAACGGTTTCGCCGCCCGGCAGTGTCACAGCGACAGTCCGCTGACTGCGCGACGGCGCTGCGGCCGTTGTGCTGCCACGTCCGCCGCGTCCCCCGCCAGGAGAGAGCCAGCGTCCCTGCAGTTGCTGCGGCGAGTAGCGTGCGCCGATGCCCTTTAGATCGCTCGTGACCGAGTGGCAGGTGTTGCACTTGCCCGCGCCGTTGAAGTAGACCTCGCCCTTCTTCGCGTCGCCCGTGAGGACATCAAGGAATGTATAAGTAGTGCGATGGCCCGCGCCGTAAGATTGTACGCGCAGCCATGCGGCGACATCGAGAATTTCCGCGTCGGTGAGACTGGATGCAGGCATGCCTTTATCCGGCCGGCCGTTCTTAATGGGCGGCGTGAGGAGAATGCCTTTTTCGTCGTCGAGAACGTAGAGCGAGCGGACGAGGTCGGTATTCTCTTTGCCCGTAAGGCCTTTCGCGGTGGCCCCGTGACACTTGGCGCAATTGGCGGCGAAGAGTTTGCCTCCGCGATCGACCGCCGCGGCGTCTTCCCGGGACGCAGTGACGGCGGCCTGCGTCGCGGCAATCGTGGCCCTTTCGCCGCTGCCGGTCTGGGCGACGGCACCGCCCGCGGCGACGATTGCCATGAGTGCGGCGCCAGCCACGACCGGAATAGAATTACGCATTGCTGCCTCCAGACTTGTCTTGAAATCGTTATTCATCGGGCCAAAAATGAAGGCTTGTGCGCACGGAACGGGCCGGCGTGGCCGTCCGCGCTACGCGAGAGCCTTGCGGCAGTATTCGACGCACTTGCCGATTTCCGTCAGTACGTCCGAGCCCTCCGGGGTCCGGTACTCGTACTCGATCGTGGCCTGAATCGGCCATTTTTCCTTCTTCATCAGCTGGAGCGCTTCGATGATCGGGGTGTCGCCCTGGCCGAAAGGAGTGTTCGCATCCTTAAACGTCTTGTCTTTGACGTGCACATGGGTGATGCGATCGTGGTACTGCTTCATGAACGGGATGGGCGACGTCTGATTGCCCGCGGTGAAATGGCCGAGATCCAGATTGATGCCGTTGTACTTCGCAAACGACATCGCCTTTTCCCAACTCTGCGGACTGCCGAACGCTTCGTTGCTGTTCACGTCGGTATGGCCATGGTAGCCAATCATCATTTTATGCTTGTCGGCAAACGACCCCAGACGCTGGGCCTCGCTCATCTTGCCCTCCGTGGAAATGGCGTTCGCGCCGAGGTTCTTCGCAACGGTGAAGGCGTAGTCGATCATGTCGTCGCTGAACGTACCGATGTTATCGACCTTCACGATCTGGATGAGGACGCCCGCGTCTTCAAACTTCTTGCGGAAATCTTTGATCTTATCCATGGAAAGCGACGAACGCCACTTGGTCAGTTCCGCCGCCGCCGCGGCTGCCGCGGCCTGCTGTTCGGGAGTCAGAGCGGCGCGTCCA
>Ga0302319_10026337_pt1 | contig 10246 bp, 7 predicted proteins | sample Bog_T0_2_FD_203319 | JGI IMG/M metagenome (GOLD analysis project Ga0302319, IMG submission 203319) | Peat permafrost microbial communities from Stordalen Mire near Abisko, Sweden - Bog_T0_2 | ecosystem: Environmental > Terrestrial > Soil > Wetlands > Peat | place: Sweden: Abisko, Stordalen Mire...
GCGACTTCTGGTTTTGGATGATCGCCGTCACCGAGACCCGCGTCAGCGTCGGCGTGGTAACGGACATTTCAAAATTCCGGCAATTGAAGAAAACCCCCGAGGAAGCTCTCGATCACTTCCTCCAGGCCTCGCCCGAGATGCGCGAGCGCATGCAAGGCGCCCGGCGCGTCTCGCAGGTTTACTCGATCAGCGATTACTCCTATCGCAACAGCCGCCTAACCGGCGACCGCTGGATGCTCGCCGGCGACGCCGCCGGCTTCATCGATCCCATTTTCAGCACCGGCGTCTTCCTCGCCATCCTTTCCGGCGAACAATGCGCCGATGCCATCCACGAAATCCTGAAAGCTCCCGGCCGGAAGGCTGCTCTCTTCCGCAATTACGAAAAGCATCTGAACCGGGTCATGCGGAAATACCTCCGTTTCGTCGAAGCCTGGTACCGCCCCGAGTTCATCGAAATCTTCACCAACCCGGTCGAGCGCCTGAACCTGGTCGGAGCCGTGAACGCCGCCCTGGCCGGCAACATCAGCAACTCCTTCGCCCTCTGGTGGCGCATGGAAGTATTCTACTTCATCCTCTTTCTCCAACGCCACGTCGCCCTCGTCCCTAGGCTGCCGTTGTTGAAACCCACTGAATAAAGGGTTCCGTGAGGCTCACTCAGATATTATTAAGAACCCTGAACCGGTTTTTGTCGCCACCTGTAATGCCGGAAGTCGGTTAATAGGTGCGCTGGGTTACCCTTGCTTGTCACCCAGGGATATTATAGTTTAGCGGGTTTCTCTCCGGCGACGATCCGCACCGTACCGGAGGTCAATTCCATTGGTTCACCTGCCGGGCTGTTGCAGTCCGCAAAACCGCCGGGCAGATGTAAGCGTCCGCGGCAGCCCGCTGGGATGCTCACCGTCAGCGATTTGCGCCCGGCCTGCGTTTCCCAGGCGATGCGCACCTCGCCCCAACGGCTCCGCCATCGGGCGGAGAGCGAGGCAAGCGGCAGATCGATGCCTGGCTTCATGTGGAACATCGGCTCAGGTCCCGGCTCGGGACGGATCCCCACGAGATTCTGCATCAGCCAGGCGCCGATGCCGCTGAGGCCGGTATGGTTGTGGGCGTTCATGCCGATATCGGTGCGCTGCTCCCAGCACTCCCAGATCGCGGTGGCCCCGTGCCGTTGCATGAAGCCGTAGCCGGGATAGGAGTCCCGTTGCAGCCACTGCCAGACAAGGTCGTCCCGTCCGAACTCGCTCAGCACGAATGGCAGATGCTCGGTGCTGCCGATGCCAGTGGTGACGAATGGGCCGTCGCCGCGGGCATTTATCAAGTCGTCCACCAGGCTATCGAAGACACGCCGGCGGTGCTCGGGAGAGGCCAGGCCGAAGCGGAGGGCATAGACTTGGTTGGATTGGGCGTAACTCTCTCCCCCGTCGCCACCGAAGCTGCCGCTGGTTTCATTGAGCCAGCACTTATGGGCGGCCGCCGCCATTCCGTCCGCTGCCGCGGAGTAATGTTCACCGCCGGTTTCGCCCAGCACCTCCATGGCTCGCGCAACCTTCCGCAGCACATCGACCGCCATTGCATTGTCACCCACCTGGTCATTCCGTTTGCCGATGCAAAGCCACTCGGGCGGATGGCGCGAGAACCCCGCCGGTAGAAGGCTGTCCTTTAGATTCGCCAGCAAGTAGTCGGCGTAGCGCCGCATGTGTGGAAACGCCCGGCGCAGCAAGGCGCGGTCGCCGCAGCTCTCGTAAAGCGCCATCGGCAGCAACACAATGGCGCGCTGCCAGCCGACGCTTTTGGAGGGAAACCACACAGGCGCCGTATCTCCGCGCAGACTGCCGTCGGGCTCCTGGTTATCAATCATGTCTTCGATCCATTTGCGGGCGATCGCGTCCATGTCGTAGAAAAGCAGGCCGGCCTTGAGCCCGGTAACGCCGTCCATCAGCCAGCCGCGCCTTTCATCGCGCTGGCAGACGTCGGTCATCACGCTCATGGCGTTGCTCCGGACCGTCCAGCGCAGGGCGCCGAGCAGCCAGTTGATGCGGGCGTCGCTGGTGGTGACTTCGCCCACCGGTTCAAGATCGGTGTGGATCACCACGCCTCGGATCGAGTCGGCGTCGACGGCGGCGATCGGCCCTTCGATCTCGGCATGGCGGAAGCCGTGATACATGAAGCGCGGTTCGACGGTCTCGCCGGGAGTGCCCGCAAGCACGTAAGAGTCCGTCTGTTTTGCGGAGCGCAGGGTGCTGGTGTTAAGGCGCCCGTCCGGTTGCAGGAGTTCCGCGTGCCGGACGACAAAGCGCGCTCCCTGCGGTGCCGTGGCGCGGAAGCGCACCCAGCCGGTGAAGTTTTGGCCAAAATCGACCGCGAGCACCGTGTCGGACAGCCGCCGCACCAGATTGGGACGCAGCGTCTCGACCTCCCGCACCGGCGGTAGCAACGTTGGCACCAGTGCGCCAACGCCGTCACCCGCCTTCCGCGCCGGTTGCCAACCGGCTTCATCTACCCCTGGAGCGCACCAGCCGGAAGCGAGCCAGCCGAGATCAAGCGCCACGCCATCGAAAACCTGTTGGGGACCCGTGTTCTCCCCGGCCAGCAGGGGGCCGGCCGCTGCCTGCCAGGTTTCGTCCGTGCCCAGCACCTCGCGCCGGCCGGCGCCGTACTCGAGGACGATTTCCGCGAGCGCCTGGTTGATGCGGCTCGGCTGCTCATCCGCCCAGTGCCGCCACCAGCCATCGGCCAGGAGAAAACCGACCACGTTGCCGCCATCCTTCAGGTGGGGCGTAAGGTCAATGATCTCGTACTCCACGCGGCGGTCAAACTCGGTAAAGGATGGCGCAAGGGCGGCTGCCGAAACCTTTTGGCCGTTGCAGAAAAACTCGTAGTAGCCGACGCCCGAAACATAAGCGCGCGCCCTCCGCAATCCCGCCGCCACCGGGAACTCCCGGCGCAACGCGCCTCCGCCGCAAATCCAGCCCGCGCCAATCCGGTCCGGCGCCAGGGCACCAGTCTCGAATGCGGCCCGGGCGCTCCAGTCTCCGACCCGGTCATCGCTGTCCCAAACCCGGGCGCGCCAGGTGTAATCGCAGCGGCTTCCAAGCGCGGCGCCTGAATAGCGAATCTCCTCGCCGATCCGGCGTGACAGTTTGCCGGATCGCCAGACGGGAGTGAGGCCGCCGTCTATCTCGATTCGGTCGACCTCGACCTCGCAGGCGGTCTGAGACTCGCCCTCGCGACTGGCGCAAAGAGTCCACGTGAACTCCGGCTGTGCCACGACAATGCCGCGCGGCTCGGCCAGCCGTTCCGTTCGCAGGTTTTCGATTTTCATAGACGGATTCTCCTCATAAAACCGCTCCTGTCCGGCCTAATATTTTCTATTTCTGTCGGCTCTTGCATAGGGAACGCTACCTATTCACTTGGGGTGTGAAGGCGGTGGTTTCCAAGGCAATTCACCGCCACCCGCTGGCGGGCATCCGTGAAAATCCGTGTAATCCGCGGTTTCCATGATCAATAATCCCCGCTCACCATGATTCCACGTATTCTCCTCCCCCTCGTCCTGGCCGCCGCCCTCTTCGCCGCGCTGCCCGGCTGCTCCACAGGCATCTTCCCCGAGTACAACCCGGCAGGCCGCACCATCGCCGGCCAGATGCTCTACAGCGGAAAGAAGCGCACCTTCGTCGGCGAATTCACGGTGCGCCGGTCCCCCACTGATTTCGCCCTCGACGTGACCAAGGGGCCGGGCATGCAGCTAATCCTCGTGCGCGAGAACGGCGACAACCTCGCGCGCGTCGAGGCGCTCAACCACGCCTGGCAGGGCAATCCCCGGCGCTTCGTCCCCCCGCAGGCGCGCAACTGGCTGGCCCTGCGCGAGGTTTTCTCCGGCGCCACCCCGGCCGACGCAAAGGTTGCTCGCGCGCCCGGCCAGATCACGGTCGATTTTGCCAACGGCGAACACTTCGTCTTCCACATTAACGGTTGAGCATGACCCTCGGCCGCATCGTCGCCCATTTCGTCACGCACAGGCGTCCCGTCGTTTTCGCGGCGGTGGGCCTGTTGCTCGCGGCGAGCCTCCTGGTCATCTTCTTCGGCCTGCGCTTCAACTCGGACATCCTCGACCTGCTCCCCAAGGACTTCGACTCCGTCCAGGCGCTCAAGACCACCGACCGCGAATTCACCAACGCCCGCCAGATCATCTTCGCCCTTTCGCTCCGCCCGGAGGACGGCGACCTCGATGCCGTCACCGCCCGCTTTTGCGATCAATTGCGCAAGGAGCCGTGGGTCGTCCGCGTCACCTCCAGTCCTCCGGTGGAATCCGCCGACGGCATCGCCGATCTCCAAAGCCACCTCGCAGTTCCGCTGCTGCTCAACCTCGATCCACCGGCCTTCGCCGGCGCGATGCAACTCCTCCAGCCCGCCCGCATCGCCGCGCGCCTCCACGAGCTCCAGGCCAAGATGGGCAGCATGAGCCTCACCAACGACATGAAGCTCGACTACGACGCTCTCGGCCTCGTGCAGGAGGCGATGCGCCCGATGGCAGAGTCGTTTTCCTCCGAGACATCTCAGGCCTTCGTCTCCGAGGACGGCTCGATGCACATGGTTTTCGTCGAGACCAACCAGACCGGCATCGGCCCGCACGAGTGCCAGGCCTTGATGCGAAACGTCGACGCCTTCGAGTCCCGCTTCCTTACGACCTGCCCCGTCAAGCCCGTCATCCTCGCCACCGGCCGCAACGCCTACGTGGATGAAATCTCGCGCGCCATGCGCTTCGATATCGCGTCGACCCTCCTCGGCTCGATCCTCCTGGTCTCGGTCGTTTTCTATGCCGGATTCCGCCGCGTCTGGCCGCTGGTCGCCCTCATGAGCGTGTTGCTGCTCTGCTGCGTGATGGGCATTGCCGCAGGCGGCCTCATCTTTCACGAGCTCAACCTCATCACCATTGGCCTTTGCTCGATCCTCGTCGGCCTCGGTGTCGATTTTGGCATGCTCCTCTACGGCAGCTACCAGTCGCAGCGCAATGCCGGCGTCGAGCACGAGGAGGCCATCGCCCGCTCGTTGCGCCAACTCGGCGAGGGCATCATCATCGGCGCCCTGACGACCGCCGCCGCCTTCGTCTCCTTCGTGCTCAGCGGCTGCGAGGCATTCGAGCAGCTCGGCGGTCTCATCGCCATCGGCATCCTCATCGCAAGCGTGCTGATGATGACCGTGTTTTACGCCTGCGTGAGCCGGCGCCGCCCGCCCGAGGAGCACGACATGCTCTTCGAGTGGGGCAAACGCTACGTCGCCATGGTCTTCCGCAATCCCAGGCCTGTCCTCGTCGCCAGCACCCTCTTCCTGCTCGCCCTTTGCGCCATTGCCATCGCCCCGGTCGGCCGGCTGCGCATGGAGGCCGATCCGAAGACCCTCGAGCCCCAATGCGATGCCAGCGCCGCCCTCCATCGCATCCAGGAGTCCTTCCCCGCCGCAAAGGAGCCGCTGCTCGTGCTCGTCGATGCGAAAGACGCCGATAGCTGCCACGACGCCTGGAGCAAAATCCAAAAGCAATGGAGCGCGCTGATTGCCGCCGGCAAAATCAAGAGCTTCCTCTCGCCCGCCCCCTTCGTCCTCGCGCCCGAAACCTGCCGGGAAAACTTGAAACAGCTCGCCCGCGTCGATCTCGCCGCCGCCCGTGACAGCTACTCCAAAGCGCTCGTCGCCGAGGGCTTCAACGCCTCCGATCCCGCCTTCCAAAACGTCCTCAAACTCATCGACGCCCTCCAGGCCGCGCGCGATGCCGGCGTGCCCCGCACCAATTGGCGCCAGATTCTTCCCCCCTCCTCGAGTTGGTGGTTCGTGCTCGACAATTTCTTCGCCCGCAATTCCTTCCTTGGCGCCGCCCACGTCGCGCCCCTCGAGCCCATCCGCAACGCCTCCCAGCGCCAGGCCCTGCACGATATGCTGACCGTTCCCGGCGTCTCGATGCACATCACCGGCTGGACCTACGTCCTGGCCGATCTCATCCCCTGGGCCAAGGGCAAGCTCACCCTGCTCAGCGTGGTCATGGTCTCCTTCAACGTCGTCCTTCTCGCCTTCCTCTATCGCCGCCTCGAGCCGTTGCTCATCCTCATGGTCAGCCTCGCCCTCTCCGTTGGCGCCATGATCGCCTGCCTCAAAATATTCGGCTTCGCCCTCAATCTCTTCAACGTCCTCGCCTTCCCGCTCGTGCTTGGCGTCGGTGTCGATTACGGCATTTACATCCTTCTGGCCATGCGCCAACCCGGGGACAAGGAGTACGCCTTTGCTACCATCATCAAGCCCGTCATCCTCGCCGGCCTCACCGCCGTAGCCGGCTTCGGCTCGCTCGCCATCGCCCACAACCCCGCCCTGCGCGGCCTCGGCGTCGTCTGCGCCATCGGCATCGCCTGCTGCCTCTTCTCGACCATCTTCTTCATCCTCCCCGCATACCTATTGCGATTGAAAAAATGACCGGCAACCCCTGGTACCGCCTCGACACCTTCCGCGCCGCGCTGCGCCTGGTCAGCATGCTCCCCCGCGACGTCGCCCAGGAGGTCGCCGGCGCCGTCGGGCGCGCCGGTTACTGCTTCGCCCGCACCGGCCGCGAGGCCGCCCGCGAGAACCTCGCCCGCATCACCGGCCTGCGCGACCTCATGCTCGAGGAGATTTGCCGCGAGAACTTCGACCGCTTCCTGCGCATGCTCTCCGATTACTTCTATTGCTCGCTGGCCCCGCGCGAGAAAATCCGCCGCCTCGTCCAGGAGTGGCGCGGCTTCGAGCACATCGCCGCCGCCCGCGAGCGCGGCAAGGGCGGCATCCTCATCACCGGCCACCTCGGCAACTGGGAGCTCGGCGGCATCCTCCTCGCCCTCGAGGGCGTCCCCCTCACCGTCGTCACCCTCGAGGAGCCCGCCACCGGCCTCACCCAATGGCGCGAGACCTACCGCCAGCGCCTCGGCATCAAGACCGTCTCCGTCGGCGCGGACCCCTTCTCCTTCGTCGGCCTCGTCTCCGCCCTGCGGCGCAACGAATTCATCGCCATGCTCGTCGACCGCCCCTACGCCGCCAACGGCTCCGCCCGCTCGGATCGCGGCGCCTCCGCCGTCCCCGTGCAATTCTTCGGCGCGCAAACCTCCTTCTCCTCCGCCCCCACACTGCTCTGGCAGCACACCGGCGCCGAGGTCATCCCCGCATTTGTTTTACAAAAACCGGGCGGTCGCTACGTTTCCCTCCTCGCGCCACCCGTCCCCATGGACACCGATGGCGCGGCCAACGCGCAGCGGATCGCGACGGTCTTCGAGGCCATCGTGCGACGCAATCCCGAACAATGGTTCAATTACGTGCCCATCTGGAAATGACCCGACCCATTATGCCCTCGCGCCGATCTTCCTTCTCATTCGCCCTGTTTCTCCTCTGCGCGATCCTCGCCCTCCTCGCCGGCGCCCTGCCCGCCCGCGCCGCGGAATTGACCCCCGCCGAGAGCGCCGCCTTCCTCCAGCAACTGCGCGACCTCCACGTCAAGGAGCCCGACTTCGAGGCCGCCTTCACCGAGCAGCGCACCTCCCACCTCCTCAACAAACCGGTCATCAGCGAAGGCTCCGTCGACTTCAGCGTCCCCGACAAATTCCGGCGCGAAGTCCGCACCCCCAGCCCCAGCCTCACCGTCAGCGACGGCCACACCATGTGGATTTACTATCCCGCCTTCAACGAGGTCGAACTCTACCCCCTCGGCCAGCGCTCCTTTTTCGACGAATCGCTCGCCGCCCTGACCGCCGGCCTCAATTTCGAGCACATCGACGAGTACTACAACTACCGCGCCTACCGCGACTCGGCCGGCTACCGCCTCGAATTGGTCCCGAAAAAACCCTCCCTGCGCCGCGTAGTACAGCAACTGACCCTGTTCCTGACCTCCGACTTCCTTCCCGCGCGCACCGAAATCACCCTGCCCAAAGGCGATCATCTTTCGACCCTCTACCACAACGCCCGCCGTTCCGCCCTCACCCCCGGCCTCTTCGAGTTCGTCCCCCCGGCCGGCGCCCACATCACGCACCCGTTGGGCAAATAGACCCTGCCCCCACTTGAACGTACACTTAAACTTGAACTTGAACCCTCCCCCCTCCGTTCCCTCGCGCACGGGAAATGCTACGCCCCAAAAAGGAGTAGACGATCCTGGTCTGGCGATTTACCGTCCAGCGCCTGGGTTTCATGCCTCGTGGTGTAATCGGTAGCACAGCAGATTCTGAATCTGCTTGTCAAGGTTCGAGTCCTTGCGAGGCAGACAACCCGGGGTTCTTAACAATCCGAAGGGCATGAAAAGACGTTCGAAAGCGTTGTTCTGGGTAGGCGTAACATTCGTGGCTTTGCTTGCAGCTTCTATCTTCGTGCCTGCGTTCAGCGGTGTGGCGATAAAGGGCCAGTCGACGAAGGATCATTCGGATGCTCGTCAAATCGCCTACGCCCTTCATGTATACGCCGAGGACAATGCCGGACATCTCCCTCCTGCGCTTCGGGACTTGGTGCCTACGTATATAACCGACGATTTCAATAGTAAGTCTGGTGGGATTCGACTTAACGAGTGGCATTATTTCCCGAATGCCCCGAAAGATGATCCGACGGCCATTGTGCTTGTCTCCCCACGTATTTACTCGGAAAGGAAATTCGAGCTCGCGCCGCTCTTTGCTCCACCACATCACTTCTTCGGACATTACAATCGGTTGGCTATTACCCGTGCCGGGCTTACGTTCACTCGTCCTGTTGAGAGTGCGTTCATTAGTGAAAGTGAACTCAATAGTCGGCTGACCAGGCAACTTCAGGCTATGCAGGGGCAACCCCAGTAGGTGCCTGTTGAAAGCCCCTTGGAAAACTAGAAGACGACAAATCATAACCAATGAACGCGTTTCGCGCTATTCCCTTCCTGAGAGGGGCAAGCGCCGCCCCTAAAACCCGGCCGTTCGGGGGGGAACTGGCTCCGTGCTTGCCGGCATCGCCATTCCGGGTTTAACTTCCGGTATGAGCGCGGCTGAGATCATCGAGCAAATCAAGGCTTTGCCCCCAAACGAACGGGCGGAGGTAGCCAAATTCGTCGCCGAGACCGACGATTCGTGGGTTCCCGAATCCTTCAAACGCGGAATGGCTGATGCGGAAGCCGGGCGTTTCGTGGATATGGAGACTGTGTTGAGCGGAGCCAAGCCCCCACCCCGGCGCACGGAGTGAAGTACCGCTTCACCGCCATCGACAGTTTTTGGGAAGAATTCTACGCCTTGTCCCCGGCTCAGAAGGAGTCCACGCGCCGGGCGTGGGCAATTTTCAAAGCGAATCCCTTCGACCCCCGATTGCGTCCTCACAAAATCCATAGGCTCTCGGCGCAATACGGTCGCACCATTTACGCGGTGGACATCGAGGGTGATCTGCGGGCGGTCTTCTATTTGGAGAAAGACCTGGTTGTGACGGTGGATATTGGCACCCACGCGATTTACGGGGGTTAGATCGGTTTAGGTTTTAATGTAGCCATTCGGATGCGGTGTCTCCGTTAGGCGCTGAATTCGGAAGCGACGCGCTAAATTGACGAATACCGTAGATGGAATGAATAGGAACAGCGAAAAGTTCACCGGATATGCTCCCAAGACTGTCCATCCAATAAAATCCAGCCAAGGAGCGTTTGGTCCATCCCGCTGGAAAACGACTATCGGAATCGGCCAACCGCAAACCTTCGTATTAGAATTCACATAGTATGAATAACGAAAGGTCGTCCAAAAAGCGGCCACGCCGATAACGACGACGATTGCAGCGAAAACGATCCGTAGCGGGTTGCTCGGCTGCCGTCGGTTAAAAACCACCACGAACGCACAGGGGCAGACGAACAGCGCAGCCGCGGATATTAAGAGGCAAAGGACAGGAATCACTGAGAACAGCTTTCAATTCTTGGAAGCTTCAACCGCGCCCAAGGCCACTGTCGCGGTAAAAGCGAGAGCGGGCGTGAGTTTCCCCCCCTGGGGCACCAGTTTGACGGTTGCATCCTCGAGCGCGACTGCATCCACCAGTATCGCGGATTTTATTTCAGGGCCATACATACTGGCCAGTTCGGACACGCTTCGCACGACCATGTCGGTACGGTCTATGATACAGGGGCCATGCGTCACGCTGTTGAATGCAACCATTGCATGCCTTGAGACTATTTGTTGTCCGTTCTTCAGATATTTCCATTCGCAGCCAAACAGGATGACCCTGTTCGGAGCAACTTTGACCCATTCGAGAACCTTGTCGG
>Ga0302319_10026339_pt1 | contig 10245 bp, 6 predicted proteins | sample Bog_T0_2_FD_203319 | JGI IMG/M metagenome (GOLD analysis project Ga0302319, IMG submission 203319) | Peat permafrost microbial communities from Stordalen Mire near Abisko, Sweden - Bog_T0_2 | ecosystem: Environmental > Terrestrial > Soil > Wetlands > Peat | place: Sweden: Abisko, Stordalen Mire...
TCCGCCCGATCAGCCGGTTCCAACGATGAACCGGCATAACCGGCTACTGTCGCCCTAATAGCGCTAGAGCACAAACGGTTATTCGCGAGACGCCTGCCGCGCCTGATTACGGAAACCTCGTCCACTCATTGAGCGTGCAAATCCCCGCGCAAGCGGATTCAACGTCGTGAGCGTCCGTCTCACTCGTACAATGGAACTTTCGCCGCTCCATTTGCCCGAGCCGCGGCGAGTAGTTATCGGTGGTTCGTTTCCAGACAAAGTCATCCTCGGTGACGTTTCTGACGTTCACCGTCCAATCACAATCGCCGTCACACGTGCTCTTAAGGTAATGCACGGTAAGGTCGCCGGTGTCTTCGTCAAAACCAACGGTCACCTCAGGACAGTTGCTGAGTTTGTTCCGAATAATGGCCAGCAGCTCTTCGACCGTCGGATGATGGACAACGGTGAAATCCTTAAAAGGAAAACGCGACCCATCGAAACTGGGGTCTCCAATTGCTGTGCCTACGTCGGTCGAGCCGCCTGCCGTTTGGCCATCTTTGAAATGGATATAGGAGGGATCGGTAGCGACGGATGTTTCGCACTTATCCACCCGGAAGTTGCACTTGCCGGGAGGGAGGGCGGTTTGGGTCACCATCGTTACCCCAGCAAAAACAGAGGCTGGGCTCATCAGCGCAATAAGGACGATGCACGCTTTATTCATACATTTTATCTCGATGCTATCTCCAAGCATAGTGGGCCCCGGAGGAATGGCAAGCGTTGGCGTCCGCGTTCGATTCGAAAAGAGGCCCCTCTTGGCGCGGAATAGGGACTGCGTTGGATGCAGGCCACGCAGCGGGTCAGACCCCAATTGCCCATTAGCAACTCTTCCGCCCCAAAATACTAAATTATAGTAACGGCGTGCCGATAGAAATGGGAGGATGACAAACTTGCGCACTAGAATTCAAGGGCACGCCGAGGCCATCAAGAAGCAGGAGGAATTAGAAGCCGCCATGGTCGGAGTTTTCACGACGGAAGCCTTTGGGGCCAGGGAACGCTTCACGAAGTTGGCGCGTGAGATCATCATACCGGCTTTTGAAGAGTTTAAGAAGGAACTGCGCCTGATAGGTCGGGACGCTGTCATCGTGGATCACATTTCGAGCACTCCAGTGCAATCGATTGGCGTGTCGTTGGTCGACCGTCACATCCGCAGCGGGATAGGCAAAACGATAATGCTGGTGAATCCCAAGGCCGAGATTACCAATCAACCCAACGCCAAGTTTTACGAGGTAACGAATCGCCTGGAAGAAATGAGCGTTCGACAGAAAGTGGATGCGGATCCGCATCCGATCGCCACTGTCGTAAGCTACAGCGATATCACCGATCTTTTCATGGAAAATGAATTGGCAGGCTTTTTCGAAAGAGCCTATCCGTCGATCAAGTGAGTTGTACCGTACTCGTCAATTTGCCATTCGAGACCTTGCGAAAAGGTTCTAACGACCCAGGATAATGGGCAAAGCTTCGGCCAGGGTATTGACTTTGCCTTGGAGAAAAGGATTTGAGCCGCTCCGGTCGATGTTACCGCCAGTAATGCCGAGGGCCGCAAACCCAGCGAGCCGGATCGAGACGACTCCGGCTCCGGAATCCTCCATGCCGATGACTTTATGTCGGCGCGATGGATCGACGCCCAAGCCGATGCGCGCCGTTTCGGAGTAGAGCCAGGGATGAGGCTTCGGGGCGAGTTCGCCGAGCGTGCCGGCCTGTCCCGGACGAATGGCGGTGCCTGCGCTGATGATGGCGTCGTAAAACTTGAGCGGATCGCCCATTTTCAGGGTGCGAAAAGCCGAGACGACTTCCGGCCACGCTTTTTCATACAAGCCGGACGTGACCAAGCCGATCTTGATTTTGTTTTCCTTCAATTTGCGCAGGAATTCATCGAGACCGGGCGCGGGTTCAAAGGCATTGGGGCGGCCGCGGCCCGCCAGGATTTCAGCCATTTCATGGTGCGTGATGTCGAAGTAATGCACGCGCGCCTCCTCGACGCTTTTATCCGGGCAGTATTTGTGCACGCAGTAACTGAGATGCTCGCTCACGGAATGGCCGGAGACGTGGGGCTCGTCGGCGGCCTCAAGCTTGAACTTGGGATCGCCAAGCAGCCGCGCGGTGGATTGTTCGATCACCCAGATCCAGAAGTGCTCGCTGTGAACGCTCGTGCCGTCGAGGTCCATGAGAACCACCTCAGCCGGCGGCTCAAAACTCGCCGACTGCAACGGGTAGATGGCTGGATAACCCATCTTGGAATTGATGTAAACGAGGGTCTTGTCCTCGTAAACGATCAGTTCGGAGACTTTATCGAGCGGGGTGTAAATGGCTTTGACGCCATCCTTTCCGACCTTGAACAGCCCTCCCCCACCCGTCTCGAGAGGAAGGAAGTCGCGGCGGACAATATCGTCAATGGGGCCGATGCCTGGAATTTCCATGTTCATTTCTGTAGTTGGACCCGCACCGTGAAGATTTTTTTCGCTTCCAGGGTAAGGGCAAGTTTTTCGCCCGCGGGCTTTAGTGCGCCTATGGCGCTTTCATCCATGCGACAGCGCGAGGCGGTCCGGATCGTTTGACCGAAGGCGAGGGTTGCTTTCTGGGCTTTTTCGATCGGGTTAAACAGGCGGATGATCAGGCCATCGCCATCTTCAGCCTGCTTGATCGCACTGACGTGAAGGACGGTGTTGTCGAGGGTGAAGAGGCCGGCTTCGAGTGGCAGCTTGCCCTTGCCCCTGCTCGTCATGATCGCGCGAACGGGGTGATTGGCGTCGGCCGCCTGGGTGAGAAGAGCGTTCTTCATCCAGTCGCCCGCACCCGCAAAGATCGAGTAGCGAAATGTCTGTTCGCCGGGGCACTGAACGCCCACGTCAGGCAGTTCGGTCAGCTTTTCTTCACTCACGGCCAGCTTGATGCGGCAGGCACGGAGCAGGGTCAAAACGAGCGTCCGCGCATCGTCCTCAAGCACTTCGTACTCGTAGAGACCCTGCGGCAACAGCGCGAGGCAGTCCTTTTTGTCATCGACGCTGACGAAGGTCTGCAACGGATGAGTGCCGAATGCCTCCTCGACCCAGCCCGTGGAATCGGGCAGCTCGACGGGACGGGAAATCACGTCGAAATGCGTGTCGGAAGTGCTGTGGTCCGTCCGGATGTGGGACGGCAGGTTGACGCGAAGCCAGTGGTCCTTCGCGGTGTTGTTCAACTTAACCGTGACCTCAAGGCGCTCTGAACCTTCCCGCAGGCGATACTCGATTTGCACGGGGATTTTCGTCAGGACTTCGCTGCGCTCGTTGCCGTTGCCGTAATCGACCGGGACTTCAAAGTCGTAACCCACGCCGATCGACCCTACAAGCGGGCCGTTTTCCTTCACGAAGACATGGGCGCTAACGCCAAGGCTGTTGTATTTCCGGTCGAACCGGGGAGCAACATGTTTCCAGGCATTGCCACATTCGCCCTCGCTGGTGAGATAATTCAGGTTGGGATACGTCTTGCCGGTCTTCTTGCAAACGACATCAACCGTGCCATTGGGATTGACCGAGGCGCGAATGAATTTGTTTTCGAGCGTGGTATCATTCGCGACGATGGTCCCGCGCGTGCGCAGCGTCTGCGCTTCGGGAACAATCGTGTAGGCGCGATAACCGAGGGCGGGAAGCTTGCTGAACTTCGCGTGGAATTTGACCCGGGTCGAAGTGACGATACGGGGCACCTCCCAAATGCTGTCCACGAAGCAACTCGATTTCTCGGAGCTGATCGGCTGGCGGGCGACATCCAGGTCGGAAGCGCTGACCAGTTTCGCGGCTTTCGCCTGATGGCCGGCCGGAATTTCCAGGTCAACCGGCGCGATGACGTCACGCTCAAAAGGAAGCGAGTTGAAGACGATCAACTGCATCGCGCCCTTCTTTTGTCCCTTGGGCGAGAGGTTCTGGGCGATGTGACACATGGCGTCCTCGGTCACGATGTCGCCGATGTCGGTCGCCTTCGAATATCGGCCCGCGATTTCCTCGCAAACCGCATCGGGAGCACAACCGCCGTTGGCGTCGTGCGTGTGATTGGACAAGAGGAAGCCCCATCCCCGGTCGAGGTAATTCTTCGGATAGGGCAGGCCGAGCGACGAGGCCAGGGCGGCGAGAGGTTCGGCGTAGTAGACGAGGCGCGTGGTGGCGATGAAATCCTTTTGCTTGAGGTAGGTGCGGGCGCTGACCGTGCCGGGGAAGAGGAAAGTCCACATGCCCTCCTTGAGGTAGGAGCGCTTTTCGCCCTTGAGCACGGCGAGCTGGTCGCGCTTGAGATATTTTTCGGCCGCGGCCCAGTAGCCTTCGAGATCGGTATGTTCGATGGCATACTTGCCTTTGAATATTTTTTTGGCGTCCTTGATGATCTGCGACTCGTACGGATGCGCAACGGAGATGTCGTGGCCATGCATGGCCAGGAACACGGGTGTCGTGAAATGGCGGCCTTCGCGCTCGATCATGTCGAGGATCGCCTTTTTCAACTTGGAACGATCGTAGTTCAACTCGGGCGACTGAAGGTCGAAAGCAAGGTCCTCGCCAGCGAGACCATCGGCGATACGGACGGGAACTTCATCATGGGCGTCCCAATCGTAAGCCTTGTCAAAAACAGCGTTGGCGGTGACGGCGCGGTGGACCTGGTAGTACCAATTGTACCGGGCATAAACGGCAAAACGGCTGGCCGTGACTTGCGTGCCATCGGGCGCTTCCCAAATCCACTCAGCCTCGCTTTCGTGATGGGAGATGCCCCGGTAGAACATCATGTATTTCTGGCCGAAATCGGCGAGGATTTGCGGGAGCTGGCCCGTTTGCCCCCACGACGAGGGCGTGTAGGCGACCGTCCCGGTTTTGCCTCCATATTTTTCCACCGTTTTGCGACCCCAAAGAAAATTACGAACCAGCGCCTCCTGGCCGACGCTGAACTCCTCGGCCAGGGTGTAATAGGGCCCGAGGATAAGACGGCGGTTTTGGACGAGCTTTTCGATCAGGGGCCGGCGCTCCGGACGCATTTCGAGGTAGTCATCGATCATGATCGAGTGGCCATCCATCGTGAACGAGGCGTACTCGGGATCTTTTTCGAGAATATCGAGGGTTACATCCATCATGGTGAGCAGACGGCGGCGTGTTTTCTCGAAAGTGCGGCGGAATTCACGATCCCAATGGGTGTTGGACACGACCTTGATCTGTCTGATGTGCGAGGTGTTGGATTTCATAAAATGATGGGGTTTGTGTCTTGGATTCTGTGAGAGCGCTACGGAAGAAATCTCCCCCCGCCTGCAACGGCAGGTCATGCCGCTTTTACTACAGCGCTGAGAAAGTCCTGCCCGAAGCCGGGTTTCGGCTTTTCCGGCGCTCAGAGATTCGTTTGAAGCTTAAGAATTCTCTCGATGATTTTTTCCGGGTGGGAGTTGAGGGGCAATGATTCGGTATTGGGCAGTGCCCAGGCTGATGCGGGCCAGATGCCGTAGAAGGCGTAGACTTTGCTTTTTCGGGAAGCAGCGAGGACATTCAGGCGTCCGCCATCAATGGCAATGACTTCGCTTTTGGGGAGAGAAGCAAAAGCCATGGTTTGCCCAAGATCGGCCTCGATTATCAAAGCGGAAGTGCCGCCAAAAAGCAGCCGGGCTTTCTCGCGTTCAGCGTCCCCGTAAATGGGAATGACGGTGGGAAGGTGAGACTGAAGGCGGATAAATTCCTGCCACCAGGAATCAGGGACCGCTTTCTTGGGTGAGCCCGAAAAGGGACTCAGGATCGTAAAGGGATCGCCCGGGGTCCAGGAAGGGAATGCTCCCGCCAGCGCATCGCGAGCCCAGGCGACATCTTTTTCCGCCGGCTGGAGCCAGGGAAGAGGCTTCCAATCGGTGCGGCGCGGAAAGGAATCCCACAGTTGCCGCCAGACGGCGGTTTCCCCCAGCGGGTCGATAACGGAAGGCTGATGGAGTCGCGTTCCGGAAAGGCCTCGGGCGATTGCTTCGGCTACGCGAAGAATTTCCACGTCGGCTTCACGGTCGGGTGATGTCGAGTCGACGGGGGAATAAAGCGCGAAGATCTCTTCCACCCCCTGCCCCTCCAAAGCACGCACAACTTCCGCGGCGGTTCGGCCCGCGACGAAATGTATGCCGGGGCGAGAGAAGAACGCGCGGGTTACGACATCGTCCGGCCAAAGCAGAAGATCTCGGTGTTCCTCAAGAAGCGCGGCAATCGTCGGGGTTTGATGGACGCGATCTCCGATCAGGCCGTTTGGGCCTGACGCGGGAACTGTCATATTTGACGGTGCCAGAACGAAAACCTTTGGGCGGGTCATGAAGGGGCTTCTACTCTAATAACAAGTAGGTGGGAGTCTAACCCTTTTTAGGCTCAACTTTTTTTATTCAGAAGAGTCGCCAAGGCTGTTTAGGGATTTGGCAGGGAATCCTTGCGCTTGAGATATTGCGGTCCGTCGTCGAGCCGAAGCGTCATCGTGCCTTCGGTTACGGCGATCGTGCTGTGCTTTTTCCCGTCGAAGCTCGTGACCTCATAGGTGCCGTTTGGGACCAAAATCGTGACGTTGTGGGAGGCCCAGTCCGCCGTCCAGGCCACGAGGCATTCCTCGCCAGATTTCGCGAACGAAAGGACGAAGTCGTTGGCGATCGGGGTCCAGAGTCGCTCCCGGAATCGAAACCCGGCGAGTTGATTCGCATAGGTCTGAGCGGCATCATAGGCAGGTTTTCGCTCGTACACCTCGCGCATGCCGCCGTGATAATCATGGCGAACGATGCCAAAATTGTGCTCCTCGTTGGTGGGATTGGTCCCGTCGTCGTGAAAGTCATACCAAAGGGTGAGCACCAGACCGGACATGACGTTGAAGAGATAAAGCCGGGCAAGGCATTTGCCCTGGACTTCGTCGCTCCCGGCCACGGGGATGTTCGAGAGATCGTTGAGGTGGGTCAGCGGGCGCAGCCACTCGGCCCGTGCCTCGTCGTCAAGGCCCCACCACGAGGTGGAGTAGCCGGTTTCCGAACAGATGATGTCTATTTTTTTCCCCGGTGGCCCATATTTTTGGATGAGCGCCCTAAGCTGAGCGTAAAAGGAGCTGCAGGTCTCCGGGGCCCGACGGTGATAGGGGTGAACGCTGATCGCCGACCAATACTGCAAGAGTCCCGCCTTCGCCGAGGTTTCGATGAAGGCGATGTCATCCCCTGAAATCGAGGGGCCCACGAGTATCTCCCCCGGTGCCGCCTGCTGAATGGCGCGACTCGCGGTCAGGGCGAGTTGGGCATAGTCGCCGGCATTGGGATGGGGCTTCCAGAAGTGCTGGTTCGGTTCGTTCCAAATCTCCCAGATAATTCCCCGCCCCTGAAAATGAGTGACGGCAGCCACAGCCCAGCGGGCGTAGGCCGCTCGGCCGGCGTCGGTGTGCGGCGACATTCCCTCATCGTAGAGCTTATTCCCGTAATCGAGAATGAGCAGGGGTCGGAGATGGTAACTCTGCATGACGGCGAGTGACCGGTCATAGGTCGAGAAGTCATAGACGCCCGGCTTCTGCTCGGTGTGATCCCAGGAAAAATCCATCCGTCCCCAGCGGAAACCAGCGTGACTCAGCATCTCCAGATCACCGGGCTTTAAATTATTGAAATGGTAGCAGATGCCCATGCCCGCGATAGGGTCTGCCGCATCCGGCCAAGCCAAATCCTGAGCGCGGAGGGAAAGAATCCCGCCCCATAGGGAGAGCAGGCACAGCGCGGTCCACCACGCTTTACGAAAAACAATCGAGTTCACTGAATCAGCGACGACGACGAATTCCACGCCGTTCATGGAATAGGAAGCGTAAACATTGCGCGCGAATTTTAATCATTCGTGCTGATGTTGAGCCGGATAAATTCCAGGGAAGTCAAAGGCACCAGAACCTTCCAGATGGGATCGCCGGTGGCCGGGTCGGTACCGGCTGACTGGAGGTTATAAGTTGTCGAGGTTGGAGTGGTGGTTGAGAAGGTCAAGGTCGTCCAGGTCTTCATATCCGACGAGGATTGTACGGCAATCGTTGTATCCGTTGTCATCGCCGAACTTTGCCGGTAGGTCAGGGTCAGCTCGGTTGGGTTTTGGGCCGGGTAGACGCCGACCGTGGGAAGGCCGAGGCGATCCGATGAGCTTATGGGCTGGGAGGGATTGGACGCGCCCGTGACATATTTGAGCAGATTCGAGACGCCGTCGCCCGCGGGAGTTGCCGCGGGATCGTTGCTAATGCCATTGTTCGTCGCCCACTGACTGAAGGGAACCGCGGATGCGGCATTGACCGTCAACGTCGCGCCGCTACTTGTGGCGCTGCCGATCACATTGCTGACGATCACCGAATAGGTGCCGTCGTTGGCGGCAGCGGCGTTTGCGATGCTGTAGGTGGAGCTGGTCGCGCCGGGAATGGCGACGCCGCCCTTGAGCCATTGGTAATAAAAGGGGCCGGTTCCGGATGCAACCACCGAGAAGGAAGCCGTCTGACCGGTGGTAACCGTGGAAGGGGCCGGGCCGGTGGCGATTGCCGCCGTGGTTCCCACCGTCCAGCCGAGATCCGTACTAATTTGGGCCGCCAGCAACCCGGCCACGGTGGCATCCTCCGCTTTATTGGGATGACCATTGGCGCCGATGTTACCTCCTTCGTTCGGCACTTCAAAATAACGCACCTTGCTGTCTCCACTGGTATTCATGGTGGAGACGACCTCTTGGACATAAGTCTCACAGTCGCTCAGCCCATTTCCGGAATTCAACATGGGCCCGACCATGCAGTAGATCATCGCATTCGGGTAGTTCGCGCGAATCGTGCCGATAAAGCTCGTATATTGGCTGACCCATTGTGTTTCTGTAAATGGATACGCAAGTCCACTGCCCTTAAAGTACCCGAAGTCATTTGTCCCAAGATTGATGACGACGACCCCGGGCACCCAACTGGCGTAATTCCATGGCGTGGTGGTTTGAGGAAGAGCCGTGGGATAGATGCCGGGCAGGTTGACTGGGGTGAAAGTGCTGTTCGTGGTGTTGACGTCATAGAGATACCCTCCCGACCATGCCACCGAATGGTACTCGGCACCGAGGAGACGGGCCGCGTCGTCGCCAAAGGCATAGTAACCGTCTTCCTGAGTGAGGCTGTAGGTGGTCGTGCCCGAGGGGGCCAGATTGCCGTAACCGCAGGCGACGGAATCGCCAATGACTTCAATGCGATTCGTCGGCAGGCTGGGCGGAGTAACGAGGCTCTGTCCCGGGTCGAGCTGAAAACCAAAGAACTGGACGGGGAAGGTTCCACTGGTGGGGAACACCTGCTGGCTACTGGTCGCCGTAAGGTTGGGCTCGTTCAATTTGACGAGTGTGACGGTATGCGTCCCGCTCAGCAGACCCGAGACGACTGAGTAGCTGGTGGTACCGGGAATAATTTCCAGCAGCGTGCTTTGAATCTGGCCGTCGAGGATGATGCGGAAATATTGCTCCGGCCCGCTCAGAAATGCGGTCAAGGAAGTCCCGGTAAAGCTCGCGGTGATGGAGCTCGCCGAGTAGGCGAATTGGGTGCAATCGGGCCGGCTGTTATCGAAACGGCCCGAGTACTGAATATGGGAATCGGTCCAGGGAATGGAAGCAGGTGACAGCGTCACCGGTTCGATTCCCACGCTGTCGATGAAGTCGGTGCAGTCGCTGCCGGTTCCGGTGCCGACAAACGCCAGGGTATGATTGCCCGTGGTGGAGACGGTGAAGGCATTGGAGGCAAACGAGGTGAAACTGCCGGATGTGGGAGTGAACGTTCCCACGGTTGTGCCATCGATCTGCACGTTGAATGTCTGCGAACTCGTGGACGTTCGCAGGGCGGACTGGAACGTCACCTCAAACGTGCCGGTCGCCGGAAAATTGATGGTCTGGCTGATCGTTCCGTTGACACCGCTCTTACCTTCCAGGAAGGCGGTCTGCGTTCCATTAGGCGCGGCCGGCGCGGCCCAGGTACTGCCGTTACTCTGGATGCCCGAGTTTGAGGCAAAAGTCCATGTCCCGCCGGCGGGATTGTACTGAGAAGCCGCCGTTCCGACGGACGGTGTCTCGAAGCTGTCATTGGCGAGGGCTGGAGGAGACTGCGGCATTTCATAGGGCCCGATGTCGTACGCCGTGTTTTGTGGAATGGACGTGCCAAAGAAATCCTGCGTCCCGACACTCAAGCTGCCGTAAGTCGCCAGTGTTAGGTTAAGGCCTGCGTTAGTGGCCGGTGAACCAA
>Ga0302319_10026340_pt1 | contig 10245 bp, 8 predicted proteins | sample Bog_T0_2_FD_203319 | JGI IMG/M metagenome (GOLD analysis project Ga0302319, IMG submission 203319) | Peat permafrost microbial communities from Stordalen Mire near Abisko, Sweden - Bog_T0_2 | ecosystem: Environmental > Terrestrial > Soil > Wetlands > Peat | place: Sweden: Abisko, Stordalen Mire...
TCCTGTAATTTCGGCTTCATGGAGGCTAGTCCGCGATACAGCCGCGATTTTACCGTAGAAAGCGGCGCGCGTGTCACGTTTGCAATCTCTTCCAAGGAAAGATCCTCGTGAAACCGCAGAACCAGCACCTCCCGATGCAGCGGTTCCACCTCTAATAGAGCCGCCGCCAGCCGATTTAGGTCTTCCCCACTGGCACACTGGTCAAACGGCGTAGGCCCCTCGGCCGCGATTTCAATTCCACCGACCCGCTCATCCTCGCTGCCCGCCTCAAACATCTCATCCAGGCTGGACATGGTCCGCTTTCGCCGCAGGTCGATCACCAGATTGCGCGCCACCGTGAAGAGCCACGTGTCAAACCGCGCCTTTCCGTTGAACTGAGCCCCTCGCACCATCACCCGCATCCAGACCTCCTGAAAGAGATCCTCAGCCTGCTCGCGATTGCTCGTGAGGTAAAGCAAATAACGCAACAGCCGATGTTGGTAACGCTGAATCAACTGGTCGATCAGGCCCGCATCCTGGCGTTTCAACCCCGCGGCGATCTCCAGGCTTTCCTGGCGAACCAGCTCCTGAGCTTCCCGAGCGCTAAGAGCATCGGAGGACGTACCGAACGTGGTGGCGGAAACGAGCGTAGTCATCACAGTTACTAAGACGCAGAATTTGGACTTCGCGTCGGGCGATTTTCCTGACAATTTCCTGACAAAACGCCAGCTTCTTTGATGTCCGGAAAATCCACACCCCGAATTTCACCTCAAAACCACGCGGAGGGCCCATCTCGCCGAATACCATGCGGGTGCCCCACATCCCGCCTTTGAGATGTGGGAGCAATGCCCTATTACCCGCAAACCACAAAAGTCGTAAACTAGAAGACTATGCAAACCCTCTACGGCGTCCATCCCGTCGAAGAAGCCCTTAAAGCCGGCAAGCGCCGTTTCGACCACGTCCTCGTCGCCCGCGAACGCCGCGACGACCGCCTCGAAGCCATCGTCTCGCTCTGCAAAGAGCTCAAAATCCGCGTCCGCACCGAACCGCGCGAAACCCTCACCGACATGGCCAAGACTCCCGCCCACCAGGGCGTAGTCGCCATCGTCCGCGCCCAGCAATTCCTGACCATCGAAGACGTTCTCGAACCCACCGGCCGGCCGCGCCTGGTATTGGCCCTCGACGGCGTAGAAGACCCGCAAAACCTCGGCGCGCTTCTCCGCTCCGCCGACGGCGCAGGCGTCGACTCCGTAGTCATGACCGAACGACGTGCGGCGCCGCTAAGCGCGGTTGCGGCAAAGGCGGCAGCCGGAGCACAGGAACACCTCCGCATCGCCCGCGTCGTCAACCTCGTCCGTTCCCTCGAAGAGCTCAAACGCCAAAACATCTGGATCATCGGCCTCGACGAACGCGGCACCACCGACTACACCGACTTCGACTTCACCGGAGACTGCGCCCTGGTCATGGGCCGCGAAGGCGACGGTCTGCATGAACTGGTCCGCCGCACCTGCGACCACCTCCTGCGCATCCCCATGGCCGGCGGCGTCAGCTCCCTCAACGTCTCAGCCGCCGGCGCCGTAGTCCTTTTCGAAGCCTACCGCCAGCGCCGTCTAAAACAGAAAGCCGCTGAAAACGGCCAAAATCCTGACAAATCCTCCAAAAACGAGTCCAAACCCAAGAAGCAAAAAGGCCTCGGCTCCTAGCGCAATCACTTCTCGAGGATGCCAGAGGAGACATTTCGAGAATTAGGGTGGAAGTTTTTCGAGGATCCGGGTGCCCCACCCTCGCGACACATTTGTTTTTGTCGCTAGGGTGGGAAACCGCAAATCCTAATGACTCAACCCAAACAAAGCGCCAAAGGCGCGTCGTTATACCAGCCTGGGGCAAAGCCCCAGGTAAAGGCCAAATAAGAAACCAAGGGCTGAAGGCCCGACCTATCCTGTCCGCATCCATCACGGCATCGTTCCAAAGGGGCACACGCTGAGGCGCCAAACAATGAATTCGACCATCCTATCGGCCTTTGCCGTCCTGCTTCTTTCCCCGCTGGCAACCTTGGCCCAAACCACCTCCAGCGCCCCGCCCGTCTCCTCCCAGACCCTCCAGGAGACCCAGCAAAATCAAACCAAGAAGTCCAAAGTCATCCTCCAGCGCTCCACCGACGAAAACGGCCAAACCACCAACGGGCCCACCCCCACAGCAAAACCCGACGCCCAGCCCACGGCGCCCCAGCTTTCAATTCCCGACGCCGAACGCACCGCCCCCACCTACACCGCCTTCGACCTCGACGTCCGCCTCCGCCCCGCCGAAAGCCACATCGCCGTCCGCGCCCTAATCGCCCTGCGCAACGACAGCAAATCCCCGCTAGCCCACCTTCCGCTCCAGCTCTCCAGCGACCTCACCTGGGAGAATATCCGCCTCAACGGCCGCCAAATCCCCTTCACCGTGGCCACCCTCAACTCCGACGCCGACCACACCGGCCAGCTCCACGAAGCCGTGATTCCGCTTCCCGCCCCGCTCGCCCCCGGCGCATCCCTCCAGCTCGACGTCACCTACTCCGGCGCCATCAGGCAGTCCACCAAGCGCCTCCAGGCCATCGGCACCCCCGACGAAATCGCCTCCCATTCGGATTGGGACCGCATCACGCCCTCCTTCACCGGCCTACGCGGTTTCGGCAACATCCTCTGGTACCCCGCCAGCTCCGTCCCCGTCATCCTCGGCGATGGCGCCCGCCTCTTCGATGAAATCGGCACCCACAAGCTCCGCCTCACCGGAGCACGCTTCCGCCTCGCGCTAACCGTCGAAGCCCCATCCGATCAGGCGCCCAACATCGCCCTCATCAACGGCAACCCGGTCCAGCTCACCGCCTCATCCTCCACGGACACCACGCTACCGGCCATCGAAACCGCTCGGCTCGACGACTCTACCCTAGGCTTCGAAGCCCCCAGCATCTTCCTCGCGAACCGCACCAGCCATCCCGCCACCAACGCAACCCTCTGGACCCGCCCCGAATCCGAAGCCAACATCCCCACCTGGGCCAACGCCGCAGCCGACGTTACCCCATTCCTCCAATCCTGGCTCGGACAGCGACCCCGCTCCCAGCTCATCATCCTCGACCTGCCCGAAGACGGCGACATTCCCTTTGAAACCGGCTCCATGCTGGCCACGCCCGTCCGCGCCGCCGCACCGGAGGTGCTGGAAGGCGTCATGGCCCACGCCCTCACCCACGCCTGGGTCATGAGTCCCCGCGCCTGGCTCTCCGAAGGCGTTGCCCACTTCATGGGCACTCTCTGGATCGAAAAAACGCAAGGCCGCGAACGCGCCCTCGAAACCCTGGACAACGCCCGCTCCGCCCTCGCCCTCGCCGAACCCGAAAGTCCCGGCGAAAGCGACGGACAGCCGCTCGTAGCCTGCATCTCGCCCGTCTACTACCGCACGAAAGCCGCCTACGTCTTCTGGATGCTACGCGACATCGCCAGCGACCCCACGCTCTCCGCGGCCCTGCGCGCCTACGACCCCGCCAAAGACACCGACACCGGCTACTTCCAAAAACTCCTCGAACAAGCCGGCCAACGCAAGCAACTAGGCTGGTTCTTCAACGATTGGGTCTACAAAGACATGGGCCTTCCCGACCTTTCGATCGAAAGCGTCTACCCCAGCGCCGCCTCGGTCCCAGGCTCCTTCCTCGTCGCCGTCAACGTTGCCAACAACGGCTACGCCGCCGTCGAAGCTCCCGTCCAGGTCATCACCGGCCTCACCACCGTCACCCAGCGCGTCCTCATCCCCGGCCGCAACAAAGCCGTGCAGCGCATCCTCATCCAGGGCGACCCCACCGAAGTCCGGCTTAACGACGGCACCATACCAGAAGCCCAGGCCACCATCCACAGCAAGACCATCGAAGAGACCCCCACCAAGCCTTAGCAGAGTTGGCCACAAATCCGGGTGCCCCACCCTCGCGACGCCTCTGTTCTTGTCGCTAGGGTGGGATGCTTTGTATCTATAAGTCCTTTATAATCTTGCGGGCGGCCGCTAGTTTCCTGCGATTAGCTCCCACCCAGCGCCTTCACCACCCCGGCATCCACCAGCGGCTGCATCACCGCATACCCCGCCGGCGTAGGATGCACCCCATCCGAACTCAGCGTCTTCGGCAATCCGCCCCGCTCATCCGCCATCGCCGTGTAATAGTCCACATACACATGCCCATGCTCGGCGGCATACGCCTTCATCCATGTGTTGATCGCCACCACTTTCGGCGCCGGCTCACGTCCCGCGCGCCAGGGAAAGTCGAAGGCCGGCAGGATCGAGCACATCACCACCTTGATCCCATGCGCCTCGGCCAACTCCGCCATCGAAGCCAGATTCTCCTCCGTCTGCTCCAACGTCATATCCCCGGTATTCCCGGCAATATCGTTAATCCCCGCCAGAATCACTACCGCCGCCGGCTTCAGATCGATCACGTCCTGCTTGAAACGCACCAGCATCTGCGGCGTCGTCTGCCCGCTGATCCCGCGGTTCACATAGTCCTTATCCGCCACCGGAGGCTGGGGAGGCACGCCAAAATGCGCCCACCCCTCGGTAATCGAGTCTCCCATGAACACCACGCGCTTCTCACCAGCAGCTGGCAATCCCAAAGCCACATCCTCATCATGAAATCGTTTCAAATTCGCCCAATCCGTCCGCATCGGGTCGGGTGCCGCAGGCGCAGGGACCACCCTCACCGGCGCAACGGGTGCGGGAGCAGGAGCAGCCTGCTGTGCCAAAGCACCCAAACTCCCCACCCCAGCCATAAAAGTCGCCAACAGCAATCGCTTCACCATCAACCCACATCCTCCCAATCCAAAATGATCCAGCTAACCCGCTAACTCGCTAACTTGTCAAAAGCTATTTCGACCACTGCTTCAACAGCGCCCGGTGCCCAATATCCCGTCGGAAATACTTCCCTTCAAACTCGATCTTACCCATCGCCGAGTACACCAGATCCAGCGCTTCAGGCAGCGTATCCGCCGCCGCCGTCACCCCCAGCACCCGCCCGCCGCTGGTCCGCACCGAGCTAGTTACAAGTCCGCCCACCAGCGAAGTTCCAGCATGAAACACCTGCACACCCGGCACCAGCGACGCCTCGTCCAACCCCGTCACCTCAAACCCCGTCTGAAACGTCCCAGGATACCCGCCCGAACTCGCAATCACGCAGGCGCTGGCCCCCGGCTTCCATTTCAGCTCCACATCCTTGAGCCGCCCATCCACGCAGGCTTCTAAGACTTCCAAAAGATCGTTTTCCAAACGCATCAGGATCGCCTGCGTCTCCGGATCGCCGAATCGCGCATTGAACTCCAGCACCTGCGGCCCGCGCGCCGTCATCATCAGCCCGATAAACAGCACCCCCACAAACGGCGTGTCCTCCGCGGCCATCCCGCGTATCGTGGGCCTCGCAATATGATGCATCACCCACTCCTGCATTGGCACATCCAGAATCGCGTCCGTCGAATACACGCCCATCCCGCCCGTATTCGGCCCCGTATCCCCCTCGCCAATCCGTTTATGATCCTGCGCCGCCGCCAGGGGAGTCACATAGGTCCCATCGGAGAGACAAAGAAAACTCACCTCATCCCCCACCAGAAACTCCTCAACCACCAGTTGCTGCTCATGCGTCCCCAGCAGCTTCCCATTGAACAGGCCCTGCGAAGCCTCCAGCGCCGCCCGCTTCGTCTGGCAGATCACCACGCCCTTGCCCGCCGCCAGCCCATCCGCCTTCACCACAAGCGGCGGATGAAACAACTCGACCGCCTTCTCCACTTCCTTCAGCGTCTTGCAAACCGCGTAATTCGCCGTAGGAATCGCATGCCGCTGCAAAAACCGCTTGGCATAGCTCTTGCTCGACTCCAGTTGCGCCGCCGCCTTCGTCGGCCCAAAAACCTTCAACCCGCTCCGTTGCAACTCATCCACCAGCCCCAGGGAAAGCGGCAACTCCGGCCCCACCACCGTAAAATCCGGCTGCTCCGCCAGCGCAATCCGCACCATTCCATCCAGATCGGAGAGCGAAACCGGAGCCAGCCGCACAAAATGCCCCATCCCCGCCATGCCGCCATTCCCCGGCGCGCAAACCAGCTCCGTTACCCGCGGACTCTTCGCAATGGCCCAGGCCAAAGCATGCTCCCGCCCCCCAGATCCAAAAATCAAAACCTTCATTCGTACTCCCAACTCCCTGATACCTAGAGGCTATCTGACCAAACCCACACGCCCAAGTCAAACCCGCCCAAAACCCTCTTTCGCGCAAGACTTGGGATTCCTTCCGTAATACCGCTTTGGCTCTTGACTTTCTTTCTGTCGCTCCCAAAGGAATCTACTGCTCCCTTCGATTTCGATGCCGCCACGAATACCACCGCGGAACCACTGAAAGCACTCACTCCGATATACTTCTGCTGAGGCCAGGCAGCCACACGCGGGGGAGCATCTCATGGACAACAAACTCATCCCGTACAACGTCCAGCAACAGCGCCAGGCCCGCCGCGAAGCCCAGCGCCACCTATTCCATCGCAACCAGGCCATCGGCCTGCTCCTCGCCGCCGCCGCAGTCCTCGCCTACCGCCTGCTCCACACCCCCTCCGGCTGGCTCTCCCCACCAGGCTGGTGGCGCCTGTGGTAACCGAAAATCCCCCGGCCACGCAAGACCCGCTCGCCGTCCTGATCCTAGGCCCCACCGCCAGCGGCAAAACCGCCCTATCGCTGGCCCTCGCCCAGAGATTCCACGGCGAAATCATCAGTTGCGACTCCGTAGCCGTCTACCGCGGCATGGACCTCGGCTCCGCCAAGCCCTCGCTCACCGAGCGCGCCCTCGTCCCCCATCACCTCATCGACGTCGCCACCCCAGACCATCCCTTCACCGCCGGCGACTACTCCCGCCAGGCCCGCGCCGCCCTGCGCGAAATCTCAACACGCAACTATCTCCCCATCGTCACCGGCGGCACCGGCCTCTACCTCCGCGCCCTCACCCTCGGCCTGTTCCCCGCCCCGCCCCGACAACAAGCGACGCGGAACCGCCTGATCCGTAGCCTCCAAACGAAAAGCGCAAACTGGCTGCACCGCATGCTAACCCGCCTAGATCGCCCCTCAGCCGCCCGCATCCATCCCAACGACACCCCAAAACTCATCCGCGCCCTCGAGATTCTCTTCGCCACTGGCCAGCCGATCTCCGCGACGCTCGAAGGCGGCCCAGACATCGCCCGCGACCCCTTAACCGGCTTCCGCCTCCTGAAAATCGGCCTAAACCCACCCCGCCAGCAGCTCTACCACCGCATCAACCAACGCGCAGCAGCCATGTTCGCGTCCGGCCTCATCGAAGAAACCCGCGCCCTCCTCGCCCAATACGGCCGCGTCAAAGCCCTGGACGCGCTCGGCTACCGCCAGGCCCTCGCCGCAATCGACGGCGCCCTCACCGAGCCCGAAGCCATCGCCGCCGCGCAGCAGGGCCATCGCAACTACGCCAAACGCCAGCTCACCTGGTTCCGCCGCGAACCAGACGTCCACTGGATGGAAGACTTCGGCGACTCGCCCCAATCCCTCGAACTCGCTGCAAACCGGATACAAAGCGCACTGCGAGCGCGATAAGCCGCTCAACGACGTCGAGGGCGGCAAATTGTCCCTGTGGAAAATCCCCATCTGCTTGTTTCCGATAGCAAGGAATGTTAGTCCCGCCCAAAACAGACTTATTCTCAATTTCCAATTTCCGTAACCTGAGTGCCAGGGCAGGCCTCTTACTGACGCGTGACGGCATAAGTTCGGTGCGCGGAGATAACACTCTGTGCACGCGTCCCTTCCTGTCCGCAATAAGTAGCTCAAATAGGAGTCCGCATGTTCAAAGCAACTCGAAGTCTGCTGATGATCGCTGTCGCGGTCGGAGTAACATCCCCGCTCTGCCTGAACGCCCAACCCGCAAGCCACTCCGGCGCCGTCTTCCTCATGACCAATGCCGCAGACAGAAATGAAGTCCTCGCCTACGATCGCGCGGCCGACGGTTCCCTCACCTTCGGCGAACGCTACGACACCGGAGGCCGCGGCAGCGGCGGCGTCACCGACCCGCTCGGTTCGCAAGGCTCCATCACCCTCAGTCAGGACCACTCGCTGCTCTTTGTCGCCAACGCCGGCAGCGGCAGCGTCTCCGTCTTCGCCGTCCACGGCAGCCATCTCTGGCTCCAGCAAAAGCTACCCTCCGGCGGCACAACTCCCGTCTCCATCGCCCGGCAGGGCAATCTCCTCTACATCCTCAACCAGGGCGCAGCAGGCAACGTCGTCGGCTTCTTCCAGGACCACGACGGCCGCTTCAAACCCATCGAGAACTCGACCCGCTACCTCAGCGCCAATGACGTCAACAGCTCTTCCATCTCCCTCACCCCCAACGGACAGTTCCTGCTGGTCGCCGAGCGCGGCTCCGGCAAACTGGACGTATTCCCCGTTCTCGCCGATGGCACACTCGGTGCTGCGGTCGTCACCCCAAGCCCCGGCCCCGGACTCTTCGACGCCACCATCGCTCCCAACGGCATCGCCATCGCCAATGAAACCGGTCCCGCCGGCGGCTCAAACGCCTCCGCCGTCACCTCTTATTCCATCCAGCCCAACGGTACTTTGACGCCCATCAGCCAGAGCGTTCCCACCTTCGGTAACGCTAACTGCTGGAGCGCCATCACCCCCAACGGCAAATGGATCTACGTCGATAACTCTGCCAGCAACACCATCTCCGGATTCTCAATCGGCACAACCGGTCAACTGACTCCCATTGGCGATACCGTCCTCGCCACTCTCCCGCAAGGCAGCCGTAACATCGACCTGGCTATCTCAGCGGAAGGAAAATACCTCTACACCCTCGACACCGACAACGGCACGATCGGTATCTTCGCCATTCAGCACGACGGGACACTGAGTTATGTGACCGAAACCGGAGACCTTCCGAAATCAGCCGGCTTCAACGGCATCGCCGCGCTCTGACGCGACCTCGCCTAACCGTATAAATTCCCCGCGATCCTTCCGCGAGGGGGCCGGCCATCGCTGTCGCTTTTTTAGGGGATGGCCGGCGATCCTTCAATCCTCCTGGGCGACCAGTTTCCAAATCCCATAGACTAAAAACATGCGCCCCGAATACCTGTCCAGCCCAGAAGCCCTCGACAGCTTCCTCCACTGCTTCGAAGCCCGCATTCTCCCCAAGGCCGAATGGACCCACGCCGCCCACGTCGCCGCAGCCGCATATTACCTTCACGGATCCAGCGTCGCCAGCGTCCTGCCCCTCATGCGCGCCAGAATCAGCGCCTTCAACCTCGCCGTAGGCGGAGCCAACACTCCCACCTCCGGCTACCACGAAACCCTCACCCATTTATGGCTCCTCATCGTCGCAGAATTCCTCCGTCAAAATCCTCCCGCCTCCAAACTAGCAGCCGCCCGGCACGCCGTCGCTACCTTTGGCGAAGCCCGCGCCCTGCACACCCTTTATTACTCCGGCGACGTCGTCCAGGACTCCGCGGCCCGCCGCGCCTGGCGTGCTCCCGACCTGCTCCCCATCCCAAATCCCGAAGCCTGATTCGAAGCCACCCCTCCTCGCATCTATTAGACTGAACAAGGAAAAGGGTCGCGCCAGCCATCCAGTCGTTCTGCGCAGGCGTGCCCGAAAGGAACCCCAGTGCCAGAGACCATCTACGACGTAGCCATCATCGGCGGCGGACCAGCAGGCTACACAGCCGCCATCCGCGCCGGCCAGTTCGGACTCAAAACCGCCCTCATCGAGCGCACCGACAAGCTCGGCGGCACCTGCCTCCACTGGGGCTGCATACCCACCAAGGCCCTCCTCTTCAGCGCCGAAATCTGGGACCATCTCAAGCACGCCGCAGAACTGGGAATCGATAACGTCACCGCCCCGCAGGTCAACTGGCCCAACCTGCTCAAGCGCAAAAACGCCATCATCGCCAAGCATGTCAAAGGCCTCGAGTTCCTCATGAAGAAGAACAAGGTCAACACCATCGAGGGCTACGGCCGCCTCACCGGCCCCGCCAAAGACGGCATCCACACCGTCAGCATCTACACCGAAGGTGGCGGCGGAGCTGCCGGTGAGCAATCCTTCATCAGAGCAAAAAACATCATCCTCGCCACCGGCTCTGACGCCAAAATGCTCCCCGGCCTCGAACCCGACACCCGCATCCTCACCAACATCGAAATCCTCTCCATTCCGGCCGTACCCAAATCCCTCGTCGTCATCGGCGCCGGAGCCGTCGGCGTCGAATTCAGGTC
>Ga0302319_10026342_pt1 | contig 10244 bp, 10 predicted proteins | sample Bog_T0_2_FD_203319 | JGI IMG/M metagenome (GOLD analysis project Ga0302319, IMG submission 203319) | Peat permafrost microbial communities from Stordalen Mire near Abisko, Sweden - Bog_T0_2 | ecosystem: Environmental > Terrestrial > Soil > Wetlands > Peat | place: Sweden: Abisko, Stordalen Mire...
GAATAAAAAGCAGTGATCAGTTGTGAGTTGTCAGTTTTCAGAGTGGCGCGTCTGCGGCTATGGCATTGGATGCGCTACTCTGAGATTGCAGTGAGCTGTGAGCATGCTTGCCTATCTAAACCTTCCTGCCTGGAATTGGCCACTGACGACTGAATTCTGAGATCTGAATCCATGAAGACATTGCTTCGTACATTGCTGTATCTCTCGTTGATTGTCTGGTTGGGCGCCGAGATTTTTCTTCCCATCGCTGCCGCCACCACCTTTGGGACGCTGCAAGGGCAGACGCATGTTGCGGGCACGATTGTGGGCACGCTGCTGCGGATTCTGCACGGAATGGGGCTGATCTCCGGGATGATTGCCTTGGCCCTGCTGGCTTTGGCGCCGGCGTTTGGCATCTACAAGCCGAAAATGTCACTGGCGCCGATGGCTTTGCTTGTGCTGATGATCGGCGCGACGGTCTATGCTCAGTACGGAATCATTCCCGCAATGGAAAAGGACCGCGTTGCAGCGGGCGGGGCGATTGATACGATGGACTCGACCAATCCGCTGACCGTGGACTTCAACCGGCTCCACAATCGGAGCGTGGATGTGGAGATGGCGATACTGGCGATGGGTGTGGCGACAGTGGCGCTGATCGCGGCGGCGGAGAGCGTGAAAAGTTAGTTCTCTTTTGCCATTTGTGGACACGGCTGAAGGCGCGCCCTTTCGGAGGGCAGCGGATTCCGCGTGCGAGGTCTGATTCGTGCTTAAGCTTTCATTACTGCTGGGAGCAATTGCCGCGCTGGCCGATGTGGCAGGTGGGCTGGTGCTGGTGCGGGCTCGCGGAGTGGAAAAATACCTGCGCTACTTTGTGGCGCTGGGGGCGGGGTTTCTGGTGGCAACGGCGGTGCTGGAGATGATGCCGGAGGGGCTGAAGCAGAATCCGCGCATGGGGCCGGTGCTGATTATGGCCGGATATTGCATGATGCACCTGCTTGAACACACCATCAATGCCCATTTTCATTTTGGCGAAGAAACGCATCATGGGGAGTTCATCTCGCGCCATACGAGCAACTCGGTGCTGGCGGGGTTGAGCGTTCATGCATTGTTTGACGGCGTGGCGATCGGATCTGGGTTTGTGGTGTCGAACTGGCTGGGAGTGTTGATTTTTCTGGCGATTCTGCTGCACAAAGCGCCGGAGGGGTTCACAATGGCGTCTGTGATGCTCGCGAGCGGACGGAGCCGGAGGATGGCATTTTATTCAGCAGTCGCGCTCGCGGCCGCGACCTTGGCTGGGGTGCTGGTAATTGAACTGGTGCCGAGCTGGCTGCCTTATGGGTTGCCTGTCTCAGCGGGAGTGGCGCTGTATGTGGGAGCGAGCGACCTGGTGCCTGAAGTCAATCGCGAGCCCGGGATACGAATGGCGCTGGTGTTCTTTGGGGGAGTGGGCGGGTTCCTGCTGCTGCGGATGCTGCTGCCGGCGCTTTAGAATTTCGTCCTTATCTCAGGAGTTGGATCCGAAGCCGATTTTGCCCGCATAAAGCCTCAACAGCAACATTCCGTAGTCCCAGGCGACCTTTGAGTTGGCTTTGCTGGCTCCGCGATAGCGCAGACCGAAGGCGAAGGGTATCTCTTTTACAGATTGCATCTTGCCGCGAACCAGGATTTCGAGCAGTAGCTTAAAGCCGGACTTCTGGAAGTCCGTTTGCGGGAGGCAGCGACGGCGCACAAAGAAAAAGCCGGACATGGGATCTTTGGCTCGGAGATGGCTTTTCTGCAAGGGCCAGGTGACCCAGACGGCAGCGGCGGAGAGGAATTTCCGAATGGGGTTCCATTGGCCGAGATCGCCGCCGGGGGTGTATCGGCTGCCGATAACCAGGTCATTTCCACTTTGCACTGCGGAGATCAACTGGGGCAGAAGCTCGGGCGGGTGCTGGAGGTCGGCATCCATGACGCCCAGCACGGTGGCGTCGGTGTGCTGCCAGCCATGAAGGATGGCGCCGGACAAGCCGCGTTCGCCTTTGCGGACGAGGAGGCGGACGTGTGGGTCTTCCATCGCGATGGCGGAGACAATAGCCTCTGTGGCGTCGGGGCTGTCGTCGTCGACGACAAGGACTTCGTAGGGGATGTTGAGCGGATCGAGTACAGACCGCACATGCGCGAGCAGGCCGGCGATGTTTTCCGCTTCACAGAGAGTGGGAATGACGAGTGCGAACTTCTCGACCGCGCTGGAGGTGCGGCCGCGGACAAGCAGATCAGAGTCCGCTGCGAGGCTAATCGGCATGGTTGAGGAACCTACGACTGTTGAGGACATACTTCTCAAGTGTAATTGGAGCTCGTAGCTTTCTGTTGTCTAAACATTTGACGAAATTTGGGGTGGATGGGTTTAGGGGCCGGCTGGGGATAAGACGGAGATGGGGAACGTATGATGGAGCAGAGTTGACTCGGGGACGCAACCGTGGCGACCCGAGCGAGGGACCGATTTTTGCGGAGTAAACGATTCTATTCTGACACCTTGCTTCTCCTCCTGCTGACGGTTACCGGGTTTCTGGTGATGGGCTATCACCCTGGTTTTGAGGATGACGGCGTCTACCTGGCGGCAGTGAAGGCGGACCTGAATCCCACGCTGTTCCCGCACGATTCGGAATTCTTCACGCTGCAGATGCAGGCTACGGTCTTTGACGGATCAATGGCGCGGTTTGTGCGGTGGACAGGAGTACCGCTGGCATGGGCGGAGTTGCTTTGGCAATTTGCGGCACTTTTCCTGACGCTTTGGGCTTGCCGGCGGATTGCGGTGCTGCTTTTTGAGGAGGAATGCGCGCGCTGGGCGGGGGTGGCGATGGTGGCGGCCATGTTTACGCTGCCGGTGGCGGGGACGGCGCTGAACATCGCTGACCAGCACCTGCACCCGCGGAACCTGGCTACGGCCCTGATTTTGCTGGCGGTGGCGGTGGTGCTTGAGGAAAGGGGCCGGCGGTGGGTGGCAATCCCGCTGCTGGGGGTGGCGTTGCTGCTGCATCCGATCATGGCGGCGCTGGGAGCGTCGTTTTGCCTGTTTCTGATGGTGGCGCTCGGCGAGGGGGAACCGTTCCGGCTGGGTGAGATGCGGGCGACGCTGTGTCTGGCGGTGCCGCTGGGTTGGGTGTTTGCGCCTTCGAGCGAGAGTTGGCGGCTGGCGGCGGCTTCGCGGAGCTACTACTCGGTTTATAGGTGGGAGTGGTATGAGTGGCTGGGGGCGCTGGCACCGCTGGCGCTGTTCTGGGCGCTGAGCCGGGCGGCGCGGCGATGGAGGCAGGCGTGCGATGGACGGCTGGCGCGGTTTGCGCTGGCGGTGGCGGCTTATGGGGTGTTCCAGCTCATCGTGGCCATGGCTCTGCTGGCGCCGGACGCCCTGGAGAGGATCAGACCGCTGCAGCCGATGCGGTTTTTGCACCTGGTTTATATCTTCATGTCCCTGGTTGGGGGAGGATTGCTGGGACGGTTTGTTCTGGGGCGCAAGAGATGGCGATGGGGTATTTACCTGCTGCTGATCAATGGGGGGATGTTTCTGGCTGTTTGGGAGATGGTGGACGACGGGGCGCACCTGGAGATGCCGTGGACGGAGACGGCCAACCCGTGGCTGCAGGCGTTTGAGTGGGTGCGGGGAAATACTCCGGTGGATGCGTATTTTGCGCTTGATCCGCGGTATCTGGCAGCGCCGGGCGAGGGGTTTCATGGGTTCCGGGCGCTGGCGGAGCGGAGCATGCTGGCGGACGGGATCAAGGACACGGCGGTGGCGACGGAAGTGCCGAGTCTTGCACCGGTTTGGCGGGCGCAGCAGTTGGCGCTGGCGGGGTGGAAGGACTTCAGGCCGGCGGATTTTGAGCGGCTGAAGGGGCAGTTTGGCGTGGATTGGGTGGTGGTGAGCTATCCGACGCCCGCAGGGCTGGATTGCAGGTGGCACAACGGGACTTTGGCGGTTTGCCGGATTCCGTAGGGCTAACTGCTCTTGTAGACCGCTGCCCAGAATTTGGTCAGGTCATTGTGCTGGAGTTGGATGCCGGCGCCGGGGAGAAACTGCTTCAGGTTCATGTCCAACATGCGCTTCTCGTCTTCCATGCCGAGAGTGAGCTGGCGATGCAGGTTGGACGCGAAAAACCTGGAGGTGCTGATTCCGGTGCTCAGGGTCACGAAGCCGTTGGGCGTTCCATGGTCGCCGACGATTTCAACCGCGAACCTGGTTGGAGGCGCTTGTGCGGGCTGCCGGGGTGAGGCTACTCCCATCAGGAAACTGCCGAGCGTGAGGAGACGAATTGGAAGGCGTCGAAACATCGCTGGGCGCAATTCTAGCCCGGATTGGATTTGTGGGGTTGCTGTTATTTGCCGCAAAAATGAGGGACTTTCCGACGAGGACACATTTGTAAGTCATTTATTATCAAGGGCTGTCTTGGAGGGTTGCGGGTAAGTGCTTTGTTGTCAACAAAGGTGGGGGGGGTAGGGGGGTGGGGTGGCGGTGCTCTTTTGGGTGGTTTTGCGGTATTAGAGTCCAATTGCATTGCGGGACTTTAGTGCTTCGAGATGGTGGAATCAAGGCACTGAAACCATTGTGCGCCAATCGGGGGAAATAGACTGCAAATTTTGGGGAGATTTTTCTGGAGATGATCGGGATTGGGAACGAAGGGCCCGCGGCTGAAGCCGGTCCTATCTAAGGACTTGGTTCAGGGGCATGAATGCCCCTGCTCCCTCCGTTTCGCTGGCGCGATTGGAGGAAAGGCCATCGTCGAAACAGGCTGCGGAAAAAGGGCAGATCCTGGAGTTTTCCCTCCCCTTGTTTTAGCAGGGGCATCTGAAGCCCAGTGCTGATTTGATTGGCTTTATCGGCCCGACTGAAGTCAGGCCCTGGTTACAAGGCGTTCGAAGTCAGGGGTGGATTGAGTTTTTTCGCAGCCTGTAAAGCCGATTCTATCCAAGGCCCCTGATTTCAGGGGCATGAATGCGCGGGCTCCCTCCGCCTGGCGGGCGCGATTGAGATTTGCCGCATACATCAGCTTTTCTTTTGCGGCTTCTGCATGGGGACCACCTGGACGGTTACGTCGCGGACTTCGGACAGGAAGCGGTTGAGCACCGAGCCGCGGAGCAGAATGTCGAAGCGTGACCGTGCGGATTGACCGAAGACCACATGCGAAATGCTCTCCTGCTGGGCAAAACGGATTAGCGCGTCCGAGACGTTGCGGTCGGTGAGCGAGACCACCTGTGCTCCCAGGTCGCGGGCCATACGCTGAAATTCTTCCAGGCGGTGGTGAGCCTCGGGGTCGCCGTGGCCCTTGTCGTCAGGGCGGGTGACATAGACGGCATACCAGTTGGTCGCAAGCCTGCCGGCCACACGCGAGCCGACGCGTAACAATCGCTCGGCTCCCGGCCGCGTGCTGAGGCAGACCATGACCTTCTCCGGAATCGGCGCTTGCTCCAGGCCCTGGTTGCGCCTGTACTCCGCGGCGCGATTGCCGACCTGTTCCGCCGTAGTGCGCAGGCTCAGTTCGCGCAACATGTTCAGGTTGCCTTTACGGAAGAAGTTAGCCAGCGCCTGCTCCACCTTTTCCGCAGCGTAAATCTTGCCTGCCCGCAAGCGCGTCCGCAACTCGTCCACGGTCACGTCCACGTTCACCACTTCATCGGCGCGCTTCAAGAAACTATCGGGAACGGTTTCGCGGATCACCGTGTTCGCCGACCGATTCACCGCGTCATTCAGCGTCTCGAGGTGCTGAATGTTGACCGCCGTCATCACGTTGATGCCGGCGTCCAGCAGCTCCAGCACATCTTCGTAGCGCTTGCGATTTTTGCTTCCGGGAACGTTGGTGTGGGCCAGCTCGTCCACAACCACGGTGTTGGGACGCCGCGCCAGAATGGCGTCCACATCCATGTCTTTCAGTTCCACGCCGTGGTAGGGAATGACCCGCTGCGGAATGATCTCCAGGTCCTGGATGCGCTCGGCGGTCTCCTTGCGCCCGTGCGTCTCCACCAAGCCGATGACCAGGTCGACGCCTTGCTGGTGCTTCATGAGGTGGGCGTCGTTGAGCATGTGATAAGTTTTGCCGACGCCCGGCGCGGCGCCAATGTAGATGCGCAGCTTGGCGGGTTCTTTCTGTTTCTCGAGAACGATCTCCGCCATCAGCCCACCTCAACCGGATGGCGGGTTGGCTCCGCCACAGCCACCGGCAGCGTGAACCGGAACGTGGTTCCATTTCCCAGCCTGCTCTCGACGGCGATTTGGCCGCCCAACTGCTCCACCAAGCGCCGCACCAGTGCGAGACCGAGGCCCGAGCCGCTGTCCGACATAGGATTGAAGCGGTCGAAGATTGTCCCGAGCCGCTCCGCCTCAATGCCACGGCCGGTATCGCGCACCGTGAACTGCACCGAGTCTTTCACTTCTTCAGCGGCCAGCAGTATCTCGCCTTCTTCCGGCGTATAACGCAGGGCGTTGGCCAGCAGGTTCTCCAGAATTGTCCTCAGCGCCCGGCGGTCGGCCCGGACAGCCATCAGGTCGGCGTAGGCTTTGACATCTACCCTGATCCGCTTGCGCCCGGCCTCGTCGCAGTAGCGATCGCGTGCGTGGTTCAATGCCTCCAGCGGACGAATGCGTTCGAGCTTGATTTCCCGCGTTCCGGTATCGAGCTCCGCGACCTCAATCAGGTCGGCCATCAGATCGTCCAGTTTTTCCGACTCCTTGCCGGCCGCCGCTACCAGCTCCTTTTGCAGCGGCTTCAGTTCCCCGCCGAATTCCTGGCTCAGGGCATACAAGCCCCGGCGCAGTTGCAGCAGCGGATCGCGCAACTTGCGGCTGGCCACGTTCAGAAACCGCGTCTTGAACCGGTCGGTGTCCTGCAGGCTGGTCACATCTTCGAGAGTCGTCACTGTCCCCAGCAGGCGGCCCTCGGAGTCCCGCATGGGGGTGGTGCGAAGACGGAAGCTGCGCTCCTGCTTACCAATGCGCATGGGCAGCATGGCCGCTTCGTCTTCGGCGGCAACCGCCTTCTGCATTTGTACCGCGTCGCGAATGGCGCTCAGAATCTTGTCTCCGCCCGGCGTATTGGCCAGGGCCAGGCGGTCGGTGGCCGCATCTCCCAGCAACTCCGCGGCCGCCTGGTTCACCTTGAGGATGTGGCCTTTGCCGTCGGTGACAATGATGGGCTCAAAAATTGACTGCAGGACCGCGTCTGAGAGCTGAAACTCCATTTGCCTGCGGCCGGCTTCCGAGTCGTGCAGATCACGAAGCCGCACCGCCAAGCGGTTGAGCTCGGCCGCAATCACGCCAAAGTCGTCGCGGCTCTTCCAATCTGTTCTGAATTCCAGGTTTCCCTGCGCAATTTTCCGGGCATCTCGCGCAAGCTTGTGGACCGGCCGCAGCACAAAGAACACCGTGCCGACCTCCACCAGGATGGCAGCAAAGACGAAGACCCAGGCCAGGCCCAGTTGCCCTGCGGCAGCCAGCGCACGATGCGTGGCGACCAGCAGTCCCAAAGTAAGCGTGGCCAGCAAAATACAGCCGAGAATCAAGCGCTGCGCAAGATTGAGCATCCCCCGGCCTCCATGCCGGTTATCCGATTGTGCGGAATCGTTTTGAACCAAATCGTTCCTGTCGATCCTGACAGCCCGGTTGTCACTCTACCTAACGTAGTCGAATCAGCTGGGACGGGCAACCTTCCGCATGCGTTCCGGAGTTTCGCGGCGTACAAGGCTGACCCGCACCGTGGAAATCCGATACACTCCTCGCATGAAAATCAAGGCTCTTTTGGCCGCGCTGTTCCTGCTGCACTCCGTTGCTTTGCTGGCTCAGAAACCCATTGCACCGCCTCCACCGCTGCTTTCCCATCAACTGCATCCAGATCGAAGCGTGACATTCCGCTTCAAAGATTCCGCGGCAACCAAGGTTGAATTGAATCTTGAAGGCGTAGCCAAGCCCATCCCGATGCGGAAGGAAGCAGGTGGTATTTGGACGTTTACCACGCAGCCACTTGCCCCGGAGATCTATGGCTACAGCTTTCTCGTCGGAGATGCGACGAGGATCGATCCCGAGAACCACCTGGTGACCACCAACATCGTCTTTCCGGCCGGCAATCTCCTGGTTGTCCCCGGTGATACACCGCAGCTATGGGACGAAACCGCAGTGCCCCACGGCGCGGTCCACATTCACCGGTTCACAACGAAGATTGCGCAAGGGCTGAAGGCGAACCAGGAAGAGGTCGTGGTCTACACGCCGCCGGGTTACGACCCGAGCGCGAAGCCCTATCCGGTGCTATACCTGCTGCATGGGTGGAGCGGATTGGCAGAGGGCTGGACCAACGACCAGCAGGCCAACTACATCCTGGACAACCTGCTCGCCCAGGGCAAGATCAAGCCAATGGTGGTTGTGATGCCGCAGGCCTACGGGGACATGAGCTTCGTCGAAAATGGATTCGACATCTGGCGCGACCCGGCCGCTGTCGATCGCAATACTCAGCTCTTCATGAACATGCTCACCGGCGAAATCATGCCATTTGTGGAGAGTGCTTATAACGTCTCGCATGATCGCGATGGGCGCGCAATTACTGGACTGTCCATGGGCGGGCTTGAATCGCTCGATGTGGGACTCAAAAACACTGACAAGTTCGCCTGGATTGGGGGCTTTTCTTCTGCGGTTCACACTCTAGATTTCGAGAACCAGTTCGCCGGGCTGGACCCTAAGGCAGCCAACTTGAAGCTGCTCTGGATCGCATGCGGGACCGAAGATGGCTTGATCGACGCAAATCGGAAGTTTGTAGCCTTCCTCAAGGCGAAGAACATGCCCGTGACACAGATCGAGACGCCGGGCCTGCATGTTTCGCTGGTCTGGCGCGACAACCTGATTCACTTCGCGCCGTTGCTCTTCCAGAAGTAAGCCGGCCTGATCCAACATAAATCCGGGTGCTCCCGGTTTCGCTTTTGAGACTGGGGGAAACCTCAACTGGCACTGTTTTTCGGGAGAAAAAATGCCGGAATCTGAGAATTCCTTCTTCAATCGCCGCCAACTGGCTCGCAGCGCCATGCTGGGGGGAGCTTCCATGCTCTTTGCCAGTGCGGCGTATTCCGCACCAACAGCCGTTGGCGAAGTCATAGACGCACGCAAAGCCGGAGCGGCGGGCGACGGGAAAACAGACGACACCGCGGCTTTGCAGAGAGCGTTCGACCAGGCCGCTGAGACTAGCGGCGGCGTTTTCCTGCCCCCTGGCGTCTATGTGACCAACGAGCTGCACGTCCGGCCCGGTATCGCGGTTACCGGCGTTGCCGCCTGGAACTATAGCGGGCCGGGCGGTTCGGTGCTGCGCCTGGCGAGCGCCAATGCAAAGTGCCTGCTGAACCTGACCGACGCCCGGGGCTCCTCGATTGACGGGCTCGCGCTGGACGGCCGCCGGCTCGGCGCGGGCATCCACGGAATCCTTCTGGACCGCACTGTCTGGGCCAAGCATGAGGACGGGTTCCGCATCGACCGCTGCCAGGTCAACCAGTTCAGCGGAGACGGCGCCAACCTTGCCTGCGCCTGGTGCTTCAGCATCCGGCACTCCATGTTCGCCTACAACAAGGGAGACGGCATCAACCTGCGCGGCTGGGACGCATTCATCCTCGACAACTGGCTTTCCGGGAACGATCGAGCCGGGTTTGCCGCCCGCCGCGAGAATGCGTCCGTCACCTTCACGGCCAACCGCGTGGAGTGGAACGGGGAAGAGAACTTCGTGATCGCGGGCGGGGACGGCTACCAGATTACCGGCAACTTTTTTGACCGCGCAGGAACCGTCGGTATCGCCCTTCGCAAAGGCGGCCGCGGCTGCGTCCAGGTAACCATCACTGGCAACTTCATCAAGCGCAGCGGCAAGCTGGCAGCCGCCGATACTCACGACTCCGCTCAAATCTTCATCGACGGAGCCGAAGGCGTTACCTGCATCGGCAACAGCATCCAGGCCGGGCGCGACGATGGCAACGCCGGGATTTACAGCCCCTCCTACGGCTTCGTCTACCAGGGCCTGCAGAATTCAGTCATCAAAGGCAATGTGCTTCACGATGGAGCGATGAAGCAGCTTATGCTGGAAAGCGGCCCGCAACGCGAAGGAGCGATTGTGGGCGACAACCCGGGGCGTCTTTTCGCACCAAGGCCCTAGACGTGGACCCGGAGGTCCACGCGACAGCCGGCCTGGAGTCCAGCGCTACGCGTTCTTGCAGCGAGGGGTAACCATGAGCCGATCTCAAGATGCGCTCGCTAACAAGAGAAGAAGTGC
>Ga0302319_10026343_pt1 | contig 10244 bp, 8 predicted proteins | sample Bog_T0_2_FD_203319 | JGI IMG/M metagenome (GOLD analysis project Ga0302319, IMG submission 203319) | Peat permafrost microbial communities from Stordalen Mire near Abisko, Sweden - Bog_T0_2 | ecosystem: Environmental > Terrestrial > Soil > Wetlands > Peat | place: Sweden: Abisko, Stordalen Mire...
GGCGCGATTTTGGCGCAGTTCCAGCAAGACCGTGTCGCTGGTGCCAAGCCGCGTGGACGTCGCGTCTGCCGCCAGCAGATGCAGCCCGACGGCGCGCTGGTAGAAGGCGCTGACGCGATCGAGATCATTGACCGTCAAGGTGACAGTTTTGATGGCAAGCGTTGTGCCGGTCATGGCGTAACCTCCTGTGCGTTGCCGCGGCTTGCGCTGGGCACGCCCAATGGCGTGGGACGCAGCGCCAGGGCGCCGTCGCCGATCAGGGCAATCGCCAGCAGGCGGACGATCCAGAGCGCAATAAACTCCCAGCCGCCGTGCGGGTTGGTGAAGAAGAACCCGGCGGGGCCGTGCACGGTGTAGATCGCTCCGGCCAGGATCGGCAGCAAGGCGAGGGCAACCAGACGCGGCCAGATGCCGGCGATCAGCGCCGCGCCGCCAAGCAGTTCCCAGACGATCGTGACGTAGCCAAGCGCCGGGGGCAGGCCGAGAGAGCCGAAGAATGCCGCCGTCCCGGCAGGGGTAAAGACGAACACCTTGAGACCGGCGTGGGCAATGAAAAGAATGCCGAGCGCGAGGCGCAGCATGAGCGCCGCAAGGGGCGCTGTTCTGGTGTCGATATTCATTGGAACTCCTGACTTCGGACGGTCGTTGCAACAGATGCCTGCAATCAGTCATGCATCCGCATGGATGATTATCCCGCTCGGCCCGCGGTCTGTGTTTCCGAAATGGAATCGGTCCTTCTACCAACCCGCGTCCGTTACCAACCATGGTCCCACGGGGGTTCGCCGCGGTATCGTTCGGCGAGATAATCGACCAGGACGCGAACCTTCAGGGCCAGGTGGCGTGCTGGCGGGTACAGGACGTAGACGCCCATGGGCCGGTCCTCGAAGTCTCGCAGCAGTGGCCGGACGGCGCCGCACCGCAGAGCGGGACCGGCGAGAAAACTTGGCACGCGGGCGATGCCGAGGCCGGCCTGTGCCGCCGTAAGGCAGGCGTGCGCGTTGGAAAACTGGAGCCTTCCGGTGACCGCGACCGAGGTGGATTCCAAAGCTCCCGGAACACGAAAGCGCCAGACGAGCGGCTCCTGAAAATTGGTGTCGATGATGCAGGCGTGCCGGGCGAGTTCCGCTGGTGTGGCGGGTTCGCCATGGGACGCGATATAGGCAGGGGACGCCACGATCACGACGCGCACGTCGCACAACTTGCGAGCGATCAGACTGCTGTCCGCGGGGTTGCCGATGCGGACGGCGATGTCGAAGCCCTCATCGACCACGGCGACGACGCGGTCGGAAAAGCGGATGTCGAGGTGGATCTCGGGAAATGCCTGGGCGAAGCCGGTCAGCACCGGCATGAGTTGTTCGGTTCCGAACGACACCGGCACGGACAGCCGCAAGCGTCCCGTCGCCGCGCCGGAGGCGTGCCTGACCGCGGCATCGAGGGCATCGAATTCGTCGAGCAGCGGCTTGATGCGCTCGAAGTAACCCAGGCCAACCTCGGTCGGCGCCAATGCGCGGGTGGTACGGTTGAGCAGTTGTACGCCGAGGTCTTGCTCCAGTTTCGATACAAGTTTCGAGGCCTGTCCGGCACTGATGCCCAGATGCTGAGCCGCGCGGGCGAAGCTACCCGCTTCGAGCACAGCAATAAAAGCCCGGTCGCAATCCCGCCGCTCCATCGGTCACCTCTGTATCAGGCAGGGGCCGAGGCAGCGATGCGGCGGATCGCCCCGGGTTTCGCTGGGCAACGGATGCCGATCGGCACCTGGCGGCAGCATCTGGTCGCAGAAATTATCGATTGTCATTCCGACCGATAACGGCATCTGGACCGATGCGCAACAGATGGTCGTTTCGTGCGGACGTCAGCTGGGAGGGAGTCCGGCGTCGGCCGCACGATCGTTGAGAGCACGCTCTGTGAGAGGGACGTTCAACTTGTGGTCTGCGACGCGGGACGGTTCCAGAGCGTTTCCACTCAGGGTGGAAACGCTCTCGGTTGTTAAAGCGGACACAGAGTTGTACCAAATTGGCAACGAGTTTTGCGGAGAACAGTGGCGGGAAACGCACCAGCGCTGGTTCGGATCGTGCCGAGCGGCGGTATTCTCTCGGGGCGAACGCCGTGTCCGCTTATGGCCCTGGTGCGATCGGCACTGGTGCGATCGGCACTGGGACAAGAATTTTATAATGTTTCTCTATCATATTCGTTTCTGCTATAATTCTGTATTGCCTATAGTGATCAACCATCAAAAGAACAGATGGGACACTGCGGGCACCATGGTGACCGTCCCGTGCTCTACCGCGTGCGCGCGACGATCCGGCTCAGGGTCCGGCAGCCGTCGGCCAGACGCTGCAGCGAGCCGAGCAGGGAGGCGGCGATGATTGCCCGCGCGGTGCCGTCCGTCGCGGCACCGCGGTGGGAGGCGGCCGCCACTACGGTCCGGTCCTGTTCGATCACGCAACGGCAGAGCTTCGCCAGGGCGGCGGCCTGCGGCAGTTCGGCTCCGGTATTGAGGCTGGCGGCGATGTCGAGCAGCACGATCGCGAGGCCGCGCACCGCCGCCATCGCGGCGACCGGCGCATCGAGTGCGGCGCGGCCGCAAAACGGCTGCGGTGCGACAATGAACGGGCGGCCGGTATCGGCGGCGACCACCGCCGTCATCAGGGTCCAGTCCTCGGGCGCCAGACCCGTTGCATCCGGCGGTTCGGCGGCGATTTCGTGCAGGCTGCCCTCGGCTTCGTCGATGCGCAGCAGGGCGGCGCGCAGCCTCGACTGTTCGGGGTTGCGTGCGAGTGCGCGCGCCAGAGCGGTGCAGGGCGGCACCAGGGTTTGCTCGATCGCCAGCACCGCGGCGATGAATAGCGCGGCGGTGAAGGCCGCATCGGGGCCGGGACCGAAGGCCAGGTCGAGCAACGGCTCGATCGGCTCGCGGCTGCCCGGGGGGGCGCCCAGCAACTGCGCCGCGCGGTTGGCCAGCACCTCATTGACGTTGATTGCGGCGAGGGCGGCGTCGCTGTACTGGCGGAAACCGAGCGGAAACTCGCGGACGAGGCGGCCTTCGGTCAGGTCGGCGGTGGCGCGGACGATGGCGGCGGCCTTCCAGGGCGGCAGGCGGCCGGCCTGTGTGGCGATAATGACGGCGGCACGCCTGAGGTAGCCGTAACAACGAAACAATGAGTCCGGCATGGGGCAGGCGGTTGCTTCGCCGGCCGCCAGGGCGCGCTGGGTGCCGGCGCCCCAGTAACGGTCTGCCGGCACATCGATCGATCCAGTCAGGTCCTGCTCCCGCCGCAACCCGCTCGCCTGGATGCCAATCGGCACGTCGTGCATAATATAACTGGTCAAATCAGCCGCCTGTCGTCTGGTCCGGCGCCGGCGGCCAGCACATCAGGGAACGGGACTGGCGCGGCACCTCGGCGGATGTGACCGATAGCGATGTGCTCTGGGCGGTTCTTTCAAATTTGCACGTCTGTTCGAGAGCGGCCGGCTGGATGGCGCGGCTGGAGACCGATCGTCCAAAACGCGTGGCCGGGGGTGGCGCGGGACCGCCGGTTGGCACGGCGGCGCTGTCAGCAATTGCTATTTTGACCCGAGACGCAGCGCAGTCGCGTTGGCCTGTCGTTGCGAAGAGCGAAGCGATACCCCGGACAAGCCGGGGCACTGCTTCGCTACCCGCAATGACAAATTGTCGCTTCGCTCCCGGCAACGACAAATTGGAGCCGGTCTCCCGGCGTGTCAGACTTTGACGGCGGAGGCCTGATAAATCTCGTCGATGGCGGATGCCAGGGCGGCGTTGAACTCGGCGTCGCTCATGGCGTGGCGGAGGTCGTCGATCAGAGCGCGCGAGAAGCTGGCGATCATGCCGTGATTGGCGGCGAGGCGGTGGCAGGCATCGGCCCGCTTGTAGCCGCCGGACAGCGCCACGACGCGGACGATGCGGGGGTGGCTGACCAGCGGCGCGTACAGATCGGGAATGTCGGGGATGGTGAGTTTGAGCATGACCTGCTGGCCATCCGGCACGGCATCGAGGCTCTTGTGCAATTCCGCGAGCAGGATGGCTTCGGCGGCTTTCTTTTCGGGGCTTTTGATCGACACTTCCGGCTCGATGATCGGGACCAGGCCGTGGCGGAGGATCTGGGCGCCGATCTCGAACTGCTGGCGCACGATCGCGGCGATTCCTGTGGGCGAGGCCAGGTTGATGACGGAGCGCATCTTGGTGCCGAAAATGCCAAGGCCGACGGCACGGTCGAGCAGCGCATCGAGACCTGGGTTCGGCTTCATCAGGCTGACGCCGTCGGCTTCGGTTTCGAGGCCTTTGTCCACCTTGAGGAAGGGAACGATACCCCTGCCCTCCCACAGGTAGGTGGGCACCTTCTGACCCTGGGCGGTTCCGTCCATCGTGGCCTCGAACAGGATGGCGCCGATGACTTTCTCGCCGGTGAAGGCGGGCGCGCTCATGATGCGGACGCGCATGTCGTGGATCAGCTTGAACATTTCGGCTTCGCCGGTGTAGGCGCTGTCGGGGATGCCGTAGGCGCGCAGGGCGCCGGGGGTCGATCCGCCGCTCTGGTCAAGCGCCGCGATGAAGCCGTTTTTGCCGCTCATTTGCGACAACATCCTGCCATTCACCATGTTCGTCTTCTCGCTGTGTCCGTTTCGGCCGGCGCGCCGGCGGCGATCGGGTGAATGCCGCGGTGCGGTGAGAGTATCGGTTCGGCGCGGCCGCGACGCAACCTTGATCTGGCGGGTCCGGGTTTGGTTGCTTGACTTGGCCGGACGCAGCACGCAGTGACGCCGGCAGGAGACGGAGGAGGCGAGAGTGACGAAGGATCCGGCCTGGGCGCTGGCGGAGCATGTGTGCGGCGTGGGCTTCGATGCGCTGCCGGAGACGACGCGGGCGGCGACGCGGCACGAGATGCTGGACACGTTCGGCTGCTTGCTGGGCGGCAGCGGCGCACCGGGCATCGACACACTGGTTCAGGTGCTGGGGCGGTGGGGCGGGCTGGCGGAAAGCCAGGTGATGCTGTCGGGGCTGCGGCTGCCGGCGCCGACGGCGGCGCTGATCAATGCCAGCATGGCACATGCGCTGGATTTCGACGACACGCTGGATCATGGCGGGTCGATCCATCCCGGCGCCTCGGTGCTGGGGGCGAGCCTGGCGACGGCCGACGCGCTGGGCGGCGTGTCCGGCGCGGACCTGATGCTGGCGGTGGCGCTGGGGCTGGATGTGTCGTGCCGGGTGGCACTGGCCTCGACGCTGGACCGCGGCTGGCACCGGACCGCGGCGATGGGGGTGTTCGGAGCGGCGGCGGCGGCGGGCAAGCTGCTGGAGCTGACGGTGCCGCAGATGGTGAACGCGTTCGGCATTGCGTTCAGCCAGGCGGCCGGCAACCGGCAGTGCATCGTCGATGGCGCGCTGACCAAGCGGTTGCAGGCGGGCCAGGCGGCGAGCAGCGGGGTGCTGGCGGCGATGCTGGCGCGCGAGGGTTTTACCGGCGCGGAGAATGTCTTTCTGGGTCGTTTCGGGTTCTTCGAACTGTACCAGCCGAACGGGTATGACGCGGCGCGTCTGACGGCCGGACTGGGGGTGCAGTTCACCGGGGAGCAGTTGAGTTTCAAGCCGTATCCGTGCGGGCGGCCACAACACGCCATTCTGGATGCGGCAATCGCCGTTCGGGGTCAGCTTGGGCTGACGACGACGCAGGCGGGCGGGCGGATTGCCGGCGTTTGCGTGAGTGCCGATGCGGGAACGGTGGCGGATCAGTTCGCCGGTGCGGCGCACAAGCGGCGGCCGCGGCAGATCGTCGAGGCTCAGTTCGCGCTGCCGTTCCTGGTGGCGGCTGCGCTGACGCATGGACGGGTTGGCATCGGCGAGGTCGGCGCGATTGATGACGCCGCCGTTCTGGCGTTGGCGGATCGGATCGAGGGGCGGGCGGTGGACGGGGCGGGCGGCGTGTCGGTGACGCTGGATGACGGGCGTTCGGCGGCGGTTGCCGCGGGGGCGCCGCTGGGTTCGCCGGAGAACCGGCTGAGTGTCGCGCAACTGGAGGCGAAATTCGCCGATTGCGCGCGCAATGCGGTGCGGCCGATCGCGGACGATACGATCGCGCAGGCGGTGCAGATGTTCCGGACGCTGGAGACGGTGGAGACGAGTTCGGCGCTGTTGCAGCTGTTTGTGTAGAGGTTCGGATCAGGCTTTTGCCTGGCGGTCAGAATCACACGCCCATCTGCGCCTCAAAGCGGATTTGGCCCGACCACTTCCCAACCATAACGCGCGTAGAGCTTGCTTCGTTCACCGTCATTCATCGCCTGGCGCTCCGAGAGGGCCTCGATAAGGCCTCCGGCGGCAGCGGGGGTATAGAGAAACAAAACCCGGCCAGTCTCTGTCCCCGTATTCTTCCAGGCATGCGGGACGTTGCGTGGCATGAATGCACACGTGCCAGGCCCGCCGACAGTCACGTCGTCACCGATCTGGAAGGTGAATTCGCCGGAAATGACCCAAGCGACCTCGTCGCTGTCGTGGTGCAGATGATGGATGCTCGCAGTGCCGGCGGGCAGGGTTTCCTCGAACATCATGATGCTCTCATCGGTATCGCGCCCGAGAAGCTTCAACGCGAAGGAGCGACCGGGCGTGGGCGAGGCGAAATGCGTCCCGCCGCCCGCGGGTACAACGAAGCCATTTGCCGCGCTCATGTCCCAGTTTCTCCGTTGCCCGACTTTGATCCACTCACGGTCTGGTTCACGCCGGCGCGTGAGCATATTTCTCCAGTTCGGTCTCGTCGATCACGGTTGTCATCATGAACTGGAACAGGGCGGCGCCGACCAGGGTGATGGCGGCGCCGATTCCGAGGGCGAGGACGAATGAGCCGGTTCTGTCGACGATGAAGCCGGTCAGGATGGGCGAGAGGGTGCCGCCGAGGAAGCCGGCAAAATTCTGGTTGCTGGCGGCGGAGGCGCAGTAGGCCTGCGGGGTGATGGCGGTGACCAGGATCCATTTGCAGGTGATGCCGAACTGCATGCAGAACATCGAGATCGAGATGCAGGCGATCGCCATGCCGGCGCTGGTGGCGATCGCGGCGAGGCCGGTGAAGACCGCCGAACCGATCAGCCCGAAGATAAGTGGTTGGCGGCGGCTGGCGATCAGCCCCATGCCGCGCGCGACGAGACGGTCGGACAGCCAGCCGCCAAAGATCGCGCCGAAGAACGCGCAGAGCAGCGGCACCGAGGCGAGGAAGCCGGTGTTGGCGATGCTGATGTGCTGCTGCATCTCCAGATACGCGGGCAGCCAGGTCTGGTACATCCAGGTGATGTAGCCGGTGCAGAAGGCCCCGAGCATGAGGACCCACATGGCGCGGAAGCGGAAGAGCGAGCTCCACTGGCGGAGCGACACCGCGGATTTGGCCTGGCGGTTGGGGCGCAGATAGGCTTCGTCCTGCGGCTGCAGCGGCTGCGTCCTGGGGTCGCGGTATATCAGGAACCAGAACACGGCGGCGACGATGCCGGCGAGGCCCATGACGATGAACATGACCCTCCAGTTATAGGCGAGCATCAGGCCGGTGAGGATCGGCGGGGCGAGGGTCGGGCCGATATAGGCGCCGGAGGTGTAGACTCCGCTGGGGGTGCCGCGGTCCTTGACGTCGAACCAGTCACTGACGGAGCGGGTGGCGGAGGGGAAACAGGGCGCCTCGGTGGCGCCGAGACCGATGCGGGAGAGCATCAGCAGGATGTAGGAACTGGCGAGGCCGCCGGCGGCCTGGCACAGCGACCAGGCGACCATGGCGACGCCGACGAGGAATTTCGGGCCGATGCGGTCGAGCAGATAGCCCGAGGGCAACTGCGCCAGGCCGTAGGTCAGCGCCCAGGCCGATCCCAGGGCGCCGATCGCGGTGGCGTTCAGTCCGAATTCCTGCCGGATCTTCAGATTGCCGATCGCGAGCGTCGATCGGTCCATGTAATTCAAGGCGATGGCGGCGGTGACGAGAATGATCGCCATCCACTGCATGCGACGAAGCTGGCGCGACGGACCGGTGACCGACATGCTGTTGCTGTTGCCTCCCAGATGGCGTTCCCCACGGGTTGACCCGTGTGGGATTTGCCATCTGGATACGCCTTATTTGCGGAAAATTGAAGAATTATCCGATTGGCGTGGCGATCAGGTGATTTGCCGGGCGGGTCAGGCGTCCTCGGGCGGGGCGACGTTCGGGATGCCGGCCATCAGCGAGGCGGGCACGGTCTCGATCAGTTCGTTGACAGTAAACATGCCGCCATCGGTGTATTTGTAGATGGCTTTGGCTTCCTCGCCATAGTAATAGGTGTGGATCATTGACCGTTCAGCATGGAACAACTGGCCGTTGACGTCGCGTGATTCCTCGGTGCAGAGATAGGCCACCATGGGGGCAACGAATTCGGGGCCGGGCATCGCCATGCGGGAGTCATACTGGGCCTGGGTGAGCAGGCCCCGCTCGAGGCGGCGTTTCCAGCCGGCGATGACGCCGTCGTTGACGGTCATGCGGGTTGCCGCCATCGGGCACATCGCGTTGGCGGTGATGCCATAGCGCCCGGCCTCCCGCGCGATCGAGCGGGTGAGGCCGATGATGCCGGCCTTGGCGGCGGCATAGTTGCACTGGCCGACGGAGCCTTTGAACGCATCTGAGGAGAAATTGACGATCCGGCCGTAGCGCGCGCCGCGCATCACCTTGATGGCGTGGTGGCACATGTTCCAGTGGCCTTTAAGGTGCACCGAGACGACCTGGTCGAAATCGTCCTCGGTCATGTTCCAGATCATACGCTCCCGCAACATGCCGGCGACGTTGACGACGAAATCGATTTTTCCGTAGGTGTCGACGCACTGGGCGACCATCCGGCCGGCGCTGCCGTAGTCGGCGACCGAATCGTAGTTGGCGCTGGCACGGCCCTGGGGGGCTTCGATTTCGCCGACGACCGAGTCGGCGGGCTTTTCCTCGGTTGGTTCGCCGCCGCGGCCGAAGCCGGGATCGTTGACGATGACGCTGGCGCCTTCCTTGGCCAGCAGCAGTGCGACCTCGCGGCCGATGCCGCGGCCGGCGCCGGTGACGATGCCGGCCTTGCCTTGCAGATTCATGTCGTTCCCTTTCCCGCGTTTGCTTGCGGCAATCTGAGCATGGGCTTGGGTTGGCGGCAAATCTGGCGCGGGTTCAGCCGCCGTGGTCGAGATGTCCGGCGGCGAGGCGCTGCAGCGCGGTGTGGATTTTGCGGTCGATCTCGATGCCTTCGCGGAGAAGACGGGCGCGCGTGGCATAGCTGCGCTCGCCGGGGATGCGGATTTCGTCTGTGCCGGTCTGGCGCGGCGTGGCCTTGATGGTTGCGATGCGGCGGCTGACTTCGTGGCGGTAAGCTTCGGGCGAGACGAACAGGTCGGGTTTGAGGGCGATGAACAGGTAGCCGCTGATCGCGTTGGGTGGGCGGATGCCGGCGGTGAGGGCGCCGATGGCGTCCATGGCGAGGGCGAGGCCGAAGCCTTTGTAGCCGTTGTCGGGGCCGCCGAAGGGGAGCAGCGCGCCTTGCCGTGCGGCGACGGCATCGGTGGTGGGTTGGCCGTCGGGACCGAGCGCGACGGCTTCGGGGATTGGGAGGCCGAGACGGGCGCGGAACTGGAGGTCGGTGCCCATGAAGGCCGAGGTGCCCATGTCGATGACGAGGGGGTCGGTGTCGGTTGGAAAGCCGAAGGCGATCGGGTTGGTGCCGAGGGCGGGGCGCATGCCGCCGAAGGGCGCGACCGCGGGTGGGGCGGCCACGGTGTGGATGGCGACCAGGCCGGTTCGGGCGATCATTTCGCAGTAGTAAGCGCTGCGCCCGGTCATCCAGGTGTTGCCGAGGCAGACGATGGCGAGGCCGGTGGCCTGGGCGCGCTGGATCGTTGCTTCGGCGGCGCGGTAGGCGGCGACCATGCCGGTGGTGTTGCCGCCGTCGAGCAGGGCGGTGGCGCCGGTTTCCTGTTGGATGGAGACGGGACGGCGCGGGCGGCGGAATTCGGGGTAGTCGATGACGTTGAGCAGCTTGGGGAGGCCGGAATACTCGTAGCCGCAGAGCGCGGCGTCGAGGACGTGGTCGGTGAGGATGTGCGCATCGTCTGCGTCGAAGCCGGCGCCGCGCATGGCGGCTTCACCGAGGGTGCGGGCTTCGGTCGGGGTGAGGCGGATGCGGTGGTCTTGGGTTGGTTGGGTCATGGTGGGGGCCTTGGGTTGGGCGGATTCGTATCGTGGATTGGGGAGGCGGGATAG
>Ga0302319_10026344_pt1 | contig 10244 bp, 8 predicted proteins | sample Bog_T0_2_FD_203319 | JGI IMG/M metagenome (GOLD analysis project Ga0302319, IMG submission 203319) | Peat permafrost microbial communities from Stordalen Mire near Abisko, Sweden - Bog_T0_2 | ecosystem: Environmental > Terrestrial > Soil > Wetlands > Peat | place: Sweden: Abisko, Stordalen Mire...
GGTATAGCAAGCACTCCAGCCGCGTAGACGTCACGGACCACGGTGAACTCAACCGGCGTTCCGACCTTAGCCTTCTTGCTATCCAAGGGTTCGCTGGTGCGAACCTTCAGCAACTGTCCCTTGGTCAACATCACAGGATCGTGAGGCGGCTCGGGAGCTTGCGCAATTTGCGGCGGAGCCGGCGCGTAGTTTCCATTTGGCTGTGGCGGATAGGCAGGCTGCTGCGGTGGATAGCCGGGTTGCTGGGGCTGCGGATAGCCATACTGCGGAGGATATGCGCCCTGCGCGTTCGCGGCGCCATTGGCCGGAGCGGCGGGTTGCCCCTGATCTGCATAGTCCGTCTGATCCCCAGGCTGTCCCTGGCTGTTGGCCGCAGCCTGTGGGTCGCCGACCTTAAGGTTGTTTACGACTTTGGTAACACCCGGCACTTTGCTGGCGATGGATACTGCCAACTGCCTGTTCGCATCGCTGGCCGTTGTCCCCGAGAGCGTAACCTCGCCTTGCACTGTACCTGCGCTGATCCAGTCCTCCTTCAGCTCCGGCGCAGCATCCAGAGTACGCACTACATCCATTTCGATTTGCCCATCTGTGCGTTGTCCTGCAGGTGTGGAATCCTGGGGAGAACTCCCTGGGTCCTGGGCCATCGCGACCGGCGCGCTCAGACTCATCCAGCTTCCCAAGCTGCCGATCACGAGAACCGCAGGCCAAATATTGCGAAAAGTCTGGTCATTCATGGTTATTTTCCTATTCTTCAGTCCCGCTCGTGCTGGGATGATCACCGCCGCTTTTGCCTCAATCTTAAATAGCGTACGCCGGGCAAGAGCCGTCAGTCTGTTTAGACCCAGCTCGAATCAAAAAGTTCCGCAGAAAACTCCAGACAACGACGCTCCAGTCCACCTTAAGCCTAGCCAGGGTTAATGCTGCGGTCTTTGGTGAGTCGGGTCTTAGTGACTGGCAACCGGCAGACGGTCACGGTATTTCAGTAGCAGCGGCGCCAGATGCCTCGCGTCCCAGTAGCGAGGGAGAAATCGCTTGGGGTCGGCGACGGTCCGATAAAGCCATCCCAAACCCAGCGTATCCGCCCACACTGGTATGTGGACCTGATCTCCACTGAGGAAGGCAATTGCGGCACCAATGCAGTGAATCGCTGGACGGTAGCTGAGATGCTGCTTGAGGTACAAGCCGAGCCGCTCCTGTGTTCCACCGCCGACTCCAAGAACGATATGCTTCGGTTTTCGCTCTTCAATGCGTTCGAGCAGGTCTTCGTCGGAGATGGCTTGCCCATAGAGAGGCGCCAGATAGACATCTTCGTTAGCCACGCTTACCCCATTCTGGCGCAGCCAGCGCAGGTTGCGCTGCGCAGCACCGGCGGTCGGCATCACCCAGAATGTGTTCCCCACGCTCTGAAAATCAGGCTCCTCAACAAGCGCACGCAGGTATTTCAATCCAGACAATTTAGGGATGCGGTTCCTGTCGATCAAATTCCACAAGAGGACCATGAAGGCGCTATCCGCAATCGCGAAATCCGCCCCCAGAAGTGCCTCCCGGTATCCCCTATCCACGGCCAGATTCTTGAGCGCAGGTGCTGCCGGTACCACAACCAGACCGCCCTGCCGCGACACAACATCGATCGCACCCTGAGCATCGCCCACGAAGAAGCGAACCCCCAGAATCTGTTGGAACCGCGGACTCGAACCCATGCTTGTCTCCTACCGTGTCGTGGTAACGCTGGAAAGCATTTGCTGCTCTATCCAGGCCATGGTTCGTGCCAGCCCGTCGCGGAGTTTAATGCTGGGCTCCCAGCCCAGATATTCTTGAATCTTGGTGTTGTCGCTGTTGCGGCCGTTCACGCCCTTGGGAGCGCTCAAGTTGTAGTTGCGCTTCAACTTGACACCCGCAAGCTCTTCGGCTATGTCCACCAGCTGGTTGATCGTAACCAATTCGCTGGATCCCAAATTGATCGGTTCCAGAATGTCGCTGTGATAGATGTCGACGACACCTTTGGTGCAATCGTCCACATACATGAAGCTCCGGGTCTGATGTCCATCGCCCCAGATCTCGATTTCATGCTTGCCCGAGATCTTTGCTTCCAATACTTTGCGACAAATTGCTGCCGGAGCCTTCTCGCGACCACCCGTCCAGGTTCCCAATGGTCCATAGACATTGTGGAAACGCGCGACCCTCGTTTCCAAACCATAATCTTCGAGAAAATGCCGGCACATCCGCTCGCTGAAGAGTTTTTCCCACCCGTAGCCGTCCTCGGGTAATGCGGGATATGCATCCTCTTCCTTCAGGGCCACTACATCTGGATTCGTCTGCTTTTCTGCGTTATAGACGCACGCTGAGGACGAGTAGAAGAAACGCTTCACTCCCCGCTCTCGCGCTGCCAGCAGCATGTGCGTGTTGGTCAGTACGCTCAACATGCAAAGTGCCTTGTTATTTTCGATGAAACCCATGCCACCCATGTCCGCCGCAAGCTGAAACACGGCATCGACCCCTTGGGCGGCTTCCAGGCAATTCTCTTTGTCCTGCAAATCCAGAACTAGATTTTCGGCGTTAGGGTTCCTTTGATACCAATCTTGAAGCGGCTTTAAATCGACCGCACGCACGCTGGCCGCACCTTCGTCAAATAATTTATTCACCAGATGACCGCCGATGAATCCGCCAGCTCCGCAAACCAGAGCGTGTGCGCCACGAATGTGCATAGGCTCAGAAATCCTTCCTTGGAATAAGAAAACCATTAGAAAATTCAGATTACCGTTGAGTACGGAGTACGCCCATTTCAGGGCGTTCTGCCAAGCTGAGGCACTCTATGGAAAAGGCCTAGAGCCGGTAATCCAATTGTACCAAGTGTTTACAAGTGGCAATACGGAACTTAGGTACTGTCAGGTTTCTTACCCGTTCAAGCAACCTGCGTTCAAAATTGGCACATCTAAACGGTTCGCTGATCGTTAGCTGTGCCTGTGAATTCCGCGAAGATAGTAGGTTGCACCGACAGTAAAGCCATTCGGATTCAAAAATCTCGGACCTTGAAATTTCTGCCAGAATTCGTATTCGTAATCTCCGCGAACATAAAGGGTCTTCCAGGCTCTGTATTCGGCGCCGGCGCCGAAGGCGTAGACCGTGTAGGTGTCATGCGTATACAGAGGGTTGTTCGAAGGAAAATCGATGCTGCCGATTCCGAGGACGCCCTTGACATAGGGCCGAACTCCAAAGATTGGGTGGTACTTGTAAATTCCCCCGCCCTTGATGGTCTGCTGCTTCATCCGGGCCAGACGCTCGGGCCTGTCCGCAAAAATTGAGGTCCCCTCCGCTTCGATACCCAGGCCATGAAACAAATTGTAGTCACCCCAGGCAGACACACCCAACATTCGGCTACCAAATCCATAATCCAGTGCGTAATCCGAGAGTCCTACTCCTACCCCTAACGGGAGGCCACCAATTTTGACTGCCGGCGCTACTTGGGAAAAGACAGGCAGGGTTAAGAGGGTTATCAGTGCTGCCAGGACAAGCTTCGATCGCATTCGATTTCTCCTTGTGATTGCAGACCTCCTCCCCCGAGGCCGATCTTGGTAGAAGTGTACAACGGACCACTCCTATTCCAATGCAAAGAAATTGCAAAGACTTGCAGCGAAAAGAGCTACAAGTCAAAAGAGCACACAATTCCCACATTTGTTTGCAGCAGTTTTCGAGACATATTCCCACTTCGGGAAACTTGCTTGAACTTCGTCGTATGCACCCTTACTGCAGCAAATCCCCGGCCTCGCTTCGGATCGCCGCGAGGAATTTCGTGAGTGCTTTCACCCGCTCGGTGGCCATCTCGCGCGATTTCGGCAAGCGCAGTTTCCCTGGCAGCTCATATACGGCCCGCTCCAGAACTGGAACGACATCGGAGTACGTGGCAAACCGCGTGTCTCGGCCTACCTTTACGAACGCTCGCAGCGCACCAATTGCACCTAGCTGCTCTAGGATATCGGAATCGCGGAGCACTACCGCTTCGGGCAGCACCGCGTCATCCTTGGGCTGGTGGGTGCGAATGGCTTCCGCCACAGCCTCAAGCTTCTCCGCAGGAAATCCCCAAGCGGTCAATAACTCGCGGCTCCTGGCAATCGTGTAGGGTACGTGGTCCCATCGCGCCAGTTCAATGGGATCGGCAGGGCGATGGCCGAGAAACACGCCCAGATCGTGCATCCAAGCGGCCGCAAAGAGCACGTCATCGTCGCAGTCTTCGCCATCCGCGATTCGGCTGGCAAGCGCATATAACCGCGGCTGATGGCCAAACTTGTCAACTGGCGCAGCTTCCGCCCGAATGTAGGCAACCACGGAGGCGCGCCACGATGGTGTCGTCAAGCGGTTACCTCGATATCCGGCCAGCGCGGGGTAATCCGAATCAGCTCCAGCCCACCCAGATCCTCGATCAGCCAGTCGGGCGAGCAAGCAGGTACGGCGAGCAATCCGCGGCTGGGCAGCTCGACGGCCTCGAAAGCCTCCGCATCCGCGGCCAGAACCCGCCCAGAGCCATTCGCGGCAAACAGGTACTGCAAGCCAGCAAATTGCCTGCCCAGAAGACGCTCGGCAAGATGATCCACCGGAGTCCGGTCCATCGATTTGCCGGTCCTACTACCCTCGACGCGTATCTTCTCCACGCAAAAGTAATCGCGATCGACCAGTACGGTCCTGTCCACGAGCTCCAGCGGAGGCTCTTTTCCGGCGTTGGTCCTGAGCCGAATCGCCTCCAGCGCTTTGGCCACATGCAGTTCGCGCGGCCGCCCGTAATCGAAGAGTCGATAGGTAATGTCGCAATTCTGCTGCGTCTCCAACAGCACCGAACCGGGCCAGATCGCGTGAACCGTCCCGGCATCTACAAACACCATATCGCCGGCGGCGACAGGCAAGACTTCGAGGCTCGATTCCAGCGTTCCGTCCGCGACCTCGCGCTCGACCGTCTCAAGCGTCACGCCCGGCTTGAGGCCCGCAGCGACCTCCGCCCCCCGCTCCGCCGCAAGCGTATACCAGCATTCGGTCTTGCCGCGCGGCTGGCCGTATTTCCGTGCGAGGCGATCGTCGGGATGCACCTGCACACTCAACTTTTCCTTGGCAAAGATTACCTTGAGCAGCAAGGGCGAGGCGCCTTGAGCCGATTCCGGTACGCCCTCGCCCATCATGGCCTTGGAATGCCCCGTAAAGACCTCACCGAGCGTGCTACCTTTCAGCGGCCCAGTAACCACCTTGCAATCGTCGCCTGTCAGCCAGACTTCGCCAATCGGATCGGCCTTCCCATCCGAAACGAAGTCGTACCACGGCCGCAGGTCCGCCGTGCCCCAGATTCTCTGTACAAACTTCGGCTCCAGCCGGAACGGCGCCAACACTTCTACTTCCGATTTCAAATCCATCGCAATTCACTCCATCGAGCTCAAATCCCTCTTCGCTCCCTCACTTTAGCAAAGATGGATTGCTGTCACGGTTGCGCCTGTTATCAAAATCCACGAACTTCGCTTTCCTGTCCACTGAAAGAATCTTGCATATCCCGACCAACCCATTACCTGCGGATGACTGAAAACATTGCCCCAACCCCTCCCTTGCAGATACCCTGAGAGTGACAGGCGATGGCTGGGGTCATCCGGCCCAGTCATCGCAAACGAACTAGATCCGCCTCAGGGACGCGCTCAGCCACCAAAGGATTGCCTCCGAAATTGCTGCCGGAATGTATCGGGACTTGCGATGTGAACCCGGCGTCTGGACGCGCAAGTCGGATCGGAAATTTGAGCCCCCTGCAACCCCCAAACCCAGGTTGGCGCAACCCGCCACCCGGCGCCTTACACGGCAAAAGGAGAGCCATTCGCATGTCGAAGCAAGTTTCTATCTGTGTCCTTGGATCGGGGTACGTCGGACTCGTCGCCGCAGTCTGTTTTGCTGAGATCGGCCACAAAGTCGTCTGCGTCGACAATAACGAGGCCAAGGTCAAGATGCTCAACGAAGGCGGCGTGCCGATCTACGAGCATCACCTTCCTGAAATGCTCGGCAAGCATCTCAACCGCGGCGTCGAGTTCACCACCGACCTGGCCTATGGCGTGGAAAGCTGCGAGGCCATCTTCATCGCTGTCGGAACGCCCCAGGGCAGCACCGGTTCGGCGGACTTGTCCTACGTCGAAGCTGTCGTGAGCGAAATCGCGCGCGCCGTGAATGGCTACAAGGTGCTGGTGGAAAAGAGCACCGTCCCTGTCTACACCAATGAATGGATCACGCGCTGCATGCACCGCCACGGCGTCGAGCCGGGCACATTCGACGTGGTTTCGAACCCCGAGTTTCTGCGTGAAGGCACCGCCATCCAGGACTTCCTGCACCCGGACCGCATTGTCGTAGGAGCCAACAGCGAACGCGCTGCCGACGTCCTGCGCCGCATCTACGCGCCGCTTACCGATGGAACCTATTTCACCACGCGGGACGCCCTTCCTGGCATGCTGAGCCCGGAAAATCCCGCTAAATTGCTCGTAACCTCCGCGCAGAGCGCTGAAATCATCAAGCATGCCTCCAACGCCTTCCTGGCGCTCAAGATTTCCTTCATCAACGCGGTAGCCAACCTCGCCGAGTCGGTCGACGCCGACATCGAAGACATCGCCGCCGGCATGGGCCTCGACTCCCGCATTGGGCCCAAATTCCTGCGCGCAGGCCTTGGATACGGAGGCTCCTGCTTCCCCAAGGATGTGGCCGCCTTTTACTGGGTGGCACAGCAGCAGGGCGTCGATTTCCACCTTCTCGAGGAGGTGCGCAAGATCAACGCCACGCAGCAGGAGATCTTCTTCAACAAGGTTCGCTCGGCGCTCTGGACCTTGCGCGGCAAGAAACTCGCCACGCTGGGCCTGTCGTTCAAGGGCGACACCGACGATATCCGCGACTCTCCCGCAATCGACGTCATCCGCAAGCTGATCGACGCAGGCGCGACGATCTCGGCCTTCGATCCGGCGGCCATAGATCGCGCGAAGAGCGTCTTGCCGCCGTCGGAGAGCATCCACTACGCGAGCAGCGCCTACGAAGCGGCTGAGGGCGCGGACGCGGTGCTGATTCTGACGGACTGGGCAGAATTCGGAAAGCTTGACCTGCCTCGACTCAACCAGGTGCTGCGCTTCCCGATCATCATCGACGGCCGCAACCTCTACAGGCCCGCCTACATGCATGAACAGGGCTTTACTTATGTCAGCGTCGGCCGCCCTGCGGCTTATGTCGCGCAGCAGGGAAAGCCGAAGCGGCTTGTGCTGTCTTAGCTCGCGTAAAAGACTGATCGGCCAGAACTGCGGGTTTCCGGCCGGGGCGTCTGCGAACGGCTGTTGACGATTTCAAATCCAGTTTCACGACTGCATCCCGGAGTGTAACTCTTTGACTATGCGCGTACTTGTCACCGGCGCTGCCGGCTTTCTCGGGTCTCACCTCACCGACCGCCTGCTCGGCGAGGGCCACTCGGTTATTGGCGTTGATAACCTGTCTACCGGCGATCTGGGCAATATCTCGCACCTCAACAACGAGCCACGCTTCTTGTTTGAGGAGCTCGACATTTGCCAGCCCTTCGACCCTGGCAAAGTCGATGCTGTCTACAACATGGCTTCGCCTGCCAGCCCGCCCGAATACCTGAAGCTGGCCATCGAAACCCTCCGCGTCGGCTCCGTCGGCACGGAAAACACGCTGGACATCGCCCACAAATACGACGCTGCCTACCTGCACGCATCCACTTCCGAGTGCTACGGCGACCCGCTTGAACACCCGCAGACGGAGAGCTACTGGGGCAATGTCAACCCGGTCGGTCCGCGCTCGGTTTACGACGAGGCCAAGCGCTACGCCGAGGCGCTGACCATGGCTTACCACCGTTCTCGCGGGGTGAATACCCACCTGGTGCGCATCTTCAACACTTACGGACCGAGGCTGCACCCGAGCGATGGGCGCGTGATTTCTAACTTCGTGATGCAGGCTCTGCGCGGCGAGCCGTTGACGGTTTACGGCGATGGCCAGCAGACGCGCAGTTTCTGTTACGTTGCCGATCTGATTGAAGGCATCCTGCGGCTGTCGCGCTCGGATGAACACATGCCGACCAATATCGGAAACCCAACCGAGTTCACGATTCTGGAGTGCGCGCAGGCGGTGCTTGAGGTCACGGGATCGAAGAGTGAACTGCGCTTTGAGCCGTTGCCGCAGGACGACCCGACGCGGCGGAAGCCCGACATTTCGAAGGCCAAGCGGGTTCTCGACTGGGAGCCGAAGGTCAGCCTCCGCGAGGGGCTGAAGTTGTCTCTCGATTTCTTTCGATCCAAAGTCTGAAGATTGGCGATTTGAAAGCAGCCCATCAAAGGAATCCTGGCTGGATGAAGCGTTTCAAAAGCAGATAAAAAGGGAGGGTATGCCCTTTTCGTTAGGTTTCCCTTGCAAGTTGCTCTTTATAAAACGCTTAGACGAATGAAAAGTACGTATTCAACGGTGTTTATGGGTGCTCTTGTGCGCTTCTTCCCGTGATTGCATTGTGCGAGGCGGCGGGATGTGGTCGGTCCTGGCGCCTCGTAAACGGCGTAGAGAAACGCAGCGGCGATGTTTGATGTCCTGCATGTTTTGATCGTATGCCTTTGGGGGGTAATTGAAGGCAAAGGCCCCCGGCTGAAGCCGTTTTTCGCCGGTGCAGGCAATTCAGGGGCATGAATGCGCCTCAGACTGCCGACAAACCCGAGGGAAAAGAAAGGGCAATACCTCAGGGGCGAAAGCCCAGTTCATTTTATTGAATATATGTACGGGCTGAAGCCCGTATCCCGCACAACGCCGGCCATTCAGAAAATGGTCGGCTTATCGTCAACCTGAGGGGCATGAATGCCCCTGCTCCCTCCGTTTTCCCTGGCCTCAGAGTCGCGGTTGCTTGCCGAGGCTATACTCGGGGCGATGGCTTTTCCCTTTTGCAATCGAGTTCTCTTGGCTGGCTGCCTTTTGGCTGTGGCGGGCGGGCGGTTGTACGCGCAGGCCGCGAAGACCGATGGTGTTTCGGCGCAGACGCTTGCGTGGACGATGCAGGATTCAGGGACGACGGCTGGGCTGCGCGGGATTTATTCGGTGGACAGCAAGGTTGCGTGGGCGAGCGGGACGGACGGGACTGTGCTCAAAACTGTCGATGGTGGTGTCCATTGGACTAAGTGCGCTGTACCGGATGCTGCTACGGATGGGGCTACGCTGGACTTTCGGGGTGTGCAGGCCTGGTTTGATTTTGATGAAGCAGTCGTGATGGCATCAGGTCCAGGGGATAAGAGTCGGATTTACAGAACCACGGACGGATGCAAGAGTTGGTCCCTCGAAGCCACGAATCTTGAGAAGAATGGGTTCTGGGATGCGATCCTCTACGTGAGCTGGCACTACTTCGGCGACCCTGTAATGCCTGACTCGGCTGTAGTTCTTGGAGACCCAATCGGAGGCCGGTTCGACGTGCGCCGATATCCAAGTCCTTCCGGCGTTGGCCGGGAGGTCAGCGCTAAGAGTTGGCAAGCAGATTCCAAGGCATGCAACGCGAAAGACGGAGAAGCGCTCTTTGCCGCGAGCAACTCTTCCGCGGCATTGACCAACAATTGGAAATTTGTAATTGGAACGGGCGGCAAAAGCGGCGCCTACCTTCTCATTCCAGAGATCAAGGAAACGGGTAAGAAGGCCAATCCCTGTCAGCGAATTACAGTGCCAATGGCTGGCGGAAGTGATTCTTCAGGCATTTTCTCGCTGGCATTCCGTGACGAAATTCACGGCATCGCGGTAGGCGGCGACTACGCCAAGCCAAACGAAAGTTCCGGCACAGCCGCTTCCACAAACGACGGCGGACTGCATTGGATCGCTTCCGAAAAACCACCTCATGGATATCGCAGCTCCGTAGCCTGGAGCGAAGATCTGAGAGTGTGGATCGCTGCAGGCACCAATGGCTCCGATATCAGCCGGGATGATGGCAAGACGTGGCAGGCGGTGGACGACGGCAATTGGAATGCGCTTTCGCTGCCGTTTGTGGTGGGACCGAAGGGGCGGATTGCTCGGCTGTCTGTTGCTGCTGGCAAGTGAAAGGGAGAAGCAGATCCTCGTGGCGAAGGATGACAACAAGAAATCAAAAGCAAGAACGAACGCAGATCCTTCGCTGCGCTGAGGATGACAATCTCTTGAAGAAGACCACAAACCCCAAAGGGCGAAGGGGTTGTTTGGTATGACTGCAGCGGGGTGGGAAGCACGCTTGCTTCCAATTGCCC
>Ga0302319_10026347_pt1 | contig 10243 bp, 12 predicted proteins | sample Bog_T0_2_FD_203319 | JGI IMG/M metagenome (GOLD analysis project Ga0302319, IMG submission 203319) | Peat permafrost microbial communities from Stordalen Mire near Abisko, Sweden - Bog_T0_2 | ecosystem: Environmental > Terrestrial > Soil > Wetlands > Peat | place: Sweden: Abisko, Stordalen Mire...
GTGGAGTAACAAAGAGAAGATAGCGCTCCGCGAGTTGGCGGGACTTCTGGGTGTCGAGACCATTGCAAAGAAACTTGGCCGCAGTCCGCATGCCATCAGAATTCAGCTTTCGGCGATGAACCTTACTGCCCAGGTCACGGACGGCTACACAATCAATCAACTTAAGCAGCTCCTTGGTGTTCCCAACCGCAGCATTCAGATGTGGTTGACTACGAAGGCTCTCCATATGGATTTGGACAAGGACCGGATCACAGAAGCATCCGTTCGTGACTTCGTCCGCCACAACCTCTTCGAATTTTCTTTTAAGCGCGCAGACGAGGGCTGGCTGAAGTCCCTGTTGAGCACCCAACGGGCAGAACGCCGGCGACGGACTGAACACGAAGAGATGAAATATGCAGCGTAGTGGGCATTTGATTGTATTGGGCCAGGTGGCCGCCGAAATCAATCGGCGGCTACCGGATGCCGCGGCATTTAATGAAGGCAATCACGGCGGCGTCTGCTGCGTGTACGCGAGAGTCAAATGCGATGATATGGACCGGGCCCGCGTCTTTGTGATTGGCACGGTCGATGAAACGTGGGGTGCCTCGATCTATGCCGAAGATGAATCCGGCGAGATTATCTGGTTCTTACCCCCGGGCGAAGTGACGACGCTGATTCCATCGACATCGACAGACGTTGTTGCCGTCGTCGACGCCATCCTCAGATAACAGTAGGAGCCCACCATTGGCGTGAGGCACAGAAAGGACCAAGATGCCGGCACTATTGTTTGATGACGCAGAAATTCTCTCTCGGTACACCCGGGCTCAGGCAATCGAGGACGGCATCTTGGTTGACATGACGTCGGAGCCGTTTGGTGCGCTGGCGCGGGAGGCCGGTTTGAAGTGGCCAATAGCCATGACGGCCACTGCCTTTCACCAGTGTGTTGCGGTCGATGAAGGCGCAAAGGGCCACGCGGGGCAGGATATTAGGGGCAGGTGGTGGGACGTCGTATTCATGTTTCGGCGCACACGTCGTGAGATTTCCCCGCTCGAAGCGAGGTGGAAGCTCATAGTTCAAGATCCGGATGGCCGCCGCCGCTTCAAGGGGCGCCACCCGCGACCAAGGCCTAGACTGGTGCAGCGCGAAACGTAATTTCATGTAGGCGACGTTGAAAGAAGGTGTGTGTTGGACATCGAGGTTGCTAAGAAGGTTGGGTCGCGCATCCTGCGGGTCTCCGTGCTTTTCTTTGTGTTCATTGAGTTCGCAGAGAGGGCGGCAGTTGTAACCGGGCACCGCTGGGTGGGAGTCGCGTCAATGGCAGCCTCGCTGGCGGTGCTGTTGGGCGCTCTTATCAAGCTCCGCCCGAATGTCGAGGAGTTGAGTTTGCGGAGCTTGCTCATCGGCATTCTGGGACTCGTAGCCGCTCAGGTTTCGTTTGTCGCGGCGGTGCGAATGCCGCACTCCGTAGCCTCCAGCCTGGTGGTGATTGCAGTTATCGCCGGACTTCCATTCATCAATGGGGAGTCCAAGGCCTCTGCGCCGAAGCAGGATGCTGCCGAGAGTGGGGACGCGACTAAGGCAACTGAGTCACTGGACGCCTAGCAGTGCGCGTTCCAAGACTTAGGACGGGATACATGGCTCCTCGGCGGATGTGGGAAGGTGGAGAGCCTTCCTGCGGCAACATGGCAGTCCTGAAACCCACGCTCCGCCGTCCGGTATATCAGGAGCAAGCCAGCCGTGACAGCCTACGCCATCCGATGCTGCGCCGAGGGCGTCATGTACGACGCCGACCTGAATCCGAATTGGAGTATTGAAGAATGAGACAGCAAGACGCAACACCAACGATGTCGAATGAGCAAATTGTGAGCAAGGCACTATCACTGCTCTATTGGATTGAAGAGCGCGAACAAAATGCTCTGCGGATCGCCAACACTAAGCATGGAGTTGACCGCGAAGATTGGATCGAGGATGCGTCCTACTTCTCGCAGTGCAAACAGGCGGCACTCGCTGTAGGGAACGCTTATGGAGCCGGCCCCGATTGCCCCTTGCGGATGTCGATAGCACTGAGAATCTTAAGGGCTTGGAATTCCGGAACTGCAGGCTTCGATGGGCAGGTTGTCTTGACTATCCATAAGTGGATCGACGCGGGCATGAACGGACCTATTCCCTTTCCCGATAATCCGTTTTTTAGCGAGTGGGCCCAAGAAAATGGCTTTTCAAACGTGGACGGCTTCGTCGGTTTCCGACTCTGAGCCCTTTTCGAGAGGTGAGTATTGAGCAAGGGCATTGATACTAAAACCCCTGGCAAGAGATGGCCGTCGCTGTTATTCCCAGTCTTCGTATTGCTTTACGTTTGTGTATGCATCGCAGTGCGGAGAGCGGCTATCTCCAGCCAGCACCTCATGGCGACCGTAGTTGTGGGATTCTTTGTGGCGCTCGGGCTGCTGGTGGCCAGTATCGTTTAGGAACATAGAACAGAAAGGACACCCAAAATGTGTTTCGGCGGAGTGGAATCGCAGCGTCGACGATGAATTGTGGCGTTTTGAACCAAGATGTCGGAATAAAGACTCGACAGTGGGCAAGAAGCGAATATGCTTGATACGGAGCACCTAGTTGAGCACGATGCGATTCCTCCACACTTCTGACCTGCAGATTGGGAAAACCTTTGGATTCGTCGATGACGAAACCTTGGCTATCCTTCGTGATGCGCGCCTCGATGTGATCAAGCACATAGGCGAGATTGCCGTCGCAAAACAGGCCTCGGCTGTACTCGTTGCCGGCGACATCTATGACAGCGTTTACCCGGGCCTTGAGCTGCTTCTCCGTCCGATTGAACGCATGCGGCAGTTTCCGTCCGTGGAGTGGCATCTCATCCCTGGCAACCACGACCCTCATATAGCGAATTCTCCTTGGGAACGGCTGCTACGGACGCCGCTCCCCCAAAATATTGTCATCCACACCACGTCTGATCCTCGCCCAATTGGGGACGGCGCGGCCTGGGTGCTTCCGGGGATACTGAATCATCGCCACATGAGTTCTGACCCAACGGCGGGCTTTGACACGGCCGTTACGCCACCAGGCGCCCTGCGAATCGGATTGGCCCATGGGTCGATACGCTCCTTTGGTTCGAGCGAATCCAGCACAAACAATATTCTTGCGATAGATCGAGCAGCGACAGCCAAGCTGGATTACCTCGCGCTCGGCGACTGGCACGGCATGACGCGAATCGACGATCGGACGTGGTACTCGGGTACTCCGGAGCCGGATCGCTTCGAGGTCAACACTGGCCATGTACTACTTGTAGAGGTCTCTCCCAATGCCGTACCGATTGTCACCTCATTGCAGTCAGGCCGCTTCTCATGGCATATGGAAACCGCGACGGTGAACTCCGCGGTAGATGTCAACGCGCTTGAGACCCAGATTCGGGGACTCGATCCCGACCTCAGTCGCGTGCTGGTTGATCTCCGCGTATCCGGGACGTTGGATATGTCCGCTCGCGAACAATTCGAGCAAACCATAACAACTGGACTTGGAAGCGCTCTCCGAGCTCTGAGGCTCGACGTTTCAGAACTGTATTTGAAGCCGACGACTGAAGAGTTGGAGGCTATCGATCACATAGGGTTCGTCCGTGTCGCCGCTGACCAGCTCGCTGCGCTTGCGCAGGATGCCGCAAATTCTCAGCGTGAAATTGCCGCTGAAGCACTTCAACGGCTTTATGTCCTCCATATCCGGCACATGGCGGCGCTCCAATGAAAATCCGGTCCTTGCAGCTGGAACACTTTCGCAAATTTGTCGACCCAGTGACTATCACCGGCCTCGTAGACGGAATTAACGTCCTCGCAGAATGCAACGAATTCGGCAAATCCACGTTGCTTGCCGCGATCCGTGGAGTTTTGTTTGAGCGGCACATGTCGAAGGCCGCGGCCGTCACCAGCATGCAACATTGGGTGAATCGAACGTCGCCGGTGATTGCGATGGAATTTGAGCTGGCCTCCGGACTGTACAAGATCGAGAAGCGCTTCTTAGGCAAAGAGCCCTACGCTCGACTCACTTTGCCGGACGGCACTATTCATCATGGAGAAAGCGCCGAGACGCAGCTGCAGCACGCCCTAAACTTCAGCCAGGCTGGGAAGAACGGCTCAAAGGCAGAGACAACAGGGATTTGGGCGGCGCTCTGGGTCTCACAAAGTGCGTCCGCAGATCAGGCAGAATTGTCTGATTCCGCCCGTCAGACAATCCACGGATGTCTAGATCAAGAGGTGGGCGCTCTTGCGGGTGGGGCGCGCGGCAAAGCGCTGTTGGCCGACGTAAGAGCCGACTTGGCTAAGATCCAAAATGGAAATGGCAAACCTTCCGGACGATATAAAGCGGCCCTCGATGACGTGGAACAATCGAAGGCGTTATTGAGCGAACTTGAGGATCGGAAGAAACGGCTTCACAACGATATTCAGCTCCTCGAAAAGGCGAAGCGCCAGCGTTTGGATTCTGCGACAGCCGGAGAGGAAGAGCGAACCGACCAGCTTTTGACAGAGACTCGCGCGAAGCGAGATGTAGCGCAGAGTTTTGAGGAACAAGAGCGTACCGCAGCCGCGAATTTGAGCCTTTGCGAGAGCCGCGTGGCAGACGCTGTGAGAGACGAGTCCCAACGAGCGGGCCTACGGACTCGGATCGAAGCATCGGCTTTAGAGATAGAGACGCTGACCGAGAACGAGAGCGCGGCATCTGACATCCTGCGAAGCGCGGAGCTCGCATTGGCCCAGCGACGGCAATTACTTGAAAGCCTCGCAGCAGACTGTGACTTGGCCACAGAGAAGACGCGCAGCGCCCGTGCAGCACTGGAACTTGCGACCACGTCATCAACCTTGATTGCGCTTAGAAGCCGTCTCCAGCTAGCGGAGAACGCTCAGGACCGCGTCAACTCCCTGACGGCGACGTTAGCCGCCCAGACTGTAACAGAGGACGGCCTGGCGAACCTCCGAGCCCTAGACAAGGCCTTACGCCAAACGCAAGCTGTTCTCGAAGCTCAGGCTACGCAAGTCGCCTTCACGCTCTTGCCTGGGGCAGAGGCGAGCGTGACGCTGAACGGGCAACATCCCGGAGCCGGCACCATTCCGGTTGTGGAAGATGCGGTCATTGCTATCGATGGGATCGGCCAGATTCGAATCCAGCCCGGAATAAAGGACCGAGAGGTACTTCTTACACGGCAGTCCACGCAAAGCCGCGCACTCCGCGTGACCCTACAATCTCTTTCGGTTGAAACCATTGAGCAAGCCGAATCCGACTTAGTAACTCGCCAGTCGTTGGAGCGGCAGCTTGAAATCGCTCGAATGGAAGTCATTACACACACACCTGCTGATGCCTCTCGAAGGTTGAAGCCTGGAGTGGAGAATCTTCGCAACCATATCTCTGTGCTCTCATCGAGCCTTGAAGCAGGCATGGTCGCGGCCGGGATTTCCGAAGTCCCCGAATTGACTGCTGCTCAAGAGAGTTTGACCGAGGCCGTGGCGGTAGAAGCGGAGGCCACAGGCAAGGTAGCTGTTGCGAGGGCGCCTGTGGCGGACCTGGAGCGAGAGCAAGCCCTAGCGGTTCGCAATCACGCCCACGCGGATTCCAAGAGGAAGAGTGAGGCTGACGAGCAACAGAAGCTGACTCGCGAGCTAGACCGCCATATTCAACAGGAACCGACTGAAGTTCTTGCAGAACGGTTGACCGCGGCGAACTCTGCACTTGTGAGTCAGCGCGACCTTGTCGCGACCATGCAGAAAAATAGACCAGAGGAAACGGTTGCGGCGCTGGACGCGCGTATCGCGCGCTACCTGCAGGCGAAACAGAATTATGCGACGGCACGCCAGGACCTAAAGCAAGAAATCGCAATTCTTGAAAATCGGATTGAAAGAGAAGAAGGCGTTGACATCGAGGAGCAGGTTGCTGCCTGTCAGCGTACCGTGGACACCCTCAACGTGTCGTGCCAACGTTACCGCCGTGAGATAAGCGTCCTAGAATTGCTCCTCAAGAGCCTTGAGACCGCTGAACGATCTGCCAAAGAGCGCTACATGGAGCCCATAGTTCGCCGCATCACTCCCTACCTACAGAAGCTGTTGTCAGGCGCTTCAATCAACTGTGACGACAATTTCAGAATTACAAGCATTGATCGGAATCTCCGCGAAGACTTCGAAGGACTATCCGGAGGAACACAAGAGCAAATCGCGGTCCTCACCCGTCTAGCGTTCGCCGACATGCTTGTTGAGCGCGGAAAGCCAGCCATGATCATTTTGGATGACGCCCTAGTGTATTCGGACCCGGATCGGATGGAACGGATGTTTGATCTACTCACACAGGCGGCCGAACGAACCCAGATTCTTATTTTGACGTGCAGACGTGAGATTTTTGCGAGGCTGGGCGCTCACCATGTCAAAGTTGTACCGAGGTCCGTGTGATAGCTGCTGTCTCTCAAACGATGTATTAACACTGGCTGCAAGCCGCAAGGTGCCAAGATGTTTAAGCAGGTCTGCTCAGTTGTAGTTTCCGCCCTTATCCTTACGTCCTCCATCGGTTACGGCCAAACACCAGCGACGGCTAAAGGGCCTTCGGAAGTAGTACGCCACCAAGAAGGACTGGGTGCCGAACTGGAGGAAATTGCGATGTGCCACCATGCGATTCTCGCTGCTCGTCATGAGGCTATCTCTCTCAACCAGAACGCATATTTCCGCTACATCATAAATTCCCCACGCAAGAATTCCGATCAGAACATCTATCCAATTCCCGAGCGTTGCAAGTTTTTCGCATCGGAATGGGTGATGGGTTACACAGCGGCTGACGCGGAAGGAAAGACTGGATTGGAGAAGGTTTTTGCAAATGTCATCGGTGCGACGCCGGCCGACATCGCCGCTGATGTTCAGTTCCTGACGAAAGTGATTCTCTACAAGGAGCGTGACGACTGGAACAAGCTCGACGCTCCGGATGCTATCCAATAATGTTCAGTGAGTGATTGCTGAACGCAATGCCGCCACCAAGTGCAAAGTAAATGCTGCCACTCCGGCAATCACCAAATGGTGTGCAAATTGTCATCCACGCCGAACGTGTGCGGTATGCCCTCAATTGACGAACTCGAACGCGACGATGAGGAACTGGCCGACTACGACGTCGGCTTTCAGGATCGGCTCGAATGCGAGCCCTGGGAAGCCTCACCTGGGGAAGACCTTGTGTTGAACAAGGGAATGACTGAGGAAGAACGATGGTTGCGACTCAAGGCGCTTCATCAGTCAAAGCGGAAAGAGCCCCTTGGTCCCGGCTGGGAGCGCGGGTGGGATGCTGCGCATAAATCTCAAAAGACTGTGGGTAAAATCTAGCGGCGGCAATCGATCTCGATCGACATTGACTGCCCGAGCTTCCTGCCTATTCCACCCACAAGAATCTTTAGCGAGTGGGCAATCTGTCCGACATTGCCGCCCAGGTCAGCCATGTCGTGGGGGTCGACTGAGACTATAAAAGTGACGGAGTCGGCTTCGCGTTCGAGTTCAACGACGATTGCTTTCGGGCGGCTCGCTACTATCTGAACCGTTCTTAGCAGTAATTCCCGAACGTGCGTTTCGTGCCTCAATGAGTGACCATGTTTTTCGTAGCATGCAGAATCAGCCCGGAATATAGGGCTTTTCCCGAATTGGGTCTCATCCTGCTCATCTTCGAGCGATTGTGTACGACACAATTGAGAATCGCTGTAATTTTGACATTGGGTAAGGAAAAGCGATATCGGAGGACGGCTGCCGTTGTTCCCAGACGGCAAGTCGCGCAAATAAATCCCCCGTTCGAGGAATCCGCAGCCTGCCCTTTCATCGAAGCCAAATCTCTTGAGAACCTCTTCGCGCGGACGGCCGACTGTGTCGGCCATGCGCAGAAAATCGTATAGGGTCCAGACCGTGGTTGCGGCATCCACACTTTGTACTTGTGGAGGTTTGGATTCCTTGACGGTTGGCGTTTCGTGCCATTGATTATATTGAGGCCCAGCGCGTCCGGACGGTGACCGCGCATACAACGAGTTGGCCATCATCCTAAGCGAAACTCGCGCGCTTTACTTTCTGACGGAAATCCTCGCCATGCATTTCAACTACCACGCACATCTCCTGCAGCCGGGAACGCATGCGCTCGCCGATCCGGTCGCCAAGCGTTTCCTCTCGCATCGAGGCCCGGATCTGTCCGTTCGATCCCGGGTCTACGCCTAGCGGGGCGGTATTCGCGTAGTTGGTGGTGATGATGGTGGTGAGACGGTCGTTATAGCGCGAGTTCAAGACTTGGGCCACGGTATCCCAGACCCATTCGCTCGGCTTCGCCGCGCCCAGCTCGTCAAGCACGAGGACCTCCGCTTTGCAGATGGGGCGAAGAATCTCCATCTCAGTTGCCTGGACCTCCCGGTTGTAGCTGTTCTGGACTTCCTTCAGCAGCTCACGGTAGTCCCAAAATAGCCCCGATGCCCCACGCTCCATGATGAGGGCTTGCAGGATGCCAACGGCCAAGTGCGTCTTCCCGACGCCTATAGAGCCGGTGAGGAGTAATCCCGTGCCGGCGCTCTCAATTGGATACCCCTCGACGAACTTTCGCGCTCTCATGTGTGCAGCGGCCAATGTTTTGTCGGCCCCGCGGAACTTGCTCTCGTAGCTGTCCAGCGAGCAGTGCTCGTACCGCTTGGGAATCCGTGCGCGCTCCAGCATCCGCGCCGCCCTTTGTGCGAGTCGGCACTCGCACGGCCGCGCGACTTGGCGATCATTCTCTTGAACGATGCGCAGCCCCGAACCATCACAAACGCTACAGACTACAGCCATATTCTCTCGCTCAGTTATAACTCAAAAGACGCTCTATGATGCGTAAGCCCCTATGTTCGAAATAGATAAGTATGCCCGGTTTCAGTTTAAGGAGAAGCAATATTACCCTGCTCGTCGATCACGATTTGCGGCACTTGTCTAAGGGGAACGTTGAGCGCATACCGAGCATGTTTCCGCTCTCCTGCCCGCGTAAGGGCACCACTCTCCACAAGGTCGGCTAAGTCCCGCGTCGTGGTCGCCGGCGACGAGTCCGCGATTTTGCTGTAGTTCCCCGCGCTCAGACCGCCCTTGAATCCCTCTGGTCCTTCCTTGAACATTCGACGGATCACTTTCTCTTGCCGGGCATTGAGCTTGCCTCTGACCCGATCGAGCAGCTTGGTTTTGTCGATTAGAAACTCCACCTGGGCCGTCGTCCGAAGTTGGCCTTCGATCGCAATTCCGGCGAACCAGGCTAGCCATTTCGTGACTTCGGTGCGCTTTTGGGCTGCCTCAAGCGCGTCGTAGTAGTCCCGGTGGTGAGCGAGGATGGCTGCGCCCAAAGCGACCAGAATCGTTTGCCCGTAGTTCTGAACAAGAGCCTTTTCCGCGATTGCTCGGCCGACGCGGCCGTTTCCGTCTTCAAAGGGATGGATGGACTCGAAGTGTAGGTGAGCGAGCCCCGCCCGCGTTAGCGCAGGAAGTGGCTCCGGACCGCCTGGCGCCGTGCGGTTGAACCACGCGATGAAACGCTCCATTTCTGTCGGAACACGGTCGGACGGCGGGGCCTCGTAGTGGACTTTGGGCGCGTGTATTGCCCCCGAGACAATCTGCATCGGCTCGACGCTGGTGCGGTAGCTTCCGACGTCTTGCAGATCCGTGCGGCCTGCCACAACCATGCGGTGCCACTCAAAGAGCAATTCACTAGACAGTGGATTTGGGATGCTGCGGTACAAGCCAACCATCAGCTCGGCAATACCCTCCTCGGCCGGCGCGACCCGCCGTTTATCGGCGGCCAAACCGAGTTGCCGTTGAATTGAAGATTGGACGCTGGCCCGGTTCAATATCTCCCCCTCGATCTCTGAGGTAGTGAGCGCCTCGACACTCATCTCCTCAACCGTGAGGCGCTCCAGTTCCGCGGTTCCCAGATGCTTGGCCGTTCCGATCAGAACGCCGCCGCCGAGGAGAAAATGCTCCTCTGCCCTCGCCAGATGAGCCGGATTCCACGTGAAATTCGGCCAGTCCGGACGCTGCCAGTTCCATCGCATGATGGATACAGCATACGCCCTATCGCTCACTTTATGCACAGAATATGATTGATAGTGCGCCGCCGCTTTGCGCGGCAGTCAGAGGAAAATTGGCAGAGCAAGAGAATCGCATACGCAAAGAGTTCATCGACTACGACGCGAGGCGCAAACCCCGTACCCGGCGATACTGCGTAAGGTGTCAGAAGGATATTGACCCCGGCAAGC
>Ga0302319_10026349_pt1 | contig 10243 bp, 9 predicted proteins | sample Bog_T0_2_FD_203319 | JGI IMG/M metagenome (GOLD analysis project Ga0302319, IMG submission 203319) | Peat permafrost microbial communities from Stordalen Mire near Abisko, Sweden - Bog_T0_2 | ecosystem: Environmental > Terrestrial > Soil > Wetlands > Peat | place: Sweden: Abisko, Stordalen Mire...
GAAAGCGTGTACTGCAAATCGTTTCGTGCATAGGTGGTTTTGATGGGGTTGGACACCGGCCCGGTGAGAGTATCGCCGCTGGTGTAGTCGGAACCGAGCAGACGAGCTTCACCGTTGACCGACAGTTTGTCGTTGAACTTGTGCTTATAGTTCAAGTCGTACGTGCTGTCGAAATAGGGCGCTTCGCCGATGCTGGAGACCCATTGCCACTGGCGATAGTAGAACGAGAGCGTGTCCTGCTTGGTAATGGTCGCGGTGAGGGTTGCCTCGCCGTAGTAGGTGGTCATGTCATCGTTGTTGACCGGGGCGGAGCTGTTGTATTTGCGGAAGTCCGGGCCACCCTGGATTTTGATGTCCAGCCAGTTGAAGGGCTTGCCTTCAATGCCGAACAGCAGGCGCTGGTAATCACTCGAGGCACTACGGCCATAAATATCAATGGCCTGTGAGAAAGTCTGCTGATACTGGGAGCCGTAGCGGTAACCGAGCGTCACGGCCAGGTCTTTGTTGAGCTTGTAGCCAAAATCGACTCCGCCGTTCACGTCGTAACGATCGGGATAATTCTGGTAACCGGTGTAGCCGGCGAGTTGTTTGGTCATCAGATCATAATAGAGCAGCGAGGCTATGGGCCGGACAAACCACTGCTTCTGGTCATACTTGAGCGTGATGGTATCACGATCCTGAAATTGCTCCCGCCGTTCGCGCAGGGCGGCCGTGGAGTAAGCGCTCAGGCCCCCCGTATAGGATGCACCGTATTTGCTGCCATTTATGTAGTTGAAGCTGTTATCAAGATTGAATGAGAAGTCGCCCGACTTCCCCTTGATCGTCGTGTTGAAGCGGTGGTTGCTATAGCTTTCCGAGTCCGCATCGTGGTAGATGACAAAATCGGGCGCGTAACCAAAAGAGAGCACTTGCAGAACGTCTTGATCCCCCAGCAGTGGGGCAATATTAATGCCCAGCTTGGGCGACACGGTGGTGACCCAGGAGGAATAATTTTTCAGCGCCAAAACGCCGCCTTGCGGGATCGCGGTGCTCACCGGATTCGCCCCGGTAACATAGACGTTGTCATCGTAGCTTTCCTTGATTCCGACCGACAAGTCGGTCAGCCATACGGGCTTTTGCGGCAGAAATCCGGCGGGAGGTGCTTTGGTGGTGGTAGCGGTCAGGTCCGCGGGGCCGGCCAAGAGCGAGCCCGTCGCAAGGACGCTACAGAGAGAAAGCAGCAAGAGGAAGTTTCTGCCGCTCAATGGGCTTGGTGAGGAGTCTAGTTTCATTCTTTTCATGTTTTTAGGTTTGTTGGTCATGATTACCTCTCGTCATTCACACGATTTAAGGCGCGTCCCAAAGACGATTGATTCATGTCAAAGCTATCGGCAAGTGTTTGATTGTCTTCATGATGTGAAAACCCTAATTGAATTGAAGGAAAACCCTTGCGTTGGGTGGTTGGTCCAAAATTGGCCAGAAATGCGCATGGATAGTTCATATCGGAAGGTTGATATGGTTTACCGGAGGTGTGCCTCGTGTGCCTGACCGATCTTGTCGGAAACCACGCGAATATTGAGGCGCTCCGCAGATTTTCCTCTCGCTGGAGTTATGAAAATAATTGGGGTGCGGCGCACGGCAGTAATTGCGGCGGTCAGGGACTGCCGCTACAACTCGATTATTATGGCAGCAAATCACCAAATCGGCCTGACGGGAGGCATCGCCTGCGGGAAATCGACGCTGGCGGAGGGGCTGCGCGCGCGGGGCTGGCATGTCATCGATACGGATGAAATTGCGCACCGGGTGCTTGCGCGGGGTGGGGAGACATGGAAAATTGTGATTGACGCTTTTGGCCCATCCATTCTACAACCTGACCAGTCGATTGACCGAAAGGTCTTGGGAAGACTCGTTTTTGCCGACCCGCTGCTGCGGGTTAAACTGAACGAAATCACCCACCCCGCCATCCGATCCGTCTGGCAACGCGAACGCGAGGAGCGGGCTCGAACCCACCCCACACATTCTTTGGCCGTCATGATTCCGCTACTCTTTGAGTGCGAACTCGAACAGATGTTTTCTGCCGTATGGTGCGCCGGAGCTTCCCGCTCCACGCAGCTCAACCGGCTGAAGGCGCGTGGCTTGTCGGAGACGGAAGCCGCCCAGCGCGTGGCCAGCCAGATGCCTGTGGCCGAGAAGATGGCCCGCTCCACCGTCGCCTTTTGGGGCGAGGGGACGCCCGCTACGCTGCTGCTGCAACTGGACCAGGTGACAGCTCGATTATCATGAGGATGCGTCGTTCCCAAAACAACCGGCCTTTTCGCCGGGGTCACCATAACAAGCCGCGTGGCATGGAGGGTCTGCCCGCCGATGAGCCGGATTTGCCCTTGCCCGGCACGCAGCCGCCCAAGCCCGCAACCGCCGCTGTCGCGCTCGCTCGCGGTGGGACTCCCGTGGCCAATCCCGATCAGCCCGCCCCGGCCTATGCGGGTGCGCCCGTCGTTCCCGCGGAACCGCCTCCCGCGCCACTTCCGCCCGGTCCGCACCTCGAACTGGATAAACTCCAGGCCAGGCCGACCCGCGAACTGAAGATCTACGCGAAAAAGGAATACGAGATCGAGAACGCAAACGCGCTCAAGAAGCACGATCTCGTTTGCGAAATACTCAAGCGCAACGCGGCCAAAAATGGCACGGCCAATGGCGGCGGCGTGCTTGAACTCTCCAACGAAGGCTACGGTTTTCTCCGCGCGCCGCGCTTCAATTACATGACGTGCCCGGAGGATATATACGTCTCGCCGTCGCAGGTGCGCCGCTTCGCCCTGCGCAAGGGCGACCAGCTCTACGGCCCCATCCGCGCGCCGAAGGAGAAGGAGCGTTATTTCGCGCTGGCCCGCGTCGACAAGATCGAGGGGAAGGAAGCGGTCGAGGGCGTCGTGCGCCCGCAATTCGATTTGCTCACGCCGACTTTTCCCAACCGCCGGATTTTCCTCGAGGGCAAGAAGGGCGACGTTTCCATGCGCGCCATGGACCTCATCTGCCCGCTCGGCTTCGGCCAGCGTGGGCTGATCGTCGCCCCGCCGCGCACGGGCAAGACCATTTTGTTGCAGAAGATCGCCAACGCGATCATGGAAAACAATCCCGGCGCCTATCTCATCATGCTGCTCATCGACGAGCGGCCCGAGGAAGTGACCGACATGCTGCGCACGGTGAAGGGCGAGGTGGTTGCCTCGACCTTCGACGAGACCTGCGAGCGCCACGTCGCGCTGGCCGAGATGGTGACCGAGCGCGCGAAGCGGCTGGTCGAGAACAAGGTCGACGTCATCATCCTGCTCGACTCGATCACGCGGCTGGCCCGCGCCTATAATACGATGCAGCCGAGCAGCGGCAAGATCATGAGCGGCGGCGTCGAGTCCAACGCGTTGCAGAAACCGAAGCGCTTTTTCGGCGCGGCGCGCAACATCCAGGAGGGCGGCAGCCTGACCATCATCGCCACGGCGCTGGTCGAGACCGGCAGCCGGATGGACGACGTGATCTTCGAGGAATTCAAGGGCACCGGCAACATGGAGGTCAACCTCGACCGCAATCTCTCCGACCAGCGCATCTACCCGGCGTTTAATATCGCGCGCTCCGGCACGCGCAAGGAAGAGCTGCTCTACCACAAGGACGAACTGCCACGCATCCACGCGCTGCGGAAAGTTCTCTCCGAGGAAGCCCCGGTGGAGGCGATGACCCTGCTGCTGGAGAAGGTCAAGAAGACCGAGAACAATATCGAGTTCCTGATGGGAATGAATGTGAAGAAGTAGGGCCCGGGACGGCAGCCAGTCTGCGGATGGCCCTAAACCTCCGGTCTTGAGCTATCCGGTGAAATGGGTAACTTTCCAGACATGAGCACCGTCGACGAGATTGAAGCGGCCATCGGGCAACTGCCTCCGCAGGACTTTGCCCGCCTTCGCGACTGGTTGCTGGAGCAGGACAATCTCCGTTGGGACAAGCAGATTGAAGAAGATGCGGCGGCAGGGCGGCTGGACCATATTATCGAAAAGATCGACAGTGATATAGCGAAGGGCAGGACAAAGTCGCTGGATGAAATCATCAACGGTTCCTGATTTCTGGTCTGCTTACGCAGACTTACCCGCTCGCATTAAAGCTGCCGCCCGAAAGCAGTTTCGGCTTTGGCGCAACAACCAGTCCCATCCCTCCCTGCAGTTTAAAAAGGTCGGGCCGTTTTGGTCGGTTCGAATCACGGAGGATTTCAGGGCGCTCTGCTACATTAAAAACGGCGATCATTATTGGTTCTGGATCGGAAAGCACGGCGAGTACGACAAAATACTGAAAGGGAAATAGGCTGTGTCCCAACCGCGCGACATCTCGGCGAAAAAAAAGCGAGTTTTGCCTTTGAATTCGTTTTAGTCTTTAGTCGGAAATGTGATCTCTTCCCGCAAAGCCCCGCCCCTCCCGCGGCACCAGCGGCCGACGGCGCTCAAAAGATTTCTTTTTGGAGTCCCCTATTATCCCGAGCATTGGACTCCCGAAGATCGCCGCGATGACGCGAAGCGCATGGCCGCAGCCGGAGTCAATGTCGTCCGCATGGCCGAGTTCGCCTGGGACCTGATGGAGCCTTCCCGCGGCCGGTTCAACTTTTCACTTTTCGATCAGACGATTGCTCATCTCGGACAGCACGGCATCCGCACCATCCTCTGCACTCCCACGGCAGCGCCCCCTCGCTGGTTGACCAAAAATCATCCCGACTGGATGCGCGTGGACGATAATGGGCGCGCCATGGTGCATGGCAGCCGCCAGCACTGCTGCACCAATCACCCCGGATTCCAAAAGGAATCGGTCCGCATCACGCGCGCGATGGCCCGCCATTTTCGCGATAATCCGCTGGTGATTGGCTGGCAGACCGACAACGAGTTCTTCTGCCACTTCAGCGAGTGTTATTGCCCGGCGTGTCTCGCCGCTTTCCAAAAATGGCTGAAGGAAAAATATGGAACGATCGATGCCTTGAACCAAGCCTGGGGCACCGCTTTCTGGGCCCAGACTTACGACCATTTCAGCGACATCCCTTTCCCCCGCCTCGATCGCCCGACCCACCCCAATCCCGGTCAGGAACTCGATCGCAACCGGTTTCTCAGCGATGGCCTCCGCGCCTTCCAGGACCAGCAAATCCGCGAACTCCGCCAGGCCAATCCGAAATGGTGGATCTCGCACAATGGCATTTTCGGCCATATCGACCATTGGTCCTTTGCCGGGAACCTCGACTTCTACGGAGTCGATATCTATCCCGGATTCTCCGCCAAGCCCTCCAACCAATACCAAGTCGACCCCGTCGGTGGTGCGCACGTTCACGAGGGATGCCGGGCTGCCTCCGGCAATTACATCGTCTTCGAGCAGCAAGGCGGCGCGGGCGGCCAGCGACCCTATATCCATCCCACCCCGCGCCCCGGCCAGATGCGGCTTTGGGCCTGGCAGGCCGTGGCCCATGGAGCCGATGGCGTGCTTCACTTTCGCTGGCGCACCTGCCGATTCGGTGCCGAGATTTATTGGAACGGCATCCTCGATCACGACAACATTGCGCGGCGCCGCTACCAGGAATTCTCCCGCGAAGGCCACGAATTCCAGCGGCTCGGCGCTAAGATTCTGGGCACCGTCCCGCTCGTGCGCGCTGCCATTCTCGTCCAGGCCGACCAGGAGGAAGCGCACCTCACGATGCCTCTCGGTCTCCCGGCCCCGTCGGTGCAGAGAAAGCATCTCCTGCGGGAGCTGCAGGCGCGCCATCTTCCCTGCGGTCTCGTCGACGCCTCCGATTCCTTCGCCGGGCTGAGCCTGATCTTCCTTCCCGGATTTGTCCTCATGGATGAAACCCTCGCCGCACGCCTTCACGCCTTTGTCGATCAGGGCGGAGTTCTCGTGGCCAGCGCCCGCACGGCGACCCGCGACCGCCACAACCGCGTTCTCTCCACGACCGCCCCGGGCTGGTTGATGGAAACTTTCGGAGTCACCGTCGAGGAATGGGGTGCGCACGACCTTCTCCCTTTCAAACAGGGCCGACGCCTGATCCCGGCCGATAGCGTCTACGAAATTCTTCAGATTCAGCCCAAATCCAGGACGAAAATCCTCGCGCGTTGGGCGAAGCTTCCTCACGCCGGGGTTCATGCCGCTGCGGACATGCCGGCGCTTGCCCTCCACGCCGCCGGTCAGGGAAAGGCTCTCTATTTCGGCACGTGGTTCGGCGAAGGCAACACCTCTCAGTTAGTTTCGCTTGCCCTGGCCCAAACCACGTTGCAGGCCATGGCCCAAGCTGCGCCGCAAGTCGAAATCACCTGCCGTCGCCAGAGGAACCGCACTCTCGCTTTTCTGCTCAACCATTCCGCCCGGACTCAAACCGTCGGGAATCTCACCGCGGGAACCGATCTCATTTCCGGCGTGCCCGTTCGCCATCATCACAGGCTCCCGCCCTACGGCGTAGCCGTCATCGAAACAGCGGATCAACCCCGCCGCAGAACCGTATCGGTGGGCGTGGCGCTGTTATCGGGGGCTGGATAATCGCGGGTATAGTGCAGGCCGCGGCTCTCGTGGCGACTTAAGGCGCTGTCGACGATGAGCGAGGCCACGAGCACGAGGTTGCGCAACTCGATGAGGTCGCAGCTCATCTTGTAATTCCAGTAATAGTCCCGCACCTCCTCGCTCAGGCTGCGCAGGCGGCTGGCCGCGCGCCGGAGCCGCTTGGTGGTGCGGACGATGCCGACATAATCCCACATCAACTGCCGGATCTCGCGCCAGTTGTGGTAAATCACCACCAGCTCGTCCGGGTCCTGCGCCGAGCCGCTTTCCCAAGCCGGGATGTCCTTCTCCGGCTCGCGCTTTTTTTCACCGGTGACGCCTCGCCCGGCGCGATGGGCCACGACCAGCGCCTCCAGCAGCGAATTGCTGGCGAGCCGGTTGGCGCCGTGAAGACCGGTGCAGCCGACTTCGCCCACGGCCCAGAGCCCGGGCAATTCGGTGCGGCCATCGGGATCGGTGACCACGCCGCCGCATTGATAATGCGCGCCGGGCACGACGGGAATCGGCTCAATCGCCATGTCGATGCCGAATTCCAGGCACTTCGCGAAGATGGCGGGAAAGCGCTTTTGCAGGAACTCGCGGCTCTGGTGCGTGATGTCGAGGTAGACGCATTCCGCGCCGGTGCGCTTGATCTCCGCGTCGATGGCGCGGGCGACGATGTCCCGCGGCGCGAGCGATTTCAGCGGGTGCACGCCGTCCATGAAGGCCTTGCCGCCCGCGTTGCGCAGGACGCCGCCTTCCCCGCGCACGGCCTCGCTGATGAGGAACGATTTGGCATCGGGATGGAACAGGCACGTCGGGTGAAACTGGATGAACTCCATGTTGGCAACGGGCACACCGGCACGGAAAGCCATGGCCACGCCGTCGCCGGTCGCGATGCTCGGGTTCGTGGTGTAAAGATAGACCTTGCCGCAGCCGCCGGTGGCGAGCAGGACGTGCTGCGCGGCGACCGTCTCGACGTGACCGCCGGCATTGTCGAGCACGTAGACGCCGACGCACCGGTTGTCCGTGGCGAAGCCGAGTTTGCGCCGCGTGATGAGATCGATCGCGGCGTGGTTCTCGAACATCTCGACGTTGGGATGGAGCGCGAGTGCGGTCAGCAGGGCGCTCTCGATTTCGCGTCCGGTGATGTCCTTGGCGTGGAGTATGCGGCGCTTCGAATGGCCGCCTTCCTTGCCAAGATCGAGTTCATGCTTGTGGCCTCCGTTTTCGCGCTCGGTGAAGGACATGCCGAGCTCGATCAGCTCTTTAATCCGCGCAGGGCCTTCCTCGACGATCCCGCGAACGACGTCTTCCTTGCAGAGACCGGCGCCGGCCTCCAGCGTGTCGCGCACATGGAGGTCGAACGAATCTTCGCTTGAGGTGACTGCGGCGATGCCGCCTTGCGCGTAATTCGTGTTCGATTCCGCGCGATTCTTTTTCGTGATGACGGCGACGGAGCCTTTCTCCGCGACGTTGAGGGCAAAGGTCAGCCCGGCGATGCCGGAGCCGAGAACGACGTAATCGAAACGATGGTCTGGTTCCATTGAAAAAAATGAGTCTTGTCTAAAGTAGCTCGCCGTGGCGAATGGTAAAGCATGGCGCTAAAACAGCCCGCTGCGCAGCAAATAGTGCCGTGCGCGGCGTCGATCCAAAAAAGCGGCCCGGGCCGTTGTCCGGAGGCAATTCCTGGGCTAGATTAGCCCATGTCGGCCTATTTCACCCACACCCTCGAGATGAATCGCGACGAAGTGGTCGCGCACGGACCGGGTAAATCGCTCGCCCTGATCGATCTCGAGTCGTACCAGACCTTTGTCGGCGACACGGCGGACGACCTCGACCTCATGGTGCATCTCCACAACCAGATGAACGCACTCACCACCTTCGCGTGGGATGTGCCCGACCGACCGCTCAATCTTCGTATCATCGCCACCTCGGATCACTGGGCGATGGAACGAATCACCTTCTCCAATCGCCCTCCCACCGCGTCCGGCACGATCCGCACGCATGGAAGCCTCTGCCTTGTCGGTCACGACCGGCTCTTCGATTGCGCGCGCCACGCCAGCCGCAGCCTGCTCAAAGGCGGACGGTTGCCGGAGGATGAACGCCCGCATCTGCTCAACGTGCGCTCGGGCATCTATTACGTGCTGGTCTACTACCGCTTTCCGTATCCCGACGGCGCACATCCCGGCTTCATGTCTGAGAAGGATGCCAGGTTCGATTACACCATCTTCCTGCATCACTACCCGCATCCCGCGCCGCGCATCGCGCCCGTGCGCCTGACCGGCGGCCTGATTCCCTGGGCGGGCGAGGAGGCTTCGTCACAACCTTGGGGCGGCGGTGACTCGCACAAAATGCCCGAGGTGCATCGGTCATCCTGAAACAGATTTCGCGCGGAGGGCCGAAGAGTTCTCGGAGGGTAACCCTCTGCAGTTCTCTGCAGTCCTCCGCGCGAAACTTCAGCCTCCCCTCAGAACAGCAATCCGTCATCCTAGACTTGTCGAGGGGGCCGTTCCGTCGCATATTGTAAACGATGCCCGACGAACCCCGCAAAATCTTCGATCTCATGGACACCGAGACCGAGCCGACCGACGAGCAGCTCGCCGAGTTGATGCATTATGTCGGGGAAGCCGTGCGGGCGAAGAAGAAAGCCGGCGGTTTGCCAGTACGGGAACTTGGCGGTTCGGCGGGCGAATCCTTCAAGCCTCCGGCTTGCTGCGGTCACCTTCAATAGAGGAGGAACGATGTCCGTCATCCTGAGCTTGTTGAAGGATCAATTCAGCCGCAATTTATTGGCATGGCCACAGAACGATCCTCCAGATGGATTCAAGAGATAAAGCATAGCGGTGCCCTCGCTGGGCTCGGACTCTTGCTGCTTTTACTGGCTGGCATGTCACCGAAGGGGTTTCAAATGGGATCCAGCTTGGTCCTCATCGCTTGGGGCATCAATTTCTGCGCGCTTATCGCTACATCTGTCACGGCGCTCCTCTCCTTTATCATTTCGCGCCAAGTTCCACGGATATGCGTTCGCCTTGGCGTGGCATGCCTCATTTTTTTCCCTGTCTCGTTGCTCTACCTACCGTTGGGTAAGTTAAGGTGGGATTACGAATTGGCTCAAGCCGAGAGCTATCCCCAGAAAGTAGAACGCCAGTTGGAAGCATATAAATCTGCCAACGGACACTATCCTACGTCACTTGAAGCCGTCCCAAATCTTGCCGCCCCGCCTAACGGAGAAGAGTATTATGTCTACAAAGGGAACTATTATTTTTGCTATTTCTATTATTGGAGCGGGATGTACGGCAATGACGACTATGGTACCAAAAATTGGGGCTATAACTACTCCAGCCAAACTCGGCAGTGGGAAGACGACAGGGACTAAATAGACGCACTGATCGAGGTCGCGCAAAAATCCCAAAAAAATCTCTTGCACGCTTTTGTGCCTATGGCATGATTCCACTCCCCCGCAAAACGGGGGGGCCTTGTTGAGCAGCTAAATGCACTCAGCCGGGTACGAGTGATGAGGAAGCGTGTGACGGCCTTCCGGGTGTTGGTGTAATAACCAAAACCAGGGAACAAGCCGTCCTCCATGCGAGCTTCGAAGCTTAGCACGCCACCACAATGGCGTGTTTTTGTTTCTGAGGCCCGGGTGGCAGCACGGCGCCGCAGCACCCGAAAACGGATTTTACGATAGATTTAACCACAAGAGATACCGGAATGCCCACGATCA
>Ga0302319_10026353_pt1 | contig 10241 bp, 7 predicted proteins | sample Bog_T0_2_FD_203319 | JGI IMG/M metagenome (GOLD analysis project Ga0302319, IMG submission 203319) | Peat permafrost microbial communities from Stordalen Mire near Abisko, Sweden - Bog_T0_2 | ecosystem: Environmental > Terrestrial > Soil > Wetlands > Peat | place: Sweden: Abisko, Stordalen Mire...
GGCTGGTACCACCATTCTACCAAACCAGTCAGGAACGCCATTTTCAATGCGTCCAGGGGCCACGCCCCTGGCGGGTTCTGAGGGCAGAGCCCTCAGACCATTTGGTTCCGGCTATGCTGGACTGTGACATGTCGTTGGTAATTCCGACAGGGGGAGGGCCATTGTCCTGAACCACGACGGTTGAACCGCATGCGATCAATGACATGATAGCGAGTGATCCTAAGACCGAGTTGGTGATGAATCGTGACGTTCGTTGGTAGTTCATAGGCTTGCGATCATACTGATTCTTGTATGGACAAGCCATGGGGTATTACCCGGTATGGGGTGTTGCGCTAGGAAGTTCGAGATAGGATGGATGCATGATTCTCATATTCGCTATGGTTGAATTGGCGTTCAGTGAGCTCTTTCCATGAGTCCAGGCAATTCCCTTGCGCGTGACCCCAGGCAAAGGGCAAGTAACGAGGTCAAGAAAATGCGTCATCGCTCATCCCGATCCAAGCTAGCGATAGAATCATCCACCTAAACATATCTTCTCCCGGGACAAATAGAGCCAATGTAGACATGCCTGGGTGTGTCTTCATCGGAATGTCGACTCCGTTGCCATTGTCGGCAATGAGGGCTGGTTTTATTTCCGTCTGGTAAATCCGGAGCAATCCCAATAAACAATGCCCTAACGGAGTGAAAAATAAATTGTGATTCACATGAGATTGCCACGGATCGTGCCGAAACTTATGGGAAACCGGCGCGGGCTATGCAGTTGAAGAAGTCCTGCGTCGACATACCCCGTTATCGCTGCCAGAGGATATGTTGCGCTTCCATTGGGATTTCCACATTATTGCGGTGGGGGATGATACGTACGGTAAACTGATCAGCTGATCGGGATGCTGGCACCTGCGCACTGTGCATGTGGCCGACTGCTTCACCCGGTAGGTTCTGTCCGCGTTGAAACTCCTGCCTTAGTGGTGGTCCGCCGTTTATACCATCGGCGTACAATTCAACGGTGACATCGCCCGGGTCAATTCCACCCCAGTAGACTGGGACAGCGAAGAAATGCATGTCGTCTCGAGTCGTCACGGTCCTCTCTCCGAAATGCATCGAATCCCAGTGCAGATCAAGAGCGGCCTTCCAGCCGAGTATATCATTTCCGGGTGATCCTCGATTTCCAGCACGATATTGGTAGGATATTGCTGCCGGGATGTAATGCGAATTAGTATAATCGCATACTGAGCGACTGGCAGAGAAGCGGGGGGTGAGCTGCGACATGCTCTCCCTAATATGAGAAACCCATTTGACCGGTATCCCCTTATCGTCACGTGCATAGAATTCGGGTATAATCTCGTTTTCGAGTCGCTGATAGAGCTGCTCCGCCTCATGTGCATCCCAGTTCGGATCGCTGCCGTGCTCCTGAATATCGCCCAGAGACCAACCCAGCTCAGGCGAGTAGGCTTCCGCCCACCAGCCATCCAATTCTGAGAGGTTGAGTCCTCCATTTACTAGTACCTTCATCCCACTCGTCCCGCATGCCTCCCAGGGTCTCATGGGGGTATTGAGCCAGACGTCCACGCCTTGCACTAGCCTTTCGGTCAAATGCATGTCATAATCGCTGAGGAAGATCGCATGATGGCGAATTTCCGGTTGGCGGATGAATTGAACCCACTTTTGCAGTAGCAATTGGCCCGATGTATCTGCGGGGTGTGCCTTTCCGGCGATAATGAGCTGAACTGGATGCTCCAGATTGGACAGAATACGCTTGAGGCGATGAGGATCATGCAGCAGCAGATTGGGTCTCTTGTATGTGGCGAAACGGCGTGCAAATCCAATAGTTAGAGCATTCGGATCAAACATTGCCCTCGACGCATCGATGACCTCTGAAGGGGCGCCAGCAACAGCATAATGTAGTGCGAGCCGATTTCGTGCATATTCAACCAGCTTCTTCCGGGAAGCCATGCGGAATTCCCAAAGATCGGCATCTGAGATTCGGTGGATATCTGCACTTAGGTGATCTGATAATCCGAGCCATCGGTCCTTGCCGCAATGCTTGGTCCAAAGGTCGTCGGCCGCTGATGAATCCCAAGTCGGCATATGCACTCCATTCGTCACATGCCCGATCGGTACTTCAACCTCAGGCCAATTCGGATAGAGAGGTTGGAAGAGATGCCGGCTTACAATTCCATGCAATCGGCTGACTCCATTCGCTGAGCCGCTTCCGTGCATAGCAAGGTAGGCCATATTGAAGAACTCTGATTCGTTGCTATTGTCACGACGTCCCAGGGACAGAAAATCACCGATTGAAATGCGGAGACCATTCTCTGCGTATCCCTTGAGATATTGGGAGATGAGTTGTGGAGGGAACCGATCGAATCCCGCTGCAACGGCAGTATGAGTGGTAAATAGATTGCCAGCTTGCGTGGCAGAGAGAGAAGATCCGAAGTCCTGACCGTTATCCTGCATGAAGCATCTGGCCCGTTCCAGTACGGCAAAAGCCGCATGGCCCTCGTTTAGGTGGCATACATCGGGTTTGATGCCGATAGCGGTTAAAAGTCGCCATCCACCGATACCAAGCAATATCTCCTGCTTGAGCCTCAATTCTGGTCCTCCTCCATATAATTCGCTCGTTATTCCACGGTGTGCAGGAAAATTTGCTGCATCGTTGCTATCCAGAAGATAGAGTTTGACCCGTCCGACATTCACCTGCCAAGCACGAAGCCAGACCGAGTATCCGGGGAGCGTGATCTCCAAGCGAAGCCATTCTCCATTTTCTTGACGTAGTGGTATGATTGGGAGCTGTCCTGGGTCATTGTATGGATAGAGGGCTTGCTGTGCGCCATCATTGTCGATAATTTGCCTGAAATACCCGCGCTGATAGAGCAATCCGACTCCAACTACAGGAACGCCCAGATCGCTTGCAGCCTTTAGTTGATCACCAGCAACATTGCCCAAGCCACCAGAATAGATCGGGAGTGCTTCGCTCAACATATATTCCATGCTGAAATAGGCTATGCATTTCAATGGTGAGTTGGGATGATTCTTTTGAAACCATGCTGGCGATTCGGATACATTCCGTCGGCTGACTAGTAATTTTCTGATGTTACCAAGAAAGGCGGTATTGGAAAGGGCCGACTTGATCTTCTCCCTTGATACTGTCTGCAGAACGACCCATGGATTTCGCGTGAATTCCCAGAGTTCAGAATCGAGCTGGCGCCATATGTCATCTGTCGCATGGTTCCATGACCAGCGCAGATCTAGGGCGAGCTCTGCCAGGGTATCGAAGCCATCGATATCGGAAGCGGAAGAAGTATAGGGGTGATGAAATTGTCCAGGTGGGTCAATCATTGGCTTGATGCTCGCTTTGCATTTGAGTGAATATCAGCGACCGACAGCAGATCATTAATCATCTTTTGTGCATCTGCCAATATGCGTTGAAGGTGACCTGCTCCTTGAAAGCTCTCTGCATATATCTTATAGACGTTTTCTGTCCCGGACGGTCTGGCAGCAAACCAGCCGTTCTTTGTGCTCACTTTCACCCCCCCAATCGGGGCTCCATTTCCAGGGGCACGGTTAATTTTCTCAGTGATCCTGTCACCTGCCAATTCGTTTATTGTCACATCCTTTGGCGATAGTCCTGCCAATACAGCCTTCTGCTCTGGCGTGGCGGGGAAATCAATGCGGTCAAATATGGGATCGCCAAATACATTTGTGATATCATTATATAGTCTTGCTGGATCATTTCCGGTACGCGCTGAAATTTCAGCAGCAAGCAGACAGGGGATAATGCCGTCTTTATCAGTCGTCCAGACATCGCCATTAATACGCAGGAAAACGGAACCTGCGCTTTCTTCACCGGCGAACCCCAGCGATCCTTTGAGGAGTCCGTCAACGTACCATTTGAATCCTACCGGAACCTCGAATAGCGCTCTGCCCATTTTGGCAGTGATCCGGTCGATCATCTGGCTGCTTACGATTGTCTTTCCAACTGCGGTTGATGTGGACCATAGCGGACGGTTCTTGAAGAGATAGGAAATTGAAGTGCATAGGTCGTGATTTGGCGGCATCAGACCATTGACTTTGGAGACGATCCCGTGACGGTCGTGGTCAGTATCGCAGGAAAATGACAGATCGAAGCGGTCTTTCATCGCTATCAACCTTTGCATGGCAAAGGGAGAGGACGGATCCATCCTGATCTGGCCATCCCAGTCCACCGTCATGAAGCGGAAGGTTGAGTCGACCGTATCGTCAATGACGGTCAGGTTAAGGCCGTAACGCTCTGCTATCCGCGCCCAGTAATGCACTCCCGCTCCACCAAGGGGATCGACACCCAAGTGAACCTTCGAGTTGCGGATAGCGGACATGTCCACTGTATTTCCAAGATCTTCGACATAGGCAGTCAGGAAATCGTGGCTGTGGGTTGTTGCCGCATTCAGGGCAATACGATGAGCGAGCCGATTAACACCGTTTAGGTCGTGACCAAGGAGGTCATTCGCCCGATCCTCGATCCATTTGGTGGTATTCTGGTCTGCTGGTCCTCCATTTGAAGGATTATACTTGAACCCTCCGTCACGGGGAGGATTATGCGAAGGAGTAATGATAATTCCGTCTGCAAGACCACTGCTTCTCTTGCGATTATAGGTCAGGATTGCATGGGATATAACCGGAGTAGGGGTATATTCTCCTTCTTTGGCAATAAATACCTCTACGCCATTTGCCGCCAAAACCTCCAGCGCAGTGGCATATGCGGGCACAGATAGGGCATGAGTATCTATGCCGATGAATAAGGGTCCTGTTATCTTCATCATCTGACGATGCAGGCATATAGCTTGGGTAATGGCGAGTATGTGCCGTTCATTGAAAGCAAGATCGAATGACGATCCGCGATGCCCAGACGTCCCAAATGACACGCGTTGTTGCGGAATCGAGGGATCTGGCATGCCCGTGTAGTAGGCTGATACGAGTGCGGCAATATCGATCAAAATGCCTGGAGGGGCGACTTTTCCTGCCAAGGGATTGCTTGTCATCTTTTCCCCTAATAAAAAAATTTCTGGCCATGGTGTGATGTGGATATTTATTGAATCGCTCTGTGCAATGGCGAATCAACACCTAATAACAGTCGGTCAGCTAGCTTTGATTGCATTATGATCGTTAGCAATCCAATCATTGGCAGAAAGTGGTTAAGAGCTAAGATGATCGCCGGAGTTACTGCAAAAAATACCCTTTGAGAGCATCTTCCTTGACGAATTGCGGGATATTGCAAGGTCAAAGCAGGAAGACTTAAATCTTTAACAAGCGTCGATATCTTGTAATGGTTCACGTCATGAAAAAAGAATTAAATACGCATTTCCATTTTCATGACGTGATGACCACATCGATTATCGGTATATCACAAAGTAATTACCAAATAATTTCCGCGTGATCAACTGTCAATGAGGAAACTGGCAAATCCGCTTCTCGGCATCCAGCCAATCCTGTTTAGGATCGCCTCCGCTGAAGTGACGGTTTTCAGCAATAAAGTAGGCACATTCGGCAATGAGCTGACGATGCTTTTCATTGTGTTCGCGAGATGTGCACACAGGGGCTGACACATTTGGGGATTTAGAAGCGGACGGAATCGCTATTTTCTGGGTGCTGGGATAGGTGGCATGCGGTACGGGAGACATTTTTTTCAGAGTGTCGGAGTTCATGGTTTCTCTCGGTCATGGTATGATTGTGGCATAGGACTCAGAGGCGATTCGGCAAAAGTTCTTGTGGCACCTCTCGATCGTGGCGATCAAAGGGGGCAATCGTCATGAACTTTCTCATGCCATCAAGATAGGTTGGTGCATCCGATCAGATAAATGGGGTATTCACCCCATCTGAATTATTGAATACGGTCACCGGTCCGGCTAGGTCAATTTAGATCCTAGCTGCCAACCGAGAAACGGGGACCCGTCTCGGGTCTAACAACCGGGGTTACACACCGCAATAACCGAGGAGTGGTCCCCATCACTATTATGTACGAAGAACGCGCGGCTCATAGCGACGAGCGACTCCGCCTTCAAGCCGAAGAGCAGACGCTAGTCCGCATAGCAATGGACGGCGCTGGATTGGCCCGCTGGGGAGGAGGCGCAAACACTGCCGAGGGTTGCTGGGAAAGTTCATTTCGTAGCACACAGAGGCCGATTATGGCGCGAGGACGAATCACGCTTTTGTGCGTGGCTGTGACTGCCGATATCGCAAATCAGTGAGGGGGACTCTTGTGCGTGGTGATTTGGCACGACACGAACGGACAGGGATGGTGCCCATCCAGCGGGCGATGAATCGACTATATATTAACGTTGCTGGAGATGATGATGACGGCGGCGTCTGCCTGCGCGTCTTGTACCCATTTCTTGGCATTGCCACGTCTTCGTCGACTGTCATCCCAAGGACTTGCGATGGGTGTATGAACTGTAAGCAATGGCAACCACTAAACATATGTCTCAGGCAAGCGCCAGATGTCTTATGAAGCTCATCGCCACGTATCAGTGCCCAGTTCAGAAATCGATGTGCGATCTGGAGTGCCGACCATTGGTGTGACTTTGGCTGTCCCTGTTTTCGTCGAGTCGATACTACGAGGTACTCGGCTTGTCATGAAATACATCATCTGCTCATAGCGGGCTGGACCATGTGTCGGATCCTGGATCCCCCGATTCTTTTGGGCCTGTAGCAAGAATGCTGCAGGGATTCTCCTGGATTTCATGACGCCAAGGGTCTCAATGTCCGCCTCCAGTGGTCTGCGGCCTTCGCGAAAGGCAGATGGGTACACGCATGTCCTGTGCGACTCATGACCGACAAGGATTCATCCCAGCGCCTGGCGGTCAGGGCGGAACGGTACCGCTCATGACCCCATCTGGCATTTCGCCAGTGAGCGAAGCGAATCCTGTGGACTTCAGCATTGTTGGGATCGGTGCGTCCGAAGGATACCTGTCGGCTCTCCATGATTTTCTCGCAGGAATGCCCAGCTCACCTGGTATGGCCTTCGTTCTCATATTGCAGGGCGATGGAGCTGAAGGAATTCAGTTACCCATTCCCTTGCCCAATCAAATGGCCATTCCCCTGGTTCGCTGCTGCCACATGCCCGTGAAGGAGGCACGGGATGGGGATGTAGTCCAGCCGGATACGATGTATCTTGCGTCCCTCCATGATCGGGTTGGCATTGAGCATGGAGTTCTTCGGATTACGCCATGGGGGGATGGGGAGAAAACGCATAAGGGAATTGATGCGTTCTTCACGTCGCTCGCCCTTTACCGTCCTGGGAGCGCGATCGGAGTGCTCCTTTCAGCATCTGAAGGGGATGGCAATGCGGGGCTCGCTGCGATCAAGGCTGCGGGTGGGATTATCTTCCGTCAAGATGGGGCTGGTCAGGATCGCGATAGTGCTGATGACAACGAGTCCGACGCTATGGTTCTCCCCCCGGGTGTCATCGCGAAGCACATTGTCGATTTGGGTGGAGTTCACGACCAGCCTGGGATGCGGGTTGGGCAGGAAGAAAATGCGATAGACGAACATCCCGTCGGCTCCATTGCCCGGTATCCGGTAATTCACGAGCGGATTCTCGATCTCTTGCAGTCAGTGACGCAATCGGATTTCAAGCAATTGCGATCCCTGTCAATCGAATCACTGGACCGGTTGGTCACGGCAAATGGGAAACCAATGGCATGGGAGTCATATGTTCATCATTTGAGCAAGTCATCCCTTGGAATTGACGCTCTAGCGCAGGACATTGTACTATCAGCCGGTTCAGTCTATCAAGATCGAGAGTTGCTCTCGCTGATGGCTTCGTCCTCATTTTTGTCGCAATTGAGGAATGGAGAGTCGAGTCTCGCGATCAGAGTCTGGATAGTGGGCTGTGCAACGGGATTCGATGCATATGCCTTCGCCATTGAGTTGATAGAATGCCTGAGATATTCTGCGACAGACAAGCGGGTCCAAATCTTCGCAACTGATCAAAGCAGTTGGGCGATTGATCATGCCCGACATGGCTGCTTCTCGAATCACCTTGCGGAAATGTTGCCTCCCGATCGACTACAGCGGTATTTTCAACGTGAGGGGGATGGCTATCGGATTTGCAAGAGAATAAGGGATATTTGCGTCTTCGCGAGACATGACATTGCGGCAGACATCCCCTTTTCCAAACTCGACATCATTTGCTGCTGGGGGGTTCCGAGGTATTCGGCGGCGCTTCTTGATAGAGCCGTAATTCGCACGTTCCACCGGGGACTGAACCATGGTGGCATGCTCCTTTTGCCGATTCCTGGGACGCAAGGCGATTTGAGGCAATATTTCATGGCCATCGATGAAACCGGACGTTTTCTCAAATCAGCGTACATTTTCACACAGTGCAGACGGGAGATGGCTGCCGATGGGAGTGTGGATGAACTGGATGTGACCAATCCGGGAACTGCGATCATCACGTCAGATTCTGGCCTGAGACACATCGCTGATCAGATTGTCCTGAATCGCCTGACTCCAGCAGGATTTCTTGTGACGGTGAATTTGGATATCATTCAATGTCGTGGCGATGTCTCTCCGTACTTCGATATTCGGGATGGAGATGCTGATCGTTCTCTGCTCGATATGGTTTCAGCGGATTTCGGTAAATCATTGAGCGAGGCTGTAGAGGAGGTTCGTCAGAAGCTTGCGCCCATCCGCAGGGAACGGCAAATGCTCATTTGTCATCATGAGCGACGCGAGATCGCATTCGAGGTGATCCCGATCACTTCGCCAGTATCCGAGATGTGCTTGCTCGTTCTTTTCGAGGGGATCAATGAGCTAGGGATTGCATCGGGATTGAGATCGGCCGGTGTGGATTGTGCGGGATTGCAAGGGGTTGCGACGGCAAGTGATCAAAGTGAATTGTGCTCTCTGCGCAATGAATTGGCGGCTGCAACGGCCTATATCAATGCATTGGAAAAGCGCCAGAAGATCATAACGGAGCAGCTCAAGGAATCGCTTGAAGAAACGCAATCAAGCAACGAGGAGTATCGCAGTACCAACGAAGAGCTGCAGACGATTAAGGCCGAGGTCGAGTCATCCAATCGGGAATTGCTCACCGTCAATGAGGCCTTGAGGGCCACGAATTCGGATTTGCGTGCGGCATCGGCTGTCATCAGGGTATCTGGAGATCTTACATCGGCCATCGTTGAAGCGATGCGCTATCCGCTTTTGGTCCTCTCGAGGAACTTCAAGATCGAGCGAACGAATCAGGCATTCCTCAATTTCTTTGGCATTAGCCGCCAAGACGCTGTTGGACATTCCGTCTTCGAGATCGGACACGGATCGTGGGATATTCCTGAACTGCGTAGCATGCTGTCAGCTGTACTTCCGAATGAGGGTAAACGGGATGAATTGGAGATTGCACATGAGTTCGGACACCTAGGAGCGAGGACTATCCGCATCACCGCCAGAGGCATACGTGGAAATGTTGGAAATGACTGGCTCGTAGTGCTCGTCATAGATGACATTACGGATCAGGTGCGGATGATGAATGATTTGAAATTGGCATCCCGTGAACTGTTGCGGTCGAACGCGGATCTCGATCATTTTGCAGTTGTCGCTTCCCATGATCTTCAGGAGCCGCTGGGTGTCGTATCCATCTATTTGGAGGTCCTGAAGCTCCAGTACGGCAATCTCTTTGACGACCGTGCGCGTCAGTACATGACCCATATAGCCAATGGGGCAATGCGAATGACCGAGATGATTAGGGGAATTCTCGCATTATCGAGACCGGGCAGTCAGGTTATTGAGATGGGCATGGTGGATTGCGCTGAGGTATATAGGGATGCCAGGGCGAATCTTGCGGTCAGGATCGAGGAGGCGCGTGCTTCGATAACGGTGGATCCGCTTCCGACCGTCAGGGCGCATAGGGAGCAATTGACCCAGATATTCCAGAATCTCCTTGGAAATGCGATAAAATATCGCAGCGATGGACGGCCATTGGCGATCCGGATCAGCGTCTCTGAATCTGAGCGGATGTGGACATTTTCTATTTCGGATAACGGGATCGGCGTGAAGGAAGAGGATTTCACGGCCAATGGCGTTTCCCAAATTCTTGAGATCCAAGGCAGGGTAGAAGATTACTATTGACAACCGCTTACAGAATTTTTTTCGGGCCTTATGGCCCATTCTCTTCCATATCGTATCCTGACCGCCCACCGCGACATATTCGCCTACCTCGACGAGGTCTTCACTCACATTGACGGTGTCTTCGGCCCCAAGAATACCTTCCT
>Ga0302319_10026355_pt1 | contig 10241 bp, 11 predicted proteins | sample Bog_T0_2_FD_203319 | JGI IMG/M metagenome (GOLD analysis project Ga0302319, IMG submission 203319) | Peat permafrost microbial communities from Stordalen Mire near Abisko, Sweden - Bog_T0_2 | ecosystem: Environmental > Terrestrial > Soil > Wetlands > Peat | place: Sweden: Abisko, Stordalen Mire...
CAGCTGCAACGCCAACGTTTACGCTCGCAGCTGGCACGTATGCATCGCAACAGTTTGTGATGATCGCGGATGCTACGGCGCACACGACTATCTACTACACCACCAACGGAGCCACGCCAACGTCTTCATCGAGCAGGTACACTGCACCAATCAGCGTTTCCTCATCAGAGACGATCAAGGCCATCGCGCTGGCGGCCGGCTACTCGAATAGCGCCGTGGGCTCAGCCCAGTACATCATCGCACCTACAGCAGCCACTCCAACATTTACGCTCGCGGCTGGCACGTATACTTCAACCCAGTCCGTGACGATCGCGGATACTACGGCGCACACGACTATCTACTACACCACCAACGGAGCCACGCCAACGTCTTCATCGAGCAGGTACACTGCACCAATCAGCGTTTCCTCATCGGAGACGATCAAGGCCATCGCGCTGGCGGCCGGCTACTCGAATAGCGCCGTGGGCTCAGCCCAGTACACCATCACACCAAAAGGCTAAGTGTTTAGTTTTCCCCTCTGTCGTTTTCTCCCCTCTGAGTCTGACGATGTGGCCATGCAAAAGGCAGAGGGGACTCCACATCGCATCCGTCGATTTCGTTCGGCTACAGAGAATCGTAAGATTCTAAGTCTTTCGACTTCGTGAGCACGAAGACCCGTGAGCTCAGGAGTGTGCAGCCCTGATCCTGATCGACGAGGCTGCGCGTGAGTGCTTGCTGAATAATCCTAGGCTGACCTGATGGTGCACAGTGGAGCGCCGGAATTTATCCGCTCGGATAACGGACCGGTGATCGCGGCTCGGGACGCCGCCAATGGTTGGCTCAAACGCGCGCAAATCCGCGCATGAACCAAGTCGCCGCGGAGCTTGTCAACGAGTTTGCGACGGGTGCCGTGAAGGTTGACTGTCGAACTCCTTCTGTCGCCGGTGTCGGTATCGCTGTCGGCGGGTTGATCCAGACCGCAGTTGGATTGGCGGATGCTTGGGACGAGCGTGGGTGAAGTGTTCGGGGTAGTGACCTGCCCCCATTCTCTCAACCACCGATAACTGGAGTTTTCTCGTTTTGGTTTTGCTTTGAGATTATCTCGCAGCCGTAGTAGTCGAGGCTGTGCGGATGTGGGAAGCGTTCTTTGCTTTCCACATCTGCATAGCCTGCCTTCAGCCGGAACTCCTCCGGCGTTCTGTAGTCCAGCGAGCTGTGCGGGCGTTCGCAGTTGTACTCTCGCCGCCAGTTCGCCAGCGTCTCCCGCACGTCGTTCAGAGTGCGGAACCAGCTTGTGTTGAGGCACTCGTCGCGCAGCCTGCCGTTGAAGCTCTCGACGTGTCCGTTCTGCATCGGCCGGCCCGGCTGGATGTTGACCAGGCCGACCTTCCATTCTTCGGCCCAGCCGATCATGCGCCGCGAGGTGAACTCCGGCCCGTTGTCCGAGCGCACCTGTTCCGGCCTGCCGCGCTCGGCGATCGCGCGCTCCAGCACTCGCGTCACGCGGCCCGAGCCCAGGCTGAAGTCCGCTTCCAGGGCCAGACACTCGCGCGTGTACGCATCCACCACGGTCAGGATGCGTACCATCCGGCCCGTCGCCAGACCGTCGGTGACGAAGTCCATCGCCCACTCCTGGTTCGGCCCGGTCAGCCGCGGCTCGACCGCTCGGTCCCGCACCAGACGCTTGCGCTTCTTCCTGCGCACGCTCAAGCCCTCCTCCAGATACAACCGGTATACGCGCTTCACGTTCACCTCGTGCCCTCGACGTTCCAGCAGCACATGCAGCCGCCGGTAGCCATAGCGCGGCTTCTGCCTCGCCAGCTTCAACAGTTCGCTTCGCAACTCCGTAAGCGTCATCTGACGACCGTCTGGACATAGTCCATTTCAGGCCTGACGATGGCAGAGTGAACGAAGTCGTCGAGAGCATGGCTAATCCGGAAGCGCCGAAGCGTATCCATCGCAGTGCGGAGGAGAAGAGACGCGTTGTTGAAGCAACCTTTGCACCGGGTACATCGATTGCCCGCGTAGCACGAGAGCACGGCGTGAACTCGAACCAGGTGTTTCAGTGGCGCTACGAGTATCGCAAGGGGATTCTTGGTGGCCGTTCGAAGCCTTCAGCGAAGCTGTTGCCTGTTGTTGTAGCTGAACCAGAAGTCGCCAGTTCTATTTCTGCAGTGACTCCTCAGTCGAACGATTGCGGTGCGATCCGCATCGAGTTTTCTGGTGGAGTTTCCGTGCACATTGGGCGCGATACTGATCTGCATCTGCTCCGCGCGGTCGTGGAGATGCTACGCGCGTGATTGATCTGCCTCGCAGTACGCGCATCTGGATCGCCGCAGGTATTACTGATATGCGGCGAGGCTTTCGTGGCCTCAGCACGATGGTTGAGACCGTTCTGGAACAAGCGCCGTATTCCGGCCACGTCTTTGTTTTTCGCGGCAAGCGAGGTGACCTGATCAAGCTGCTCTGGTTCGACGGCGATGGTTTGTGTCTGTTTCAGAAGCGACTTGTACGCGGCCGATTTATCTGGCCACAAGCAACAGAAGGAACAGTGTCGTTAACACGCGCTCAGTTGTCGATGTTGCTTGAAGGCATTGATTGGCGCCAGCCACGGCGCACATGGGAACCACCGATGGCAGGATAGAGCACATTTTTATGTCGATCTGCATTGCACGTCTATGGCATACTTTTTGCGATGGCAGACGCGCTCATGACTGTTGCCGATTTGAAGTCTCTCAACCGAGAGACGCTCGAAGCCATCATTGCACAGCAACAACTACAGCTTGCCACTGAGCAACAGGCACGCATCAGCCGTGACAGCGAGATCGAACATCTCAAGTTGGTCATCGCCAAGCTGCAGCGGATGATCTTCGGCAAGAAGAGCGAGAAGGTCACGCACGAGATCGAGCAACTGGAGCTGAAGCTCGAAGAACTTGAGTCGCATGAGTCTGAGTGCATAGCCGCACGTCCTGCATCGCCCACTACACCAAGGGCCAAGTCAACGCGGCGACCGCTTCCAGAGCACCTACCGCGCGAAGTCCACACGCATTTACCCACTGAAGATGCATGCCCCGCGTGCGACGGAGCATTGCACAAGCTCGGCGAAGATGTTTCCGAGATCCTTGAGCGTGTGCCTGCAACGTACAAGGTGATTCGCCATGTGCGCGTGAAGATGGCCTGCACCAGGTGCGATGTCATCGTGCAGGCTCCGGCACCATCCAGACCGATTGAGCGCGGTATTGCAGGACCAGCGTTACTGGCGCACGTGCTGTTTTCGAAATTTGCTGATCATCTGCCCTTGTACCGCCAGTCGGAGATCTTTGCTCGCGAAGGCATAGAGATTGATCGTTCCACACTGGCTGATTGGGTTGGGGCTGCCAGTCATCTGCTGGCTCCTCTGGTGGAAGCAACGCGCAAGCATGTATTGGCCGCAGCCAAGATTCATGCGGACGATACACCGATTCCAGTGCTTTCACCCGGCATGGGCAAGACCAAGACCGCGCGGCTGTGGACCTATGTGCGTGATGATCGGCCTGCCGGTCTTGATACGCCTCCGGCTGTGTGGTTTTCTTATTCGCCTGACCGCAAGGGAGAACATCCACACCAGCATCTGCGCGATTTCAGCGGCATCTTGCAGGCCGATGGATACGCAGGATTTCATCATCTCTACGAAGGCGGAAAAATCCACGAGGCTGCGTGTTGGGCTCACGTCAGGCGCAAGTTCTACGACATTCAAGTAGCGACCAACTCAGCGATTGCCTCCGAAGCCGTCGAACGCATCGGCGCACTCTACGACATCGAACGCGAGGTGCGCGGCAAGCCCGCACTTGTTCGATGCGAAGTGCGCAAAGCTCGCGCGCGGTCGCTGATCGACGATTTGCAGAACTGGTTGAACAAGATGCTTGCACGGCTTTCGCCCAAGTCGGATACGGATCTGGCGATTCGCTATGCGCTGGCACGATGGCGTGCGCTCACGCGCTACTTGGACGATGGCATGATCGAGATCGACAACTCTGCGGCCGAAAGGGCGCTGCGCGGTGTTGCGCTTGGACGAAAAAATTATCTCTTCTGTGGATCGGATGCCGGAGGACAAGCTGCGGCTGCTATCTACTCGCTGATCGGCACCGCAAAGCTGAATGACATCGATCCGGAGAGCTACCTGCAACATGTGCTCGAGAAGATCGCGGACCTACCCATTACGCGCATCCACGAAATGCTGCCTTGGAACTTCGCCGCACCTCAGACTGATCTCGGCTCATCTCAAGTGTCCACCTAAAAATACGTGGACACTTGAGATCTCATTACCAGAAATGTCATATCGAGGCTATACGGCCTTCAGATGACGCTTACGCAATACCTGCTCCCTCGCCTAGATTACGAGAGAACTCCAGCTTCAAATGGTAGAGATTTCAGGGGGCAGGTCACATGCCCGAGTGCAGCATCTCCGGTGTCAGCAGTGCTATTCTGCCGTGGTGAAGCTCGTGGTTGTGCCAGCAAAAGAATTTCTGCCCAAAGCACGCGCATCCTCGACACAGCCGAAGCGATCAGGAAATTCAAGTCGGTACTTGAGGGTATCGAACTGGCTCTCCGAGTGCGGGTTGTCGTCCGATACATCTGGGTGGCTATGGGTTCTGGTTCCACCCAGAGCGGCCATCTACAGCGTCACCGACTTGGAGGTCATCGAGGTCTCGCGATCAGCGTGGATGGTCAGATCGCCAGTCATGCTGCCTTGTTCGACGCTTGGGTCAGCTATCAGCAGCATGGCCAGTTCGGCGGTTTTGCGGGGAACCACCATCCAACCCACCACGTAACGGCTGAAGACTTCCAGGACGAGATCGAGGTGAAAGTTGGTTCACTTGGCAGACCCCAAAAGCTTCGCTATGTCCAAGCTCCAAACTTGATTGGGCTTCGTGGCCAGCAGTTCCGGCTTCTTGTACTGCGGGTGCCGAAGCTGGTTGCGGCGCTCCTTCAACTCTCCATTCTTGGACACGATGCGATGCATGATGCGAATCGAGCAGAGATGGATGTCCTCGTCCAGCAACTTTGCAATGACCTCCGCCCCGGCCTGGTAGGAGGAGTGCTGCGAGTGAAGATGGTCGAGCACCATCTTCCGTTCCGCAGCACCCAGAGCCCACTCTGACCTGGAGTGAACGCGGCGTGGAACGGCTGGCAGCATGCTCCGATAGAGAGTTGGGCGGGGCACACCAAGAACGCGACATGCAACCGCTTTGCCGACGATGTCACCCAGCTCAAAGGCGGCGCTCATCAGTTCTCCTCGTCCACCTGTATGTTGGGAATCGGGTTGCCCAATTGGGCGCGAGAGCATCGATGCCGCCCTGCTTCCGTTGCCAACTCCAGGCAGCCAGGTGCGAGGAGTAGGGCCCCTCGCGCCACGGCAGAAGGCCAACAGCACCGGCATCCTGAGCTCCACCCGCCTAGTCGAGGAGCGCAGGTACCCGCCGGTGAAGCTCCTTCCGCGAGGGATGGCGATCACTTCAGAATAGGGACGATGGGCGGGGGCTGGCTGTGCGGCGACCGCTGCATTGATACAGAGGGCCATGGGAGAAAACTACCGCGAGAGCGTCAGATCGAAGCTGCTTGAGGAGTTCCTGGGCGGAGATTTCTTATACTCCCTGACGGCGTTGAAGTGTGCTGTGCGAATGCTGGTGCGTCTACTACAACACCGTCCTGCCGCAACTCGTCGCTAGGATTCAATCCCCCGCGCATATGGCCTGACTGGCGCAAACGCAAACGGGGTGTGGAAAAGTGGAAAGCAAAGACCGCTTCCAATTTTTCCACACCCTAGGCTGGGAGGAAACCAACGTCCGGTTCGCCTCGCTACACCAACACTCAATCTGGTCTATAAGAGCGGGCAGGCCAATACAACAGGAAACAAGGGGTTAAAGTCAATAACAGGCTCTAGAAATGATATGCTACCCCCCCGGTAAACCCTTGAGGATTTAATGAATTGTTCTTCCTGAAGAGTAACGGCCATGTCTGGTATTCATAGTCTGCTCTGACCCATATGTGACCATGCGCGCGATACTCGATGCCCAGGCCGGGGGTATAAACCGTTCTCGTGTCGTGAGTGTAGTAGGGGCTTCCCAGATTAAAATCGAAACTGCCAAGCTGGACTAAGAATTTCCCGTAGGGGAAGAAATTCTTGTAGCGGCGCCAACTGTAGGTAAGGCCACCACCGGCGGTATCCTGACGAAAGTTTGGCGACTGCGTAGAGTTGCCACCCAGACTGATGTCGCGGCCCTCGATCTCAACCCCCAGTCCATTGAAACCTCCCGGAAGCATGTTTAATCGGTAGTTTGCCCATAGGGTTCCTCCACCCATCCTTCCATGGCCCCAGTCAACATCGAAGCTCGAGTAGCCAGCCCCAACCTCCAAAGGCAATCCCCCGCGACGCATGGCTGACGGTGGAACTTGAGCCTGAAGGGAGCTTGCGAAGCAGACCAGAGCGATTGCGAAGATCTTGATGCGCATTTCATTTCTCCTGACAACTGGTTATCGTCCTCCCCCGAGGATTAACCCTGCCTAATTTGAATGGACTTGTCTATTGTATACCTGTCAAGATTTCTGTAAAGCCAAGCAAGGGTGCTGGAGTAAGAGGAGGCTTGAAGCTGCGAGATCGGGTAGTTGTGAGGAGGAGTAGAGAGCCTCCTTCGCAGAGCCCCATGTTTACCCACGGGCGCTGTGGCGGAGTCAGTGGCACTGCAAGGGATGCTCACCCGGGCGGCGAACCTGAAGTTTAACAGAACCTCAGCAGATGGATATCCGACGACGAACGATTTGGTGCTGCTGGCTTCAGGGGAGTTGGAGCGAGGGCTCGGCGAGCAATGCTGAATTTGAGCCAGCTCTGACTCAGGTGACCGCTGGCGAGGGCCGACTGCGAGTAGAGCAGTTGCGGAACAAGGGCGCGGTGAGTAAGGCGCAAGCGGTGACAGTGGCCAAGGTGACAGCCCATTCATCGCTGATTCTGGCAGCGTGAGTTGGATGTGAACCGAATTTTGAGGGCTGATGGCTGCGATTGGGAAATCTGAAGCGGAAATGGGTCCGAATCGGATCAAAATCTGGTTTGGGAGTCGCGGGTCGGCCGGAACGGCAGGCCGGGGGAATTGGACGAAATGGCTGCTCATGCTTACCTGAAGCAGGGGAATCTTTCAACACGATTGAACTGAACCAGCGGGATCGGAGTCGCGTCTGCTGGACGACAGGTGTGACCACTGAGGATGTGCAGATCAACGCGGATAATTCGACTGAGGCTGGGACGCCAATCTATCCAAGAAACAAGGTTTACGGGGTGGGAGCCAGAATGCTGCGCTCGAGTGGCGCAATCAGGCCATACTTCCATCTCGGCTGGCTGGACGAGGAAAGACTCGCACGAGGGGGCTGCGCCGCTGCGTTGATGGAACCGCGAGGAAATGGCTGGGCTGTTTGTGGACCCTGATTTATTTGATGAGCGAGTCCAGATTCTGCCAGCGGGACGACAGGAACTTCGGGGGGGGCGGGAGCGGGCTTGTGCCCGGTTTCAGGCTGGGACCGTACTTGCGGATGGATGGCTCGAGGATCTGCATGAACCAGGCGTGGCCGTGGTCTTTGCAGATGGGAGAGGACGAGCATTCGATGGAGGTTCGGAGCTCAATCAGGACGGCTGCGGCAGGGCCATTGCCGGGCACTTTTCTGCGGAAGTGTCTGCCGATGTCTTGAAGACCGTGGTGATGGTTCCGGAACTTGAAGTCGAGGCCCCTGGCACTGTTCATGGTGGATTCCAGGGATGCGCAGGCGGCCTTTCGCGTCATGCATGAAGCGGTTGCCCATGACCTCCGCGGGTAGGATCCGACGCTGGCGGGGGAGGCGCTATTCGTGCAGGGTCCTAGCCCCGAGCATGGCTGCGGCCAAACTGGGGCCAAGCTGATTTCATTGACCATGCTATCGGGAAATGGGTAGAGTTAGGGCATGAACACTTCTGGCAGCTGCACATCTGGTCATGGGCATCGATCGATCTTTTCGGCAACTCTTTTGGCGGTGGCGTGCCTGATGGTGCTCGAGTTCTTATCGGGTAGGGACGCTCCGGCGCAGACCCCGGTGGAATCTCCGTGCCGGTTGGCTTCCCTCGGGTCGCCGTTTATCCCCATGGATAATTGGGTTTACCCTGCGATGTCGCGGTTGTATTCACTGGGATATCTGGATACTGCGTATCTGGGGCTCCGTCCGTGGACGCGACTGAGCGTAGTTCACATGCTGGAGTTGACTGCCGCGCAGTTGGAAGATGCTCCCAACGGGCCGACAACCGATGAGGCCCAGTCCCTGTATGACAAGCTGGAGCAGGAAGTGGTTTCCGATGCGGAGGGACCGTGCTTGGTCCACAAGGGGCAACTGCGTTATGAGTCGACCTACCAAGTCGCACGGGGAGTCAGCGGGACTCCACTGAAGGACGGTTTCCACCTGGGGCAGACGGTGGTGAACGATTACGGCAGGCCTGTGGAGCTCGGGTTTAACAGCTATTCCGGTGCGAGTGGCTATGCGACCAGCGGACCATTCACGTTGTATCTGCGTGGTGAATTCCAATATGCGCCTTCCGGGACAGGCTATTCGCAATCTCTATTTGACAATTTGTCGAGCGGAGACCAGGTTTCATACGTGCAGAATCCAATTCAGGCGACAATTCCTGGAGCGGAGATTGCCACGGCGACACACGGCCGAGTAATGGAGGGCTACGTTTCGGCACACGTGATAGGCCATGAGATTTCGTTTGGCAAGATGGACGAATGGATGGGCCCGGCGCAGGGCGCTGCGTTTGCCTATTCCAACAATGCCGAGAATATCTATTCCTTCCAAATCAACCGAGTGGAGCCACTCCGAGTGCCTGGACTGTCCAGAATCACGGGAGCGTTTCGCTACCAGTTTCTGGTGGGATCACTGAAGGGACACACGGATTTTCGCGATCCATGGGTCCATCTAGAGAAAATAAGCTTCAAGCCAACACGGAACGTCGAAATTGGCTTTGAGCGGACCGCGATCTGGGGCGGAGAAGGGCATGTTCCGATTACGCTGCACTCGTTTTTGAAGAGCTTTTTCAGCTTCCAAAATGTAACAAATGCGGAGAAAACCTCGCGGAATGACCCAGGTGCCCGCTTTGGGGCCTTTGATGCCAGTTATCGTTTGCCGTACTTGCGGAAATGGCTGACGTTTTACATCGATTCGGAAGCGCATGACGATGTATCGCCGGCCTCAGCGCCGCGGCGCGCGGCTATTCGTCCGGGCCTGTATCTATCTCATATGCCGGGGCTTCCAAAGCTGGATTTGCGCGTCGAGGGTGTGTCCACCGATCAGTCTACCTCGCGTGCTGTGGGGGGACAGTTTACATATTGGGAGATGGAAGTTCCGCAGGGTTATACGAACAATGGACAGATTTTTGGCGACTGGATGGGGCGGGAAGCCAAGGGCGGGCAGGTTTGGGCCACGTGGCATCTGAGTCCCCGCGAGTGGGTACAGGCCAGCTGGCGAGGTCAAAAGGCGGCCAAGGACTTCATTAGCGGCGGGACCACGATCAATGACTTTTCGGCGCAGTTGGTGAAGCGGTTGACGCCCGATCTGGAGTTGAAGGGAAGCTTTACGGACGAGCACTACCTGATTCCCGTGTATCTGACAGGCAAACAGAATGTAACGAATACGACGATTCAGCTCACTTGGTATCCGGAGCGGAAGACGAGCTTTTAGGCAATTGATAGAAGCCAACGACAATAGCCCGGCAATGCCAGCGGAGTGATAGATTTTGGTTGTGTATCGCTCTTCGCCGAGGCCTAATTCGCCAGTAAACTTCGGCGTCTGGCATTCGATGATGCATGGGAAGAAGTCGGTGGCATCAAGGATGGAGTGCGTCGCGGGCCCGGCAACAGGAGGCCAAGCTCTACCAAATCCTATAGGTCCTCAGCCTAACTCTGTTCCAGAAATCCCCAATTTTGGGCGCACCTCGGTTCGCCCTTACGATCTTCGGATTTAGCAAACCACACGGTCCCAGACGCGCATATTCAAGTCTCTTCATCATGAGATTACCCTAGATGCAAAATCGCTTTTAGCCGTCTGCTTTTGGCAACTTGCTTTGGCCCACTTCATAATGCCGGAATTGACCTGCCCCCATTCTCTCAACCATTCATAACTAGAGATTCTGGTTTAGGTTTTGGCGAAGGAGTTGTCTCCTTGCCGCCGTCGTGGCTGTGTAAATGTGGGAAGCGTTTGTTGCTTTCCACATT
>Ga0302319_10026357_pt1 | contig 10241 bp, 7 predicted proteins | sample Bog_T0_2_FD_203319 | JGI IMG/M metagenome (GOLD analysis project Ga0302319, IMG submission 203319) | Peat permafrost microbial communities from Stordalen Mire near Abisko, Sweden - Bog_T0_2 | ecosystem: Environmental > Terrestrial > Soil > Wetlands > Peat | place: Sweden: Abisko, Stordalen Mire...
GTCGACGGAAGGCTTCGACCGTCCCTGGCCCGATGAGGTTGAAATGTCAGAGGAAGTAAAACGGCGCATCACAAAGCGATGGAAGGAATTCGGGTTGGAGTAGGGTCGTGAGGTGCCGATTGAGGTTTGAACGTGGGCTGTCCGCACCTTCGAAATGACCCTTCTTGATTGTCGCTTACTACTGTGCGTCCGCCTTTGGAGTCTCTTGCCCACCTGGCTGATCCGAAAGAACGAAGCGGATTCGATCCGCAATTGGCGGATGGGAGTAGCTCCAAAAGACCAGAAACGGTGAAGGATTGGGGTAGGAGTACGATTTCTCGCCGAGTACTTGAAAAGCCTGGGCGGCAACTTGGGATGCGTTTTGATTGACCGGCCGCGTAACTGCCATGCCATAAACATCCGCCGCGTGCTCCTCCCAACGGCTGAAGGCGCTGCCCAGCGGTTCGCCGAAAAACGAGAGCAGCGAAACCAACAGCATGAGCAATGGGAGCGATGACCAGTCACCCATCGTGCGGATCTGCCAGCGCGCTCCGAAGCCGGCTAGTGCAGTTCCAGCAATGCGCTGGGTCAGCCAGAAGACTGCAAGCATCAACAGCGCGCCGAAGCCGAGGCCAAGGTAGATGTGATGCAGAACGTAGTGTCCCATTTCATGCCCGAAGATGAACAGTGTTTGCGGCAGCGTCAGGTCTCGGGCCGTGTTGTCCCACACCACGATTCGCTTGGTTGCGCCGAATCCGGTTACGTAGGCGTTGTAGGTGGTTACCTTGTCGCTTGCGTGCATCAGGAAGATGCGCGACTCGGGAATCTCAAGTCCCGCCGAGTGGGCGAGACTGCGTAGCTGGATGGTCAGTTCGGGATTAGTTTTTGCCAGAGGATCGAATCGCTCGAAAATGGGGTCGATGAGCACCGGCGCGGCAAAGACCAGTGCTGCCATGACGGGCAGCGTACACAGCCACCCGTAAAACCACCAATGTTTTGGAGCGTGGCGAATCAGCGCATAGAGGCCCCACAGGACGAGCGTGGCAAAAATTATGACCAACAATTCAGCCTTCGCCCAGTCCCCAAGCCAGGAGCCCCAGTGCTGCACGCTCAATCCGTAGGCGAGGGAGATGTGGTGGCCATAAATCTCCAGCGGTAACTGGAATAGCGAGAGCGTAAGGAACAGAGCGGGAACGAACATCAGCGCCTGCCAAAATCGTTTCCGCGAAATTGACTCAACCACGCGCTGCACTTTGGGCGCGAAACGCGTCGCGACGAGCACAACCAATACCGCCAACCCGAAGATGGTAGAGCTCAGCGAGAGCACCACGTTGGTTCGGTGTAATCCCTCGGACTTGCGAAGTTGCTCGGGGGTGAGCGTGTACGCCTTGACGGTGTGCTGCGCGATCTCCTCTCCGGGGGAAAGCTTAACTGCGGGGCTTGCGGTGGTCGTCATCGATCCTCGCTAATTTGAATGGCGTGAGCTGGATCGGAATTCTTCCGGCCACATTTCTCGCGCCACTAAAGATATCTTCTCATTTACGGGGTAGCTCTTTCGTGCCAATTTCACTGTACTGAGCAAGCCAAAGCCGCCAGGACAGCAGGTGAAGAGGGCTAAATGTCAATTCATTGCCGTTCCCTGTGCGAAAGCGCATCACAACCCGCATTGTGTACCATTCGACAGTCTGGTTGCGCCACATACTACAACATGTTTGCCAAAGCAGCACTGCAGGAGAGAGCATAAGTTGTTTGTGGTATTGGTGTTGACTCTTCAAGGGAAGTGATTCATAAGATGGCGACAGGGCAAAAAACTACTCCTACTGAAATCGCGGCAGCCAAGGGCAAGCTTGGAATACTGATCGTCGGACTTGGCGCTGTGGCCACTACATTCGTCGCAGGCGTGGAAGCCGTACGCAAGGGCATCGCCTCTCCGATCGGCTCTTTAACGCAGATGGGGACCATCCGCCTTGGCAAGCGCACGGATGGCCGTTCGCCCTTAATCAAGGATTTTGTTCCTCTGGCCGATCTCAATGACCTCGTCTTCGGCGCATGGGACATTTTTACCGATAGCGCTTATGAAGCCGCAGCCAACGCCAAAGTGCTCGAAAACGAGTTGCTGCTTCAAGTTAAGCCATTCCTGAGCAAAATCAAGCCTATGCCTGCGGTCTTCGATCACAAGTACGTCAAGCTGATCAGCGGACCTAACGTGAAGACGGGCAAGAACAAGCTCGATCTTGCGGAGCAAGTACGAGCTGACATTCGCAACTTCAAGAAGAAGAACAAGTGCAGCAGGCTGGTGATGATCTGGTGCGCCTCGACCGAGAGTTTCCAGAAGGCAAGCAAGGTTCACGCCTCGATCGAGGCCTTCGAGAAAGGTCTGGCGGCCAGCGATCCCAACATTGCGCCCTCGCAGATTTATGCTTACGCCGCGTTGCAGGAAAGCGTCCCATTCGCCAACGGAGCACCGAACCTCACCGTCGATCTGCCGGTGATGCACGAGCTCTCGAAAAAGCACAACGCGCCCATCTGCGGCAAGGATTTCAAGACTGGCCAGACTTTGATGAAGACCATCCTGGCTCCGGGCTTCAAGGCACGTATGCTCGGCGTCAAAGGCTGGTTCTCCACCAACATTCTGGGCAACCGAGACGGCGAAGTGCTGGAAGATCCGGGCTCATTCAAGACCAAGGAAGAGTCCAAGCTCAGCGTGCTGGATGAGATCCTGCAGCCCAAGCTTCATCCCGAACTCTACGGCGATATCTTCCACAAGGTCCGCATCAATTACTATCCGCCGCGTGGCGATAACAAGGAAGGCTGGGACAACATCGATATCTTTGGCTGGCTCGGTTATCCGATGCAGATCAAGGTCGATTTCCTTTGCCGCGACTCCATCCTTGCCGCTCCGCTGGCGCTGGATATCGTCCTCTTCCTCGACTTGGCCGCTCGTTGCAGCGAGCTGAAGGGAATCGGCATTCAGGAGTGGATGAGCTTCTACTTCAAGTCTCCGATGACCGCGCCGGGCCTTTACCCAGAGCATGACCTGTTCATCCAGATGATGAAGATGAAGAATACTCTGCGCCACATCGAAGGCGAAGACCTGATCACCCACCTCGGCCTCGAATATTACGACTAAGTCCCGCCGGGCGGTGAATTCAGTGGGTAGGAGCTTCGTGCTTCTACCCACTTTTGCGCGCCATGGACGTCCACGGGCGTAGATGCACGCAATAAATTTTGCGGCAGCTTACGCATCGGAAGACGATTTGCCGGCATCGTACTACCGATGAAGCGGCTTCGGGTCTATTCAGTGATCGCGTTTGTAGTGCTCGGCTCGGGGCTTCTCACCTCGGAAGCGCGGGCTGCATTGCCTGGAACCTTTCGCGGCGAAGTGGTAAAGCCGCCGCAAGGTGAGCGCTCGTTTGGCCTGCTCTACCTGAGGGGCCGCGATGGTAACGTTCGCCGCGTGATTGTGACGCGAGCCGCAGTCGTATACGCCGAAACCGTGCCCACCGGAAATCGCGTGAAGCCCGCGCGCAGGGCTCTCATCCCTGGTGCCGAAGTGCGAGTTACCGCCCTGGTAGACGCTAAAAGCGGGGAGTGGACTGCCTCACGAGTTGAGGTTATTGCTCACCAGATCGCAGACCTCGAAGAGGAAGACAATGCGGGAGACGATGCGGCCCCGGACGAAATCACCACTCCTCGGGACACCGTCATCGCATCGCGTACCATCTAGCGCGGCTGCCCGCCCGCCTAGGTTCGTATCAGACTGCCGTGAATTCCGAGGCCACTCCGAGTTTCGTCACCCAGGGCTCCAAACCAGAAAGGGTGAAGAAAAACAGTATTCGGTGTGCAATTTCTTGCAGACCAAGCGCCAAGCAACGATGTAAGTGACTGAATATAAGCCACAATCAAGTTGGTATGTCAATTGCCCGTTAAGTGAATGAAAGAAATGGCTCGCTATCGGCACTGGCCCAGTCCAAACGCCTGGTGGAGAGCATTCATTCGCTTCCCTCACGGGGGCCCAGCATTTGTTTAGAACTGGCAACTTGTTCGTCGCGAAGGAGAAAGAATGAAGCGCATCGGGATGATCGAACTGCTCATAGTCGTACTGCTGCTGGGTAGCGGCCTGCTGTTTGCCGACAACATTAAGAATGGCACACTTACGAACTGCACATTCGACAATTGTCCAGGTTGGAACATTAACAACGCCCCTGACGGTAGCAACTTTACGATTGGGTCTCCCCAAACTGGGGGCGCTACATCGCTGACTCCACTTGCTGCAAATTTTGGCGGGACGTTCTATGACGAGATCGCGCAGACGCTGACCACGCAAGCTGGCCAGGTGTACACCATCACCTTCTATTTAGCCAACAGTACGCAAGCTTCTCCCGTTGACGCTGATTTTAACGTGTGGTGGGGTAGGACCATAGTTCTCGATATACCGGCCTCAAGCGCGTTTGGTTTTACAAAGTACTCCATATATCTGAACGCAGATGGAAATGACGTTCTGAGCTTTGATGGCTATCAGTCTGGTGGCTGGTATAGCTTGGAAGACGTCTCCGTTACCCGCGGAACACCGGAACCGGGTACCATGCTTCTCTTCGGCAGCGGGTTGCTGGGGTTGGCCGGTGCCGTGCGCCGGAAGTTGGGCATGAGCGCATAAGCCTACCGAAAGAGCATTCAAGAGCAAACGAATTTTTCAAAACACCCGTCGGGATTCAACTCCGACGGGCCTTTGTTTTTGATGGGGCTTCTCCCGCCTGTGCTATTTGCCAGGGAAATCTAACTCATGAAAAACGGCGATGTACCACTGGCCGTTTTGTTTTGTGACGATCCAGGTCAGAAGTCCTTTACGGACGGACTTCGCCGCCTCGTTTGCATTGGGCGCAGTTGCTCCCGTTATTTCAAAGTCCGAGTCTACGGACGCGATGGTCGGGCTCAGAAAGCGAATGCTCCGAACCGTGTCCTTCCGATGAGCATTCAGGAGGAATGTAGTGAAGACCTTCTTGTAATGTTCTTCCACGGCCAGACGGCCATGATCGCTGTCGCCTCGAACGCTGGTGAAGTCACCGTCTTCGACATAAAACATCGCGCACGCGTGCGCATCCTTGCGCTCGAAACATTCGTCCCAACTTGCAACAAGCTTCTTGATCGCAGCCTCATTGGCCGCCTTCGTGTCAGTCTTAGCCCATGAGACCGCCGTAGCAACCGAAACGAGAATAAAAACTGCCAAGATAGTCTTCAAGTAACTTCGGACCATTGTTTTCTCCTGTTGTGCAAAATTGGATTTGGTAGTCATTTTACCGGCGGTCATACTGTGATCGCGAGACGGACATGGTGTCAAGGAAAAGCTGCGCACGCCTTATCTTGAAGACAAATCGAGTGGTTCCGGCCAAATCGGCGTGCATTCGCGGTAGCATTCTTGTTCCTTCTCATTACTGAGGTATTCCTCCGCACCTATGGATTCAGGCGAGAAACTCAGACAAAAGTAAGTGTCTTAAACTCAGGTCAGTGAGGTGATTCCTCAATCGCAGCGGCATGTCCGCGTCTGTATGCTCTCTACACCATTGAAAGCAGATTTCTATCGAGCATAGCCCAGCCAAAGGGGGCTTGCAGAAGTCGAAGGCGACCGCTTGCAGCGGTCGCCGCCTATCGGAGAGCATTTTGATCAAAATTTCGCGTCGTGGCCTAATCGTTCCTTCAGTAGCACTCCTGGCGTTCTCCCTTGCCTGCGGCGGCGGCGCCTCTTCCACCGCTAAGTCCGGTAGCAGTAATCCGACGACTCCCACACCAACGGTGAGCCCTGCAACGTTGTCCATCACGTCAACTTCCATGCCTGGCGGAACCGTAGGCACAAGCTACTCGGCAACGCTAACTGCCACGGGCGGCACGTCGCCTTATACCTGGAGCTTGGCTTCTGGCTCGCTGCCTGCAGGATTGACTCTCTCCACCGCTGGCGTAATCAGCGGCACGCCTACTGCCTCTGGCAGCTTCAGTTTCACGGTGAAAGCGACGGATTCAGCGTCATCGCCCCAATCAGCTAGCGGATCGGAGAGCATCACAGTTGCGGCGGCGGCGGTTATTCCGATTCAACTGACGACTAGCTCGCTTCCTGGCGGTACGGTGAGCACGGCGTACAGCGCCACCCTGACAGCCAGCGGCGGGACGTCGCCCTACATCTGGAGCGTTGTTTCCGGTTCGTTACCGGCTGGATTAAGTCTCTCCAGCACCGGAGTCATCAGCGGTGCGCCCACCACAACTGGTACATCTGCATTTTCCGTTCAGGTGAAGGACTCGGCCGCGTCACCGCAGGCGGCAACTGAGGCGGAGAGCATCGCCGTAGTGGCGGCTGCCAGCTCGTCCTGCTCCGGAACCTGTTACTACGTTTCTCCAACCGGCAGCGATGCTAACTCTGGCACCAGCACCAGCTCTCCGTGGCAGACGATTGCCAAGGTTCAAAGCTTCCAGGGGAGCCTGAAGCCAGGGTCCAGCGTCTTGTTTGAAAGCGGCGGGGTGTGGAGTGAAGAGCTGGATATTACGGACATGAACGGCAGCAGCGGCTCACCGATCACGATTGGCAGCTATGGGAGCGGCGCCCTGCCTGTGATCGACGGCGGCCAGACGGCCTCCACGAATGGCCGCAACTACTGCATCGACGCCGTTTCCGGCACCTTCAAGTGGATTACCGTGAATGGCATCGAGTGCCGGAACGCATATAAGCAGGGAATCACCTTCCAGGCGTACGGCGGTCCCGGTACGGACGGGGTTGGCATCGTGGTGCAGAACTCTTACATCCACAATACCGGCGCCAAGGCTTGCACCACATGCGGAACGACCCCGGCCTCCGATCCTGGCGGCTACCTCAATCAACTGGACGCGCAGCAAACCACTGGCGTGCAATTTCTGAACAACACCGTTGATCATTGCGGCGGCCACAACTGCATGCAGGTTCACTACGATATTGGCAACGCGGTAGTGAGCGGAAACATAGTGGGCACAGCCGCTCCTTGGTGCAACCACAACTGCATCGACGTAAAGGGCGGCAACGTCACGGTCAGCAACAACACGGTTAACTGCGCCGGATGCGCCAGCACGGTTTCGGCCTTCTACACGGAATACAACGGCTTCAGTGGCGTTGCCGGCGGCAGCACGACGACCACCGAGCACATCAGCTACATCGGCAACGTCAGCAACCTGGCGCCCCAAGCCTTCCACAGCGATTCTGGAGGAAGCTGCACTACCAGCTCCTGCTCGCTTCAGGCGAACTACTTCAACAACACGGCGTATGCCGGATCGAACTCCAGCTTCCAGCAGTTCATCCACTCGACTTGCACGGGGGGCACGGCGATCAACATCCAGAAGAACATCGTTGACGGCGGACAAAGCGGCTGGGACAGTGCTTGCGGTTCCAAGATCACCTGGAACTACAACGACGATGGCGGAGCTTATCCGACGAATCTTGGCGGTTCGGCTGGCGCGAACGACCTGAAAAACGTCAATCCGCAGTATGTCAGTGCGAGTACTGGTAACTTCACGCCGCAGAACACGACGATCACGACCTACGGAGCAAATGACCCTGTAACCTCCAACACATGCGTGGGCGCTAAGTAACCGGTCGCCGGCTTCTTCTGGCAACTTGCAACGAACACGATAGACGGCTAAACATTGCGGCGGATTCTGAAAAAATCCGCCGCAATGAGTTTGTATTCTCTTGGCTCTGTAAACAAAACGCCAGTCAAGTTAGCCTTGACTGGCGTGATAGTGTTTCCCAAAGTTGTTCCAGAAGTAGGTTATACATCTACCTGGATGAGTTTGGGCCCGTCGGTTTCGAGGCCGCGTCGCAGCTCTTTGGCGAATGCGTCCAGTGAATCAACGCGCATACCCGGAACCCCCATACTCTTCGCTAGGGCCACCCAGTTTATATCTGGCCTGCCAATTTCGAACAAGTCGAGGACTCGGGGGCTGGGGATACCGATACCGAGTCCGGAAAACTCACGCTTCAGGACGTTGTAGCCGCGATTCGCGAAGACCACGGTCGTGACGTTGAGTGACTCGCGCGCCATCGTCCACAGAGCCTGTACCGTGTACATGGCGCTACCATCGGCGGTTAGGCAGAGGACTCGGCGCTCGGGACAGGCGACTGCCGCGCCCACTGCCAGCGGCAGGGCGATACCGATCGAACCGCCCGTATTGCCTAGCCAATCGTGCGGTGGGGCTCCTTTTGTTGCCTCCATCAGGCCGCGGCCCGATGTCATCGACTCGTCAACGACAATCGCGTGTTCCGGCAACAACGCTCCAACTACAGACGCAAGACCGGGCAGTGTAATCCCGCCGCTTGGCAGTGGCGGACGTTGTGCATTCGCCGCAAAGGCGCGCGTTTCACGGAATGTCAGCGCTTCCGACAGCGCCTCGAGCGCGGCAATAGAGTCTTCACCGGAACGGGAGAGGGTGTGAATCTCACACTTGGGCGGAGTCATTACGCAGCTCTTGCCGGGATATGCGAAATACGCAACCGGAGCGGCTGAGTCCACGAGGATGAGCTGCTGAAATTCTTTCAGCTGCGCGACCGCCATCTCGAGGATGTAGTTAATGCGCTCAACCGGAACTATCCCAGCGCCGCGTTCGAGGCGCGCGAAAGGATAGGGAGAGAGGAGTTTTGCATTCGCGGCTGCAGCAACGCGCCCAGCAGCGGCCAAGCCTTCTCCGTAGAGTGCTGCCCCGGAGAGAATGATCCCAGTTCGCAAACCGGACCGGAGCATAACGGCGGCGCGCTCAATGGTCTCGTTAGCCGGAACCGGGGCACGGGACAATGCGGGGCTTCCGACAACGCTGCCGCCTGCGCTCCAGGCGACGTCGGCGGGCACGATAAGCGTAGTGATCTGTCCGGGTGAAGTGCGCGCTGCGACGATCGCATCTGCAACGTCGGCCCCAATTTCAGACGCAGCGCAAGAAGTCCGCAGCCACTTGGAGTAGGGACGCGCGATAGCCTCGATGTCCGAGGTGAGAGGGGTGTCGTGGCGGAGATGATACGTTGCGTGCTGGCCGATGATGTTGACCATTGGTACTTGCGCTCGTGAAGCATTGTGCAGATTTGCGAGACCGTTCGCAAAACCTGGCCCCAGATGCAGCAGCGTACAGGATGGCTTTTCGGCCATCCGCGCGTAGCCGTCCGCGGCTCCGGTCACGACACCCTCAAAAAGGCCGAGCGCGCAACGCATTTCCGGCACCCCGTCGAGGGCGGCGACGATGTGGATTTCCGAGGTTCCGGGATTGGTGAAGCAGGTGTCAACCCCGCAGGCAACCAGCGAATGCACCAGGGCTTCTGCCCCATTCATACTCTTGCCCCCGTCATCTTTCACAGGCAGTTGGCGATCCGGGTTATCGCATTCCAGCAGCGGATTTATCGTTGACACAGAGCCTCTCTGAGGTAACGGGAAAGCACAGCGGCGAGGTTCTCAAAATGAGTCCTAATCATCCCATTATGATCGCCGGGTACAGTTTCGACATGGAAGCGACTGGCCATATGTCCCCACACGGCTACGGGATCGTGCGGGAAGACGGATCCGATTGCGGCTCTTACAAACTTGATTTCACCTCTGTAGAAATGCGGCCGGTAGCGATGCAAAGCCAACTGGGCGCTGGCCCGCACGCGCTGTGTCGCTGGAGCCAACGAAAAATCCGATTGTCGCCCGTCAGGCGCTTTTCGGCCCACACGCAGTAACTTGCTTAGCCGGAACGCGGCAGAGTGCTTCGCCCTGCGCACAAATAATCGAGCGCACTGACCAGGAGAAAGACGAAGAATGTGCGGGTAACTATCCAGCATCGCTAACAAAGCGACCTCTTCGCCTTCTGCCTTCACGCGGCGGGCCATTTCCAAGGCGACGAGACCGCCAAGCGAATGGCCGACAAAAACGTATGGTCCGTGCGGTTGCAACTCCTTGACGGCCTCAAGATGAAATTGAGCCATGGCTTCGATCGTCTCGAGCGGAGCGTCAATCCCTTCGGTGCCCTTCGCCTGAAGTCCATAGATCGGGTAGGGAAGCCGGATGTGTTTGACGAGGTCAAAAAACTCCATCACGCTGCCACCCATTCCGTGAATGAGGAAGATTAGCGGCCAGGCGGTGCCAGACTTCAGCGGTATTACTGGAGGCAGCCGTGGCGGCGCCTCTTGCTCGAGCAGGGAAGCCAACGCTGCAATCGTGGGCGATTGATAGATCATCAGCGGCGATAACTCCCGACCGTAAACCCGCGCAATTTCGTCGAATAGT
>Ga0302319_10026358_pt1 | contig 10241 bp, 5 predicted proteins | sample Bog_T0_2_FD_203319 | JGI IMG/M metagenome (GOLD analysis project Ga0302319, IMG submission 203319) | Peat permafrost microbial communities from Stordalen Mire near Abisko, Sweden - Bog_T0_2 | ecosystem: Environmental > Terrestrial > Soil > Wetlands > Peat | place: Sweden: Abisko, Stordalen Mire...
CGGATTCTTATGCACCTGCAAACACTGCGCGCAGATCTCTTTCATCATGCACTGCATCGGGGAATTGATACTGCCGATGGCCTGATGATCCGGCTTCAGATAAGGCCGCAGCACCGTATGCCGCGCCTGCTGCACCGCCTTCATCATCCCGTCCGACCCGATGGCAATCAACCGGTCCACCGCGCTTAAGGGAATTGTGGTCTCGCCCAGTTCGCCGCGCGCGTAGGCTGCCATCGCTTCCACGATATTGCCGACAAATGCGCTGTCCATCACGCGGCCCGCCGTGAAGCCCGGAGCTTCGTCGCAAACCCAAACCACCAGATCCGCGGCTTTTTCAATTTCCTCAACCTTGTAGCGGTCGATGATCTTCTTGTAGCCGGCAAAGTAAATCACGCGCGAACGTTCTTCGCGCAGTTTCTGGCCGATCGAGAACAACACCGCGTTGCCGAGCCCGCCGCCGACAAGGAGAACGGTTTCTTTTGACGGCGTTTCGCTCGGAGTGCCGGTCGGCCCCATCAGAATCACCGGCTCGCCTTTTTTCAAAATCGCGCAAAGATCGGACGACCCGCCCATCTCCAGCACAATCGTCGAAAGCAAGCCTTTCTCCTGGTCTACCGAGGCGCCGGTCAATGCCAGCCCTTCCATTCCCAGCACCGTATTCTTCGTGCGCGGAGCCAGGGTCTCATAATTCTGCAGCCGGTAAAACTGCCCCGGCAAAAACGCCCGTGCGGCAATGGGCGCTCGTACAATCACTTCAACGATGTTCGGAGTCAGCCGAATCACATCGTCCACCGTGGCTCTCAATTGATCGTCGAGAGTGGCAATCAACTCGGCAGGGGAGGGCGGGGAAGTGGGGACGCGAGCCAGCATCCGCGAAACCACCGGAAACCCCTGCTTCGCGCTGCCCATCGCCTTCACCACATTGCCCGAAAATGAGGGATGCAGGTCGCCGAAGAAACTGATGGTCCGCCCATCGGGACGCACCGACATCAGCACGTGCGGCGTGGCGGGCTTCGCGCTTCGCTCCGGCCGCACAGGCTCTCCCGATTCGTCGTAGGCCTGGAAATAACGCCCGTCGAGCGTAACGTTGTGATCGTCCTCGCGAGCCAGCACCGTATTCGGCTGCGTACCGGCCGCCACCAGGATTGTCTTCGCGGGCAGCGTGACGGAATCACCCTCCGCATTGCGGCACCGCAAAGCCGCCGCCGACCCTGCCGCATCCACTTCGACTTCGTCCGGCGTCAGGCTTTCGGCAAACCGCACGCCTTCCTCGAATGCCTTCGCCACTTCTTCGTGGTTCAGCGTATAGCTCGGGGCATCGATCATCCGCCGCCGGTACGCCACCGTCACCCCGCCCCACGAATTCAGCAGCTCGATAAACCGCGGGCGACGGCCTTCATGCGCGGCCTTTTCGCGCTCGCCGCGAATCGCCTGGGCGTGGGCGATGAACTCCTTCGCGGTAACCGTCTCGTCAGGACTCCACTGCGCGCGCACCGCCGTCACGCCGCGCTCCTCTGCCAGCGCTTCATAGCGCTCCAGAAACTTCTCGACCTGGACCACGTAATAGGCGAGAGATTCAGTGGCTGTATCGATGGCCGTGAGCCCGCCGCCGATGACAACGATCGGCATGCGGATCTGCAGATTCGCGAGCGAATCCGACTTCGCAGCGCCCGTCAGCTGCAGCGCCATCAGGAAGTCCGAAGCCTGCCGAACCCCGCGCACCAGACCGTTTTTCATCGGGATCACCGTTGGGCGTCCCGCGCCTGCGCACAGCGCAATGTGATCGAAACCCATCTCAAACGCGCTGTCGACGGTAAGCGTGCCGCCGAAGCGAACCCCGCCATACATGCTGAACTCGCTCCGGCGCTCCAGCAGCAGCCGGATGACTTTCAGGAAGTTCTTGTTCCAACGGACCGTGATGCCGTATTCCGCTACGCCGCCGAAGCCCGCCATAACGCGTTCGTCGAGACGTTCATAGATCTCGGTGACGTCGCGGATCGGCCGGAACGCCACCCGCTTGCCCCACGGATCGACGCCCGAAACGTCCTGCGGCAGAGGCTCGATTTTGAGACCGTCCACAGCCGCCACCGTATGCCCGTCGTTCATCAAATGATGCGACAACGTGAAACCCGACGGCCCCAGTCCCACCACCAGAACTTTGCGGCCCGTATGCGCCCGTGCCACCGGACGCGCGAAGTTCAAAGGATTCCAGCGCGTCAGCAGGCTATAAATCTCAAAGCCCCAGGGCAGTTCCAGCACGTCCTTCAACGTGCGCGTCTCCACCTGCGGGATGTCGACCGGCTCCTGCTTCTGATAAATGCAGGCCTTCATGCAGTCGTTGCAGATGCGATGGCCGGTCGCCGCGCACATCGGGTTATCCACCACGATCACCGCCAGCGCCCCCACCGGCACACCGTTCTCTTTTACGACATGCATCTCTGAGATTTTTTCGTCGAGCGGGCATCCCGCGAGCTTTACGCCGAACACGCTCGATTTGAAAGTCCCGTCCTTTTCTGTGAGCCCGTGCGAGCAGCTGTCCTTGCCCTGGTTATGGCATTTGATGCAGTAATGCGCCTGATCGAGCGCGCCCGTAAGATCCGTGCCGGCATCGGTGAGTTGAAAGCCTTCGCGCGATCGCCAGTGATCGGTTCCGAACTGCAGCTTATGGTCGATTTCTTCAACCTGGATGAGGTGATGATAATCCAGCTTATGCGGGGTCTTGAACAGGATGCCCGACGCATGCTTCTTCTTTCCCGCGGGTGACAGCGTCGCCCACACCGCATACTGCGCCGCCAGTTTCAGAGGTTCGATATGTTCGGCTTCCGCATCCAGCCACTTTGCGACATGCGACGCATAAACGCGCTCTGTCAAAGGCTCGTTGAAAAAAGACTCCAGGTCAGCCGAAACCGCCAAACCGTCGATCGCCATCGCCTTCTCGGCGGTCTGGCCGGTTAAAGCTTTGCGCTGCACAAACCGCCGCTTCACCGAATACAAAGGAGCCAGTTCGTGATGACGCCCTTGCAGTTCGCGAAGCTCCGGCGAAATTACGAACAGCTCCCCGATGAAATCCTCAAGATAAGGAGCTAGTGCGATGATCAGCTTCGAATCGCCGTCAGAGGCGTTTCGCGCCGCGAGAAGGCTTTCATGCAGAGACGAATCCGCCGCCAGCAAATGGCCCAGAAATACGCCGTCGAGACGCGCCAAAGCTGCCCGATCGTACAAATCCTCAAAGGAAAACCCAAACCCTAAGCGCTGTTCGCTCACTTACCCTCTTTAGACTCGTGATACTCCATCTCGGTATTCAGCGCCCAGATATTGCTCTTATCCGTTCGCCCCTCGATAATGTTGTCCACCGCCGTCATAGCCGTCAGCATCGAGTGATCCTGATTGTTGTACTTATGCATCCCGTTGCGCCCTACCAGAAACAAATTATCGAACTGGCTGATATAAGTCTTAATCTCATCGAACCGGTCATAGGAACCGAAGTAAGCCGGATAAGTTTTGGGAACCCGAATCACGCAGGCATCCATAACGTCGGCCGCTTCGATGATCCCGATCTTCTCCATCTCGGCGGTCGCGAAGGCAATCATCTCCGCATCCGGCTTCTTCCAGATCTCATCGGTCTCATAGCAAAAATATTCGAGGCCGATCCAGATGTTCTCCGGGTTCTCCACCAGATACGGACTCCAGTTATTGAAAATCTGCATCCGGCCCACCATTACATCGGGTTCCTGAATGTAAATCCAGTTGTCCAGCAGTTCCTTTATTTTGAGTTTGCTCAGCAGCACGCCCACCGTGATGAAGTCGCGATAGACCAGCCCTTCGCTTACCTCCATCACATTCGCCGGAATATTGGCATCCAGGCAATGCATCAGTTCTTTGATCGGCATCGTCGAAAAGAAGTAATCCGCGGCAATCGTCTCGCGCTCGCCGGTCTCTGTATTCAGGCCGTCGGCTGCCACTACATGAAAGCCTTCGGTATGCAGCTTATCCACCACCCAGCCGGTCTTCACCACAGCGCCCTTCGCCTTCACGTCTTCCGCCACATATTCCCACAACTGCCCCGGCCCCAGCTTCGGATACATGAACTTCTCGATCAGCGAAGTCTCCGTACCCTTCTGCGCGATATCCCCGCCCGCTTTTTTAGCAAACCGCTGGCTCAGAAAATGCTTAATCGCCTTCGTAATCGACAGACCCTTGATTCGCTGAGCGCCCCATTCCGCGCTGATCTGATCGCAGGGCACGCCCCAGACTTTCTCCGTATAGGACTTGAAGAACGTCAGGTACAACTCTTTGCCGAACCGGTTAATCAAAAACTCTTCCAGCGTATTCTCCGGCTTCTTCTGATACACCAGACTCTGCGAATAGCTCAGGCCGATGCGAATGGTCCGCATCAACCCCAAAGCCTTCAGCGCAGCCGCGCTCAGCTGAATCGGATACTCGAAAAACTGCCTCAAAAAATAGATGCGCGATTTGCGATTTCGAATCAGCATTACACGATCGTCCACGCGGGCGTCGGGCGCCACTTGTCCCGCCGCAACATCGCGCGTCTGGCTCTGATACGAAATGCTGTGTATGCCGGCTTCCACCGGCATGACCCGCATCCACCAGTTCATCACCCGGTCCGATTTCGAAAAGAACCGGTGCCCCCCGATATCGATGCGGTTGTTCTTATACCGCGTCGTGCGCGAAATCCCGCCCATATACTCGCTCTTCTCAAGCACGATGGGTTGAATATCGGTACGTTCGGTGAGTTCGAATGCGGCTGTCAGACCTGCCGGTCCCGCGCCTATAATCAGAGCCTTACGCAAGCGCTATTTCTGCTTTGTGGGTACGAAATCCGGCGGCAGCGCCGACCCTTCTCCGAAGAAGTATTGTTCCATCTGCTGGATGATGAACTCCTGGGCTTCCTGGGTGCCCAGGTTGAGCCGGTATTCGTTCATGAGCATTTTCATGTGCTCGACCCACATCTTCCACGCTTCTTTCGAGACGTTGTCGTAGATGCGCTGGCCGAGCGGATGCCCTTCGAACGGAACTTCTTCGAGCCCTTCCATCTCTTTCTGGAATTTGACGCAGAAGACCTTGCGCGCTCCCTCGGGAATCGGAGCGATCTGGTTGAGATTGATGCCGGAGCCACAGCCCATGCGGTCAGGATAGCAATTCGTATGCGCTGCTACCATGAAGGTTCCTCCAAATTCATGGCCCTGCGTTTCTACAACACGCTGACACAGCGCGTTCAGCCGTTCGAACCTCTTGAAGCCGGCGTTGCCCGCATGTACACCTGCGGGCCGACGGTTTACGATTACGCCCACATCGGCAACTTTCGCACGTTCGTTTTCTACGATCTGCTGCGCCGCTGGCTGCATGCTTCCGGCTACCGAACCGACCACGTCATGAACATTACGGACGTGGACGATAAGATCATCCGCAACGCCTCCGCCGCGGGCAAATCGCTCAGAGATTACACCGACATCTATACCGAGGCGTTTCTTTCCGATTGCGCCACCCTGCGGCTCGAAAGGCCGGAGCGCATCGCGCGCGCGACCGACCACATCGATGAGATGGCCGCCGCTATTCACAAACTGGAACAGGGAGGTCATACCTATCGAAGCGACGGCTCCATTTACTTCCGCATCGGCACGTTCAAGGACTATGGCAAGCTTTCGCATAACGATTTCAGCGGCATGGTTTCGGGCGCGCGAGTGGATGTCGATGAGTACGAGAAGACGGATGCCCGCGACTTTGCTCTGTGGAAAGCGCCTAAAGAAGGCGAGGTTGCGTGGGATACCGAGGTGGGCCGCGGGCGGCCGGGCTGGCATATTGAATGCTCCGTGATGGCGATTCAGTTTCTGGGCGCTACGCTCGATATTCATGCGGGCGGAGTGGACCTGATCTTTCCGCATCATGAGAATGAAATCGCGCAATCGGAATCCCTCACGGGTAAAGAGTTCGCGCGGTTCTGGGTGCATTCGGAGTTTCTGCTGGTCGACGGGCAGAAGATGTCGAAATCGCTGGGCAATTTTTATACGCTGCGCGATTTGTTTGGACGGGGTTTTAGCGCGGAGAGCATACGATACCTGCTGGCTTCGGTGCCTTATCGCAAAGGGCTGAATTTTACTTTCGACGGACTCAAGTCCGCTCAGACCGCGATCGAGCGTCTGCGCAATTTCAAGTTCCGGCTCGACAGCGCGAAGCTTGCTGATGGCATTAACGAACAGATCGCCGAACACGCGGCGCGGGCGCTGAAGGAATTCGACGAGTCGATGGACGACGACCTGAACACCGCCGAAGCTCTGGGTGCGGTCTTTGAATTCCTGCGCGATGCCAATACGGCTATCGATACCGGCGAGTTTAGGGCCGGCAATCGGGAAGGCGCTCTGGCGCTGCTGGCTCGCTTCGATTCGGTATTCGATATTTTGAAGACCGCCGAAAAGGCCGATGGCCTCGCCGATGCCGCTGTTGAAGAACTGGTGGCCGCCCGCACCGCCGCGAAGAAGGCTCGCGATTTCGCCCGCGCCGACGAGATTCGCAAAGAACTGCTGGAAAAAGGCGTCGTCATCGAAGACACCAAAGACGGCGTCCGATGGAAGAGAAAGTAATGAAGCTGAACTCCAGGGCGGTCCATACCGGGGACCGCAAACGATCCGAATTGGGCTGGACCCCGGTTACCACGCCCATTCATCTTTCTTCCGGCTATATCTATAACGATATGGAGGAGCTCGATCGGGTCTTCGCGAAGGAGATTCCGGGGCAGAGTTACAGCCGGTATGGCAATCCCACAAGCGATGCGCTTGAGCAACTGGTTAACAATCTCGAGGGCGGGGCGGGCGCGCTGGCGTGCAGTTCGGGAATGGCGGCGCTGCACATGGCGATTAATACCGCGCTGATCGATCGGCGGCGAGTGGTGCTGGCGGCGAAGCTGCTTTATGGCGCGACGCTGGGGTTGCTGATGAAGGTCTTCGAGCCCGCGGGCGTAGAGGTTGTCTTCGCGGATTTCGACGATGAGAATGATGTGGCGGCGGCGATTGCCGAGCATCGGCCGGGCGCGATCGTCATGGAGACGATTGTGAATCCGTTGCTGCGCGTGCCGGCGCTGGACCGGATCGCGAAGATGGCGAACGATGCGAAGGCGCCGCTCATCGTCGATAATACATTCGCTACGCCGATGCTGATTCGTCCGCTGGAATACGGCGCGGCGATGTCGGTGCATAGTTTGACGAAGTATCTTTCAGGGCATGGCGATGTGCTGGGAGGCGCGGTGGTGGCGGATGCGGAATATATCGAACCGCTGCGCAATCTTTCGCGGACGGTGGGGTTTACGCTGGGTCCGTTCGAGTCGTATCTGGCGATGCGCGGGATCAAGACGTTTCCGCTGCGGATGGAGCGGCAGTGCGCCAATGCGTGCCACATCGCTTCGTGGCTGGCGAACCATCCGGCTGTGGAACGGGTCTATTTCCCGGCTGACCCGAAGCATCCCGACGCCGACAACATCAAGCGCCTGCTTCCCGTGGGGATCTATGGTGCGATGGTCAGTTTTGAAGTGAAAGACGCGGATCGAGCCGCCATCTTCCGCCTGATGAACGCCCTCCGGCTCGTAGTGCCCGCGACCTCGCTCGGAGACGTACACAGCATGATGCTTTATCCGGCGATGGCGTCGCACCGGGAGCTGGCGCCGAAGCATCGCGAGCGTTTGGGGATTCGGGACAATCTGGTGCGTCTTTCGGTGGGCATCGAGGCCGTGGAAGATATTATTGCGGATCTCGATCAGGCTCTGAAAGCTTAAAGCTCATCGAGCAGCGCGCACAAGTCCCAGCCGTTCCCGCAACACCGGCGAAAGTTCTTGTTCGACCTCGGGAGTAATCACGCCCGCCTCGTCCAGGTCTTTCAGGTGCATCTGGTCCTTTAGTCGAAAGCTGGTAAGCTTCATCCGGATCAGATCTTCGACAGGCACCACCCGAACACCTTTCAGTATTCGGGCAGGCCCCAGGTCGGGCACTGCCTCCGCGTACTCCGGGCGAACCTTCTCGCCGGAGAAGATCATGTGCACTGCCCTTCTCGCCGGTTGCCCTGCCTGGATCAGCATGTCGACGCCCGCCACGAGACGGTACTGCAGACCAAACGGTTCTACCGCTTTCGCAATAGCCGCCAGATCCTCGCGCCGAGCAACGATGTCGATATCCCGGGTCAATCGTCCCGCATCGGGCTCGCGCTCTTCCACATACAAATAAGCCGCCAGGCCGCCAATCACCCGATACTCGATCCCGGCGGCGGAAAACGCGCGCTCCACCACCGTCGCAAGCTCGAACAGTTGCTCCACGCGTTCCTCGAAGAAGCTGTTGACGTAGACCGCCACTGGCGTCACGTTAACACATCTCGCTCTAAGGCGGTTTGCAGGGCGCTGAGGCGATTTCGGCGGGGGCTGGGCGGGGTCGGTATCCCCGGTGGCTTGCAAATCGGTTTCAGAGGGCGGAGGAACGGGTTGTTTTTCCCGGGTTCGCCCGGGTTCCGCCGGGTTTTCCCGGGTTCCGGCCGGGTTCTCCCGGGTTCCCGCCGGGTTCCTCTCGGGTTCTCTTTTTTGGGGAGTTGCTTTGTTTTCAGTGACTTCTGGGGTTCGTTTGGCAAAAACCACTTTTCTTTCAGTTTAGGTATTTCTTATGGTGCTCTGAAAAGCGGTCGGGCGACTCGGCAAATGGCTTTGGGGGCGGATTTGGTTGAGGGTTTGGCGTCGCTCTGTGCGGAAGTGAGGACGCGTTCGTTCATGATGGATCAAGTTTAACCGAAATCCCAGTTGATTAGAATCGGATTTATACGGCATTCTTTAGATTTGAAGGGCAGGCGGAAGCGCGTCTGAATTCGAATAGTCGTTCCGACGAATGTGTGTAAGGTGGGCGAGCAATCCGGCGGGCGGTAACACGAGTAACTCTGGGCAGGCCCCGAAAGCAGCAATGTGGATGCCGACCCGGCGCGTTGCGAGAATGCCCGCGATCAGGACGGCGGCCGCGATATAGGCGAGGTGCTCCAGCCGGGAACTCCGGGGAAATCGGGGGCCACGCTGAAGATGGCACGGGCCAGGGCGCGGGGCGACAGCCAGTTTTGAGGCTGGGCCGCGCTTGCGGGCTTCGAAGGCCACCGGCCAGGCTGGTAACGGTCGCCTTCGTGAAGGCGGCGGGGCGCGGCCCCAGGGATCAAATGAACCAGGCGAAGAATTCGGCCAGGCCGAGGTTGTAAACGGCGCGCGACGAGGCGCCGTCGAGCACCAGAGACTTCATCTCCGCCATTCGGAGGGCCCGCAACGAGCTTGTTATTATTAAGCCCTTTCGTTCCGTTATCTGGCAATATCGGAAGCTAACTGAACATTAGCTCTGGAGGGCAAGGACATCAAGCGAAACACTGGGAATATTCCAAGACGGCGAACTGGTGGACGGAGCGAGATTAATCCACAGGAATGGCAGTCTCTCTGCCGATGCAATTTGAGCCGAACTCAAGCTGGAGCGGGCAGGACGATTCGACGGGCACAGCGCAGCTTCCATTACAGAGATAGGGCGGCATTTTCATAAGTCTCGTCTGCACGGCGTGCTACCATCAACTGCTAAACTCATTCAGATAAGCGCGCGGACTTTCGGGGGAATACATGCCTAACGACGATGGTCTCAAAGAATACAACCGAATCTTTGGTAAGTACGTTTACGTGTGGTTGTGGTCGCTACTGTTAGGAACGGCAACCTCGATTGGTTTCTCGTTTATCTCCTACCGCACCGAAAGATGGGGACTGTTAGGTATAAGTTTGGTGTTCCTGCAGTTGCTGGGAGGAGTGTTCATATTACTTTGCCTGGCAACACTTCTGAAATTCTTTGCCGGTTTCCTCTTGCCGATTTTCTTCGGTGACGCGGAGGTCACTCTTGACGAACAAGTCCGGGCGGGAAGACTGTTGGGACTCAGTTTCCGATATACCATCTATGCAGTGGCCTTCCGCTTTATTTTGTCAGCAATCGAAGTAACCTTGACCCTTGCCTCTCACGGCCCAATGTTGTTCTGAGCACGCAATGACCGAATCAAATCACTTCATTTCCCGAGTTGCGATCATCGCATTATGGCTCCTCTGCTTATCCCCTGTCGCGCGTGCTTCAGATGACGTCGTCAGCACACGCTGCCATCAGAACAACACGCCTTTGACACTTTGCATTGACTTGCGCAATGACCGCAAACTCAATTCTTCGCTGATTGTGTTTGTGACACAGCCT